>Ga0172382_10010464_pt1 | contig 12431 bp, 7 predicted proteins | sample Leawel138RmetaG_FD_122245 | JGI IMG/M metagenome (GOLD analysis project Ga0172382, IMG submission 122245) | Leachate microbial communities from a municipal landfill in Southern Ontario, Canada - Leachate well 138R metaG | ecosystem: Engineered > Solid waste > Landfill > Unclassified | place...
CAGTGATTGCATCGAATTCACTGCATTCATAGCGGATTGACGTAAGTAAGAAATAATATGCCAACCGGAATTTAGTATAATCGGTTCATTCTCCGGCACTGACTCAACACCACCGATTAAAAGTGACTCGGAATTACTTAGAAACACCTGATAACCTTGCTGATAGTTCCAATTCCCGATGGTATTTATGTTAAATGAAGGTATATATGTCTTGCCTTCACTGTTCTTCACCAATGTAACACTGTTTTTAATTGAATTCCACATAGTCGGCATATCATTTTCAATTGGAATGATATAAGTAGAAATCATATTCCAACCTTGATTGAGACTGATTGATTGATACTTAACAGTACTATACAAGGAAGAAAGCACGCTTAAAGCATTGTCAGTAAAAGAATCAGGTCCTGAGTCATATTCTGCTTCTGCCGGATAAACAATATCAAGAACAGAGTCCCATAATTTGAATTTGTATTCCTCATCTTGTTCATATCCGTCTTTGACAGGTGTGTTTAAGTCATCACCCCAAACAGTGATATCCAGTGTATTGCCATCCCAAACTCCAAAACCCGCACAGACATCACTGCCATCTTTGTCATAGAAAATACCTATTGCGTCACCGGCAGCAATGTCTCTGTTACCAATTTGCGGCTGGATTGCAATTGGTATGCGTATTGTACTGCTGCTTCCGGTATTTTCTGCAAATGACCAGTCATCAGGGACACTCTTCTTTGTACTGAATTGCCATGAATCAGAAAAGTCACTTTCCGAACCATCAACAGTTGCACTTACTCGCCAATGATATGTCTTTCTGAAATTAAGAATATTTTCAGGTATATCGAACGAAGTTAGATTTGTGGACGCTTGATAATATACATCCGAAAAGTCGGCTGACTCGGAAATTTGCAAACGGTATGATTCTGCAAATTCGACATTATCCCAAACTAACTCGGCTGTAAGCTCAACGTCTGTCGAATTATTCAATGGTGAAATTAATGCAGGTGGTATTGCCGCAGGTGGCAAGATATTGACAGAAAAATCTTCAGCTTCTCCGTATTCGATGGTTCCACAATAGTCAGTAATATTTGTGGAGCTGATTATAATTCTTGCTCTGACTAATCCGACGATGGAGTTGTTGGGTATCACCATCTCCGAAGTGTATGGTCCGGTTCCGGGTGTACCACTGAGAGTAATGCTTTCGTTTACGTCATCAAAATCATCATCACCGTTCCAGTCAATCCAAAGTCTGCAGAATGTATTAACTCCTGCATCACCTGCTGTAATGTTGATTTGATAAGAAGAGTTAATTTTTACTTCGGCAATCCTGTTTTGCGTAAAATCTGAATATCCCCAATTACATGTACTGCTATAATTTAGACCAGCGAATGATACATCAGAAATATAACTCTCACAGTTAATTGCCTTGATATCACAGTAATCGGAAGAAGTATAAGCCCTGAAAAATCTTGTACTTGACCAATTGCTTGTTTCAAGTGTGTTAATAGCTCTGACACGCCAAAAAACACCTTCGTTACCCGCAAGATTGAAATTTGAACACAGGATTTCATTTGCTTGAAGATTGTCATTCTCGTACTTAATTGAGCTGAAATCGGAAGAGTTAGATAATTGCAAGTGATACTTATCGGCATCTTCAATTTCAGACCAGACTATAGATTCCGAACTTAATATATTGTTGGCTGAATTTGGTGGATAAACAGCAGATGGAGTATGTAAAAACTGTCTGACAGTGAAACTCCGACTTGACGAGAATGGTCCTGTTTCCGCCTCTCTTAATGCACGGACTCGCCAATAATACTTAGTATTGAAGTTTAATTCTAATGCAGATAAACTAAATTCGGTATTATTGCCGATTTCAGAATTATAATCAAATATAGAGAAATTACTGAATTTTGAAATTTGGAGTAAATAAGAATCGGCTTCTTCAACCTCATTCCATTTGAGGATAGCATCAGTCATTACCTTTAAGGCATTGTCGGCAGGTTCTGTCAGTGTCGGTGCGACAAGTGGTAATAAGATTGTGGTAAAATTACGTCCGGACCATGGACCGTTTTCTTCACCTCTGATAGCTCGAACTCTCCAATAATATTTTGTATTGTATTCCGGGTTAATATTTGAAAGCGAGAAGCTTAATGTGTTTTGTGTAATGTTCTGGATTAAGTCTGAAAAATCTGAATATTCGGAGATTTGAATCCTATATTGTTCGGCACCTTGAACTGCTGACCAAGTTAGGTTAGCATCTAATGTAACATTTTGCTCGTTATCCGAAGGGCTGCTCAAGGCAGGTGCAAGAAGCGGTTCTGCTTCTGTTGAGAAACTGAATTTATTTGACCATGGTCCGATATCATCGCCTCTAATCGCTCTAACTCTCCAAAAGTACTTCTTGGAATATTGAGCATTGAAGCTGCTCAAAGCAAGGTTCAATGAACTTTGAGTAATATCGGCAAGAGTTACGGCAAATGATGAGCTGAAGGCAACCTGAATTTGATAATTTTCTGCAGATTCAACTGCTTGCCAAATAAGAGTTGAATTGAGAGCTATGCCTACAGAGAGGTTCTCAGGGTACACTTGTATCGGTGCAGTCAATGGTTCAGGTATGCTTGTAAAATTAAACGCAGTAGCCCAGGGACCATCTTCATCGCCTCTAATCGCTCTGACTCTCCAGAAATACTTGGTGGAATACTGTAGTGAAACATTCGACAAGCTGTAAGTCAAGTTGTTAGTAACATGTTCTTTTGTTAATGTTGAGAAATTTGAATTCTCAGAAATCTGAACTCGGTAACTATCTGCTCCTTGTACTGAATTCCAAGTAAGATTTTCATTGAAAGGAATGTTTGACGAATTGTCTGATGGTCCGGTTAAAACAGGAGCCGACAGAGGTATTGGTTCACTTGTGAAGTTTCTTGTGCTTGACCATGGACCATTCTCACTGCTTCGTTTAGCTCTAACCCGCCAGAAATATTTAGTGGAATATTGTAAAGTAACATTTGTAAGGTCGTATGACAGAGCTGATTGAATCTGCTCTTTTATCAAAGTAGAAAAGTCTGATACCAAAGATATCTGGATTTGATAATTGTCTGCATCCTGTACCAAATTCCAAGTAAGACTTGAATTTAAAGCAATATTAATAGCATTATCTGATGGATTTATCAAAACGGGTGCCGTCAAGGGTATGGGTTCAGTAGTAAAGTTACGTATAGAAGACCATGGACCGTTATCACTTCCACTTTTAGCACGAACCCTCCAATAATATTTTGTTGAATATTGCAAAGTGATGTTAGACAAATTATAAGAAGATGCAGTCTGTGTTTGCTCTTTGACTAAACTTGAGAAGTCTGAAACTGTAGATATCTGAATTTGGTAATTGTCGGCATCTTGAACCTGATTCCAAATAAGATTAGTATTAAAGGCTATGTTGATTGCATTATCCGAAGGGTTAGTCAAAGTAGGAGCTGTGAGAATTGTGCCTTCACCGGGGAGAGAAACTTTCCAAATACCTCTTCCGTAGCTCGCTGCAAATAACAATTTGTCTGTGTTATGAATTTCCAAATCATTTACAATTACATTAGGTAAGTTTTCGTTGAACTCTTCCCAATCGCTTAGATTATCGTCTATATAAAACACTCCTAAATCAGTACCGATATAGACGCGATTATCACTATTTTTTTGATAAACAATACAATTTACAGGAATATTTGGAAGGTTACCTGAAATATTTGTCCAAGAGCTGCCTGAATTTGTCGAGTAATATACTTTCTGTTCTGAAGTGTATCCCGAGAAAACAGCCCATAATTTTTGCGGATTATCCGGATGAATAGCAATTCTTGTCAATGCTCTATTAGTGGGAAGAGTGCTTACTTGCCAGTTTGACCCGCCATCAGTTGTGTATCTTAAACTTGTACTGTTGGAATACCCTGCATAGATGTAATTTGGATTGGAAGGAGCTACATGCAGAGTAGCAAGTGTACTGCTTGAACCGAAATTGGATATTGCTAACCAGCTGTTTCCGCGGTCAGTACTTTTCCAAACATTAGTGTAGCCTGCAAACAATATTTGGGGGTTTGTGGGGTGCATTTCCAAAGGAGTAACCCAAGCACCATTATCATCAGGCTTATTGAGTTCTGCAAAAGTAGAGCCTCCGTCGGTTGACCTCAGGAAAGTACCGAAATATAATGAGCCATACATAAAATCAGAGTTTGAATAATCAATGATGCTCTCCATACCGTCACCGCCGATTTTATCATACCATGTTCCATCGCTGAGTAATTTTGAACCGTTGTCTTGTGTTCCACCGAAAATTATGTCGGAATCTGTCTGGGCGACACTCATTCTGTAAAATTGTGTGATTGGAAGTTTAGCACCTTGCCATACCCATGAATCGCCGTTGTTTGTTGTACGATTTATAGCTCCATCATGACCGGCATACAGTCGATTAGAAGTTCCGGCAAAATGTAGATGGTGATGGTCGGCATGTACAGCCGGAACTCCGCTCTGTCCCCACCAGTGTGCCACACAATTCCAAGCATTGCCTGCATCCGAAGAATGCCAAACATTGATGCCTCCGACAAATACATGATTCTTATTCTGAGGGCTTGCGGCTATTGACAAATCATAGTGAGCCTGTCCGCCTGCATCAGAGCCACTCGCATCCCATCCCAGTAAATTAAGTTCGTTATCTTCCCAATTTAACTTTTCTGTCCAATTTGTTCCGTTATTGGTAGTTAAATATACACCGTACATCCCAAAGTTGTTAGAATTATCTCCGCCTCCCCAGTTATAATAACCATAAACAGCATAAACATAAGAACCCTCGTCCGGTGTAACTGCTAGTTCAATTCTGTAAATATTATCCTGATAACTTGGCAGACCGTTGGTTAGAATACTCCAATTACTACCTAAGTCTGTAGTTCTGGCTATCTCGTATGTACTTGTTACATAGACAACATTAGGGTCATTAGGCTTAAACTCGACATCCCAATACCCACCGCTAAAATTTGACAATGGAATACTCATCTGTACCCAATTATTACCGCCATTAGTTGTTTTAAATACACCGTTACTTGCAGTCGCAAAAAGAATATCAGGATTTGTAGGGTGCATAACCATTCTGCGTATAGTTACATTTTGTGATGTTGACCAGTTCAAACCTGTTGTATTCCATACAGTACCGCCGTTTGTACTCTTCAATACTCCAACACTATAAGTAGAACTTGCATCTCCGTCACCGGTCGCAATATACATAATGTCTTTGTTTTCCGGATTGATGCAGATTCCGCTGATTCCGAGTGAGGGCAAATTATCTGTATTCGAAGACCAATTAGCTCCATCATCGGTTGATTTCCATAATCCTCCGCTTGCAGAGCCGACCCAAATTGTTTTATTTGTGCTGCCGTCATAATCAGGATCTTCAATTATACAATTAACCCTGCCCTGGCCATTGTAACCTCCGGGTGCATTTAGAGGACCAAGAATTTCCCAGCCGGAATTTTGTAAATTTGGTTTGTCCTTCTTTCTGCTTCGTAATTTAAGTAATTCATTATAAGTATGCATTGGGTCCGGTAAATCGCCAATCGGATGTACTCTTTGTCCCCAGAACCATTCCCAACGTTTAAACTGCATCCAACCACCGCGCTGATTTTTTGGTGTTTTCCTTGTTATATTTTTGCCTGACCAATATTGGTTAAATGCATCTTGTATCTCATAGAAATTATACCTTTTGTTGGTAGCAGTGTCATACTTATCAAATCCGTTGGGCCATATTTGCGCCTCTGATTGATACGTAAGCAATGCAGTAAGAATCAATAAAAGTTGTACCCTAATGGCATACTTCATAATCTACCTCATTATTAAAAATAAATTGATTTGGAATCTGTAAAATTTAAGAATTTAAAACTACTCAATTGAAGTGATATATACAAATAAATTTATTGATATATTGAGTTTTAGTATTACTTTTGAAAAGATTTTTAAGAATATTCATTATTTTTTTCAATGTTGATAGATAAGAACAGTCCTATCGGTGTTTTTGACTCGGGAATCGGCGGGTTGAGCGTACTTCGGCAGTTTATAAGATTTCTGCCATCGGAAAATTATGTTTACTTAGGAGATACAGCTCGAGTACCTTATGGTAACAAATCCGGTCACACGGTTGAAACTTATGCGAAAGAACTCACCAAATTTCTTTTGTCAAAAGGAGTAAAGATTATTATAAGTGCATGTAATACCGTATCGGCTTTGGCTCTTGACATCGTCAAGCAAACTGCCGGTGATATACCGGTAATTGGTATGATTGAGCCGGCAGCAAGTGCGGCACTTCGTTCCACAAGAAACGGCAAAATCGGCATAATCGGCACAAGAGCAACTATTGGCAGTAACGCCTATCTACATGAAATACAAAAGCTTGAATCAGGTTCGAATTATGAAGTGTATTCTAAGGCTTGTCCCTTATTCGTACCTATAGTTGAAGAAGGACTGCTACGACATGAGGCTGCAAAATTGATAGTTGAGGAATATCTGCATGAATTGAGGTCTAAAGAGGTGGACACTCTCGTACTCGGATGTACACATTATCCCTTATTGACTCATCTAATAAGTGATTTTATGCCCGACACTACTCTTATTGATACAGGTGAACACTCTTCTGTAACAGCATTACGATTATTAGCCGAAAAGAATTTGCTGTTAAATCCGGATTTAAAATTTATAGATAAACCGAAAATACAATTTCACGTAACCGACTTACCGACAAACTTTTTTGAACAAGCAAAGAACTTTTTAGGATTTGAGATTGATAAGCCACATTTAACGGATTTGACAGATTTATCATAAAACCCTGACACTTAATTCGATATATAATACATCACGATTTTCGGGTGTTTTACGATTATGTTGAGTTTCGAATAAGTATCCGATTGTCAAATCATTTCTTTTTGCTATTTTATGAGTTATGTCAAACTTGTATCTGGACCTGTCAATAAAGTCTCTGTCAATTTCATAGAAAATTTCTGCCGAACCGGACAATGTCCATTTCTTTATGATTTCATAATCGAGCATCACACGCTGACGCAAAAGTGTTTTTAAGCGGTAAATATTATCCTTGTTCTGATAGCGACTACGTAATTTAATTTTGAAATCGTTTACAGGAATTTTGATATTGAAATTTGTAAAATATTCACTTAAAAACTCCGGTTCATTAGTTTTTACCCGGTAAACTCCGGTAATTTTAAAATACTCCAAGAAGTTATAGCTGAGTCCAAATTGTACAAATGAATTATCTAAAATAGAATTTGTCATATCCATTCTGACACTGTTAGACATTTCAGCATCCAAATAATCAGTCAGCCTGAACTCAAGATTGTTTTCAAACCATACTTGGTTGGTCTGCTCAATAATCTTCTGTGCAAAGGTATTTTGAATAAACAGCAGCCAAATACTGAATAAAGATATTGTTAATACCATCAATTTCATAAATCACCCTTATAAGATTTTTTCTTATTACAGATTATATTCATTATACTTTATAGAAAATTCTAATATACGCAGTATCACGCAAGAAATCAATTTTTCCGATATCAACTCTGGTAATGTTCAATCCTGTTCTTAGTCTTAAGTCGCTGATGAGTTCTTCTCTTCTTTCGGGTTTAATTAAATCTATTTTTTCATATCTTATAAATTTCTTATGCTCATTTGCTACCCAGCTTCTGTCGGTGAGGAATACTATAGCAACAATGAAGATGTTGATAAACAGCAAATGCACCAATGCAATATTAATAGTAGCCAAAGCATTAAGTACTGCTAATGCGATAGATACAAACATGTATGTCATGTCCCTTATCGGAACAGTATATGTCCTGTACCGTAGAATAGAAAATATAGCAAATATTCCGAAAGCAAATCCCACGCTCAGACTTGCGCTGTTAAGTATGAAACAGATTGTGAAAATCACTACGTTGAATATAAACATAGTAAACATATAGTCACGGTTTCCGCTTCTGAATAAGTAAATTTTCCTAGCTATAAAAAAGATACTTATTAAGTTGATTATCAATCTGAGTATGAATTCAGCTTGAAATAAAGCTGATTCAGTTGCTCCAAGAATATAAAGGATATTTTGTATTGATTCCATTGCTGACTTTTTGAATTGTTATTAATTTACTTTTGTAAGTGTTATATTTTATATTATCTTTCGAAAGCACAAGCCCGAGGCAATATTTGCTGATACTCATTTTTTTCAGTTCAATATGATTTAATTTTTCAGGCAACTTATTTGCATCAGTTTTATTCGTTGATTTGTGCTCTATTATAAGTAAGCCGTTGAAATAAAGAGATTTATTGCCTGAAGTATTTGCTGACAGTCCGTAATCAAAAGTGAATTTATCGAATGAATCAGGTCTAATCAAGGTGATTCTGTTATATGTCAAAGTAAGAGTGGCAATAAGTTCATCCGTATTAACAGAAAGACCTTTGTCTAATATGTCTCTAAAATTTGAAATAACTTGACTGTTGAATTCATTTATCTTAATCCGAGTTTTAGAAGTTTCTTTCTTATTGTTTTTGTATTTTATTTCAATATAATTTTCATTGCTTGTATCATAATGCCGCAAACGTACCTTTTGCCTGCCTAATTTACCATTTATGTGATTATGGTAAAAAGTCAAATCTTTTGTATCAAAATATAAGTTGGAATAGTGAGAATGTCGTTTTCCGTTTATCTCTAAAATTTTGTAATCTTTGCTCATCAAATCCAAAATACTCCCCAACTTTGAAATATGGCAAATATATTTATTGTCAAATCTCTTTTGAGGTGTCAATTGATTCAGCTCTGACAAGCTTATGGCTGAAAAATCGGATAGTTGTTTGATTCCGATTCCATGCTGATCAATATAGTTATTCTCTTTAAAAATAATTTTAACTCCATATTATCGTTGGCGACATATTAAGATAGACACATTAAGCTCGATTTCGTCTCTGAAATAATCGAAATTTTTGTCTCAATTACACATAATTGAAATAAAATGTTGGAGTCAACCTGACTTAAATATCAAAAATACGATTTTTTTTTGAAAATTGGATTGATTCGCAAAATTATTTTCCGATGTGTCTAGTTGATAGTCTGTAAGATTTGATTGATCTAAAAGTCCTAAAATGATTTTTCAATTAAGCCGTGGTTTCGGAAAATCATGATAAAAGTTTATATGTTCCGATATTGTCTTGTTTGCATATAAGCAAACTTGTGAAAGTATAAAATAAAAAAGATAGAAAGAATACGGAAACCGATATAACAATACAGAAAAGAAACAGCTTCAACAGGGGACACAATTTTCTACTCAAATGATGGACAACACAAGGTAAGACATTGATAATCAAAGATGTAGTGATAAAATAATTGAATTGATGAATTTAGTCGGGCAACACGATGAATCAAGATAATCGCAAAAAAGATAAAAAAAACCGATTAAAAATAAATTACTGCATAGAAATAATATGAATTTTTATTACATTAACATCTCAAACAAGGTGAGAATTTCAAAATCTTGTTTTAGTGGTATCTAAATAATTCACTAATGTGAACTAAATATAAAATTATGAGCGTAATAATAATTTTGATGGCGGCGAGCTTGAGTGTAGCTGTAATATTTATTGCGGCATTTCTTTGGGCGGTCAAAACAGACCAGTTTGAAGATACATTTACACCATCAATGCGGATATTAAATGAAGACAAAGAACAAAAGTATTAAATGTTAAATAATTAACCGGAATTATAATGGCACAAAATGATACTGTAAATGAGCATGGTAATCAGCTTGAAACATTCAGCTATGACAACAACATAGTGAGGTTGTTTACTTGGGCTACAGTTTTGTGGGGAGTTGTTGGTTTTCTTGTAGGCTTAATAATAGCTATTCAATTGTATGCACCTGCTTATATACCATGGTTTGATTTTGGTATCTCCTGGCTTTCATTCGGCAGACTCAGACCATTGCATACAAATGCAGTAATTTTTGCATTCGTAGGAAATGCAATCTTCCTTGGTGTATATTATTCGATGCAACGATTATTAAAAGCAAGAATGTGGAATGATATTCTAAGTAAGTTTCATTTTTGGGGTTGGCAGCTCATAATAGTATCTGCTGCAATTACTTTTCCGCTGGGATTGACTCAGGGTAAAGAATATGCAGAATTAATATGGCCAATAGATGTTGCGATAGCTGTTGTCTGGATTGCATTTGGTATCAATATGTTCATGACGTTAATCAAACGACGTGAAAAACATATGTATGTAGCAATTTGGTTCTATATTGCTTCATGGGTCACCGTAACTGTATTACACGTAGTCAATTCGTTGTCAATACCGACAAGTTTTACACACAGTTATCCAATTTATGCCGGAGTACAGGATGCACTCGTCCAATGGTGGTATGGTCATAATGCTGTGGCATTCTTTTTGACAACACCATTTCTTGGATTGATGTATTATTTTCTTCCGAAAGCAGCAGAACGTCCTGTTTACTCATATAGATTATCAATTCTCCACTTCTGGTCATTGATATTTCTTTATATTTGGGCAGGTCCTCACCATTTACTATATACCTCACTTCCGGAGTGGGCTCAGTCACTCGGAACAGTTTTCTCTATTATGTTGATTGCTCCTTCATGGGGAGGAATGATTAATGGACTGTTGACACTAAGAGGTGCTTGGGATAAAGTAAGAGAAGAACCAATATTGAAGTTTATGGTTGTTGCTATCACTGCCTACGGTATGGCTACTTTTGAAGGTCCGATGCTTTCAATAAAATCAGTTAACGCACTATCTCACTATACGGATTGGACCATAGCACATGTTCACGTAGGAGCTCTGGGCTGGAACGGCATGCTTACATTTGCAGTATTGTATTGGATAGTTCCTAAATTATGGAATACAAAATTATACTCGCGTAAGCTTGCCAATATGCATTTCTGGATTAGTACAATAGGTATTCTTGTCTATGCAATTCCAATATACTGGGCAGGTGTTACACAAGGTCTCATGTGGAAACAATTCTCGCCTGAAGGATTCCTTTTATACAGAAATTTCCTCGAAACAGTCACACACCTTGTTCCTATGTATTTCATCAGGTCTATCGGCGGATTACTTTTCCTGACAGGCTCCTTTATCATGGTTTGGAATCTTGTGAAAACAGCTAAACAGGGTCATTTTACAGCAAATGAAACTGTGAAGGCTGCTCCACTTCGTGATGTCGGAACTGATAAACCCAACCATCGTTGGCTTGAAGGTAAGCCTGTACCATTCATAATTGCCACACTGTTTGTCATTCTTGTAGGAGGCCTGTTCGAAATTGTACCCTTACAGGTAATAAAGTCAAATGTACCTACCATAACGAGTGTTAAACCCTATACACCACTTGAACTGATTGGTAGAGATATATATGTCGCTGAGGGATGTTACACTTGCCATTCACAGCTCATAAGACCGTTCCGTTCCGAAACAGAAAGATACGGCGAATATTCCAAAGCCGGTGAGTTTGTTTATGACTTCCCGTTCCAGTGGGGTTCTAAGAGAACCGGTCCCGACTTGCACAGAGTAGGTGGTAAATATCCCCATGCTTGGCATTATCAGCACATGTACGACCCGCAGTCAATATCTCCTGGTTCTATCATGCCGAGATATCCATGGTTATTGGATGACAATTATGATATCGAAGCCGTCGCTTCTAAGATAAAAGTAATGCAAACATTGAATGTACCATATCCGATTGATTATCACAAGGCTGCTAAAGGTGATGTTGAAGTTCAAGCACAAGAAATTGTCAATGACCTTGCCGATTCTGGCATTACAACAAATCCTGATAGAAAAATCATCGCGTTAATTGCATACTTACAACGCCTCGGTACCGATATAAAGACTATTGAATCAGCTGGAAGGTAGGTATTATTATGTTCAAAAATATCTTTTCTCATATTAGCGGAATTGAAATATATCCTATTCTGACTCTGATTTTCTTCTTTACTTTCTTTTTGGCTGTGTTGGTGATGGCACTGCGTTTAGATAAGAAATTTGTAAATTATATGGGCAATCTGCCTCTGGAAAATGACGAAAATGAATTCACAATAAATACAAGGGACAGTTATGTCAAAAGTTGAAGATAAAGTCTTAGAGCATGAATATGACGGAATTCTCGAGTATGACAACCCGCTTCCGAGATGGTGGATGGGGCTGTTCATATTTACTATTATTTGGTCTGTTGTTTATATGTTTTATTATCATATTGCGGGAATGGGCGAAACCCAAGAACAAGAGTATGCTGCTGAATTTAAAATGAGTTCTGAAGAATATGAAAAAATTGCTGTTCAGATGAATCAAATGTGGTCTAATATTTCTTATCAACCACTTACTGAGGCTGATGCTCTGGCTTCCG
>Ga0172382_10010468_pt1 | contig 12425 bp, 8 predicted proteins | sample Leawel138RmetaG_FD_122245 | JGI IMG/M metagenome (GOLD analysis project Ga0172382, IMG submission 122245) | Leachate microbial communities from a municipal landfill in Southern Ontario, Canada - Leachate well 138R metaG | ecosystem: Engineered > Solid waste > Landfill > Unclassified | place...
ATAGACAACCCGATTTGCATCCGAAAACACAAATTAATGGACAGAAATATAAGCTATCTATCTGATAAACATACTGCTACAACTACAATTCCCCACTTTTTTGGGGGAATGCCTTAAAAAAGCGGAATTCCGCCCTCACAGTTGACAAAATCCCCGTTCGGATTATATTGGTTAGCTAAGGTAAAAATCAACTAAGCTATGACAAAGAAAAACATCCACGTTCTGGAATCCATGCCGGTTTCCAAGGCAATTTTCAATCTCGCCCTACCCAGCGTCCTCAGTATGCTGGTGAATATTCTATATAATCTTACAGACACATTTTTCATCGGCAAATTGAACGACCAAGCCCTGGTGGCGGCGGTATCTATTTCCATGCCGCTGTTCAGTTTCCAGATGGCAATTTCCGGGATTTTCGGGGTTGGCGGCGCCAGCTATCTTTCCCGTCTTTTGGGCAGGAAGGAATATCACAAAGCGCGGGAAACCACCAGCACCGCCGTGTTCAGTTCCCTGATTGTGTCCATAATCCTCGGTGTGGTGGGGATTTTGGCAATTCCACTATTTTTAAAAGCTGTCGGCGCCACCGGTGAAACGGCTGTTCCCGCCGGTCAATATATGCGCTGGCTTTTGATTGGAAGCCCGTTCGTGATTCTGAAATTCACCCTGGTACAGCTCGTACGCGGTGAAGGCGCCGCGCGACAAGCCATGTATGGTCTTTTTATCGGCACCGGCGCGAATATCATTCTTGACCCTATCTTCATATTTGGCTTGAACATGGGTGTGACCGGAGCCGCAATCGCCACCGTTATCGGCCAGGGACTTGGAATGGCGTATTACATCTACTATTATTACAGCAAAAACGCTGTGGCAGCGCCATCCTGGAAGTTTTTCCGCCCGAACTGGAACATCTACCGCGAGATACTTTTAATCGGGATTCCAGCCTCCATCAGCCAGATAATGATGAGCGTGGGAAACACCTTTTCATACAATCTGGCAGCGGCTTACGGGGTCAGCGCTGTGGCAGCCCTGGGCGTGGCGTCGCGTGTGTTTTCCATCCCCATTTTCGTGTTTATCGGAGTTTCCATCGGGGTTCAGGCTCTCATTGGCTTCAATTTTGGGGCGGGAAATTTTGAGCGCATGAAAAAAGCGCTGGTTTCCGCCGTTCTCATCAATCTGGGTCTCAGCGTGATTTTCACCCTGATGTTTGTCATCTTCCCACGCGCGCTGATTGGAATGTTCATCACAGACGAAGGAATTCTGGCTTTTGGCTGCCAAGTGCTTCGTGCCTATGTGTTTGCGATTCCATTCGCCGGGGTGGGAATGATTCTGATGAACAGCCTCCAAGCGATGGGAAAAGCGCTGCCCGCCTTCATCGTATCCATCTCCAGACAAGGCCTGATCTACATTCCAGCCCTCTACCTGTTGAACAAGCTTTATGGATTCAAAGGTCTCATCCACGCCATGCCTGTGTCGGATTTTCTGATTACACTGCTCTCCGGTATTTTCGTAATCTCAATCGTACGCCGGCTCAAATATCATGTTCCGGCGCCTTCTTCCCAGGAATACATTTTGCCCATGCCGGCGGATGAGGCGTAGGAGACCGCTGTCTTTAAAACCTGAATATATTGTCTGCGTTTTATAAATGAGACCTGTGAAAATGCCATCATGACCATAGCTATAAACACTGCGCTAAAACACCATCAACAATGCCAAAAAGCTTTTTTCATAATATCGCATAAAAAAGAACTTCAAATTTGCCAACATGATTTTTGGTTAGCGATTTATTTCTCTGGCGCACGAGTTTTGAGTTTATGCAGCAAGGGCAAATAATCCTTGACACACAGAGCGTTTTTAATTTTTGAACCAACAGTGAATTATATCAAAAAAGGAGATTATCCCATGCTGAATGTTTCGCAAGCTCCAGACGGCAAAAAGTATAATATTCCAACAGAAGAACAAAACGCTTTAGAGCGTGAGGAACTGATAAAAATAACCAATGAACAGCGTGCCCTGGGTCGCAAAATTGTGGCTGTGCAGGGCTTGGGTTTTGTCGGTTGCGTGATGGCGGCTGTGGTTGCCGATGCCGAAAACGAAAAAGGCGAACCCATTTATTTTGTGCACGGACACCAGCGTCCTTCCAAACGTTCCTATTGGAAAGTCCCGGTAATCAACACCGGCGTGCCTCCCGTGGCTTCATCCGACCCGGAAGTTCCCGAAATATTCCACCGCACCGTGGTTGAAAAGAAAAATTTCCGTGCCACCAGCGAAGATTTTATTTACAGCCTGGTTGATCTTGTGGTGGTGGATATCCAGTTGGACGCCACCAAACCCTCCTTCGGCGAAGCTGAAAAAGGTTATTGCGATTTGCTGGCTTTCCGGGAAGGTATCCGCATGCTGGGACAGCACATCCGTCCCGATTGCCTTGTCCTGGTGGAAACCACGGTTCCCCCCGGAACTTGCGAAAAAGTGGTGAAACCGATTTTGGAGGAAGAATTCACCAAACGCGGCATCGACATCAAAACCAATCCACCTTTGGTGGCGCATTCCTACGAACGCGTGATGCCCGGAGCTAAATATGTGAGCTCCATCCGCGATTTCTGGCGCGTTTTTGCCGGAGTCGATGAAAAAAGCACCCAGCTTTGCCGTGAGTTTTTGAACAACGTGTTGAACGTGGAGAAATTCCCTCTCACCCAGCTCGACAGCACCAACGCTTCCGAATTGGCAAAAACCATGGAAAACACCTACCGCGCTGTGAATATCGCCCTCACATTGGAATGGGCGGGTTTCGCGGAGCAAATTGGGGTGGACCTCTTCAAGGTGCGTGATGCCATTCGCAAACGTAAAGGCACACACGACAATCTTTTGCGCCCCAGCCTCGGCGTCGGTGGCTATTGCCTCACCAAAGACCCCGTTCTGGCAAACTGGGCGATGCAAACCCTGTTTGAACTGGACGGCTGCCTGGATATGGCAATCCGTGGCGTGAACATCAACGACACCATGCCTTTACACACCATCAAACTAATTAAAACTGTAATCCCCGAACTGCGTAACGTGAAAATCTCGATTTTGGGCGTGTCATATCTGGAAAACGTTGGTGACACCAGGCATTCACCCACCAAAACCTTGGTGGAATTTCTGCGCAGGGAATTTGCCGAAGTGCTCACTCACGACCCCTATGTTGAAGCCTGGCCGGAACTTGAGGATTCCAAAGTGGAAAGCGACATCCGCGCGGTTTTGCCCGGAGCGGAAGTGGTTGTTTTCGCCGTGGGACACGATCAATACAAGAATCTGCAGCCCCAGGAGGTTCTGGATATCTGCGGAACCAAACCCTTGATTGTGGATTGTTCAAACTTCCTCAGCGACGAACGCGTCAACGAATACAAACGCCTGGGCTGCCTGGTTCGCGGCGTGGGTAAGGGACACATCGTTTAAGACATTACACGATAAATAGATAGCAATGAAAGAGGCAGGTTTAATCCCCGCCTCTTTTTTGTATTCCCATAATATATGCACAAGTCTGTTGTTTGAGCATCAATAAGACCCTAACCCTATGTCTGGCTTATATATAGCCTTTGAAATATAAGGAATACCAAAGGGGGCAAGGCATAGCCAACCCGCTTCGTTCTTGGTTCCAAAAACAGTTCCTGTTGGATAATCTTCCTCGAGCCCCCGTCCATGGACGGACATCTGAGGAGGGCGGCTGGAGGAAAGCACAAGCTGGATAAAAGAACGCAGCAAGCTCGGGCATGGATGGTTACGGTTTTTTCAGGTGAGTGGCTCGATGGTTTTTGTTTGCCGTTAAATTTTGTGGGAAGGCTAATCTTTCCCATTGAGGCAGAAAAGTATTGACAAAAAAGGCGGGAAGCAAAGAGCTTGAAAAAGTTTCGAGCAAAGGTTTCACAGCCATTTTTGAAACAGAAAATCCTGCTAAGGAGAAAGCATGTTCGAGTTTTTTAAATCTTTGTCCGGTTCATATTTAACTTGGGTAAAGGCCTACCCCTTGGTGTCGGCAATGATTCAATTTGCCATCCTGGGAACCCTGGGCGAAATCCTGTCCAAATGGATAATCCAAAAGAGCTTCCGCTATCCCTTCACCTTTTTTCTCACGCTGTGGAAAATGTTGGTGTGGGCGGTGTTGGGTGTCGCCATTAAATACTCTTTTTTGGGTTTCACCGGCTATGTGGAGCATTTGGAAGCACAAGGCTATTTGCCTCCGCTCAATAATTTTGGCAAAGCATTTGCCATTTCAGCCTTTATGAACCTGCAATTTGGGCTGTTTTTGGTATTGATACACCGTTTGTTGGACAATCTGGGTGAACGGCAAATGAACTGGAAAGGCATCCATAAAAGCATGCTTTCCCTGCTCTGGTTCTGGATTCCAGCCCACACGGTCACCTTTATGCAAAAACCGGATTTGCGTATTGGCTTGGCGGCAATCTGGTCTTTGGTTCTGGGCTTGATTTTGGGTATGTTCAACCGGCGCTGAGCCAAAACATTTCATCGTTTTTCCGATGCAAAGAAAAGAGCCGCCGGCGCCACTGCTGATCCCGGTTTTGGCGTGGTGCCTGGGTATGCTGTTGGCAAAAACGCTGCCCTTGGCGCAAATCTGGCTTTGGATGGCGGCTGGGCTGGTTTTTCTGTTTGCGTTGCTCATAAAACGGACAAGAAGCTTTGCCCTGATTGTTCTTTGTGTGGTTTTGGGAGCGCTGCGCTGGCAAGCCTTGGCAGTGCCTTCCGCGTTGGACCTGGTTTTGGAAAGCAGTGGCCATGTGCAGCAGGAAGCCGAATTCACCGTTACCAAGCTGTTTTCCAAAGATGGCGGCATTCATGAAATCCAATTGGAAGAGCTTGCGGGAGTGAAGGTTCGGGAACCTCTGACCTTGATTTACAGCCCGGAATTGGAACTGGGACAATCTTACCAAGCCCTGTTGGAAGTTATCCCCGGCACACACGACCCGCTTTTGGACACTTTTCCCGCTCGGCATAGAGCCTACGTGCGTCAGGGCTTGACGAAGCTGGATAAACCTCGCGCCGCGGTTCCCATCGCCTTGTGGCGCGCCAAATTGCTGAAAAACCTTGATGCCAAACTGGGCGAGGACGCCTATCTTGCCAAGGCGCTGCTGCTTTCGGACACTCAAAGCAAGGGTGAAGTCCGGGAACCTCTTACCCGCAGCGGTATGATTCACCTGATTGTGGTGAGTGGACTGCATATCTGGTTTATCTACGCGGCTTTGATGGTTTTGCTGAATTTCTTTTTTCCCCGGCGCGTGGCGGAAGTGGTATTTCTATTCCTGATAACATTTTACGCGGCTCTGAATCATTGGTCGCCATCGGTGACGCGGGCGATTTTGATGATTGGTCTGATGATTGTTTCACGTTGGCGCGGAATTCGTGTCGGCGGCGCGCAGCTTCTGGCTTTGAGCCTGCTCATCATCACGGCGCTGGACCCCACGCAGCTTTTCAATATTGGCTTGCAGCTTTCATTTTTGTGCATCGGGGTGATTATTTTGGGGCTGCCAAAAATCCCTTGGATTACAGAAAAGGATATACCGACAGAGCTGCCACGAACAAAGCTTAACCGTTTGCTGGATTTACTGTTATTGAATTTAACTGTGGGATTGGCGGTGATGCCGGTGACCCTGTTTTATTTTGGCACCGCCTCGCTAAATGGTATTGTTGGCAACCTGTTGGGCATTCCCCTGGCTTCGGTTTTACTGATGGTTTCCTTTTTGGTGCTGTTGGTTCCGGGCGGAAATTGGTTGAGCGCGACGTATATCACTGCCTACAAAGTGATTATGAGAGTTTTTCTGGGCTGGATGGATTTGGTTGCCAGCCTTCCTTTTTATCTGGAAAATGCCTGGATAAATTGGGTTCAGCTTGTGGGCGCGATGTTGCTCGTAGTTGGTCTGCTCTGGATGCTGCGTCATTTGAAATTCAATTGGAAGACATTGCCAGCGGTAGCTTTGGGCGTGTTTTTGCTGATTTATCCCAGATTTGTTCCGCAACAGGAAGCCGGAATCTACGTTTTTGATTGTGGGACAGGGGATTGCATCCTCGCCTGTTTTGCCGATGGCAGCAAGCTGATGGTGGACACAGGTCCGAAATGGCACAACTCGGAAACCAGTTGGGCAACTCGTAAACTGTTGCCATGGTTAAAGAAACAACATATCGATAAATTGGATTGGCTGGTTTTGACTCATCTGGATGCCGACCACAGCGGAGGTTTTCCCGACCTTGCCAAGCACCTGAAAATAGAGAATATGGCGATCACAGATGAAATCGCGCGGGATTCCAGATGGGAGGTTTGGAAGCAGGAGGGTTTGTTGCAAGGCATTGATTTGCTGATGATTACGGATACTTTGAGTGTTTACACCGGTGGGGCGCGCCTGAAATTCCTCCATCCGGACAAAAATTTCTTTGTGGACAGCAGCAACAGCGGTTCGATTCTCTTTCGCCTGGATTATCGTGGAAAGAGCTATCTCTTTACAGGAGATGCAGATATAAATGCGGAAGCGCATCTTTTGGCGCACTATCCCCAGGAATTGAAAGCCGATTTTTTGAAGGCTGGCCATCATGGCAGCAGAACATCCAGTTGCAGGGAATTCGTGCGCGCTGTTAATCCTGAAGAGGTGTGGATAACCGCTGGAAAGCGAAATCAATGGGGCTTTCCACATCCGGAGCCGATGAGCCACTTCCGCCGTTACGCAAAACGCATTCGCGGCACCGCTGAGGGTAGCTTTTTTGAGCCTTTTGCACAAAAAGATTGACAGCCAACGCCGTATTTGAGTCCATGTAAAAAACAAGTGGAAGAAGAGATGAAAATTAGATCGCAAACGGCTAAAGCCTTGGGATTGCAAGAGATATTCGACCTCATCGGCATCGATGGCGACTATCCCGCCGAGGTGAAAAAACGCGAATTGCAACTGCCGCCCCGCTCGCTTAACGATTTGAAATCACATTTTGAGCGACTGCGAGAGATGATTGATTGTTTGAGGGGACAGGAAAACAGCCTGCGCGAACTTAAAGAATTGTTTGCCCACATTCCCAAGCTGGAAATTCCCAAAAAACGGGGTGGGCATAGCTTCGCTCTGCATGAGCTATTTCTTTTTAAACAATGGCTTTACCACTATGGAAAGCTTCATGCCTGGCTGCGTGGAAAAGCTTGGTTGGACAAATTTATCCTGCCGGACCTGGCTCAGGCTTTCAAGCTTTTAGATCCCGAAGGCGGTGGCCTGCCTTCGTTTCATCTTTCCCCGGCATATTCCAAAAAACTGGGTGAAATCCTCAGTGGACAATTCCAGCTTGCCAATCGCTTAAAACACAGCAGGGCAGAGTTTTTGGCAGCGGCTCGTGAAGAACTGGATTTGCCGCAGCTCAAGGAAGCATTAACCATTTCCCGCGCGGAAACCGTTTTGGCAAACCGCATTCTGCAATCGCCATTTTTTGTGTTAAGTTCTGAAAGCGTAGCGAATTACAGCTTCATCCTGGCAGACGATGAAGCCAGTCTGGAACTGAAAAAAGAGCTGGCGTTGCTGCAGGAAAAAAGGGAAGCCGAGGAAGCCCAGGTTCTCAAACAACTTTCCATCAATCTGGGCGAAAATCTACCCTTAATGTATGAGGCACAACAGCTTCTGAACATGTATTGCTGGCTGTTTATCCTGAGCGATTTTGCCCTGCGTTACGACTGCGCCATCCCAAAACTTTCCCGAAAGAGGGTTTTGCGGGTGAAAGGCGCGGCAAACCTGCCTCTGAAACTGCATTTGGAAAGCCTGGGACGCCGCTGGCAGAGCTTGGATTATGATTTTAACAAACCCGTATCGCTGCTCACGGGACCGAATATGGGCGGGAAAACCACCGTGTTGAAAACCGCTGGACAGCTTTGCTGGCTGGCTCGGCTGGGCATACCTTTGGCGTGTGCGGAAGCGGAAATTCCCTTTTTCGACCACATTTGGTACAATCAGTCTGAAAGCGGTTCGGAAGCGGATTTGAGCAGCTTTGGGCGTGAAGTGGTCGCTTTTTCGGAAACCTTGAATTTGGATGGAAACACCCTGTTTTTGCTGGATGAATTTGCGCGGGGCACGAACCCGACCGAAGGGGAACGCCTGGCTTCCGCGGTCTTGAAACACCTTTGCGAGAGCCGTCATATGTGCTTGGCATCCACACACTTCACCGCGCCGGCATTGTTGAACACAGTGGCTCACTACAGCATTGCGGGGCTGGATCCCGACATTCTGGATCGCACCAAACCGCTGAGTCCGTCGCAACGGCTGAAAGTTCTCAACGACGCCATGAATTATGAATTGCGGCGCCTGAAAACGAACCAGGCTCCGCCTTTGAGTGCCATCCGCGTGGCCCGGGCTCTGGGCATGCCGGAAGAGATTTTAAAACTAACCCAAACAGAGGAATAATGGCAGTTTTGGACATCAAGGAAACCACCAAGATTAGCTTGGAAATTGGACGCATCCTGCTGGAAAACGGAGCCACCACAAACCGGGTCGAGCTGATGATGCGCAAAGCCTGCAAGGCTTTTGGGCACCCTGACACCCAGGCCTATGTTACGCCCACGGGGATTTTTATCACAGTGCAAAATGGCGATGAGGAAGTTTCCACCAGCATCAAGCGTATCGATAGCCGGCGTATAGACTTGGGACGCATCACCAGAGTCAGCAAACTGGTGAATGACATGGGAAAAGACCTCTGCCAAGATGGAATTTGCCGGCTCAACGCGGATGAATTTTTGGCGGAACTGGCTCGCATCGAAACGGAAAAAAACTGGCCTTTGTGGTTCCAGGTTTTCTGCGGAGGCATCACCAGCGGTTGTTTTTGCCTGCTTTTTGGTGGCAGTTGGCTCGAATTTGGAGTGGCATATTTGGTTGGCATTTTGGTGAGCCTCTCCCTTCAGCTTTTGGGATTGCTCGAGATAAACAGTTTTTTGCTGAATATCCTGGGTTCGGCTCTGGTTGTTACCTTTGCCAAAACATTGGATATCTGGGTGCCACGCATTAAGATAGACAACATCATCATTGGCGGAATTATGCTGCTGGTGCCGGGCTTAAGTTTTGTGAATGCCATACGCGACACCATGAGCGGAGACCTCGTTTCCGGCACGGCTCGCGCGGTTGAAGCCATTTTCATCGCTGTGGCGATTGCCACCGGCAGCGGCGTGATGCTGAAGCTTTGGGCGCTTTGGGGGCATTGATGAACAGTCCTTTTAACCATCTCACCCTGATGCAATTCACCTGGGCGGCGCTGTCCATTTTGGGTTTTTCCATCCGCACGAATATGCGGGGTTGGAAGATTCTGCTTCTGGCCTTGGGCGGCGGTTTGAATTGGGCTATCTATCTGATTGTGTTACATTATAGTCAAGCCCTGCTCTTCTCCATTTTTTGTTCCACCCTGCTGGTTTGCATATATTGTGAAATTGTGGCGCGCTTGGTGAAAGTGCCCGTTTCGGTTTTTGTGACCTGCGTGATAATTCCTCTGGTTCCGGGGCGCACATTGTATTACGCGATGCAGGGTTACATCGCTGGAGATTCCGCCGCGGCGTCTGAACACACATACAAATTGCTGCTCATTTCCGTGACCATTGCCATGGCCATCGCGGTGGTGAGCAGCCTCACAAACATACTGTTTCGTTTAAAGAATAGATTTTAAAGGAGTTACATGAATAAATCGTCCAAACAATTGGCTTTGGAACGCAAAATCCTGAAAATGCTGAAAGGCAAGCCTCTGCACGCGGCAGAGCTCCTGTTTTCGGATCCCGAACTTCAAGCCACACAAGAATTTGCGAACATAGTTTCCATCAAGCGTCTGGGTTATAACGACCACGGTCCGGTGCACATGCGCAAGGCAACCCTGAACGCGATAAAGATGTTTACGCTCCTGAACAACGCGGGCATCGAGATGAGTTTGGAAAAAGAGGGCGCTGGCACAGCTGAAGATTCCTTGACCGGAGTGCTGCTGGCTTCACTTTTGCACGATTTGGGCATGAGTGTGGCTCGCCACGCTCACGAACTTATTTCCATCCAACTGGCACTGCCATATATAGATAGGATTCTGGATGCCACCCACGAAAAGGATGAATATCTCACCAAAGCTGCCATTCGCTCCATCGCCATCGAGGGAATTTTTGGGCACATGGCAACCCAGCAAATCAATTCCCTGGAAGCAGGTTTGGTCTTGATTGGAGATGGCAGTGATATGGAAAAAGGACGCGCGCGCATTCCCAGCATCCTTTCCAACGAACCGCGTGTGGGCGATATCCACCGCACTTCCGCAGGAGCCATCCAAAAGGTTAAAATCAACAAGGGCAAGGATAAACCCATCGCCATCACGGTTGAAATGAGCGCGTCGGTGGGCTTTTTCCAGGTGGAGGAAGTGCTGTTCCCCAAGATAAATAAAAGCCCCGTGAAGCCATATATAGAACTCCACGCGGGTGTTACAGACCGGGAACTGTTGCGCTATCTTTAGAGGCAGGCTGTTCAGAGGGCAAAAAACCGGAGTCAGGCTTTTATTGTGTGGAACTTCGGTCTAATTTTTGCTTGACTAAATATGCCTGCTCTTTTTTTCTGCATAAACATGGGAAAACAGGGCTTGATTTGTCCTGTTGTCCAAATAAAGAATCTGAACTAAAAACAGAAGAATATCCTTAAGGAGATGTTATGAAAACAAGCCTTAACAAGCTCGTGCTCCTGTTGATTTTTTCGGTAATGGCTTTTGCCGTTTTTGCCGAGGTGGATGAATATAATTTCACCAGCGCCATCGGCACCTACACCGAAATCACCGGAGGCACCATCCTGGGTGATAACACCAATGACAATGAAAGCTTCAATGCCATTGACCTGGGATTCACCTTCACCTTCAACGATGAAGACTACACACAGGTCAGCATTCAGTCCAACGGCTTTTTGGCCCTTGGAGCTGAAGTGGCCACCAGCAACCTTGCCATCAGCGCCGCAACTGGCACAAACAACATCGTTGCCGCCATGAACCGCGACCTTAAAGCCCGCGACGAAGGTGAATTGATGTATTTGCTCAGCGGCGCCGCGCCAAACCGGGTTTTCACGGTGCAATGGAAAAACTATCGCCGTGCCCCGACTTCCTGCGCGAATGACGTCTTGAACTTCCAAATCCAACTGCATGAAAACGGAAACAAGGTAATCTTTGCCTATGGCGACATCACCGCCATGACCGTTTCCACCGCTCAAAGTGTGCAGGTTGGCCTGCGTGGTGATTCAAACCAGGATTTTAACAACCGCAGCACCACCGAAGATTGGACTGCCACCACCGCGGGAACCGTTAACAATGCTTCCTGCCGCATCAACGCTGATGTGTATCCCACTGAAGGCCTGCTTTTCACCTTCGCGCCTCCCGCGCAGGGAACACCTCCCAGCCCCGCTGTGAACCCGGTTCCCACAAACAACGCCACCAACGTGGCCATCAACACAAACCTCAGCTGGAGCACCGGCGGCGGAACCGTTGACGGCTACAAATTGTATTTTGGCACAAACACCCCGCCCACCAACCTGGTGAACGGAACCACTCAGACCGAAACTGTTTACGACCATCCTGGCGACCTGGGATACAGCACGGTTTACTATTGGCAGGTGGTGCCTTTCAACGCTGATGGCGGCGATGCCGAAAACTGCCCCATCTGGCAATTCACCACCCTGGCCGACCCCACCGTGAACACTTTCCCCTACGTTCAGAATTTTGACGATGTGACTGTTCCCACCCTGCCTTTGGGCTGGTCTGCCATCAATGCAAACAACGATGCCTACACTTGGGAAACCTTTGCCGGCAGCGCGGATACAGCTCCCAACGCCGCTCGCGTTCGCTACAGTACCACCCAGGCCATGGACGATTGGCTTCTGACCCCGCCCCTGAACCTGGATGCTGAAAACACATATCTGATCAGGTTCTCCTACCGCGCCAACAGCGAAGCATACCCGGAAGCCCTCACCGTTTACACTGGTATGGCTCCCAACGCCGCGGCTTTGACAAACCAGATTTTCACAAACACAAATATCACAAACACCGAATACCAGCAGGCGCAGATTTTCTTTACCCCTGCCACCAGCGGTATCCACTACATCGGATTCCACGGACACAGTGCAGCCAACATGTTCTATTTGTATGTGGATAGCTTCTCCATTATAGAATCCACCGATTCAATGGACCCTCCCACCCAGCTTACTGCCACAGCCGTGAACAACAACTACGTATCCCTGGACTGGCTTGCTCCTGGAGACACACCTCCTCCGCCTCCTCCGACTGAGATTGATGAAGGCTTTGAGAGCTATCCAGATTTTGCCCTCACTTTCGATCCCTGGGTTTTGGTGGACGTTGATGGCAGCGGCACCTACGGCGTCAGTGGCTACAGCTGGCCGAACGTGTATTCCGCCATGGCCTACATGATTTTCAACCCC
>Ga0172382_10010469_pt1 | contig 12424 bp, 11 predicted proteins | sample Leawel138RmetaG_FD_122245 | JGI IMG/M metagenome (GOLD analysis project Ga0172382, IMG submission 122245) | Leachate microbial communities from a municipal landfill in Southern Ontario, Canada - Leachate well 138R metaG | ecosystem: Engineered > Solid waste > Landfill > Unclassified | place...
CATGGAAAAATCAATGGCTCGACAATGCTTGGTCAAGCTTCCTGAAGAGAGAAAATCAACCCCCGCAATAGCCACCCGCGCCAGCGAATGCTCGTCCAAATTACCGGATATTTCAATCTTCACGCCCGGCGCTTTCTCCGCCACAGCCTGCCTGACAAGCTCGGGGGCAAAGTTATCGAGCATAATAATATCGGCTTTTGCCGCTATCGCCTGGCGATACTCATCCAGGGTTTCCACCTCCACTTCCACAGGCTTGTCGGGAGCAATACAGCGGGCGGCAGCAATGGCCTCGGCAATACCACCACAGGCGGCGATATGGTTTTCCTTAATCAAAAAAGCGTCGTACAAGCCCAAACGGTGATTGTGGCAGCCGCCCACCACAGTGGCGTACTTCTGCGCCAAGCGCAGGCCGGGAATGGTTTTGCGGGTATCGAGAATTTTGATGCCCGTGCCCTCCACCAACTGGGCATACTGGCGGGCAATGGTTGCCGTACCGGAGAGAGTTTGCAAAAAGTTAAGCGCCGTGCGCTCGCCGGTTAACAGCGACCGAGCTGAACCCGAAAGGCGGCAAACCAGCTGATCCGGCGCAATATCCGCACCCTCTTTGGCCTCCCACACCACGCTGACATCAGCATCCAGTTGGCGGAAAACCTCATCAAACCAGGGCTGACCGCAGAGCACGGCCTGTTCGCGGCAAACTACCGTTGCCTCGGCGCTGGCATACTCAGGAATCAGCATGGCGGTGATATCGCCGCTGCCTATGTCTTCTAGCAGAGATGCAGAAACGCCACAAACAATGGCATCAATTAAGGATTGGTTCATAGGAAGGCCTTATCTCTCAAACTTTAGCCGAAATTATACCAGCCTCCACCATTGAAACCTTCAACAGCTTCGGCAAAGCTCGGCAATCAGCAGCTAACCACAAATAGCTTTTTGAAGGGTATCAACAACTCGCTCCTGTTGGCTTATTGAAAGTCCCACCCACATAGGCAGCCGGATTAGTCTTTCAGCCTGGGCGGTGGTCACCTTGAGGTCACCCGCCGACCGACCAAATTTAACTCCACCAGGGGATTCATGCAGGGGTACATAATGAAATACTGCACCTATGCCTGCTTCCTTTAACTGGCTTAAAACAAGGGCTCGATCCATATCCTCGCGCAGCAACAGGTAATACATGTGGCCATTATGCTGGCAATCGACGGGGACAACAGGGCGCCTAATCAACCCCCCACACGCCAAAGGCTCAAGCATGTGATGGTAGTTAGTCCATAGTGAAAGCCGTTTTTCAGTAATGGCGTGCGCTTCTTCCAATTGGGCATAGAGAAAAGCCGCTATAAGCTCACCCGGCAGAAAAGAAGACCCCGGCATCTGCCAGGTGTATTTATCAACTTCGCCCCGAAAAAATCTTGAGCGGTCAGTGCCCTTTTCCCTGATGATCTCCGCCGCTGTCACGTATTCCGGCCTATTCACCAGCAAAGCACCACCTTCGCCTGAAATCACATTCTTGGTTTCGTGAAAGCTGTAGCATCCCAGATCGCCAATAGCGCCCAACGCTTTTCCTTTATAGAAAGACATCACGCCTTGCGCTGCATCTTCAACCACAGATAAACCCTGTTCCTTGGCAATTGACATGATGGCATCCATCTCACAACCAACACCAGCGTAATGCACAACCACAATCGCTCGGGTCTTTGGCGTAATGGCTGCTTCAATTTTTGACTCGTCAATATTTAAAGTATCTTTTCGAATATCAACAAAAACCGGCACACCACCCCGTAAAACAAAGGCATTGGCAGTGGAAACAAACGTATAAGAAGGCATGATAATTTCATCGCCTGGCTGAATATCGAGCAATAAAGCAGACATTTCAAGAGCGGCAGTGCAGGAATGAGTCAGCAATGCCTTGACGCAACCGGAATGGCGCTCTAGCCAGCTATGGCAACTGCTGGTAAAGGGGCCGTCTCCTGCCAAAATACCGTTAAAATGAGCCTGGGCAATATTATGAATTTCCTTACCTGTCATGTACGGCTGATTAAATTGAATGCTGTCAAGAGACATCATAATTATCTAACCGCCAAATAGGTGCCCAATACTATGACCAGGCAACCAATTAGATTTGTTTTCGAGACCGACTCGTTAAAGAATAAAGCACTGAATACCAATACTATAAGAAAACTAAAGCTGACTAGCGGATAAATTTTACTCAATGGAAATTTAGTCAACGCATACATCCAAGATAAGGCTGCAAAAAAGGCAGCACCTAAGCCTGACAACACAAAAGGATCAAAAAGAAGTGAAAGTATGGAACTAAAATTTCCGTTAAAACTAGGATTGGTGCGACCCAAATCAATTAATCGCCATTTTAGAATCAGTTGACCATAGCAGGTAAATAGAATCGTTAAATAAACAAATAGCATGTTAGCATTTAGTTGCATATAATTTTCAACTCAGAATCAAGAATATAAAAATCTTTCTCTTCAAGTTTTTTAATTTTTCGGGCTGGACTTCCATAGTACAAATGGTGTGATTCAACATCAGATTTCACAAGCGAATTAGCGCCTATAATTGCATACGAACCCACACTTATTCTTTGCAAAATTGTGGAAGAAAAACCAAGGAAAATGCCATTGGCAATAGCAACATTACCACCTATAGTGTTATTGCTCGCAAAAAAATTGTCATTTCCGACAACCGTATCATGACAAATAGTACTGTTAGACCAAACAACATTATTTGATCCCAAAGTAACCCCCGGCTCCACAACAACTCCTGGCATTAAAAAATTATTATCTCCGACGGCACAATGCCTTGCAATATATGTATTCGAGGCAATAACGTTCAAAAAACTAAAGCCCATACTTTTATATCGTTTGTATACAAAATTACGCGTCAACATATTTTTGTAACCAATGGCTACAAACAACTTGGCGGTTTCCGGTGAATTACATGACAGAAATTCATCTTCAGTCAATACAGGAAGAGAACAAAATTTATCACTTTTTCTAAAATTCTTTGATACAACAAATCCATTCACATTCAAATGCATATCACTTGTCAGATACTCAAAAGCTAGTCTTGCAAGCGAAGTTGCACCGAATATATAGATGGAATTCATTATTTCTATCTCACAAAAATAAAGCGCAAATATTTATAAAGATGCTTAACTAGCGGTGAAACTTGCTCCAGGTACGAAGAAATCACATCGATTCTTTCAGGATCATCTGAATTCAAATATGTCCCCTCTCCCAAAAACCAATGTGACTCAACGCGACAACGGCTAAATCCAATTTCCTTTGCATGCTCAAGAATTTTCTCACCACTAAAGCCTTTGCCATATGATTTAATGGGCTCGGCTTTCTCCAAAAGAGTATTGTCAAGGTTAAATTGTTCTTTATACAATGCGCCGTTATTGAGTGCGCCCTTGATCTCTTTTTCTATAAGCGGCCAGTAGCAGCCAGAAGCCGTTGCCGAACCAAGATTCTCCAAGTTCTCGATAAAATCTTTGTTTGGATTCAAATCGGCGTAGAATACCCCTCCCGGCTTAAGTACTCTATATACTTCTTTAAGGAATATTATCGGATCTTCTAAATGATCCATAAAGGAATAAGCCGTCGCAAAATCAAACGAGGCATCTGAAAATGGCGTCTTTTCAGCAACACATTCGTAAAGCTTAATATTACTAGCCGTAGTATCGATTCTCGATAACATTTCATGACACACATCCACCCCAACTACTTCTTCAAATTTATTCCGAATAATATCGATGATAAATCCTGAGCCGCAGCCAAAATCTATCGCTTTTAGTTGTGTTCCGGGTAAAAATTCAGCAATAATAGTGTCAATTATTGAATTGACTTTAAGCCTATTCTCTGGCCTCAAATGTGGACTTTGATCATAAAAGCCATGTTCAATAAGAAATTTATGAACCTCTATATTCGCTTTTACCGTTTCGCTCAACAATTCCACATTCTCTAAATTCACATCAACCTCGTTTTACTCAAAAATTAATTTTTTCATCAATATGGTATCTTGGCCTATCCAGAACTTGCCGATAGACTCTAAATAAATAAGTGCCAATAACACCCAAAAAAAACATAATGCTTCCGAAAGCGATAGTTATCATTAGCACGAGTAACGTCATTCCGTCAGGCAGTTGAGATCCGAACACAAAATAATTAAACAAAATTAATAATGAATAAATCAAACTTGCAACAAAAAAGAAAAGTCCAACAAAGATATTTATTTTGTGGGGAATATCCGTATAACTTATGAGTGAACCAACAGCCAATTTAAGCCTCTTAGAAAACGTATAAGAACTATTACCACCTTCTCTCTCTACGTACGGAATTTCGATATAAGATTTTTTATAACCCATATAGAACATGAGCGGACCAAAGAGAACATCCACCTCCCTGTACCTCAATAGCTCAACCAAAACCTTGCGACTAAACACTCTGAATGTGCCAATCGCTTCGGGAACTTTTTCACCAATGATTCGCGAAAATGTTGCATGAAATAGTTTTGACGTTACTCGGTTATTATTCTGACCAGATCGAATCGTATAGGTAATATCCGTGTGGTTTGATTTCATCGACTCTATCATTAGTGGAATTTCTTCAGGCGGATCCTGGAGATCTGCATCCATAAGCACTATATATTTCCCTGCACAACTTTCAAAGCCAGCGGAAATAGCCATATGCTGTCCAAAATTACGTGAGAAAGACATCACTTTAACCTGAGGATTCTCCAACGCACATTTCTTAAGAACAGCTAAAGATTCATCCTGGCTACCATCATCGATAAAGATCAGCTCAAAACCCATTCCAGCCTTTTCTAGCGTCTCGCTCAATCTGGCAACGAGTTCTCGCAGAGTAAAGCCATTGTTGTACACAGGCACAACAACACTAACTTCAGGTTTGTTTTCCATAGTTAACCTTGGTTTGCTTTATATAATCTGTCTACTTCTGGCACAAACAGTTCCTCCAGAGAAGTCGGCAAGCGAGTATCATAACCAATTATTCTTCTGGCTCGCTCATTTAGATTGCTGGCTATATCTTCTGGTATAAACCTCACCCAATCCATTCTCTGCTTCATAAAAGGCCTACATGCGTTAAGTGTCATTGAGTGTCTCCAGCGATCCGTATGATTCACTTTAGTTCTATGATACAAATTTGCATTGAATATAATAAGCGATCCAGCATCACACAACACATCTACACTGTATTTTTCAAAAATTTCAACAGTCGGGATAGTGTCGACATTATGAGAGCCAGGTAAAACTTCTAACGCACCGTTATTAACCATATAATCATCTAAAACCCATATTACTCCGGCGTTAAATACATAATCCTTATAAAATCTGGCGCAGTCCTTGTGAACTCTTCTAGCGTAATTCTCACCTCTTGGCGGCACAGAGGAAGACGTTGCCGCATACATTATCCAGTATTTATCCAGCAAGATTGCCATTAATTGATCTAGCCTTGGATCTTCCAGAAGCTTGCCAAACATTAAATCCCGGCACATAAGATCATGAATATGGTATCTGTCGAGGTCGCTTCGCGTTGATCCTTCACTAACCTTATAGGACTCCAATGCAGTCTTAATTTTATCTTTAAGGTACTCACATTCGGACAGACTTAAAAACCCATTACAGATTGAGTAGCCTCTCGAATTAAGATTAAACCTATGTTCCTCTAGCGTATTCAAGGAAAGTTCCGGACGATCGTTCATTGCAAAGTCTGCACTTTTACTCACAATCTCACCACCTTTGGCTATAACATATAGTCTTTACTTCTCTCACCACAATTAAACAATAGATCAACTATTGAAACATAGTGGTCGAAATCAGACCCCCATAACTGTGGATAGGACTTATATCCCTCATACGAGAACCATTCTATTTTTATATTTTCCGATTCAAATAAATCGACATTTAAGTAGTTCCTGGCACTAGGGCCTGTGACGTATATACCCGCATTTCTTCTTAGGCATATCTCTAATAATCGTTCATTTCTATCTTTATAACCAGATAATTTCTCGATAGATTCAGAATCCGTAATATTTGTGCTGATGTTCAAAAATCCTGCAATTTCATTAATAAATAATCGATTGATATTTGACAGGAGCAGACTATCACTTTGCAAGTAAATATTTTCCAAAAATTCAGACACCACTTTAAAATTAGCCGAACGACTATAATTGCTTTTTAGTGATTTCCAGTGTTTGTCGCGCCAATTTCTGTTAGTTATTTTTATGTCCGTTATTTTTTTATGTATACTCTGTTCTACCGGTATTGTCAGCCATTGAGATCCTTGAGGGGTAACTATCTTATTTCTATTACGCCAATCGTTTTTGGTAAACTGGACTTCGTCATATATCACAAATTCGTCAACTGCTGAGATCAAATCAAAATACCCTTTCCAGGGTATATAGTTAGACTGGATTATCGCAATACGCTTAGTGTTACTCATCATCAGATCATTTCACCTAAAAATTTCAAAGTTAGTAATATTGGAAATTTTCTCCTTATGCCAACTAATGTATTCTGAAAGACACGACAATACTGTTATGAAATCTATTATTTACCCAAAGAAAACTTGTTTAATTGCAATATACCCATCACCATTTTTCAGCAACAATTTTCCCTGTTAACGATAAATTTGGATTACATACCAGATCTTGCAACTCCATTGACAAGTACGAAGCCATATCTCTGTTGCGAATGTCCATCTGAATAGCTTTATAAAATATGATAACTTCATCACTCAAAGAAACCTCATCTGATAACCTAGAAATCAATAGCTTCAGCAAGATAACATCCACATCGTCAAATCTCATACTGCTATTATTAGTAACGGCCTTAGTTGCTTGAAGCGCTAACGTATAATTTCCCAGTTCTGCAGCTGAAATTCCGATTGCCAGGTAATCTCTCAGCTTCAACTCCTGCACGGAAAGGAAAATATCTATTGTCTTTTGATATTCCTTTTCGAATAACAGCTGATAACCAATAAATCTTTTCGAAAAATCGCCCACGCTTACAACATTGTTATTCAGGAAAATATTTTTGTTTTCAGCCTTAATATAATTTTGTAATAATCCCAAGAAATTGACTAGATTTTCATTTAAGCCTTCAATTTTTCTATTTCTCAGCTCATTTTGAATTTTTTCAGCATAGATGTCTTGCCAGCAGTATGGCGCTGCGGCAATCAGGCCGGTCATTCTGAAATTAGCTTTGCCTTTCTTGAAAAGGGCAAAATTCTCATCAAGAAAATCCAGTGCAAACTTTCCGGTATGGTAAGCAGTGAGATAGAAATCCGGATTATTTCTTATTATCAGGTAATCTAACCCATACTTGTCATCTATTTCACGTATATAAGTTTCGTTTGACAACACCTTTCGATGGTGATCAAAAAAATCAAAATCGTACAAAATATGGGTGCGACCATCGATATAGACTTTTGATTCGGGAGCCAGATGATATATTAGGTAGCCACCCAGATTGTAGTCATTAAATATATTGCCACTGTACCCTTGCTCTTTATAGTAGTTTATAAGTCCTGAGGGTTTATGATGTCGGCCAATTATCGCCGCATCATTCTCTTTGGACACTACTTTTGAGCCTATTAGCACAAGAAAAATTACGGCCAACAGTGCCGTACATGAAAACAGGATCAAGGTTCTGTCGCTTTGTTTGCTATACACTCGAATCATATCGATTACCAGCAAGACCATGACAAAACCAGCAAAGGGTATCACTCTACTCATTTGGATAGACGCAATAACAAAAACGAGAACGATTAACAAGTAACCAATTGCTCTGGTTTTTACCGCAAGCCCGACAGCCAGCAATACCAGCATCAGGAAAGGGAAAATATGGTACGTTTTTAAATAGCCATCAAAGATACTCCAGTATTCAATGATGTGCGTTTTCCATCTTGGATCAAAGTGCATTTGCGCCAGCAATGAATGCTGGCCAAATGGCGTAATAAACTCCGATGTCAGTAGTACTACGCCGGACAACGTCAACAAAGCCCATTGCTGTTTATTTTTTTGTTCTTTCCAGTATTTGATTGCTAAATCCAGGTATAAGCCAGCAAAAATGACATATAAAAAAATCGCCGTGTAGTAATTTGACCACACCAGCGCCATTAACAACAACCAGAGATAGGACTTGAGTGTAAAATCGTTGGCAGCCATGCGGTATAAATACAGGGCTATTGCTATAAACGGAAAATACAGTAAATCCGGCCTGACCAGCATTCGTTGCGAATAAAAATAACTGAAGCCTGCTATTGCGACAAGCAGTACTATAAAGCTCTTTTTAGTTTTATAGGCATACAGAGCGGTAAAAATGAGCCCCAGCACATACACAGCATATAAAAAAATATGGGACGCTGCCTCATAACCCCAAAGCTTGTCCAGATAATATAGCCCCACCTCAAACATGTAGGGATAGGAGGTTATTTCTTGACCCTGGTAGGTAAAACTAAAGGTGTCCTTTGAAAAAAATGGCTCTTCAACAAAACGCTCCCCCATGGCGATATGCCAATAGGAGTCGTTAGTAGCGGTAACCAATGAAGAAAAATTAAAAAATGCGGAAAGTAGCATGGTTATCAGTGCTAATAAAAAAGCATCTTGAATTTTTTTATTTATCACCACTCTCACTCAACATACTCCGCTATTCAAGTATCTTGCCAGAAGACATATTTGTTTGTATAAATAGTTACTTCTATTTAAAATTCCACACCTGTAACTTTTTGATGACTTTTATTAACGTGGCATATAAATGCAAAACGAGCGTATTACTCATTAACACCAAGATTACTTATCTGTTGATGAAAAAATAAACATTCTACGGATCAGGTAATTCCAAAAGAAAACAAGGCCTAAAGATAGGATTTTACCTGCCATAATATGAAGCTCTATTATGTCTACACTGATATAAAGAAATAACTGGTGCCAGACTAGCCCGATCCCGCTTACCAGATAAATGTAAAAAATTTCTCTTGACCTAGAAAACTTTATATTCGATTTGAATACAAAAATAATACTGAGCACATAGTTGACAAATGTGGAAACGAAAAATGATGGTATTGAAGCAATCATATAATCGACATCGGCCATGTACACTAAAAAAGCATAAACCATCAAATCGGTGACAAAGCCAACAAAAGCGACGCAGAGATAAGAAAATAACTTCTGCTGACGAATCATCAGAATGAAGTCACTTATCGAAGAAGTATCTTTTAAACCTTCTAAATTTTCCAATTTTTACCTTCGTACTGCATTGATGGCCTTCAACTGATTTTTCGTAAATAGAGTATCGATGACGCACCAGATGAAAACACAACAGAAACCAATGATTCCAGAATAGCAAAAGGCAGCAAAATCAGCACCGGAACTGACCACAACATTAACTTCAAAAATACAAGAAAAGAGATTTGGCATCGCATCAATGCATAAAGCTTGTTTGGCTTACCAGGCAGCACCCAATTGAAGATACTTTGCACAAAACCAAATACATTTTGTATGGGGTCAAAGGTGCTTTCCTTTTCTGCACGAAAATGTGATTTTTCTAACCATTTTTTTAGGGCATGGTGGCCGAAGAAAAATGTATGCCTTGGCACATCCAAATGAAACCACCGCGAACCAAAAATTATTGCCTGCCAACTCATGTTATTTGGCAAAGCTACTATCAAGAGTCCATTTTTTGATAAAACTCTATCAATCTCTTTCAGGCAGTCAGCGGGTTCAATTAAATGCTCTAGCACATGCCACAGGACAACAACATCAATGCTTTCTGCTGCCAGATTTTCCTCTTTAATATCCCCCTTTTTTATACAAAGGTTGGCTTTTTCTTCACAAAAATTGACATCTCTCTCAAAGCCCAAGCATTCGAAGCCAAAATCACAAAACTTCCTCAACAGCACGCCACGGCCACAACCTATATCCACTATTTTGCCGTTTTTTACACTCAGCAAGCTAATAATTGCTTTTACTCTCCGAGTTGTAAAAAAATCAATTACTGCCTCAAAAGCTCCTGAAAATTTTTGCTTTTTGTCGCCGTAATATGATGCATTGTAATAACTGTCAAGCACAGCCGAGGATGGCAATGGGCACAAAAAAGCAGTTTCGCACATAGCACATTTTTTTGCTGTGAAGTACTCCCTGCCACTATCGGCGTCGGGCAATCGATGCTCGCTTAAATCCGCATTCGCCTCACAAAACCTACAGATCATCTTCCATTTCCTGTGATAAAACATTTAGATTTTTTTTAGCAATAGACAGGGTTGGTCTAAGTTCAAATGCACGCCGAAAACATGTCAGCGCTTCTTCTTTTTTACCAAGAGACCATAGAGCGGCACCTAAATTATTCCAGGACAACGCCAGCGTTGGATCTAACTTAAGGGACTGACGCAACTGCATTTCTGCTTGTTCAAACTCTCCTTTTTGAGAATATACTCTCCCAAGAAATTGATAGCCATATGGATTTTCAGGGTCAATCTCAATAGCTCGTATAATGTGAATCTTTGCATCATTCGGCAAGTTCGCATCCAAATAGGCTGAAGCAAGATTCAATCTTGTGGTATAGCTGTCGCCGCCATTTTCCAGTGCTTGCAAATAAAGAGCAATGGGATTGCCCCAGTAACTGACCTGAATTGAAGCCAGAAAAAAATAAAGGATCAATACTGGGCAAGCTACCAGCATAAACTTTTTAATGGCAGGATATGACCATCGAGAAACGCATACCGCAACAGCAATGAAGATACCTATAGAGGGAAGATACAGATAGCGATCAGCTCTGGCTTGTGACGCCACCTGTAACAAGCCGATAACAGGTAAAAGTGTAATCAAAAACCACAGCCAACCGAAAAGTAATTCTGGATTTTTTTTGTACCGCTTTAGTGCAAAAAAAGTAATCACTGCTAACGCAGTAATAGATGGCAAAAACACGTCAAAAAAACCAATTGCTTTGATTGGGTGATAAAAAGCAAGATTGGTAGGTAATATCAAATCTTTTAGATAGGCCGCATAAGACACGACAGCATTGAATATGCGATAAATGAGTGTTAAAGATTCTAAAGTGTTGATGCTACTACTTTGCGCGACAATGGTTATTAGCCCGCACACAAAGGACAAAAGGAACAAAAACCATTTTTCAACCAGCACCGTGCGCAGATTGGGTTGAATTCGTTTTAAGTTATAGCTATCTTTAATATCTTGTAAGGACACTCTACCCAAAGGCCAGAAATCCAGTAGCAAAAGTACCACGGGCAGGGTTACCACCATGGGTTTTGCCATCAGAGCCAGCGCAAAACACAGCGACAATACAATATGGTTAAGCACTGTGAGGGATTTTGCTTTTTTAAGGTAGTACAGCAATGTCAACAGGAAAAAAAAACCTGACAGCACATCTTTCCGCTCAGCGATCCAAGCCACAGATTCAACATGGACAGGATGGATCAAGAAGACAACGGCCACCAGAAAAGCCACCAGAGGCTTGTTAACGAACTGGATTACTACAGAATACAACAAGATACTATTGAGCAGATGAAATACCACATTCACCCAGTGTTGCGCCCCAGGAGAGGCACCAAACAGAGAGATATCCGCCATATACGACACCCAGGTCAGTGGATGCCAATTATTCATATACTGGTGTTCAGTAAATGCCCAGAGAATATTATCTAAAGTTAATCCTGTTAGCACTCTATCGTTAAGAACAATATAGCCACCATCATCGTAATAGGAATAACCGTGGCCACCAACCGAGGCATACAGCGCAATGCCTATTAGCGCAATCAACAATATACATGCCGCATGTAACTTTCTAGAATTTTTTAAGTTGATTTCCATATCATTCCGAATCCCAAGTTACAATTTTGTCAGCATCAAATAATTTATTTTTTTTAATTCCCCAACAATGCATTCTATATTTTATTGCAGTTGCCAAAACACCAAAACCATATACCACACTCCGCTTAAAATTGATTGAAGAGGCATCATCAAAATAACGGGTGGGGCAGGAGATTTCACCGAGTTTAAAACCGAAATAACAGCTTTGAACCAACATTTCGTTATCAAATACAAAATCGTCGGAGTTGGCCTCCAAAGGTAATGACTCCAGTAAAGTTCTACTCCATGCCCTGTAGCCCGAATGGTACTCGGTAAACTTGTAACCGATGATGATGTTTTCCACCAACGTTAAAAAACGGTTAGCAATATATTTATACATGGGCATGCCTCCTGCCAAAGCCCCTTGCCCCAAAACTCTTGACGCCAATACCGCATCGTATTCACCACTGGTAATCATCGCCGCCATGGCAGTGACTAATTTGGGCGTATATTGATAATCGGGGTGAACCATCACAACCACATCTGCCCCCGCTTGCAATGCTGCCCTGTAGCACGACTTTTGATTGGC
>Ga0172382_10010470_pt1 | contig 12423 bp, 23 predicted proteins | sample Leawel138RmetaG_FD_122245 | JGI IMG/M metagenome (GOLD analysis project Ga0172382, IMG submission 122245) | Leachate microbial communities from a municipal landfill in Southern Ontario, Canada - Leachate well 138R metaG | ecosystem: Engineered > Solid waste > Landfill > Unclassified | place...
CAGATCATACTTTTTGACATGCTCCTCAATTCTTGCATCCAGCTCGGAGAAGGGCACAAGCAAAGAAAACGTGTTCCCGATATTGTTCAAGGAATGGACTTCAAAGCGATTTGTCTTGGTATTTAAAACAACAAAAAGGGCAGGGTCTACCTGCCTCAATCGTTCAGGAATACAACATACGTTGGAATAGACAGGCCGCAGGTGCGGCTTGCCCCGCAGCCTGTCTCTGATCTTGCTTTTATACACGTTATTCGAGCCTCCATAAAATACAGTCTAGAGCAGCAGGGATAACTACATCTGCACTCGGAACACCGCCTACGCAAACACGATAACCCCCGGGCGGGATCATAATCGCAAGGCCGTTAATCTCAAATTCCTGCCAGTCTTCTGCTTCATGGTATATCTCTATACAGTCGATATTGTCAGCAAAAGTAATCGCCTGCGTATCCGCATCTGCGTCTACTTCTGTTTTCTGTTCCACAATACGTGTACCGGTTACTCTGGTTTCTACTGTGTCGACTATTTTTTTGATCCCACCCGTATCTTTGATAGCGTCTATTGTTGTTTTTAAGCCGCTTATAGCCGTAAGCAGATCGTCTATTGTTTTCTCGCCGGTAATTGCCTGCGCCAGCCCCGCCAGCCCCAGGTCTCCTTCGGCAAGGGCCACATTAATCGAGCCGTCATCATTGACTTCCATCTGGTGCGGAATTGCACCCGTGCCCACTATGCCTATATTATCTACAACCAACTGTTCAAGATTTTGAATAAGCATAGTAGCCATTGTGCTCGTTTGCAGAGCAAACGTGCCTTCGGCATCGGCAAGATCAACCAGCTTGAGTTTGACAGTCAGGCCATCTTTGCCTTTTACCAACAGGTAATTATCTGCCATCCGTGCTTACACCTCCTCGCCGCAAGTCCCGGGCTTGCAGCGATAATATTTCTTGCTCTACCTGCCCATAGCCACAATATGGATTATGGCCGCTCGCAATCCTTCATCTTCGTTAGCCAGCTCCGTGCCCGGGGCCGGGTCGCCTGCCTGTGCCGGGCCGGGGAACTCGAACGCCTTCAGCTTTTGGTTCACCGTATCATAGAGAAACTTGTAGCCAGACGAAGATTCGCATATGGCCCCGTGCACGACATTCAGCCCCAGCTGGGCCGGGGTAAGGCTGTACCCGCCTACGACCGCGCCGCCGGGGTTGGGGTACTTGTCATCGGCAGAAACGGTAATGCTGGTCATGTTCACGAACAGGTTGCCGGACTTGAAACGCTTAACCGGACTTACTGCAATGGACATTACATACACCTCCGTAATAAAAGTAGAAGGGGCCATTGCAGGCCCCTTAATTTTAGTGTTCAGTTATGCCGATCATACGCCATTGGCCTCTGGGCCGCTGGCAACCAAGGTCGGCATATTTCACCAACGTAGCCTCGTATGAAGGCCGGTCAGCAACACGGGCCAGGACAGCACCGTCGCGATCCATCCAGCCCCAGTCAGCCATCTGGTACATCTTCCAGTCGTTCAGGTCAAGGCCATACATCATGCCCGCGGGCACGTACTTGTCCGACACCAGGGCAATAGGCTGGCCCCCGCCTGAGTAGGATAGAGCACTCCAACCACCTTTAAGATCAAGATTATTTACATGCTGTTTCATGGCCGTTTGCAGGTTCTGGTAGGCCCGCATAACACCTTTGGAGCAGAGGAGGAAGTTGGTCTCGCTGCCCGATTTGGTCTCTACACGGTCGATCTCCCGCTGGATAGCGGTCTCGCTGATCTCTCCGTTTACCGTCGTTACCCAGCCGTTCAGCCAGGGGCTGGTAGCACGGTTGATCCCGTAAAGCGTGCCGCCTGTATTCACTACGGTCTGCACACCCGTCAGCTCATACACCACCGGCGCACCGCCAACGCTGGTCACGTTTCCGGCAACACAAACAATAGCGGCGTTCGGTATTTCCACCGCCGTATCAGCAATGGTAAATTGTGTATCACTATCAACGCTGAGGATCTCACATGCCGCATGATCTGCATTAGTCAACGCTCCGGTAGCGGCCGAACGGAAGTCCACCAGCATACCCTCGGCCAGATACATGGTTGTAGTTACCCCAACAGCCTGCGTAGTAGCCGGAGCCTGGGCTGCCGCCGCTGCCGCCGTAAGCGCACACAGCACCCCGTCCCCGCTGCCGACGGCCTGCCGGGACAGATCCAGCCGTGCATCGGCCTCGCAATCCTTGACTTCCTGATCCAGCATGTTGGCAAACGCCCCCAGGTCAGACTTAGAAGCCTCAATCGTCTTATCCGTCAGCCGAAAACGGGCAAAGATGTTTTTGGTTTCAAACGCCGCCTGCCTGGTCTGGCGTGCACGGGGGGTCGGCAATACGCCGTCATCGGGCCGGTTCCCGATCCCGCCGACACGTCCGTACCGCAAGGCCATACGGATCTCACGGCCTACTACACTCTCTGAACTCTTTTCCAACTGCGCCAGAAGTGCGCTGGCCTTGTCGTTAAGCTGGTAGCGCAACTCCTTCAGGTAAAACAACTTCAATACTTCGGAAATATTCGCCATATTTAGAGACATGGCATTTTACCTCCTGTTTAAATTATTTAGATCCACCTCCCAGCCATTTGCTGAGATAGGATAGTGTTGCTTTTTTGGCACTGCCCGGCTGTGAGAAATCCACCGGCGGTGAAGCCGGGGCCTCACCGGGCTGGCTGCCAATCACACTGGGGGGTTTACCCTGCTTGATCTCCTGCACGTAACTTTTCAGGACAGCGTTTCTGACCTGCGGATCTTTTACCAGCTCTTCTATGGGCCTGCTCACGGCCTGCTCCCCCGTGCGTGCTTTGGCTAGCCCATAAATCGCCTCTACCGCATTGGGCACGTTGGCATAATAATGCCCGTGCTCCTGGACAATCTTGTTCATCTCCGGCAGGAGAGCGTCAAAGTCTGCATATCTGGTACGGGCAGTCGCCATCTGCTGGTTAAAGTTCTCGTAACTTTCCCGGAACTGTATCTTTTGTGCTACAGGAGCTATTTGCTGCTCTACGCTCTGCTGGACGGTACTGCGTACCAATTCGGAAAGCGTATCTACCGGCTTTTCATAAAACCTGTTCAGCCATTCTTCATTCTTTTTCTGGATCTCTTCCGGGGAGAATTGCGGTTGTTGTTGGTATTGTTGCTGTTGCTGTGCGGCTAAAAATTGTTGCCATTGTTTTTGCAGGTCGGCAAACTGTTGTCCGTACTGCGTGATCCTGCGTTCTCCTTCGAGATAAGCGTTCTCTAGATCTTTAGGTGTCCTGAACTTGCCCAGGATCAGGCTTTCCTCTGGTGCAGACCCTTGTTCCATTTGGCCTGCCGCTGGTTCTTCCGGGGCCGGGGTTGCCGGTTCTCCCTGCATCTGCTTTTCCAGGAAGGAAAGCAACGTTTCCTGATCTTCCGGCGTGATCGGATCTGTTACATCCTGACCCGTCACGTCTGGCGAGGTTGTCCCTTCTTCCGGGGCCTCGTCACTAAACAACTGTAAATCCATTACCGGCCGTCTCTGGTTATCGGTAATCATCATTTTTCCTCCTCTAATTTTAAAAGGCCCTCGGCGGCCGTCTTACGGTTGTCGCCTGGAGCCTTTCTTCTTTTTTCTCGCCTCTTGCAAGGCTATTGCTATTGACATCTGTAATGCTTTAGCTTTCGTCTCCGGTCTTGCCCTGCCAATCCTGCCCTTATGCTTGTATGCCTGCATCAACTCCTGAATATCCTTCCCCGGCACCCCCGTAAGCGGCATTAGGCGGGCCACCTCCTTGCATGGCCGGAAGGCCGCCCGGCGGCCCCATTTGCGGCATCATGTGCATCAAATGCTGGTCGGTATGGGCTTGGAACATCTGTTCCAACTGCGGGTACTGTCGTGCCAGCTCTTCATATTCCGCTGTGATCCGGTACTTGTTATGGCAGGACAGGTGCAGGACATGGTCATCATAGGGCACTGCCTGGGCCATCTGGCCCTGGGCAAGGGCAATATTTTCCCTTTCGGCACGGGCAATATGCAGTTGCTCCGTGCTGTCGGCAATCTCCCACGAACCCAGCTCGATCATCTCGAAAATCTTGGAGCGCATATCCTTGTCAATACGGCCCGTCTCCGGATCATGGAACAGGCCGGTTGCCAATAGGTCAAACACCATCTGCCTGCGCTGGGCCGGGGATTCAGCCATCGCGGAGAAGGCTTCCACCACCACATCGTCAGAGGTTATGTCGGAGCCTGTCCAGTCTATAACCTCCACCACGTTGTTCTCCCCGATAGTCCTGAGCGTTCTTATGCCTTTAGCGAACGCTTTATACAGCCTCAGCCACATCTTGCCGTTTTCGATCAGGAACGTCTCCACGTTGGATGCTGTTTTGGACAGCCTTGTATCGTCCTGCTCCAGCGCAATAGATAACGCCACACCGGATTTTACCCCCGGAGGGGCCTTGCTCTGGCGTGACAGATCAGATACACCGGAAAGCACGTTAAATTCCTGCATCAGCGAGGACTCTTCTATGTCAAAAGTTGCCGGTAAGGGCGGGTTCTGGGCCGGTTCCGGCGGCCTGCTGCCATGTGCATACGTCCCGATAAAACCGGGTGAGCCGATATTGTTTTCCAGAATATCCATATCGGTAGATTCTTCTTCCACCCAGTACTGGCCGATGGCACAACGGTTCATGTACTCCGCTTTGCGGTTACGGAGCGCATTATAGCGCCGCTGGATGGGGATGAGCCTCTCTACGATGGTCTTGCCCCAGAACACACCGGGGCGTTTGATACAGTCCACTTTCGTGAAGGGCAGCCTATACTTGCCGTCCTTGCCTACCGGGTAGGGCAAATGGCCGAAATAGAGCAGTTTCCCGTTCGCCACAATGATCAACCGGCCGCGGGGGTAACGTTTGCTGGGCACCTGCCAGTACTCTTTAACCACGGCATGGTCTTTCAGCCTAACGCTGAGGTAGTTGTAGCCACCCACACCATAGCCCAGCCCCCCGATTCCCACGGAAGCACGTTGCAGTTTCAGCGCCGCCGATTCTTCCGGCTCCACGCGTATGCCCCAGGTATCTTCGATCTCGTCTACATGGAAGGCCCGGGCATGGATAATGCTGGACACGCTTTCCATGTTGTTGCGGTAGCAGGAATCGGGAAAGATCTCCGGGGCCGGGACGATAATCGCCTCCAAGTCCCCCTCGCGGATCTCTTCCCTATACTGTCCTTCCTCGCCGTTGTTCTCGAACATAAACTCAGTCAGCCCGATCAGTTCGCCACGTTCGGGGTTCCAGATATTTTTCATAAACACGCTGCCCATAGCCTCCAGCCAGGCATACAGCTCGCCCATCTTCTGCTGCATCTGCTCTTCATAGTAGAAATTGCGTAACAGGTGCGTAGAGACTTTGGCCGAACGTATATCATCCATAGAGTTGGTGCCGGGCCGTGCCTTCAGGACAGGCCGCATCCGTGACATGCGCGCTATTCTGGTCTCCACAATCGGTGCGATCTGGTTGAACGGTTCACGCTCCTGCCAGAAATAGATCTTCGGGATTTCCTGCAACGATTGCGCCGCCGGGTTGATGTCCATGAACTGGTTCCCCTCGATAAAGGCAACATTCAGCCGCCATTGAAGCTCCCACGGTATGCGTTCGTTCCTTCGCCTTTTAAACTCTTCATCCACGAAGCTGATCAGCGATCCCTCATCATGGCGTTCTTCTGCCAGCTTTAAAGCCTCCGCGATTGTCACTGCTCATCACCCCCCTCCATCATTTCATACCCTCTCTCGATCCCTTTCCTTACAAAATTACGGCTCTTGGGAGGCTCCCTGCTCTGGTTGGCAACATAGTCTCTCAGGTCACGGGCCATGAGCCGGTTATAGAGGTCTTTCCTCTCCCGGGCATGCAGTATTGCCTGCAAAACCAATATTGCCAGCAGGATAAAGATGATAATATCAGGCACTGGCTCCGACCTCCTCCTTGTGCGCCGTCCTCACGTGCACGCCCAGCCGTTGCGGGGAATAAAAGATTTCGCCGCACTGTTTACAGACGAACTCACGCCCCCCGTAGGTTTCCTTGTCTTTACGGATATTTTCGTCTCTTTCCAGTTCTTCCTTGCGTTTTAGCAAGTTTTCGCCTTCCCGCACGATAATAGAGTCCACCAGTGATTGGTAGCACCGCTTGCACAAGTTCATGGGCAGATTGCGCGGGCCGTCCGGCCTGCCGATAAAATGAGTTGCCGGTTGGTAGCAGCTAAAAATATCGCACCGCACCGCCGGGTTGCTGTTCTCACAAACCTGCGCCTTGTCTCGTGGATACATACATACTCACCTCCTCCTAGAAGCCTCTATAGCGGTCAAACGGCCGCCTGCCACGCGTCACCCTGGCCTGCACCGGCCGGGCCGCCTGCTGGAACGCCGTCCGCAAGGCCCTCACCCGAAGCGGCGTTTCCGGTTGGCGTTGCATATACCAGAACGGAGCAGGGGCGCCTTGCGCCGGTGGGGTGCCATAGGGATACATAGCCCCGGTGCGCTGGTTGGGCATATTGGGATATAAAAATAACGGGTGATCCCGCTTGATATTCGGCATATTGAGGCCTCCTTTCTACGTATCTACGCATATTGCAATACTCCCCTACGTATGGTATATTCATTAGGGGTGATAAAATATGGAGCGCAAAAAGTTTACCACCACGTTACAAACAGACCTGCTGGATGACCTTAAACTACAGGCCGTAAAAGAAAAACGCCATATCAACGATATATTGGAGCAGTTGATCAGCGTTTATCTGCAATATGTCAACTCAAGACACGCCTAAGATGGCGCGACCGCCTGATTAACTGCTCTTTATGTGCGGCAATAGGCGATTTCTTCTCTTTTATCTTCCTTTTGCTATACTTGGCATGGAACGCTACTAAACCCATCGAAAGGCAATCATACGAATGGTCAAAATCACAATCCGCAACCTTTTCGGGGTCATTTTCATCGTTTACCAGCAGCGGCAAGTCCTCGATCAGCTTGGTGCAGGTGCTAAAAATCTGCAATTTGGCCGTCATCCTGCCCTCGGGGTGCTTCTCGTCCTTCAAATTCTCGTCAAGGTAGGGTTTCAGGTACTCGTGCATAGTCGCCTTACGGTGAATACGGTCGGTTTTTTCGCCACGCGGCGGCTCGATACAGCCCGTTACCCCGCCTTCACGGTAATAGTCAATGATTGACTTGCCCGTCTCCGGGTGCCGGTTGAAGGCGTCCCTGCCCGTGACCGTGAATTGATACTTTTCCTGCTCCTCCTGCCCTTCTTCGGAGATAGTTTTGCTCATGCGCGTGACCCTCTTGGCCTGCTCCGAATAAGGGAGTTTGGGATCGGTCTTTTCACGTGTAAATTCTTTGTAAACATACACCTGCCCGTCCTCGGAAACAGCGTACCAGCACCAGAAGAACGGATCGCCATAGCCCGGGTCGTTGGCCCTCCACTTGCGCCACCAATGCGGTATCTCAAACGGTTCGCAAACGTGTATTGCCCGGGAAAACTCGGGAAACGACGTGCCCTCGCCTGCGCTGAAAGCGTCCTCTATCGTCCGCGGATATTCCTGTAAATGATCCGGCATGTTGCGCTTGGTACGCTCGTACCAGTCCTCGTCCCGCCGCGGGTCAACATCCCAACCCAAAAATATAGGGGCAAAGTCATTCGCCCCGCGCAGGGCCTCCCTAAAGATGAACTCGAACAACGTGCCCCGCTTGTTCGTGCTGATCCCAATCACCTGCCCGCCCGTGGGCCTGTTCACTGCCGGGAAGCCTGCCTTCCAGATTTCGGCCGCCCATGCTTGGAACGCCCATTCGTCCAATATGATCAGGTTGGCCGTAAATGACCGGCCTGAGTCAGGGGCCGCCGTCATGGACTGGAACGTGGACGGTTCAGCGCCGGGGTGGTGTATCGTCAAGGACAGCACCGTGGATTCCCATGTCAGCCCGTCCCACTGCCGCGGGGCCTCTTTCTTTTCCCGGATCAACCAATCTGGCATATATTTCAAGATAAACGTTAGACGCCGTACCAGCTCTTTAGTATCTGGATCTTCACGTTTGGAGATAGCCACAACCGAATAGCCGGCATGGAAAATCATGCGCCTGAGGGCATAGGCCAGGGCCAGCCAGGTCAGGCCCAGCTGACGGGCCTTCATTACTATGTTCAGTTTGTTGTTCAGGATCGTCTGTAATGTCTCGCGCTGTTCCGGCCAGAGTTCAAACGGGATTGCCAGGCCGGGTTTGTCACGATCTTCGATCTTCACGCACTCCGTGATAAAGTCCTCGGCAGAGTCATTGTATTTTTTGTACCTTTTCAGCAACAGCTCCGTTATTTCGGCTTCCAAGGCCAACCTGCTCACGCTCTCACCCCTTAAAAAACAAAAAAAGGGGAAGCTACGAAGAACAAAAAGCAGGACTACCCTGCTCTTGGCTCTTCGTGCCTCCCCTGTTCTCAGGTTTGGAGATAAATTAAGTTATTAAGTTTTGATTTAAGCTATTTTTACCTTTCCAACATACTTACATAGCTCGTTCCCTATATAGTTTACTTCATCAGCAATTTTATCTATCGTGGCAATAGCTCTGTTGAGCACGCTTGCCAACGTTTCTCCTGCCCCGCTATCCGGGTCACACGAAACATCGCTGTTCATCGGCATAGAAGCAAACAAAATACCGCTTAGCCTATTTTTTGCGTTATCCATCTGGCAAATAACAGAAAAAAGTTCCTCCAACTTCTGATCAATTATCTGCCCCTCTTGTATTGGAGATTCGGTTTGATTCATCTGTCTTTTCCTCCCGTTCTCGGTTTTAATCCAGCTTCACGTCCCGCATGGCCACCCGCACGAATACTGGCAGGCCCCGCCTGACAGTGACCTTGGCCTCGCCATATATAAGCTCGTCCCGGAAAAAGTCAAGCAGCTTGCGCTCTTCCGGGGCAAGGGTGTCATATCTGGCCTGTTCTTCACTCATGGCCTACCTCCTTGTCTATCATGGCTAATACTTGCTCGTATGACTCTTGCACGGGATAAGCCTGACCAGACTTTAGCACGATTCCTGTCTCGGAACAAGACGCGTTCCAGTCCCGGTCACTTTCGGTTACAGCCGCGATCTCAGACACCCGGAACTTTCTTCTCAGACCATTCATCGTCAGTTCAATGAACACGTTACAATACCTCCTTCACGGCTTGCCAGAGGGCGTCTATTAGGTCGTCTGAATAACATTCCCCAATAGATATTACTTCGTCTGTTGCGGGTTGTGGTGTGTCGATAAATGAAATCTGCCATTGTTTGTGATAGTGGTTTATGTCTAACAATTTACCTTCCAGCAGTTCAATGCACTGGCCTATGCTTAAAAGGGGGGTTAGATCTGATTTTCGTAATGGCGGACATATGCCTTCATTGTCGTTATACATATAAATATCGCCGTTGTCTTCGACCTCAACGATAAATACAACATTGCTGCCGAGAACGAGATCGCCTGCCTTCGGCTCCTACCACTCCCTTAACTTCTCCCGTTGCTCGTCCGATAGCTCCTGTAGATGGTTAGGAGTGATGTGCTGAATCATACGTCGCCCTCCTTCTCGCTTAACTCTGCCCTGTATTCTCCTATAATCCGCAAAGTCCTTTCTCGTTCATCCCCCATGCCCTTTCGATAAGCTTCAGCAAGCCTATAACGGTTGTAGGGCCAGCGCAGGCGTATATCTGCCCACTTAAAGCAATTTTCTTCCTCAGTATCTACCAGCCCTAAAACCCATAAAACCTTTATCGCCCTCCAAAAACAATCCAGCAACCAGATATATGCCAAATGAAGCCGGCTTAAAATATATCCTGCCGGCCCATGCCAACGCCATAACATAAGCCGGTGCGGCTCCTTATAATAAACAATGCCTTCAGGATGCTGACAATGATATTTTAAGCTTATTTTCTCAATCACCCCAATACCCCTGGCCGCCTGCCCCTCGCTCATGGCTTCACATCCCTAAACTTAATATCGTTATCCTTCAGCACCTGATACAGCCCCCGCCCCAACGCCATAATATGATGATGATCTATTTCCAGATCATAGGCATCGCATAGGGCCTCAATTATCTCATGTAAAAGTATTTCCCCGTGCCGTTTCTCTAGGGCAGGATCGAGGTAGATAGTTAACTCTCGCGGGGAATATTCGCCACCGTGCTGACGGTCAACAACAAGATCCTCTTTAAATTTAACTTCAATATCGAAGCCGCCGATTTTAATTTTGTCGGGGATCATTCGCCCACCCTTTCATAAGTCTGCTCGAAAATACCCGGCTTGCAGGGATAGAACTCGCCTGCAACACCCCGGATGATATAGTCGTTCTCGGATACCGTGTGTACGCCCTCCAATGTCTCAATTCTTCCACCAATAACTTTCCCACCGTATTGTGACCACAATCGTACCTTGTCGTCGGAATGCCTAATCCAACGAGGCGCTCCCTCAGAATAATTTTTCTTTGTAAACTGCCACGCATCAATAACAACCGGCTTCTTACGATATTTAGGCATTTATGCTTTCCTCCTGTTATTTAAATTCAACCCCTCTTCCTCGCCTGTATCGCCCTCTCCGAACTTAATTTTGTTGTCCTTTAGCACTTGGTAAAGGCAAAATGCTATCCTGTCAATGACGCTTTCGTCCTGCTCCAAGCCGCAATGCTGGAATATTCCATGCACCAATTCATGCAGAAATATTTGGTTTGTGTAATCCGGCTGAGCCTGATTTTTGATAAGTATTTCTTGCCTCGGGTGTGATATTGTACCAAAAATATTATGGTCAGCAACGTCAACACAATCAACGAATTTAACATCATAAACTATGCCGCCGATTTTAATTTTGTCGGGGATCATTCTACCCCCTCCAGCACCTCCAACAATGCCTCCGACCTGTCCCCGGCTTCGTAAAGACTGATACTCTGTGCAATAGCCGCAGCCCCAAACATGCCCGTAGGAGTTTTCTTATAGATTTCCAGCATTTCCCGGGCATGTATTACAGCCTTGTCCCATCTTTCTTCCATAGGGTTCTCCCCTCCTTATAATTTAAACACCACCTGTCAACCGCCCATTTTGGAATTGCACCATCTCCTGAAAATAACATTGTTTTAATTTACTGGATATAAGATTATCGCATTTTCCCCATCTTCTATTACGTCTTCTTCACTAAAGCCCTGCTCAATTAGCTCATCGTTTAACCCTCGCAAGCCGACCCTTCCAGACCCATACTTTCCAGTACAAAGTTCTTCTAAAGGTGAAAACTCATTCCCTTCTCCATCTTTTGCTAGAATAACAATGTCTTCATCATCGCATTGATTAAGTAATTCCTTTAATTCCTTAACTTTCATTAGGGTTCCCCCCTTATAGTTAGTAACTCTATTTACAGCCCGACATCATTTGTGCTTGCCTAATAACCCCCGTACTTGGCACGAAATGCTACCCTGTCTTTCAATAACAGCCCATACCGTTCCTTAAAATCTTCTAAGGTAACTAAAAATTCCCAACCATTTACGTGAAAGCAGACGGGGCAAAAAAATACCTCGCCATATTTACTATTTCCTTTTACAGTCTCTTTTCCGCAACGCTCGCAAGGTATAACAAGCTTAACCATTAATACCCCCCAAACGCCTGCCCCAGGGCCTGCTCCTGCACACTGGGAGCCTGCATCTGGCCCAAGGCTTGCAATAGCTGTATTTTCGCCTCCTGCGGGAGCGATACAATCAGCTCCATCAACTTACGATCTAAGTCCTCCATCATTAACCACTTCCTTTTTTTGGTAGTCAGTTATTCTACGCTTTATAAAATATTTTCAGGCCCACGCCTCTTTTACAGGCCCGCGAAAAGAACACGTGGGGGGCCTCCGGCATGAAGTTTTGGCAGGTGGCTGGAATGTTTTCAGGCTTATAAAGTGGTGGGCTGGATGGATTATAGGAGTCCCGCCTCGCGCCCGCCCGCGACGCCGCACGTGGGGGGGTGCCCACCCGCCTGTGCCCTGTGGCCCCTGCCTGCCTGTGCCTGCTTGCCCGGGCCTGTGGCCGTGGGAAAAACTCCTTTTAACCCGCTCGTGCAGGAAGTAGCCTCAAGCCCGATGGCATCGGCATCCGCAAAAAGCTCCCGCCGTTGCGCCCCGCATACTTCCCCCTGCATTTCTTCTCTTTCCCCTGCTTTTCCGGCCTGCCGGGGCCTGCTCGGGAACTTCCGAGAAGATATATTATGTCTACCTTATCCCCCGAACCCCGATCCTACCGGCATTCGTGCCCTTTCCCCGCCTCTGGCCGGTAGCACGATTCGTGCCACGATCTGGCCGGAAAGGGCCAAAATGCTTTATCCCGCTCCTGCAAGAAGTAGCCTCGAGGCCGATATATTCGGGGTAGCACGATTTTAGCCCTCTTTTAGCTCGTCCC
>Ga0172382_10010473_pt1 | contig 12418 bp, 11 predicted proteins | sample Leawel138RmetaG_FD_122245 | JGI IMG/M metagenome (GOLD analysis project Ga0172382, IMG submission 122245) | Leachate microbial communities from a municipal landfill in Southern Ontario, Canada - Leachate well 138R metaG | ecosystem: Engineered > Solid waste > Landfill > Unclassified | place...
AATGGAAGAAGATTCCATAACTGTCAGTATTGGAGTGTCATACACAACAGATATTGATCATCTAGATTATGAAGAGCTGATTAAAGATGCAGACAGCGCAATCTTTGTAGCCAAACGCTCTGGCAAGAACAGCGTATACAGCGACTAACATACAAAACCACGCATAGGAGTTTACATATAGTAAAAGGGTGGATAACAAAGATAAGGTTAAATAATTAGTGGGTATGAGATTATTAAAAATATACCCACTAAGTTATAATTTGGACTAATTCTAATTAAGGTTAAGATTTTTATTTTCTTCCAAAACAGTTTTTAATTGTTTGATTCCTTCTTCACTAATAGAATTAAATGGACTTCTGCATGGACCAACATCAAATCCTAGTAGGTTCACTGCAGTTTTAACAACTGTATTGGGATTACCATATTTAAAAACATCTCTGAAAGATCTAATTGAATCTTGAGCAGCTTTTGCTTTATCAGTCTCTTTTTTGATAAAATTTTCATAAATAGAGACCATATTACGTGGGTATACATTTGCCACTCCAGAGATTGCTCCTGCGCCCCCAGCGTATAGACACCATAAAATTAAAGAATCATTACCGCTGAGTACAACAAAATCTGAATTGCGTTTTTTATTAGATTCTCTTGTTTGCTCTATATATTGAAGCATATTATCAAAGTTACCACTGCTATCCTTGACGCCAACTATATTTTCAATTTCAGAAAGTCTTTTTATGGTTAAAGGACTAATGTTTGTTCCAGTTCTGGCAGGAATATTATAAACGATTATTGGTAAATCTACCTCTTTTGCAATTCTGTAGTAATGGTTGTAAATATCATCTTGACTCGGAGCTGCAAAAAAGGGGGATATAATAGAAAGTGCATCTACTCCAAGACCTTTTGCTTTTTTAGACAATTCGATAGTGTGTAATGTTCCTGGTTGCCCAGTTCCAGCAAAAACAGGCACTCTTTTATTTGTAACTTTAACAACTTTTTCAAGAATTTTTAGTTTCTCATCATCGCTGAGGATGTATGACTCACCATTTGTACCAAAACAAAATATACCGTGGACACCCCCTTCAATTTGCATTTCTACAAACTCTTCCAATTTGTCATAATTTACACTTTCATCACTATTCATTGGGGTTAGAATAGGTGTTATAATACCTTCAATCTTCATTTTGACTCCTTGCTATTCTTATTTTCGCTAGTTTTATTCCATAATCTATTGCTTGCAGCATACTCGACTGGTTTGCTATTTGCTTCCAAGCAATCTCAAATGCAGTTCCATGGTCGACGGAGGACCTAATAATTGGTAGCCCTAAAGTTACATTGATTCCATTAACAGCTTTCCAGTTTTGTTTTTCTTGATCGTATTGAAAGCCCAAAACTTTTAAAGGTATATGTCCTTGATCATGGTACATAGCAACAACAATATCATAAAAGCCTCCAACAGCTTTTGGAAAGATTGTGTCAGGAGGGTAAGGACCTGAGGCATCTAAACCTTTTGCTTTAGCATCGCTAATAGCAGGCATTATTTCATTAATCTCTTCAGTTCCAAATAAGCCATTTTCTCCTGCGTGGGGATTTAGCCCAGCCACTGCAATTTTCGGACTTTTAATTCCTAAGTCTCTACAAGCATTGTATGCTAACTCTATTACTGCTAACACACGTTCTCTTTTAACTAAATCACAAGCTTGTCTTAAAGAAACATGTGTTGAAACGTGAACTACTTTTAAATTCCCTTCTGCTAGCATCATTGAATAATCTGATGTCTTTGTTAATTCAGCATAAATTTCTGTGTGGCCTGAATATTTAAAACCAGCTAAATTTAAGGATTCTTTATTTAAAGGGGCAGTTATAGTCGCATCAATTTTATTTTGTAATGCTAATTCAATTGCTGTTTTAACACATTGAAACGCTGCATTACCACTCATTGAGCTAACTTCACCTATTGTAAACTTTTCCATATCTACTAGCTCTAAATGGAAAACATCAATAGTTCCATACTCAAATAAACACGCATCAACATTACCAACTACATTAATTGAAAAAGAATCATTGTTTAACAACTTAAGGGCTTTGTTGATTACTTTATGGTCTCCAATAATTACAGGCTTTGAATCATCGTATACTTGTTTTTCGAAAAGAGCTTTTAAAATAATCTCAGGTCCTATACCTGATGGATCTCCCATGGTAATTCCTAAAATTGGTCTATTGTTCATTCAAAACTCTCCTCTACAATAAGCTTCTATAAATCGATTCAATATCATCTAAAGTTAAAGGTTTTCTATTATTATCTAGTAACCTTTTTTGTTTAGACCCCGCATCTACCAAGAACTCTAAATCATCAATTGTTACCCCATATTGATCCAGTTTTGAGGGAATGTTTGTAACTTTTACTAGGTCTTCTATTTTATCTATAACAAATTGAGATTTTTCGTTTTCTGTGCTGAGATTTATGTTTTTAAAAACATAATCGAATAAAGATGTTAGACGGTCTTCTATTGAGTCTCTGTTAAACTTCATGATTGGAACAAACATTATAGCATTTGAGACTCCATGAGGGATGTGGAAAGATCCTCCTAATGGATAAGAAAGAGCATGAACAGCAGTTGTTCCACTACTATTTATTGCAATACCACCAAAGAATGAGCCTAATAGTAAGTTTTGTTTTGCCAATATGTTTGATCCATCAAGATATGCTTTTTCAAGATTTTCAAAAATAAGTTTAGCACCCTCTAATGCGTAGAAGTCTGATAGAATATTTGCTTTATTTCCTGTGTAACACTCTACAGTATGGGTTAACGCATCTATTCCAGTTGAAGCAACAAGACTTTTTGGTAGATTTATTAACGTTTCTGGGTTTAGGATGACTGCATCCATTAGAAAACTTGTATTAACTATTCCAAGTTTAGTCCCTTTTTCTGGTAAAGAGACAATGGAGTTTATGGTAGCTTCGCTACCAGTTCCACAAGTTGTTGGTATTCCAATAGTTTTAACTTTCTTAGTTATTAAGGAGGAATCTTCAATTAGCTCTCTTACTTTGTATTTGCTATGGTACATAGTTCCAATTAGCTTTGTGATGTCTAAAATTGATCCACCTCCGATTCCAATAATTGAATCACACTCAACAGAATTTACCTGATAATTAATTTGATCAACATCATCAGCAGATGGTTCTGCTGGAGAATCATCGATTATTGTATAACTACATTCTAGTTGACTAAATAATGTTTCTAGTGGTTTTAATAATCCTGCTTTTCGAATGTTTTTATCTGTAATAATCAGGATTTTTTTTGACTTCCACAAATTAATTAGGTTGCTGAGATTTATATATTGATTATTATCAATATAAGTATGGCTAGGAATTAATATTTTTGACAATTTGATTATCTCCTTTGTTTTTAATGAAATAATTAACAATATTTACTAAAGAATTTTTATTTCCGAAACTTCCAGATTTAGTTACAATGTTTGAATTATCTGCTATTCCTCCAATTATTCTTCCTAGAGGAATGCCTGGTTCTATTTCATATATTGGTTCAATCCCTTTTACCTCTAATTGAGAGCAAACAAATAACGAGATATCTCCTCCAGTAGTAATAATTGTTTGGAACGGGATTTTTTCATAAACTTTTAAAACAATTTTACCTAAGTTTGCCCCAATATTTTCCCCATTTTTTAATTCTTCAATACTATCAAAAATATTTCTCTTGGGCCTATTTAGTATCGAATCTAAACTTATTACTAATAACTCAGAACCTCCTGATAAAATTGAAAGACATTTTTCTGCTATTTGGTTAATAACAAATTCATTATCAGGTACTTTTAGTAGATTGGAAGGGGCTAAACAGATTTTATCAGGGTATGCTTCTATCAAAGCCTTTAATTGCATTTTACTAGTTTTTGTAATTGAACCAATTACTGCTAATGTTAAATTTGATTCTTTTCTTGGCTTGCCAACAGACAGTAAGGTGTTATTGAATAAAATGGTGTAGTTCTTTGCTACTGTTTTTGCAAAGCCACCTGAACCTACCAGTACCACCTTTTTTCTTAAATAGCATGCATATTTATAAATTAGTTCTAAATCTGAATCACTAGTGGCATCAAATAGGACAAATTTAGTATTAGTTTCTTTTTGTTTCTTTTTTATGTAATCTTTTATATCTTCAAAACCACCTCTTATAACAGATAAGGGGACATGAATTATCTCTGAATTTAGTTCACTTTGAAAAGCTTCAACAACATTAACTAGCCCAGACTCGGTATCTAAAAGTCCGTTTTCAATGAATCGATCATTTTCGGGAAAAGATGGAGCAATTAAGGCAATTTCTGATTTTGTCCCATCCATTACAGCTTCGATTTCAATACCAGGGTTGCCTCTAATCAGTGAGTCAATTTTTTTAAATACTACTTTATCTTTGAAAAGAGTTGATAATTTGTATACAGTTTCATAAGACTCTTTTGCATCTAAATTTCGTGTATCTGTATTTATTGAGATGATATTATAGTTTTCATTTATTTTGTTATTTTTAAAAAATCGATCTATATTAGGAAATACTATTGTTTTAAATCCTTCCTTAGAAAACTGGATGGCACTATCACTTGCACCTGTCAAATCATCAGCAATAATAATCATATTTTCTCACCTCATATAAATCCTATGCAATTATTGTGCCAAATTCAGAGGTGGTTTTTTTGGAGTTCTTTTTATCTGAAGTTATGAAGTGCTAATATTAATGGTTAAATCAAAAGTGAGAGAGGAAAATATAGTTATGAATTAGGCATTAGTTGTAGTATAATTCACCAGAGGTGACTAAAAAATCACCAGGAGGATGTAATGGTTGTATTTGTGGCTCCCTATCCAAATCTAAAAGATTTAGCTGATGTGGTCATGGAAGATTTAGAAATTAGAGATGGTGTTAGCTTAGTTGGCAACTTGGCCGCAGGAGTAAAAATTGCGGCTGATTATTTAAGTAGAGAGAGTACCCCTGTCTTCATAAGTAGGGGAGGAACTGCTGAGTTTATACGTAGTCAATTAAAAGTTCCAGTTGTTGAGATACAGCTCTCTTATTTAGATATTTTATTGCAATTTAAAAAAATAAGTGAGAAGTATTCAAAAATTAAAGTAGTAGGATTTAAAAACCTAACTACTTCTATTAGGGCAATTTCTGAAATTTTGGGTTACAGTGTTGAGATTTTTACAATAAAAAAAGAACAAGAGCTACCTTTAATCTTTAACAAAATTTATGAAGAAGAAGAGTCAATAATTTTAGCTGATTATATATCATATACTTATGCATTAAATGCAAACCTTAAATGTATCCTTTTTGAGTCTGGATACGAGTCTGTAAAAGAGGCAATTTTAAAAGCCCAATTAATAGAATCAAGCTTAAAGGAGCAGTCACTTACAAATGAACGATTTAAAGCAATTTTAAATACTGTCAGAGAAGGAGTACTGTATACTAATGAATATGGAAAAATAACTCAGGTAAATGCATTTGCAGCCAAATTGCTAGGCAAATCAATTGAATCCCTATTAAATATGACAGTATTCGACCTTTTCCCAACAATATTTGATACTGATGATATAGCCAGCACTACCCATGACACTGATACTATTTTGATCTACGAAGGAAATTATTTAGCAATAAAATCAACCTGTTTAAAAAAGGAGAAAAAAAGAATAGGGATGGTTTTATTGGTCCAACAACCTGATAGTTTTAGAGATGTAGCTTTAGCTCTTAGGGATAAAATTAAAAGTACAGGATTTGAAGCTAAATATAACTTTGAGGATATTATCTGGGAGTCAGTGGAGATGGAAGAGTGTATTAAACAGGCCAAAGAGTACAGTAAATCGTTGTGCAATATAATAATATTTGGAGAAACTGGTACAGGTAAAGAGATGTTTGCCCAAAGTATTCATAACGAAAGTAGTGTCAAAAGTGGTCCATTTGTCCCAATTAATTGTGCTGCTTTTCCTATACACTTATTAGAAAGTGAACTTTTTGGTTATGTGGATGGAGCATTTTCAGGAGCTAGGAAAGGGGGGAAAGTAGGGTTATTTGAAATAGCTCATGGTGGAACTCTTTTTTTAGATGAAATTGGGGAAATGAATATAGAGTTACAAACCAAACTTTTAAGGGTTTTGCAAGAAAAAGAGATAAGAAGAATTGGGGGAGAGAAGACTATTCCCATAAATGTACGAATTATTGTTGCGACAAATGCAAATTTGACTGAGGCAATATTAGAAAAAAACTTTAGAAAGGATCTTTTTTATAGATTGAATGTTTTAGATTTAAATATACCCCCACTAAGAGATAGATCAAAAGATATTCTACTTATATTTAATAAATATTTGTTAGAAGGAAGTGACGGAAAAATTGGAATTGATCTTTTGAGTGATGAGTTTAAGTTATTATTAAATGAATACCGCTGGCCTGGTAATGTAAGAGAGTTAGAGAATATCGCTAGTAGATTCATCGTTTATGAGTCAATAGAGGGCTCTAGTTATGCAGAAAAAATTTTATCTAAATCGCTAAATACTTCTAGAGAATTTGATGCAATCACTACAGATGACATTTTTGAAGGAACTTTCCAAGAAATTTCAGAAAGGATAATTAAAGAGGTGTTTGAGCAAGAGGGAAAGAATATTTCTAAAACTGCTAAACGGCTTGAATTAGATCGTAATACAGTTAGGAAAAAGTTAAGTTAAGTGAGCAAGTGGTGAAATTAGCACCATCGATGATGAAAATAATCTCATCTTGTTGTTATTAATAAAAAGAACAATATCTCGTGATTAACTCTTTAATACGTAATAGAAGTGAGGCATGTGAGATAAATTTAATAAAATTAAATACATAATGAACCATTTCTTACACATGGTTAGTTGGCATAGAAGTTGCTATATGGTTTCAAGGTAGAACATAAGTTTGTGTTTTATTGTAGCTATCCGAAATAATAGGAGGATGTTTTATGAAAAAGGGTTTTATTTCAGTAATGCTAGTTATTTTACTAGTATTATCAGTTTTAGTAGGATGCGGCCAAGGTGTTGGTTCTGCTAAAGAAGAGAGAGTTGATACCCTACAAAGAATTGTAGAAGATGGAAAAATGGTAGTTGGGGTAAGGGCTCGGTTCCCACCAATTGGACAAGTCAACTCTACAACAGGTGAAATAGAAGGCTTTGTAATTGATCTAATCAAACTTTATGCTGAAAAACTTGATGTAAAGATGGAGATGAAGAACGTAGAGTGGGCAGCATTGATTCCTGGGTTGCTAAATAAAGATTTTGATATTCTTGCTTGCCATATGACTAGGACTGTACCAAGAACAGCAAGTATTGCCTTATCAGATCCATTTATTTTAACAGGAACTGTAGCAGTTTTAAATGCAAACTCAAGGCTTTCTAAGTGGGATGATTTAAACAGTAGTAATGTTAAAATTGGAATTACAGAGGGGAACGTCTACATTGATATTATTGAACAAAGATTCCCAAAAGCTGAAATGTTGACGTTTGCGGGTAAAAGTGAATGGACCGAAGCATTAAAAGCTGGAAGAATTGATTGTATCTTAGATGGTGAATTTGCTGGGTTGGATATGATGGATATTTATCCTGGCTCTTTTAAGATTTTACCTGATGGTTACTTAGATATTGAAACTTATGGATTTGCAACACGTTACGAAGATCTTGCTTTCATAAATAGTATGAATATATTCTTGCAAGAAATTAAAGCAAGTGGTGAGTTTGGACGTATTTATGAAAAATGGATTGGTAAAGAGTGGGTTCCAACTTTAGAAGCAAATGCTATCTAGGTGGAAATATTTAATAAAATTTGGGGTCTATTTATTAGACCCCTACTAGTAAAAATATATGCAATTTAATCTAAAACTATTTATAAGATTTTTTCCTCAACTGCTTAATGGGTATTTTGCAACTCTGAAATATGCAGGAGTTGGGATTCTACTTTCACTACTATTTGGGCTTATAATAGGTGTTGTTCTTTGTATGCGTATACCAGTAATTACTTTTATTTTGAAATGGTATATAGATATTTTTAGAGAAACTCCTTTAATTGTTCAAATGTATTTGTTGTACTACGGATTACCTTATATGGGAATTTTATTGTCCGCTCCAGTAGCTGGAATGATGGCAATAATCTTAAATGAGAGTGCCTTTGTTGCCGAAATAGTTAGAGGGGGAATAGAATCAATAAACCCTGGGCAAGAAAGAGCTGCTTTATCATTAGGGTTCGGTCGTGTACACCTTTTAATTAGAATCTTATTACCTCAAGCACTGAAAAGTATTTATCCAAGTTTAACTGGGCAAGCTTCATATGTTCTTAAAGATACTTCTTTATTAACTTTAGTTACTATCGTTGAGCTTACTTCAGTCTCAAGGTACTTAAATAGCAAATATCTTATTCCAGGTACAGCTTTCATTGGATCTGCAATATTTTATGTAGTGACATTTTGGGTAATACAATTTGTTGTCTATTTACTTCAAAGGAGGCAAAAATGGAATTAAGTAAGCATTTAATTACATGGAGGCTGTTGATAGTACAAGGCCTTCCTCAAACTCTAAAACTTGCATTAGTTTCATTGGCCTTATCCTTTGTTGTAGGAGTTTTGTTAGGAGTTATCAGATCAAGGAAGTGGATAATTATAAATCAAATTTTAGGAGTTTATCTTGGTGTTATAAGAGGTATTCCTTTTTTGCTACTATTACTTTTGATTTATTTTACAACACCAATTAGGGATATTTTTATTGCTAGTGTTGTTACTTTAACTGTGTTTAACTCTTCCTATATTAGTGAAATTATTGCTGGTGGAATAGATGGCTTAAGTCAAGGACAGTTTAAGGCTGGGAAGTCACTGGGGATGAATGGCATTGAGGTGATGTGCTATGTAATATTGCCACAAGTTCTTAATTTAACTATGCCTGCTTTACTTGGCCAAATGGTTATCCTAATAAAAGGGACAGCTACCTGTTCGGCTATAGGATATGTGGAAATTACTCGCACAGGTACTGTAGCAATGGAAGCTTTTGGGAACCCCCAAATTATCTATATTTATGTAATGATTTTATATTTCGTTATGTGCCATGCTCTTACAGTAATTGGGCGAAAGCTTGAAATCAAAGGCAAACTAAAAATGATTGGAAAAGCATAATAGGAGAAGATTAATATGGCGTCACAAGCAAATAATGATAAAAGAGAACTAATCCTTGAAATTAACGATTTACACAAAAGCTTTGGTGATTTTGAAGTATTAAAAGGAGTTAACTTTAAAGTTTATAAAGGTGAAACACATGTAATTTGTGGGCCAAGCGGTTCTGGGAAAAGTACAGCTTTGTTTTGCATAAATGGATTAGAAAAATACCAAAAAGGGGAGATTATTTTTAAGAATGAAGTAATCACCAGGCACAACGTACGAAAAATCAGAACTAAAGTTGGGATAGTGTTTCAACACTTTGAGCTCTTTCCCCATTTAACAGCATTAGATAACGTTATGATAGCACCTAGGAAAATTCTAAAACAAGATTATAAGGTAGTAAAAAAGCGGGCAGAAGAACTTTTTAAGAAAGTAGGATTAGCTGATAGGATGAACCACTATCCATATCAATTATCAGGAGGGCAAAAGCAAAGAGTTGCTATAATAAGATGTTTAGCAATGGAGCCAGATTTAATACTTTTTGATGAGCCAACTAGTGCACTAGATCCTGAGATGATTAAAGAAGTTTTAGAGGTAATGAAAAATTTAGCTCTGGATGGAATGACAATGATTGTTGTTACCCATGAGCTTGGGTTTGCCAAGGAAGTGGCAAATTATATCTCCTTTTTTGAGGGGGGAAATATTGTTGAAACTCGTCCACCAGATGAGTTTTTCAAAGGTGATGGTTCTGAAAGGACAAAACTATTTCTTAAAAATATAATAAACGTATAGAAGTGAGGGCACAATGTTTAACAGAGAGATTAGATCTAAACTTATTAGAGGTTTTGGTGATGAGGCAAAAATTTTCCACCTTCTTGAAGAGATGAAGAAGGAGGTTAAAGAGGGAGAGGTTGTTTATGATTTAACAATTGGTTCACCCGATGGCGCTCCAAATGATGAAGTTGTAGAAACTATGCAGTGTGAAGTGGCAAAAAAACAGCACCATCGCTATGCCGGTAAATGGGGAAATAAAACTTTTAACGAAGCTGTAGCTAAATTTTATAAAGAGCGCTATAAAGTTGAACTTGACCCTAAACTTGAAGTAGTTCCTTTAGCTGGTGCTAAGAGAGCTATCATCGATATGGCTGTTAACTTTGTGAATGAAGGGCAAGGAGTCTTACTGCCTGATATGTGTTATCCCACATATAGAATAGGTGCTCAAATAGCTAGAGCGAAACAATGTGAATACAGACTTGACCCTGAAAATGAGTTTAAACCAATATACGAAGACTTAGACCGCTCAGATTGTGATATGATTTATTTAAACTATCCCCACAACCCAACTTGTTCTTATGGGGGAATGGATGTTTTTGAAGAAGTTATAAAAATGGCTAAAAAGAACGATTACATAGTGTGTCATGATAATGCGTATGGTGAAATTGTCTTTGATAACAGAACGCCAATTAGTTTTTTACAAGCGGAAGGTGCAAAAGATGTCGGGGTTGAAATATTTACTTTTTCAAAAATATTTGACTTAGCAGGGTGGAGATTAGCTTGTATTGTAGGAAATCCAGAAATAGTACATGCATATGGGGCATCTTTAGTTGATTACACTACTGGTGTTTATACCCCCGTTCAGCTATCAGGAGCAAAAGCGTTGGAGCTATTTTTTGATACCAAGACACACGAAAAACAGAGTGCTAAATATCAAGAAAGAAGAGATGTTGTTGTTAAAGGACTAAATGCAAAAGGGTGGAAATGTTTTAACTCACAAGGCTCTATTTACGTTTGGGCAGAATTGCCTGTTAAGGACTGTGTGACGTTCACTAAGCGGTTGTGGGAAGAGAGAAGGGTGCTAATTACTCCAGGAATTACTTATGGTCCTAAACTTGGCAACTATGTAAGACTAGCCCTTGTTTCTGATGTTGATAATCTTAAAAAGGCTATTGAAATGATACCCGATACCTCATCAGAGATGTATGATTGCTAACAATATGGATATAAAGACAGCCCGTAACTACCTTGAGATTGATCTTCAGAGACTTGAAAACAATACTTCTGTTGTAAGAAGATTGGTTGGTGAAAAAGTAAAAATCATGGGTATGGTTAAAGGGGATGCTTACGGGCATGGTATTCAAAATTGTATAAAAATATTTGATAAAGAGTGTGATTGTTATGGAGTAGCTTCTTTTGAAGAAGCTACTAAGCTAAGAAATAGTGGAACCACCAAAGACATTATGATCTTTGGTTGGGTTCCTTTTATCAAATTAAAAGAGTGTATTAAAAACCAATTCATTATTAATATTTTCTCTTTAGAATATGGAAAGCAGGTAAATTCTGCTTTACAAGATTGTGATAAGAAGATAAGGGCCCACTTAGAAATAGATACAGGGCTGGGAAGAACTGGATTTAGGTGCTATTCAGAAAATGAAATATCCACTGTAGTTGAAGAAATAAAACAAATATTTAGCTCAGACAAGATTTTAGTTGAAGGTGGGTTTACCCACTTCGCATCAATAGATTCAACTAAAGAGGAAGATATTCAATATGCAGAAATGCAGCACTCTTACTTTAAAATGGTATGCAGTAAGCTTGAGGCTAGTAAAACTCCATTTAAGATTAAACATGTTTCATGTAGTACTGCTATTTTACGTCATAGGGAATTGGACTATGATTTAGTTAGGGCTGGAAAGATTCTTTATGGGATAGGTATTTTGCCTGAAGATAATATTGATAATAAGATAGTTCCTGCTTTAAGTTGGAGAGCTAGAGTAATTTTAGTTAAGACATTAAAAGAGGGAGATGCTATAGGGTATGGAAGAACTTTTAAAGCAAAACATGATTCTAAAATAGCAATTCTCTCAGTTGGATATGGTGATGGATACCACAGGCACTATAGTAATAAAACCTTTGTAATTATTAATAATAAAAAAGTACCTGTTATTGGATCTGTTTCTATGGATTTTATGGTTGTAGATGTATCTACAATTGATGACATTACGTTTGGAGACTTAGCAACCTTAATTGGGGATAACCCTACGTCAACCCTTTCAATTCCAACTTTAGATTTTGCCAGAATTGGGGGTGCAAATAGTGAAGCTACTGCTTGTATCACTTCAAGAGTTCCTCGCTATTATAAATAATAGAAAGAAAATATTTTAATCCCACACAAAAGTCTTTTCTGATTTTTGCCAGAAATAGATTAATATAACTTTAAAAGTACACATAAGTTTACTCCCTCATATTTAAGGGCAAATTCAAGTTC
>Ga0172382_10010474_pt1 | contig 12417 bp, 11 predicted proteins | sample Leawel138RmetaG_FD_122245 | JGI IMG/M metagenome (GOLD analysis project Ga0172382, IMG submission 122245) | Leachate microbial communities from a municipal landfill in Southern Ontario, Canada - Leachate well 138R metaG | ecosystem: Engineered > Solid waste > Landfill > Unclassified | place...
CTCCCGCAAGGAAGAGGGCACCCTCGCTTTTACATTGATTGGAGATTTTCCTTGGTGTCCTTGGTGTCCTTGGTGGTTGAAACAGACCCGACCTCAAATCAGCCGCGCATCTCCACGGCACGCAGGTCGCGCGCGAGTCGATCGAGCGCCGCGTTGACGAAGGTATGGCCCTGCTCGGCACCGTACTTCTTGGTCAGCGCCACGGCCTCATTGAGCACGACACGGTAGGGTACGTCCAGACATTGCTGCAGTTCGAAGGCGGCGACACGCAGCATGGCGCGCTCGACGGGATCGACCTCGTCCAGCGGCCGCGCCAGCACCGGTGCGAGCAACGCGTCCAGCGTGGCGTGACCTTGTACCACGCCGCGCACCAGCACCTCGAAATACTCCGTGTCGGCACCGCGGTTGTCCGCGTCGGTCAGGAACTGGGCCAGGATATCGGTCGCATCGTGCGCGGTCATCTGCCATTGATAGACCGCCTGCATGGCCAGCCGCCGCGCCTTGCTGCGCGCGGCGGCCGGGAACCGCCGGCTGGAACCCGAGACGGTGCCAGCGGCCATCAGGACTCCAACTGTTTGAGCAGGTCGATCATCTCGATGGCGGACATGGCCGCCTCGACGCCCTTGTTGCCGGCCTTGGTACCGGCGCGCTCGATGGCCTGTTCGATGCTGTCGACCGTCAGCACGCCGAAGGCGAGCGGGACGTCGAACTCCATGCCGACGCTGGCCAGGCCTTTGATGCATTCGCCGGCGACGTACTCGAAATGTGGCGTGCCACCGCGGATCACGGCACCGAGCGCAATGATGGCATCGTACTTCTTCGAAGCCGCCAGGCGCTTCGCCGCCAGCGGCATCTCGAAGGCCCCGGGCACGCGCACGATGTGCAGGTCCTGCTCCTGGGCGCCGTGGCGCTTCAGGCAGTCCACCGCACCGGCCACCAGGCTCTCCACCACGAAGCTGTTGAAGCGCGCCACCAGCAACGCAAAACGCGCCCCACGCACCTGCAACTGGCCCTCGATCTCGGTCATCTTGCTCATCAGTCGTATCCCATGTCCGTCGTTGAATTCAGTCTGTCGGCAGTTTAACCACGAAGGACACTAAGGACACGAAGGAAATTCATCAACGAATGCTGAACGATGCGTCCTCCCCTTGACGGGGAGGATAGGGGGGTGCGATGCGCTCCAGCAATCCCCTCACCCGGGCCCTCTCCCGCAAAGGGAGAGGGCGCTCTCGATTTTCCATTGATTGGAGATTTTCCTTCGTGTCCTTAGTGTCCTTCGTGGTTAACTCGAAATACCCCTCACCCGCTCAGTCGCCGGACACGTATTCGACCACTTCGAGGCCGAAGCCGGTGATGGCGTGCATCTTTTTCGGGGCCGACAGCACGCGCATACGGGTGATGCCGAGGTCGGCCAGGATCTGGGCACCGATCCCGTAGGTGCGCAGCTCGGCGCGGCCAGCGCCACGCCGCGGCGGCTCGCTGTGCGGGCCGGCTTCGGCGTAATAGCGGATGCGGCGCACCAGCGAGGCGGGATCTTCCGGTTTACCGAGCACAATGATCACGCCGCTGCCCTCGCGCGCCACCCGTTCCAGTGCATGCCGCAGCGGCCAGCCGCAATCACCGGTGCGGGCACCGAGCAGATCGCACAGCGTGCCCTGCACGTGCACCCGCACCAGCACCGGCTGCTGCACGTCCGGCTCGCCGTAGACCAAGGCGAGATGCACGTCCTTCTCGATGGAGTCCTCATAGGCCACCAGCCGGAAGTCGCCGAATGCCGTCGGCAGGTCGCACGCGGCGACGCGCTCGACGGTCTTCTCATTCTCGATGCGGTAATGAATCAGATCGGCGATGGTGCCGATCTTGAGGTTGTGCTCGGCAGCAAAGCGCTCCAGATCAGGCCGTCGCGCCATACTGCCGTCCTCATTGAGGATCTCGACGATGGCCGCGGCCGGCTCCAGGCCCGCCAGGCGCACCAGATCGCAACCCGCCTCGGTGTGGCCGGCACGGGTGAGCACACCGCCGGGCTGGGCCATGAGCGGGAAGATATGGCCGGGCGTGACGATGTCACCGGGCTCCGCATCGGGGGCCACCGCGGCCTGGATGGTCACCGCGCGGTCCTGCGCCGAGATACCGGTGGTCACACCGTCGGCCGCTTCGATGGATACCGTGAAATTGGTCGAGTGCGATGAGGTGTTGTCATTGACCATCAGTGGCAGGTTCAACTGCCGGCAGCGCTCGCGCGTCAGTGTCAGGCACACCAGACCGCGGCCGTACTTGGCCATGAAGTTGATGTCCTCCGGACGCACCTTGCCCGCGGCCATGACGAGATCGCCCTCGTTCTCGCGATCCTCGTCGTCCATCAGGATGATCATCCTGCCCTGACGCAGGTCCTCGATGAGCTCTTCGACGGTGTTCAATGCCATTGCCGACTCCAAACAAACTTATGATTTACCACGAAGGACACAAAGAACACGAAGGAAAATCTTCGATCAAAATGAAAGCGAAGCTTCGATCTCCCTTCGCATGGAGTAACCCATCTCGGAGAAAGAACGCTTCTCTTGCAACAAGTATTGAACGATTTTCCTTCGTGTCCTTCGTGGTTAATACCAACCTACTCACTCCCGCGCAAAGCCGTGTGCGCGCAGGAGGTCCAGGGTGACGCCCTGTCCGCCTTCCGCCGCGGCGTCGCCGAGCAGCAGGCGCTCGAGGTAGCGGGCGATCAGGTCCACTTCCAGATTCACCCGGCGACCCGGCCGGTACTCATCGAGCGTGGTCTCGGCCAGGGTGTGCGGGACGATATTGAGTTCGAACACGTTACGTTCGACCGCATTCACCGTCAGGCTGACACCATCCACACAGATCGAGCCCTTGGCTGCGATGTAGCGTGCCAGCCCCTGCGGGGTGCGGATGCGGAGGCGCTCGGAGCGCGCATCCGAGCGGCGCTCGACGACCTCACCGACTCCATCGACATGGCCGCTGACCAGATGCCCACCCAGACGCGTGGTCGGCAGGAGCGCCTTTTCCAGATTCACCCGCGCACCCGCCTTCAGGTCACCGATGACGGTATGCGCCAGTGTCTCGCCCGAGACATCGGCCCAGAAACCATCGCCCGGCAGTTCCACGGCCGTGAGGCACACACCGCTGACCGCGATGCTGTCGCCGGGCCGCACGTCGCCGAGATCGAGTTTGCCGGTGCGCACGCGCAGGCGCAGATCGCCGCCCTGCGGCTCCAGCGCGGCGATCTCGCCGACGGCTTGTATGATGCCTGTGAACATTCTAGTGCTTGCGCACAGATGCAAGAGGCAAGAGGCAAGAGGCAAGCAATAAAACCGGCTGCGTGGAAATTTTCATGACTTGTCTCTTGCCTCTTGCCTCTTGTCTCTGATGCCAGCCGTGATGCGCCAGTCGTCACCGACCTTGCGGATATCGCGAATGTCCAGCGCGATCTTCTGCGCCATGCGCCCTAGCCCCGGCAGATGGAACAGCCCGCGCGCGGCGTCGCCGAGCAGCGTCGGCGCCAGGTAGATCATCAGTTCGTCGATCAGCCCGGCGTGCAGGAAACCACCCGCCAGCACAGCGCCGCACTCCAGCAATACCTCGTTGATGTCACGTGCCGCCAGAGCCTGCAGCGCCGCTGCGAGATCGACGCCGCCCGTGCCCGCCGGCAGGGACAGTACCTCCGCACCGGCCCCTTCGAGCGCCGCGCGTGCGCCCGGTTCGGCGTGCGCCGTCAACACCAGCGTCCGGCCCGGTTGCGCCAACAGCTTCGCCGTCACTGGCAGGCGCAGCCGCGTATCCAGAACGACCCGCAGCGGCTGACGGACGTCGCCGGGGGCGCCGTTGTCCAGGCGCACTGTCAACGATGGATCGTCCATCAGTGCCGTGCCCACACCCGTCACGATCGCGCTGCTGCGCGCCCGCAGGCGCTGCACATCGGCGCGCGCGTGCTCACCGGTGATCCACTTCGACTCGCCCGACGCCATGGCGGTACGACCGTCCAGGCTCATGGCCAGCTTGCAGCGCACATACGGCCGGCCGCGACGCATGCGGCTGACGAAGCCCGGATTGAGCGCCGCGGATTCGGCCGCGAGCAGGCCGACCTGCGTATCGATACCGGCCGCCCGCAGTTGCGCCAGACCATTGCCCGCGACGCGCGGATTCGGGTCCTGCAGGCCGGCGATCACACGGGTCACACCGGCGGCGATCAAGGCGTCACTGCACGGTGGCGTGCGTCCGTGATGACTGCACGGCTCCAATGTGACATAGGCCGTCGCGCCGCGCGCCCGCTCACCCGCCGCGCGCAACGCCTGCACCTCGGCGTGCGGCCCGCCGGCACGTTCGTGCCAACCCTCACCGACGATCTCACCCGCACGCACCAGCACGCAACCCACACGCGGATTCGGATCGGTCGTGTACAGACCGCGTTCGGCGAGTTGCAGCGCGCGGGCCATGTACCGGTGGTCGTCGCTGATGAACATATAAAGTCCAGGCCCCAGATCCTAGGTTCTAGGGCCGAGGGAAAGATCGTGGGGTTTCCCTAGCACCTAGTCCCTAGTCCCTCGGCCCTGGTCTCTGCTTTTCATCCAACAACAGCAGCTGATCACGCTCCTCTTCCGGCGTCGCCCCCCTTTCCAGCCGTTCGATCTCCTCGCGGAAGGCATTCACGTCCTGGAAGCTGCGGTATACCGAGGCGAAACGCACGTAGGCGACCTGATCCAGCTTGCGCAGTTCATTCATCACCCATTCACCCAGCTGTGACGAGTGAATTTCGCGCTCGCCGCTGGCGCGCATGCGCTGTTGGATGTGGTTGATCGCGTCCTCGATGCGTTCGGTCGGCACCGGCCGTTTTTCCAGGGCGCGCACGATGCCCCCCCGCAACTTGGCCTCGTTGAACGGATCGCGGGTACCGTCGCGCTTGACGATGCGCGGCATCACCAGCTCGGCGACCTCGAAGGTGGTGAAGCGCTCGCCGCAGCTGAGACATTCGCGCCGGCGGCGTACCTGTACGCCCTCACTGGCCAGCCGCGAGTCGATTACCTTGGTATCTTCGGCGCCGCAGAATGGGCAATGCATGGCATTGTCAGATGCAAGATGCAAGGTACAAGGTACAAGGGAAACCGCAGCATCCCTTGAACGACTTGTATCTTGTATCTTGTATCTTGCCTCTAGCGCTCATACACCGGAAAGCGCTTGCACAGCGCCAGTACCTGTGTGCGCACCTGGTCCTGCACCGCGGTGTTCTCGAGGTCGTCGAGGATGTCACAGATCCAGCCGGCCAGTGTCCTGACCTCGGTCTCTTTGAAACCGCGCGTGGTGACCGCCGGGGTGCCGAGCCGGATGCCGCTGGTGACGAAGGGCGACTGCGGGTCGTTGGGTACGGCGTTCTTGTTCACGGTGATGTAGGCATTGCCCAGGGCCGCGTCGGCAGCCTTGCCGGTAATGCCCTTGTCGATCAGGTCGACCAGGAACAGGTGGTCGTCGGTGCCGTCGGAGACGATCTTGTAGCCGCGGTCCTGGATCACCGCGGCCATGGCGCGGGCATTGGCCAGTACCTGTTTCTGGTAGTCCGTGAACTCCGGCTGCAGCGCCTCCAGGAAGGCCACCGCCTTGGCGGCGATGACGTGCATCAGCGGGCCGCCCTGGGTGCCGGGGAACACCATCGAGCTGAGCTTCTTCTCGATGTCCGGATTGGCCTTCGCCAGGATCAGGCCACCGCGCGGACCGCGCAGGGTCTTGTGGGTGGTGGTGGTGGTGACGTCGGCGATGGCGACCGGGTTCGGGTAGATCCCGGCGGCGACCAGGCCGGCGACATGTGCCATGTCGACGAACAGCAGGGCGCCGACCGAATCGGCGATCGCCCGGAACCGGTTCCAGTCCAGCGTGCGCGAATAGGCCGAAAAGCCACCGACGATCATCTTCGGCTTGTGCTCGTCCGCCAGGCGCTGGATCTCGTCGTAATCGATCAGGCCGGTGTCGGGATTCAGGCCGTACTGCACGGCGTTGAACAGCTTGCCGGAGAAATTCACCTTGGCGCCGTGGGTCAGGTGGCCACCGTGGGCAAGGCTCATGCCGAGGATAGTGTCACCGGGATTGAGCAGTGCCAGATAGACCGCGGCATTGGCCTGGGAGCCGGAATGCGGCTGGACGTTGGCGTAGTCGGCACCGAACAGCTGCTTGGCACGGTCGATGGCGAGTTGCTCGGCGACATCGACGAACTCGCAGCCGCCGTAGTAGCGCTTGCCCGGATAGCCCTCGGCATACTTGTTGGTCAGCACCGAACCCTGCGCGGCCATCACCCGCGGACTGGCATAGTTCTCGGAGGCGATCAGTTCGATGTGATCTTCCTGCCGTTGCTCCTCGCCCTGGATGGCGGCCCAGAGTTCCGGATCGAAACCGGCGATGGCCATGTCTTTGCTGAACATTCCAAACCCCTGTAAACACGGCCGGCCCGCACTATTGGAGGACGGACCGGCGCTGAACGGACCCCCGACGCAGGCGGGGGCGAAGGGCGGCCATGATAGCACGAAGGACCGGCGCGCAGACCCGGGCCCGGGGGCGCACGGGGACAAATGGCAACTGCGGGCGGGTGCGCGCGGTGGCACACGGTTGGCAGGGGAATCCACTGCGTCAGGCCGCACTCCAAGCGTGCCGCGATCGACCCAGCGAATGGCCACGGAAACACACGGAAGCACACGGAATGTAAAACCCGCCACAGCCCGCCTTTTATGTATTTCCGCGTGCTTCCGTGACCAAGACCCCCAAGTCGTGATGCCTGGTGCGTCAGGCTACGCCTCGAAACCCTGCATGCCGCGCCCGCCACAGCGAATGGTCGCGGAAATACACGGAATACAAAACCGGCCACGGCCCCACATTTTTGTGTGATTCCGTGTGGTTCCGTGGCCAATGCCCCAGCCGCGTAGCTGGATTCCGGCCGGACGGCCTCCATCCGGGCTTACGGCCGGGGCCCTACACCTCCTCCGCCAGCGCCGCCACCACCCCCGTCCAGGCGGCCGCCAGGTTGGCGCGGTCGTATCCGCCGCCGCCCAGGGCGACCAGCCGGCCGTGGCAGACCTCGTCAGCGACCGCGCACAGGCGCCGGGCGATCTCACCGTGCAGTTCCCGGCTGTACTGCAGGTGGGTCAGCGGGTCGCCGCGGACGCTGTCGGCGCCACACTGCAGGAGGATGAATTCCGGCCGGGCAGCGCGCAGGAAGGCCTCGGCGGCCGGCCAGACGGCGTGCACCGCCGCGTCGTCGCTATTGGGCGGCATCGGGATGTTCAGCTTGCTGCCTGCGGCCGGGCCGCGCCCGGTCTCGGTGGCCGCGCCGGTCCCCGGATAGAGAAAGCGCCCGTCCTCGTGGAGGTCGACGATGATCACATCCGGATCGTCCTCGAAGGCATAGAACACGCCATCACCGTGATGGGCATCGATATCCACATAGGCGATACGGGTGAGGCCGTGGACGGCGCGCAGGGTCTCGATGAGCACGCCGCAGTCGTTGAACACACAGAAACCCGCCGCACCGTCGCGGCGCGCATGGTGCAGCCCGGCGATCGGCACGAAGGCGCGCCGGCACTCACCGGCCAGCACCCGCGTGGCGGCATCCAGGCCGCTGCCGACCACGGTGGCCGCGGCCTCGTACATGCCGACGAACGCCGGCGTGTCGCCGCTGTCGAGATAGCCCTGACCGCTCAGTGACTGGTGTTTGACCTGCTCGAGATAGTCGCCGGTGTGGAAGCGCAGGATGTCCGCATCCTGCGCCTGGACCGGCGCGCAGACACTCAGCCGGTCGCCCAGCCCGGCCGCCTGGCACTGCGTCCAGAACGCAGCCAGCCGATCGGGGCCGAAGGGATGACCCCGGCCGAAAGCGTAGGCGGCCAGCGCCGGCCCATAATAGACGCAGCAGGACATGCGCAGACCTCCGCGTGGCGCGTGGAACACTGCTCCACGATAGCATGGCACTGCATCTGCGTGGTCGCGGCAGCGGTGAATGTGGAGGCGTTGCCGGGCGGGTTGCTAGGAGCCTGTCGGACTTGGGACTGACCTACTGCGCCGGTGGGATAGCGGCCCATTTTCCCGGTCCTTCTCGTCAAATAGCTACGGCTATTCTCCTCGAAGGATCAAAAAAATGACCTCGCTCCCCCACCCGGCTCGCTACGATCGCCCAAACCCAACAGGCTCCCAGACGCTGACTTCACGACCGACCTCTCATCGGCCACGCATGGCAAGTGGTGGGCAATTCGCCGATAATGCCGTCTTCCTCATCACCGGATATGGGCAGTCACCGCTACCGCTATGGCTCAATACGTATATACCATGAATCGCGTGGGCAAAATCGTCCCGCCCAAGCGTTGGATCCTGCAGGACATCTCGCTGTCGTTCTTCCCCGGCGCCAAGATCGGCGTGTTGGGCCTGAACGGCTCGGGCAAATCGACCCTGCTGCGCATCATGGCCGGCATCGATACCGAGATCGAGGGCGAGGCACGCGCACAACCGGGCATCAAGATCGGCTACCTGCCGCAGGAGCCGCAGCTCGATCCCGACAAGGACGTGCGTGGCAACGTCGAGGAGGGCCTGGGCGAGATCAAGGCCGCGCAACAGCGCCTGGACGAGGTCTATGCGGCCTACGCCGAGCCCGATGCCGATTTCGACGCCCTGGCCACCGAACAGGCGAAGCTCGAGAACATCATCCAGGCCGCCGACGCGCACAACCTGGAGCGCACCCTCGAGGTCGCCGCCGAGGCGCTGCGCCTGCCACCGTGGGATGCCGACGTCAACAAACTGTCCGGCGGTGAAAAGCGCCGCGTGGCGTTGTGCAAGCTGCTGCTGTCGGCGCCGGACATGCTGTTGCTCGACGAACCGACCAACCACCTCGATGCCGAATCGGTCGCCTGGCTGGAGCGCTTTCTCCATGAGTTCCCGGGTACCGTGGTCGCCGTGACCCACGACCGCTACTTCCTCGACAACGTCGCCGGCTGGATCCTCGAGCTCGACCGCGGCCGCGGCATCCCGTTCGAAGGTAACTATTCGAGCTGGCTGGAGCAGAAGGGCCGGCGCCTGGCACAGGAACAGAAGGCTGAGGCCGCGCGCGAGCGCGCCATCAAGGAAGAGCTGGAGTGGGTACGTGCCAATCCCAAGGGTCGCCAGGCCAAGAGCAAGGCGCGCCTGGCCCGCTTCGAGGAGCTGCAGTCGCAGGAATACCAGGCGCGCAACGAGACCCGCGAGATCTACATCCCGCCGGGCCCGCGCCTGGGCGAGCTGGTCATCGAGGCAAACAACCTGAAGAAGGGCTTCGGCGAGCGGGTGCTCATCGACGATCTGTCGTTCAACGTCCCGCGCGGGGCCATCGTCGGCATCATCGGCCCCAACGGCGCCGGCAAGACCACCCTGTTCCGCATGCTGATGGGGCAGGACCGGCCGGACAGCGGTGAACTGCGCCTGGGCGACACCGTGCAGCTCGCCTATGTCGACCAGAGCCGCGATGCGCTGGACGGCAACAAGACCGTGTGGGAAGAGATCTCCGACGGCCAGGACATCATCACCGTCGGCCGCTACGAGACGCCCTCGCGCGGCTACGTGTCGCGCTTCAACTTCTCGGGCTCGGACCAGCAGAAGCGCGTCGGCGACCTGTCCGGCGGCGAGCGCAACCGCCTGCACCTGGCCAAGCTCTTGAAGAGCGGCGGCAACGTGCTGTTGCTCGACGAACCGACCAATGACCTGGACGTGGAGACCCTGCGCGCCCTGGAAGACGCGCTGCTGGAATTCCCCGGCTGCGTGCTGGTGACCTCGCACGACCGCTGGTTCCTCGACCGCCTGGCCACCCATATCCTCGCCTTCGAGGGCGACAGTCACGTGGAATGGTTCGAGGGCAACTACGCCGACTACGAGGCCGACCGCAAACGCCGCCTCGGCGCCGAGGCCGACCAGCCGCACCGGATCAAATACAAACGCCTGACGGCTTAGTTCGTGGACAGCATCTTAACCACGAAGGACACAAAGGACACGAAGGATCTTTTAGAGAAAGTCACTGCTGTCCCATAAACTCTGCAACATGGCTCCGAGCGGCCACCGGCAAGACCGTCGGCCGCAGGGATGCGGCCGACGAGCCTACAAGGATGTATCCACGGCGGGTCTTGCCGGTGGCCGCTCGGAACCATGTCACCACAGCTGCCAGCCATGCCAACGACCGCGCCAAGACGTGCCGGCTATCAGGCTATGTAGAACGTTTATGGGACAGCAGTGAGAGAAAGTAATTTTCTCTTGTGTCCTTCGTATCCTTCGTGTCCTTTGTGTCCTTCGTGGTTAACAACCCATGACCAACCTCGACGATATCCTGACCCGCTTCGATGCGCTGCTGCAGCGTGCCGAGGCGCTGCTGCCGCCGGTACCACAGGCCATCGACTGGGTGCAGACGCGCGCGGCGCGCTGGCGGCATGACGGGCAACGCGGCCATCTCGAGGCGGTCACGCACCCGCATAAACTCCGCCTTGCCGACATTCGCTGCGTCGATGAGCAAAAGCGCGAACTCGACCGCAACACTCGCCAGTTCCTGGCCGGTGCGCCGGCCAACAATGCCTTGCTGTGGGGCTCGCGCGGCACCGGCAAATCCTCGCTCATCAAGGCGCTGCTCAATGACCATGCCCGGCAGGGACTGCGGCTGATCGAGGTCGACCGCACCGATCTGGCCGCACTGCCCGATATCGTCGCACAGCTGCCGGCGCAGCCCTGGCGCTTCATCATTTACTGCGACGACCTGTCCTTCGAGGCCGATGACACCCGCTATAAGACCCTCAAGGCGATGCTCGACGGCTCCATCGCCGCGGCACCCGAAAACGTACTGATCTACGCGACCTCCAACCGTCGCCACCTGCTGCCCGAACGCATGGAAGACAACCAGCAGGCGCGTCTGGTCGGTACTGAGATCCATCACAGTGAGGGCGTCGAGGAGCGCATCTCCCTGTCAGAGCGCTTCGGCCTGTGGCTCTCGTTTTACCCGTTCACCCAGGACGAATACCTGGAGATCGCCTTTCACTGGCTCAAGCGCCTCAAGGCCGACAGCGGCGATCGGGAGGAAATCCGTGCGGAGGCGTTGCGCTTCGCCCTGGCCCGCGGCTCACGCAGCGGCCGCATCGCCTGGCAGTTCGCGCGCGATCGCGCAGGACGCCTGGCCCTGGGCGAACGCGGCTGAAGGGAAAGACCGCTGCGGAAGCCACAGGGGCTACAGACAAAAACAAAGTATGGCCACGGAAGCACACGGAACAACACGGAAAAAATGCTTATGGCAAAACGCCCGGTAGGGTGCGTCGAGGCGCAGCCTGACGCACCGGAATCCCGCGCCACGGTGCGGAGTGAGGCGTGAGGCGTGAGGCGTGAGGCGTGAGGAGCAAAGCCTAAAACCGATTTTAGCCACGGAAGCACACGGAAAGACATGGGAAAAAGCTCATTGTGTAAAGCCCGGCAACCAAACTGCGGGTAACGATTTCGGGTTTATATATTAAATTTTTCCGTGTTGTTCCGTGTGCTTCCGTGGCCAAGAATGGTTTAAGTACGTGCCATAAAGTTTTTGTCCATGGTATCCGCAGCGGTCTTTGAGCTCACGCCGGCGCGAGGCGTCGGAGCAGCGGCCGCCAGCGCAGCAGCATGAGCAGCAGAAACAGCAGCGCATAGATCAGGGGCGTACGCACGTCGGCCTTTACCAGCCACCAGAAATGCACCACCCCCAGCGCCGGGATGACATAGGCCAGCCGGTGCAGCCTGACCCAGTTCCGGCCGAGACGCTTGAGCATGAAGCGATTCGAGGTGGCGGCCAGCGGCACCAACAGCACGAAGGCCAGCATACCGACCGTGATGAACGGCCGTTTGACGATGTCGCGCCAGATCTCACCCCAGGCGAAGAACTGGTCGAGCCAGACATATGTACTCAAATGCACGCAGGCATAGAAGAATGCGAACAGCCCGAGCATGCGGCGGAGGCGCAGCGGCCAGCGCCAGCCCATGAAGCGGCGCAGCGGCGTCATGCACAGCGTGATCAGCAGCAGCCGCAGCGTCCATTCCCCCGTATCGCGCGTCAGTGCCTCGATCGGATTCGCCCCCAGCCGATCGGTGAGCAACGCGAACCCCAGCCACGCCAGCGGCAGCAGGCAGAGGACGAAAGCAGCCGGTTTGAGCCAGGGTTTCATGGGAAATCAGTTGTAACCACAAAGGACACGAAGGACATTTGGATTCAGGCAATGCATTGCGCCGTTCGTCCATTATGCAAACGTGGCAGATAGTTTGTTGCATTCAGATTTATTTACTTCTTGAATTCAACTCGTAAGTGCAACTCTACAAAAGCGGTAAGAGGGCAAGCTGCGGTACCATCGTGGCACCACTCACCGCCAAGTAAGAGGAGCACGAATGAGCTACGCGCAGCTTACC
>Ga0172382_10010475_pt1 | contig 12416 bp, 13 predicted proteins | sample Leawel138RmetaG_FD_122245 | JGI IMG/M metagenome (GOLD analysis project Ga0172382, IMG submission 122245) | Leachate microbial communities from a municipal landfill in Southern Ontario, Canada - Leachate well 138R metaG | ecosystem: Engineered > Solid waste > Landfill > Unclassified | place...
GGGCTGGATCAGCTCCCACTCAAAGTCGGTCAGATCGAAGCGTGCCATGTTCACCTCCATGGACGGAAGTGAATCATAGACAGACAACCCGGGGAATCCCGTTTATGAGTTCAGAACCTAGGCCCGGTCAGGCCAGCACCCGCTCCACCGCGGACAGGGTTTCCTCGACCGCCGCGGCGTCATGCGCGGTCGAGACGAACCAGGTGCCGCGGCCGGTCGGGCGGATGCCCTGCAGCGCCAGCGCGGCAAGGAAGTCCCGGAGCCGCGCGGCATCGGCGCGGCGGAAGCTCTGGTAGTCGTGGACCTCCAGTTCCGCGGGTGCGAAGAAGGTCGCGAAGGCGGTGCCCCAGCCCTCGACCCGCAGCGGCACATTGCGGTCGCGGGCGAGGCGGCGCAGCCCCTCGATCAGCCGCTCGCCGGCGGCCTCGGCGCGCTCGAGCGCCGCACCCCCGTCCGCGCGCAGCGCGTCCAGCGTCGCCACCGCGGCGACCACGCTTTGCAGGTTGGCATTGTAGGTGCCCGAATGGTTCACCCCCTCGGCGAACAGCCGCATGATATCGGCCCGCCCGACCAGCGCCGAGACCGGAAAGCCGCCGGCCATCGCCTTGGCGAAGGTCGAGAGGTCGGGGGTCACCCCGAACCGCTCCTGCGCCCCGCCGAGGCCGAGGCGGAAGCCGGTGATCACCTCGTCGAAGATCAGGACGATGCCGTGCCTCGTGGCAAGCTCGCGCATCCGCTCGAGATAGTCCGGGCGCGGCGGGATCGCGCCGGTATTGCACATCGCGGGTTCGGTCAGGATCGCGGCGATCTCGTGGCCCTGCGCCGCGATCACCGATTCCAGCGCCGCGATGTCGTTCCACGGCAGCACCAGCATCTCGGCGGCGCCATGCCCGAGCTGGCCGCGCGATTCCAGCTTCGGCTCGCGCGGCAGCGGCAGGTTGGCGCCTTCGGCGGCGACCGGCGGGGCGTTGCTGACCAGGATGTTGTCGAACCAGCCGTGATACTGGCCTTCGAACTTCACCACCTTGCGCCGCCCGGTGAAGGCGCGCGCGACCCGCAGCGCCGCCTGCACCACTTCCGAGCCGGTCATGCCGATCCGCACCAGCTCGGCCGAGGGGACCATCTCGACCAGCAGCCGCCCGAGCGCGAGCTCGTCGCTGCACTGGCCCGCGAAGAGCTGCCCGCGCCCCAGCGATTGCGCCACCGCCGCGCAGACCGCCGCGGGCGCATGGCCGAGGATCGTCGGCCCCATGCCCAGCGCGTAATCGACATGGCGGTTGCCGTCGAGATCGAACAGATACGGGCCCTCGCCATGGCTGAAGCACAGCGGGATCGGGGTGCCCATCAGCCGGATGTTGGAATTGACCGCGCCGGCGATGACCTGCGCGGCCTCGGCATTCCAGGCGGCGGAGGCATCGAACGAGAGCGGGCGGTGGCGGCTCGGGCGGTCCATGGCAAATCCTCGGCTTCGGTCAGATCGCGGATCGGGCGAGGGTCTGCCCGCCCGGACGGTCCGTTCGGACAGATCGCAGGCGCCGCCCCGCCAGCCCTCGCTAGCGGTTCACCATGCAAAACGCAAGTCTCGCGATCAGGAACGACAGGACGTCAGAAGAAGGTCAGCACCCCGTCCACCACATTCATCTCGGCGTCCACCACCGGCAGGAAGCGCCATTTGTCGAAGGCGGTGCAGGGATGCGAGATGCCGCAGGCCACCATGTCGCCCACCTGCCAGTCGCTGTCGGGCGGCAGGCGCACATAGGCATGCTGGTCGTTGAGCGCGAAAATCTCGGCCTCGCCCGCGGGCAGCGCGCCGGTCCCGGGGCGGTGGCGGCGCAGCGGCACCGGCAGGCCGGCGTCATGCGGCACGTCGCGCTTGCCCATGCCGAGGAAGGCGAGCCCCGGCTCGGGGCGCGACTGGACATAGGCCCAGACCTCGAGCGCCGGTTGCAGCCGCCCCTTCCAGCCGCGCGCGGGATCGTGCTCGGCCTCCTCGAGCGCCTGCCGGTAGCCGCCGTGATCGGTAGTGACATAGCAGCCCGAACGCAGCACGATGCGCACCGGCACCGGCAGCGCAAGCCGGGCGAAGGTCTCGGCCATGACGTCGAAATGCGAGGAGCCGCCGCCGGTGATGACGAATTCCTCCATCCCGGCCAGCACGTCGCCGGGCAGCGCCTGCGCGGCGGCGACCACGCTTTCGGCATAGGCGCGGATCGCGGCCAGCGACTGGCCCGGGACCACGCCCTCGAAACAGGCCACTCCGGCAAGGCGGAACAGCGCCGGGTCGGCCATGGCGATGGCGCGGGCGAGCGGCACCGCATCCGCGGGCCGGCGCAGCCCGGTGCGCCCGCCCTCGACCCCGATCTCGACCAGCAGCCGCAGCGGCCGCACCAGCCCGACACCCTGAAGATGGCGGGTCATGTTGCGCAGCTGGGCCTCGGAATCGACGAAGACGTAAAGCTCGAAATCCTCGCGCGCCGCCAGCATCGCCGCGACCGAGGCCAGATGCGCCCGCCCGAGAAGCTGGTTGGCAAGGACGACGCGCCCGACCCCGTAGTGATGCATCACCTGCACCTGCCCGACCGTGGCGGCGGTGATCGCCCAGGCGCCTTCGGCAAGCTGCGCGGCATAGAGCTGCGGCGCCATCGTGGTCTTGCCGTGCGGTGCGAAGGACAGGCGATGGCTGCGCAGATAGTCGCCGAACACCCGCGCATTGTGGTCGAGCGCGGCGCGATGCAGCACCATCAGCGGCAGCGGCAGGTCCTCGGCCAGCACGTTCCAGCGCCGGGCGCCGATCCCGGCCGGCGTCAGTGTGCCGGCGGTGAAGGGAATGCCCTTCACCCTGGCATCGAGCGGGGTGAGGGCAAGGTCTCGCAGGTCCATCGTATTCTCCGAAGGCAACCGGCCGGGGCGCCGGACAGCGGCCCGAGCATCGCACCGGGCGGCGGAAGGTTGTAGCCCCATATCTTCCGGCCCTGCATCCGGGCGGGCATCGGCCCCGGTTTTCGGCTTTTCACGCGACCGAGACTTGCGGCAGCGCCGGAAAGGCGCCACCTTGGCCGCGGGCCGGCATGTGCCGGGACCGCACCAGCCAGAGGGCCGCCGGGCCCGCCAAGGGGACGAGACGATGTTCGGTTTCATCAAGGGTCAGTTCATCGACGTCATCGAATGGACCGATGACACCCGCGACACGATGGTCTGGCGGTTCGAGCGTTACGGCAACGAGATCAAGATGGGCGCCAAGCTGACGGTGCGCGAAGGCCAGGCGGCGGTCTTCGTGCACGAGGGGCAGCTTGCCGACGTGTTCACGCCCGGGCTCTACCAGCTCGAGACCAACAACATGCCGATCATGACCACGCTCCAGCACTGGAGCCACGGCTTCAACTCGCCCTTCAAGAGCGAGATCTATTTCGTCAACACCACCCGCTTCACCGACCTGAAATGGGGCACCAAGAACCCGATCATGTGCCGCGACCCGGAATTCGGCCCGGTGCGGCTGCGCGCCTTCGGCTCCTACGCGATGCGGGTCACCGATCCGGGCGTGTTCCTCAAGGAAATCGTCGGCACCGACGGCGAGTTCACCACCGACGACGTGTCGAACCAGTTGCGCAACGTCCTCGTGCAGGAGGTGAGCCGGGTGCTGGCCGGCTCGGGGATTCCGGTGCTCGACATGGCGGCGAACACCGCCGATCTGGGCAGGATCGTCTCGCAGGCGATCGCGCCGACCATCGGGCAATACGGCATCACCATCGCCGAGTTCTACATCGAGAACATCTCGCTGCCGCAGGAGGTCGAGAAGGTGCTCGACAAGCGCACCTCGATGGGAATCGTCGGCGACCTGAACCGCTATGCGCAGTTCTCGGCCGCCGAGGCGATGACCAGGGCCGCCGAGACCCCCGGCGCCGCCGGCACGGTGATCGGGCTCGGGCTTGGCGGCATGGCGATGCAGGGCGGCCCCTGGGGCGCGGCGCCGCAGGCCGCGCCCGCCGCCAGCGCCCCGCCGCCACCCCCGCCGCCGCCGGCCGAGGCGCAATGGCATGTCGCCGAAAACGGCCAGTCGCGCGGGCCCTTCGCGCAGTCGGCGCTCTCCGCCATGATCCAGTCGGGCGAGATCACCCGCGCCACCCAGATGTGGACCGCCGACCAGGACGGCTGGAAACCCGCGGGCGAGATCGCCGCGCTGGCCCCGCTGTTCGCGCAGGTGCCGCCACCGCCACCGCCCGGCTGAGCCGGGCCCGAGCCCCCATCCCCTCGACAGGAGACGCGCCATGAACCGCCCCGCCCCCGCCGGCTATTCGCGCCCCCAGATCGCCCTCCACTGGCTGACCCTGCTGCTGCTCGTCGGCATCTGGTTCACCCGCGGCGGGGCGGAACGCGCCTTCGACGCCGCGCGCGAGGGGGCGGCGGCCGGGCCGCCGCTTCATGCGATCATCGGCCTCACCATCCTGGTGCTGACCGTCGCCCGCATCTTCCTGCGCGTCACGCGCGGCGCACCGGCGCCCGTCGCCACCGACAGCGCCGCGCAGCAGCGGGCGACGGTCTGGGGCCACCGCCTGCTCTATGTCCTGCTGGTGCTGGTGCCGCTGGGCGGGGCGTTCACCTGGTTCACGGTCAGCGAGACCCCGCACGGCCTGCTGGGCTATGCGCTCTTCGTGCTGGTCCTCGGCCATGCGGCGCTCGCGCTCTGGCACCAGCACGGGAAGCGCGACGGCACCATGACGCGCATGATCCGCCCGCAGGGCTGAGCGGAACCGAAGGCGACCGCGACGCATGACCGATTTCCCCGACATCCCCCGCCCGCCCGACGCGGCCGAGCACCGCTATCCCTGCGAGCAATGCGGTGCCGACCTGCATTTCGCCCCCGGCACCACTGTGGTGACCTGCAGCCATTGCGGCCATGTCCAGACCATCGACGCCGACGGGGTGGACCCCGGCACGGCACATCGCGAGATCGACTTTGCCGCCACGGTCGCCAACCTTGCCGGCGCGGCCGAATACGAGGACACCCGCACCACCACCTGCCCCAACTGCGGCGCGCTGATCGAATTCCCCGAGGCCGTGCAGGCCACCCGCTGCCCGTTCTGCGACACCGCCGTGGTCACCGACACCGGCACCCACCGCCAGATCAAGCCCGGCGGCCTGATCCCGTTCCAGATCGACGAGCGCACGGCCCGCAAGGCGATGACCGACTGGCTCGGCCGGCTGTGGTTCGCGCCCAACGGACTCAAGGAATATGCGCGCAAGGGCCGGGCCATGACCGGGATCTATGTCCCCTACTGGACCTTCGACGCGCAGACCGAGACCGACTATCGCGGCCAGCGCGGCGACGACTACTATGAAACCCAGACCGTGATGAGGAACGGCAAGCGCGAGACCCGGCAGGTCCGCAAGACCCGCTGGAGCCACCGCCGCGGCCGGGTGGCGCGGTTCTTCGACGACGTGCTGGTGCTGGCGTCGCGTTCGCTGCCGCGCTCGCATACCGACGCGCTCGAGCCGTGGAACCTGAACGCGCTGGTCACCTACCAGCCGCAATATCTGTCCGGCTTCTCGGCCGAGGGCTACCAGATCGAGCTCGAGGAGGGGATGCGCGAGGCCCGCGCGATCATGGAGCGGGTGATCGACGGCGACATCCGCCGCGACATCGGCGGCGACCGCCAGCGCATCGACTGGAAGGACACCGCCATCTCCGAGGTGACCTTCAAGCATGTGCTGCTGCCGGTCTGGACCGCAGCCTACCGCTACAACAACCGCGCCTATCGCTTTGTCGTCAATGCCCAGACCGGCAAGGTCAAGGGCGAGCGGCCGTGGTCCTGGATCAAGATCACCATCGCCGCGGTGCTGCTGCTGATCGTGGTGGTCACGCTCATGGTGGTCACCGGCGACGGCAACGGCGGCTCGATCAACTTCGATTTCTGACACCGGCGGGGCGGACCATGATCATCGCCTGCGGCGAGGCCCTCATCGACATGCTGCCCCGCACCAGCACCCTGGGCGAGCCGGCATTCGCCCCCCATGCCGGCGGCTCGGTGTTCAACACCGCGGTGGCGCTCGGCCGGCTCGGGGCGCGGGCCGGGTTCTTCTCGGGCATCTCGACCGACATGCTCGGCGCGATCCTGACGCAAAGGCTCGAGGAGGCCGGCGTCGACCATGCGCTCTGCGCCCGCTCGGCCCGGCCGACCACGCTGGCGCTGGTGGAACTGCGCGACGGGCAGGCCAGCTATGCCTTCTATGACGAGAATACCGCCGGCCGGATGCTGACCACGGCCGACCTGCCGCCCGCCCGAGAGGATGGCGGCGCCGGCCACGCCTGGTTCTTCGGCGGCATCAGCCTCGTGGCCGAACCCTGCGGCACCGCCTACGAGGCATTGCAGGCGCGCGAATCCGCAAATGCGGTCACCATGCTCGACCCCAACATCCGGCCCGGCTTCATCCGTGACGAGGCCGGCCACCGCGCCCGCATCCTGCGCATGACCGCCCGCGCCGACATCGTGAAGGTCAGCGACGAGGACCTGCACTGGATCATGGGCCCGGGCGATCCCGCCGCGCTGGCGCGGGCGCTGGGCGATCTCGGCCCGGCGCTGGTCTGCGTGACCGAGGGCGCGCGGGGTGTGCGCGCGTTTGCCCGCGGCACCGAAACCCGGGTCGCGGCGCCGCAAGTCGCGGTGGTCGACACCGTGGGCGCGGGCGACACGTTCAACGCCGGGCTGCTCGCCGCGCTCGACGGCGCCGGGCTGCTGAACCGGCCGGCGCTGGCCGCGCTCGAGTCCGGGGCGCTGGCCGAGGCGCTCGCGCTCGGCACCCGCGCCGCGGCGATCACCGTCAGCCGCGCCGGCGCCAACCCGCCGTGGCGGGCCGAATTGTGAGGGCACTGGTCCAGCGCGTCACCGAGGCCGCGGTCCATGTCGACGGCGCCCTCGTCGGCCGGTGCGGGCCGGGCCTGCTGATCCTGGTCTGCGCCATGGAGGGCGACGACGACAGCCGCCCCGCCGCCATGGCCGCGAAGATCGCCAAGCTGCGCATCTTCCGCGATGATGCGGGGCGGATGAACCGCTCGCTGCTCGATACCGGCGGTTCGGCGCTGGTGGTCAGCCAGTTCACCCTTGCCGCCGACCTGCGCGGCAACCGCCCCGGCTTCTCGACCGCCGCCGCGCCCGAGCGCGGCGCGGCGCTCTACGAAGCCTTCGTCCGCGAGCTCGCCGCCCTCGGCATCGCCACCGGGACCGGCCGCTTCGGGGCCGAGATGAAGGTCTCGCTGGTCAATGACGGGCCGGTGACGATCTGGCTCGATCTCTGAGCCTCTCCGCCTCGCGCAACCACCCGCGAGGGGGCGGCAGGCCCGTCAGCGGCGCAGGACCGCGGCGCCCAGCCGCAGCAGCACGAACAGCCCCGCCGCCACCGCCACCACCGCCGGCCCGGCCGGCACGTCCAGCACCCAGGCCAGCGCCAGCCCGAACCCCACCGAGAGCACCCCGGCCAGCGCGGCCCGCACCGCCATCCCCTCGGGCGAGCGGGCCAGCGGCCGGGCCGCCGCCGCCGGCACCACCAGCAGCGCGGTCACCAGCAGCGCCCCGGTGACCTTGATCGCCAGCGCCACCAGCGCCGCGACCAGCAGCACCAGCACCAGCCCCTCGCGCGCCGGGTCGATGCCCGAGGCATGGGCGAGCTCGGGGCTGACCGTCGCGGTCAGCAGCCGCGCCCAGGGCCAGACCAGCACCACGAGGATCGCCAGCGCGCCGGCCCAGATCAGCGCCACGTCGCCCGCGCCCACCGTCAGCACATCGCCGAACAGATAGGACTCGAGGTCGCGCCGCCCGCCCGGCACCAGCGCCATCGCGACGAGGCCGATCGCCAGCGCCCCGTGCGCGACCACGCCGAGCACCGTATCCCCCGACGCCTGCCGCCCGGCCAGCAGATGCACGAGCAGCGCCGCGGCGATCGCCACCGCCAGCACCCCGCCGGTGACCGGCAGCGCCAACCCCAGCGCCAGCGCCACCCCGAGGATCGCCGCATGGGCGGTGGCATCGCCGAAATAGGCCATGCGCCGCCAGACCACGAACACCCCGAGGCCCCCCGCCGCCAGCGCCACCCCGGATCCCGCGACCGCGGCGCGGATCATGAAATCGTTCAGCATCGCTCAGCCTGCCGGATGGGCATGGTCGGGGTGGTCGCCATGGTCATGCGCATGACGATAGAGCGCCAGCGCGCCGCCGGTCCCGGTGCCGAACAGCGCCCGCCATTCCGGCGCCGCGGCGACATGTTCGGGCGCGCCCTCGCAGCAGATATGGCCGTTGAGGCAGATCACCCGGTCCGAGGCGCTCATCACCACATGCAGGTCGTGGCTCACCATCACCACCGCGGCGCCGCTGCGGCGGCGGAAGGCGTCGATCCGCCGGTAGAAGGCCGCCGCCCCCGGCTGGTCGAGGCCCTGCACCGGCTCGTCCAGCAGCAGCAGGTCCGGCCGCCCCAGCACCGCGCGCGCCAGCAGCACCCGCTGCATCTGGCCGCCGGACAGGTCCGCCATCTGCCGCCCGGCCACCCCGCCCGCGCCCGCCTCCCCGAGCGCGTCCCGCGCGGCCGCGTCATCGACCCGGTGCGGCAGGTCGAGGAAGCGGCGCACGCTCAGCGGCAGGGTCGGATCGACATGCAGCTTCTGCGGCACATAGCCGATCCGCAGCCCCGGCGCCCGCCGGACCCGTCCGCGCAGCGGCCGCAACTCGCCGGTCATCATCCGCAGCAGCGAGGACTTGCCCGAGCCGTTGGGGCCGACGATGGTGATGATCTCTCCCGGCTCGACCGCGAGGGTGATGTCGTGCAGCACCCGCACCCGCCCGCGCCGCAGGTCGGCCTGTTCGACCGAGATCAGGCTCACGCGGCATCCCCCCGGCAGGCGGGGCAGAGACCCATCGCCTCGACCACCGCATGTTCGATGCGAAAGCCCTGCGCCTCGGTGCCCGGGGCAAGGCGCGCCGGCGCCTCGCCCTCGGCGACGCGGTGGCAGGTGCGGCAGACCATGAAGGCCGGATCATGCGCCTCGCCGGGCCGGGCACAGGCGACGAAGGCGTTGAGCCCCTCGATCCGGTGCGCGAGCCCGGCCTCGATCAGGAAGGCGAGCGCCCGGTAGGCGACCGGCGGCTGGGCGGCAAAGCCGTCCTCGCGCAGCCGCGGCAGCAGGTCATAGGCGCCCAGCGCGACATGCGATTCGAGCAGCAACTCGAGCACCCGCCGCCGCACCGGCGTCAGTTGCAGCCCGCGCGCCGCGCAGGCCGCCTCGGCCGCGGCAAGGGTATCGGCGATGCAGGCGGCATGGTCGTGGCGGGCAAAGGCGGGCGGGGCGGTCATGGCTTGCGGCGGTGCTCCTCGGGATTTGCTCTTGTTATGTTATAACGTCACGTTTATACCAGCCCGACACAGCAGCCGCAAGAGTGATCCATGCGCAATCTCCCCCTCCTCCTTGCCCTCGCCACCACGCTGGCCACGCCCGCGCCTGCCGAAGTGCCGCGGGTCGTCACCGACATCGCCCCGGTGCATTCGCTGGTCGCGCAGGTGATGGGCGATCTCGGCAGCCCCGGGCTGATCGTGCCGCCGGGCACCTCGTTCCACGACGCCGGGCTGCGGCCCTCGGATGCCGCGGCGCTGGCCGGGGCCGATCTGGTGATCTGGACCGGAACCGCGGCGGTCCCGTTCCTCGCCGGTCCGGTCGCGACGCTGGCCGGACAGGCGGCGGTGGTCGCGCTGCTCGAAACCCCCGGCTGGGAGCCGCTGCCCCCGCGCGAGGGCGAGGGGTTCGAGGCGGATCACGACCATGACCACGATCACGGGGCCGGCGGGATCGACCCCCATGCCTGGCTCGACCCGGCGGTGGCCGCCGCCTGGGCCGACACGATCGCCGAGGCCCTTGCCGGCGCCGATCCCGAGCACGGGGCCGCCTATCGCGCCCATGCGCAGGCCCTGCGCGCGGACCTGGCCCGGACGCAGGAGGAGATCGCCGCGCGGCTCGCGCCGCTGGCCGGCCGGCCATGGCTGGCCGCGCATGACGCCACGCAATATTTCGAGCGCGCCTTCGCCATCCCCGCCGCCGGCGCCATCGCGTTGCCGGATGCGCAGGCACCGGGGCCGGCGCGGCTCGCGGCGCTGCGGGCGCGGATCGCCGATGGCGGCATCGCCTGCATCCTCGCCGAGCCCGATACCCCGCCGCGCACCCTCGCGCTGCTGGCCGGAGCGGAAGACGGGAGTGACGGGCCGCGGGTGGCGGTGGCCGATCCCGACGGACTCGGGCTCGAGCCGGGGCCCGGGCTCTACGGCGCGCTGCTGACCGGCATCGCCGCGGCGCTCGAGGAGTGTCTCGGCTGACGGCACCGGGGTGCGGGGGGTGCGGGGGGTCAGTGCACCACCCGCGCCTCGCCCAGCAGTTCGCGCACCATCGGGATGACCCGGGTGCCGTAAAGCTCGATCGAGCGCATCATCGCCTCGTGCGGCAGGGTGCCCTGCGAATATTTCATCTCGAACCGCCCGGCCCCGAGCGCGCCGACCGTGGCGGCGATCTTGCGCGCCACCGTCTCGGGAGAGCCGACATGCATGGCGCCATGCGCCACCTCGGCCGCGAATTCGTCACGCCCCGGCGGGCCCCAGCCGCGCTCGCGGCCGATGCGCTCGCGCAGGGAACGATAGCCGGCCCAGGCCTCCTCGAACGCCTGCTCGTCGGTCTCGGCGACATGGCCCGGCGAATGCACCCCGAGCGGGCGGGCCGGGCGGCCGGCCTGCTCCTGCGCCTGCCGATAGAGTTCGGCAAAGGGCAGGAAGCGGCGCGGATCGCCGCCGATGATCGCCAGCATCATCGGGACGTCGTGGCGCACCGCGCGCACCACCGATTGCGGGCTGCCGCCGACCCCGACCCAGACCTTCAGCCCGGCATCGCCCAGCGGCGGATAAAGCGTGACATCCCGCAGCGCCGGCCGGGTCCGCCCCTCCCATGTCACCCGCTTCTCGCGCACCAGCCGCAACAGCAGGTCGAGCCGTTCCTCGAACAGCAGGTCGTAATCCGCGAGGTCGTGGCCGAAGAGCGGGAAGCTTTCGGTGAACGAGCCGCGCCCGACCGTGATCTCGGCCCGGCCGCCGGACAGGGCCTGCAAGGTCGAGAACCGCTCGAACAGCCGCACCGGATCGTCGGTCGACAGCACCGTGACCGCGGTGCCGAGCCGGATCGCCCGGGTCCGCGCCGCGATGGCCGCCAGCACCACCTCGGGCGAGGAAATGGCGAAATCGTCGCGGTGATGCTCGCCGAGGCCGAAGTAGTCGACGCCCACCCGATCGGCGAGCACCGCCTCCTCGATCACGTCGCGGATCACCTGATCCTGCGGCACCAGACTGCCATCGGGCTGGCGGGTCACGTCGCCGAACGTGTCGAGCGCGAATTCGAGCGGCATGGCGGGGCTCCTTTCCGTTGCCGCCCATATAGGCACCGCCCGGCCGGCAAGGAATGTGCGCCCGCGCACAAAGGCGCCGGGATTTCGCGAGGGCGGCTACCCCCTTCCGTCGAGCCAGTCCGGCAGGTCCGCGATCGAGCCCAGCACCGCATCGGCCATCGGCGCCAGCACCTCGGCGGGGGCAAGGCCGCTGAGCACCCCGACCGTCACCATCCCGGCCGCCCGCCCCGCGCGCAGGTCATGAAGCGAATCGCCAACCATGGCGCAGGCCGCCGGCTCGAGCCCGGCCGTGGCGGCGAAGGCGAGCAACTGCCCCGGCTCCGGCTTGCCGCCATGGCCGGAATCGAAGCCGGCGATGAAATCGAAGGCCCCGGTGACGCCGGCATCGTGCAGATGGGCGCGGGCCGGCCCCTCGCTGTCGTTGGTGGCAAGGCCGATGCGCAGGCCCCGCGCGCGCAGGGCCCCCAGCACCCCGGCAAGATCGCCCATCGGCTGCTGCGGCGCCTCGGCCGCGCGGGCATCGAGCCGGGCAAGCAGCGCGGCATGATCCTCGCCGGGCAGGAAGCGCAGGATCTCGGCCGCGACCTCGCCCGAAGTATGGCCGACCACCATGCTGTCGGGCCGGAACAGGCCGCGCTCGAGATCGAAGCCCAGCGCCTCGGCCATCCGCGCGGCCAGCGCGGCATCGCCGCGCGATTCCTCGGCCAGCACCGCGCGGCACCAGACCGCCCAGGTCGCCTGAAAATCGAACAATGTGCCGTCCTTGTCGAACACGATCCCCCTGATCTCCACCTGCATTCTCCTGCTCTGCCTCGGCCGGACCCTGCCGGCACGGCGTCACAAGGGCAAGGGGGACAATCCGCCGGCCGGGCACGGATGGATTTGCTGCGCCCGCGGCGACGGGCGCCCCCGTCAGGTCCAGTGCACCCCGGCCCCGCCCGGCAGCGCGGCAAGGGCCTGCCCCGGTTCTTCGGGCTGCCGCCCGGTCGCGCGGCA
>Ga0172382_10010478_pt1 | contig 12414 bp, 10 predicted proteins | sample Leawel138RmetaG_FD_122245 | JGI IMG/M metagenome (GOLD analysis project Ga0172382, IMG submission 122245) | Leachate microbial communities from a municipal landfill in Southern Ontario, Canada - Leachate well 138R metaG | ecosystem: Engineered > Solid waste > Landfill > Unclassified | place...
TAAAGATTCATATTTTCATTAATTTTATTGATTTTATGCTGAATTTCACCATCTAAATATGCTTCTGGCAAAATCATATGCAAGGTTGATGGTGTATTGTCAACATAAATTTTTAATCTATCCCAGTATTCAGGTTCCGAAGTGAATTGATCACAAGCAATCACCGCCCACTTCTCCTTATCGATAGAATCCATGGGCAGTAATATTTTCGGTTTTACAACCAAACTCATTAAACGATACCTTGTTCTAACATCGCGTGATACACTCTCATGAAACCAGCAATATTAGCTCCTACAACCAAGTTACGATGATCTGTATACTTCCTAGCTTCTGTATAAGCTTTTTTGAATATTTCTGCCATGATTAATTGAAGTTTTTCATCAACTTCTTGATAACTCCATGGATAATGCATTGCATTTTGAGTCATTTCTAAACCTGAAACTGCAACACCACCAGCATTAGCTGCTTTTCCGGGGGCAAATAATATATCAGCATGTTGCAAATATTTAGTTGCTTCAAGCGTTGTCGGCATATTTGCACCTTCAGCTACCAAGAAACATCCATTTTCTACTAAAGCTTGAGCTGCTTCTAATGGTAGTTCATTTTGTGTAGCACATGGTAAGGCAATATCACAAGGAACATTCCAAATATTTGTTGGATTAGAATCGTATGTTGCTGATGGACGATATTGTAAGTACTCAGTTGAAAATTCTGGATTCTTTTCAGTTAACATTTTTACGATATTTAAATCAAGTCCATTTGGGTCAAAAACATATCCGTTAATATCAGATAAAGCAATAACTTTAGCACCCATTTCTTGGGCTTTTAAAGCAGCGTGCATACCTACTTTACCTGAACCGGAAATAATAACTTTTTTTCCGTCTATAGTCTCATTGCGATATACCTTTAGCATCTCTCGAACAAAGTATAATAAGCCATGTCCGGTTGCTTCTTTTCTACCCAATGAACCTCCATATGTTAATCCTTTACCAGTTAAAACACCGGTAGATTCATTACGTATTTTTTTGTACATTCCATACATATAACCGATTTCTCGGAAACCAACTCCGATATCTCCAGCAGGTACATCAGTATCTGGACCTAGGTGACGATACATTTCTAACATGAAGTTTTGACAAAAACGCATGATCTCATCATCAGAACGACCACGAGGATTAAAATCAGAACCACCTTTTCCACCACCCATAGGAAGGCCGGTAAGTGCATTCTTAAAAGTTTGTTCAAAACCTAAAAACTTAAGAATTGATTCATTAACTGATGGATGAAATCTCAGTCCACCTTTATAAGGACCAATCGCTGAATTGAATTGAACCCGGTAACCTCTATTAACATGTACTTTGCCCTGATCATCAACCCAGGTTACCCTAAATTTGACAACACGTTCTGGTTCAATAATTCTTTCCATAATCCCATTTTTTTGAATGTTGGGATCGCTTTCTACAATGAAATTCATTGCTTCAAAAAATTCTTCTACCGCTTGAAGATACTCTGGTTGAGAGTTATTTCTTTCTTTTGTAATCTCAAACAGACTGTTTAAGTACTCGTTTGTAAACAATTTTTTCGCCTCACTTTATATTTTTAGTCGATTTATAAAAATCGCTTGTCATCTTAATAAAATTTAAAATTTTGTTGCAGCATTCTCTAAAAAACACAACCATATAGATTATACAATGAAAGCGCTTTTAAAACAAGAGTAAATTTTTGATAAAAAACTATCTCAATGATTAGATATTATAAAATTTAATAAAAGCAAATGCGAGTAAAAATACTCGCAAAAAACTTAATTATTTTAAATAATTGTAATCCAGCCTTCTGGTGCTTCAACATCTCCAAATTGGATTCCTGTTAAAATATCATAAAGCTTTTTAGTAATTGGACCAACCTCGGTTTCACTATAGAAGACATGTTTTTTATCTTTGTAGTCAATTCTTCCAATTGGAGATATAATAGCTGCTGTTCCACAGGCTCCAGCTTCTTTAAGTTCATCTAATTTGTCAATAAACACATCGCGTATTTCCACTTCCATATTTAAGTAATTCTTAGCTATATAGATTAAGCTTTTCTTAGTTATACTCGGTAAAATACTACTAGAAGCGGGAGTTACAAAGACATTATCTTTTGTAATACCAAAGAAGTTTGCTGCTCCGACTTCATCTATTTTTGTATGAGTAAGCGGATCTAAATAAATACAATCAGCATATCCGTTTTCTTGTGCATGTTCATGACTGAGTAGACTAGCTGCATAATTACCGCCAACCTTTGCTTGACCAGTTCCGTTTGGTGCAGCCCGATCATATTCAGTAACAACAAAATTAACCGGAGCTAAACCACTTTTAAAATATGATCCTACTGGAGAACACAATACTCCAAAAATGTATTCAGGGGCTGGTCTTACCCCTAAGTTTCTTCCCACACCAATAATGTATGGTCTTAGATAAAGTGATGCTCCATGTCCATAAGGCGGAATTAAATCTTCGTTGGCTTTTACGACTCTTGTTACAGCATCGACAAACTTTTCAACCGTTACTTTAGGCATTAAAATTCTTTCACAAGACTTTTGTAGCCTTTTGGCATTTTCATCCATTCTAAAAATCTGAATTTTACCATCTTTACGTCGATAAGCCTTTAGACCTTCAAATGCTTCTTGTCCGTAATGTAAAGCTGTAGAAAAAGCGGATATGGTAATAGTGTCTTCCTTTTGTAGTTTACCTTCATCCCAACTACCATCTTTATAATAAGAAATATAATTGGCATGAGTGTCTCTAGCTTTGAATCCTAAATTTTTGTAATCAATTTCAGTCAAAATTATCCCTCCATAAACTTTTGTCATCATTTATATTATAATCGATGTAAGCCCTTACTTCAACCCTTAAAAAAAGTTATTTTTAAGTTCTATTTTCAAACCAAAAAAAGAGTTGTTGGAATAACCAACAACTTTTAGAGATTTATTTTATTCTGTTAATTAACTGGCACTCTAGTATTGAGATAGTACTCATTTATTAGATTTATTTTATTGATTATTTTTTGCGCTTCACCAGTAAAATACTCATAATAATCGGGACTGACTAATTCTTTTTGATAGGTTATAGTTTCACCATCATCACTATAAATTAGATTGTCAAAAAATGCTGTGGTTTTGTTTGTATAAAATATTTCGTGTTTTTGTGAAAAAACATGATCGCTTAACATAAAGACATTATTATAATCTATACCCAACAAATCATAGACTGTCGGAACGATCGCATAAGGTGAAACAAATTTTTCGATAATATTGTCAGAATGTCCTGCATTAAGATATGCATTAGTTAAGTCTTCATTATAAATAGTAAAAAAACTCTTATAATAATCCATGTAGTAATGAGCAAAATCCTCATCAGGTGACATAACTACCTTCTTATTAAGATGATAATAATAAGGACTATGATCACCATAAAGAATAAATAAGGTTTTATCCAGCTTACCTTTTGCGGCTAAATCATCCATAATTATTCCTAGAGCTTTATCAAAGTCCATCATGCCAGCTTGATAAAACTTCATTCTGTCTTGGTCCTCTTGATCATATTCAATTAGAGGATTTACCCACGTTCCTTTTTCTTCTTCTTGTTCGATTAAATCGTAATAACCAAAATCTTCGAAGATTTGACTATTTTTTTCGCTTTCGTTATAAGGGCCGTGAGTAAGTAAAGTAGCCCAATAATAATAAAATGGTTTATCAGTTATATTTAGCAACGGTAACATCTGTGTAGCTGTTTCACTATCCAAAGGCATTCCTACACTCCATTCCCATCTAGGCGTTTCAGGAAAGATTTGATCATGAAAGTATAGATGTTCAAAACCAACCATTGGGTAGAGGGTTTTACGAGAATAAAATGTATCATTATTATCGTGAAAGAAAGCTGTTTCGTATTCCGGTCTTAATATCTTTGGTAGTGATGATTCGAAGTTGTAATTATAGTCTTCAGGAACGAAAGATTGAGTAGGATAGTGTCCAACTATTCCAATCAACTCTGATACATTGGATTTATTTTCGCTATAGTGATTAGGAAAGAATAAACCTTCTTGAGTCATTTTATAAAGGTTAGGGGTTAATACAGGGTGAACTGTATAAGCTTGAGCAGATTCTATCAGAATTGTGAAAATATTATAACCAGATAAGAGTCCATTAAACTCACTTGAAACATGTTCTTCCGATGGTGTTTGATACTCTTCATTCACATCACTAAAATAGAGAAGATCAGCTTCTTTAAAATAGTATGGTAAAAGTCCGTATTTCTCCATAGAACTTCTTCTTAAAGTTGTTGAGTTCAGGTCTGAATTATAGAGTGAAAAAGGTTTAATTCTATCTGCTGATAAAAGGAATAGTAAAGAAAAGGTTACGATTAAAAATATGAATAAAGATCCAACAAACGTTTTTCTCGAAGGACGTGGTCTAACACTAAGAAAACGCCTTTTTAAGACTTTTATCAATATAAAATATACGATTAAAACCCCAAAGAAAGGCAAAAATGTTTCAATAAAAACATAATCGAGATTTAAGATATCAGTTGCTTCGCCAATCAGCTTAAACTGTTGAAGGGTAAAAAGTTCATAATATCCTGTATAAATGTTTGCATTAACTAAGAATACTATATTAAGTAAAATTAGCCAAAAAGAGACGTATATCCAGGATATTAAATTTGACGGTATGATAAAAACAACCGAAGCCACAAATAAAACAAAAATTAGGTCGACTAGAAAATCCTTAGGTAAAAGCACAAAATCAAGCCATGCAAAAGCAATTACTTCGATTAAAAAGTAAAAGAACATAAAAGTTAGTACGATCCAGGTTTTTTGTTTTAAATAAGTTCTCATAAAAATGCCTCTTGTCTAGATTTTTTATATATACTATTCAGTAATTGATACTATTTTCCCACTTAAACCATCGATTACTAGATAATCAAAATTATCGATCCGATTAATGTCAGCTCCTAATCCGATTACCACAGGAAGATTCTTTGCTTTAGCAATAATTACTCCGTGAGCAAATAATGATCCTCTTTTTATTACAACACCTTTTAAATACTCTTGTGGATATTCATATAGAGTTGTGGGAAGTAATTCATCACACACTAAAATAAAATTTTTGTTAATCGTTTTGAATTTGCTTTGTTTTTTTATATTGGTGATTAGCCTTTCAAAAACATCTTCTACATCTAATGCTTTTGTACGAAAAATATCGCTATCCATGTTTAAAAAAATATTTTGATAATTTTCTTTAACTAATTTTATAGCTTCTATTAGATCTTTATCATCATCAATTTCTTTAAATATCGCTTTTTCAACTTCAGGATCATTCAAAATTAGTTGATGTGCAGACAAAATTTCTGTTTCATTAGAATCCTTACAAAGTTCAATTAAAGAATCTATTTCACTTAGGGACAATTCTTTAATTTCATAGAATAGTTCCTTAGCTTCAATGCCTTGATACTTATCGTGAGTCTTGATAATAGTCTTCTTATGAATCAGAGCCATTCCACCGGCTTTACCGCTAGATGCTCCTACTCCCTGTAGAATTAACATATCACACCTCTTGTTAATATTTTACCATATATTAATCTAATTTTGATATCATTTTATCTGCTTGATGCAATATTATATGTTATAATTAGTTTAAATGAGAGGTAAGAGCATGTATACTCGTGAAAAAACAAAAAAAATAAAAGTAGGCAGTGTGACAATCGGCGGCGACAATACCGTAGTGATTCAATCAATGACAAACACAAAAACTAAAGATGTATTGGCAACCATAGAGCAAATTAAGAGTTTAGAAAGTCAGGGATGTCAAGTAGTTCGAGTAGCGGTTCTTGATATGGAAGCTGCTATTGCACTTGAAGAAATCAAAAAAAATATTTCCATTCCTTTAGTGGCAGATATTCATTTTGATTATCGATTGGCTTTACAGGCTATAAAGTCAGGCGTTGATAAAATTCGCATTAATCCAGGAAATATTGGTGATGAAGAAAAAATTAAAGCCGTATGTCAAGCCGCAAACAAGGAAAATATCCCCATTAGAATCGGTATCAATTCCGGTTCATTGGAAAAACATATTCTAGAAAAATATCAGAAGCCGACGCCAGAAGCTATGGTAGCTTCTGCTAGATATCATGTTAGTTTATTAGAAAAATTTGGTTTTAATAATATTATTATCTCACTCAAATCTTCAAACGTTAGCGATACAATAAAAGCAAACATGCTTGCAGCTAGAGAATTCATATACCCACTGCATCTTGGTGTGACTGAGTCAGGAACTTTAATTGGTGGCACAATTGCCTCAAGTATTGGAATTGGCACTTTACTTTTCAATGGCCTCGGTTCAACTATAAGAGTTTCTTTGACAGCTAAGCCAGAGGAAGAAATTAAAGTTGCTAAAGAAATTTTAGCTAATTTCAAACTCTATAAAAAGCCCAAACTAATATCTTGTCCAACCTGTGGAAGAATTCAATATGATATGATTCCTTTAGCTACTGAGTTAGAAAAATTTCTTGATAACATCAATAAGGATATCACCGTAGCGATTATGGGTTGTGTGGTGAATGGTCCGGGAGAAGCTAAAGAAGCAAATATCGCTATTGCTGGAGGAATAAATGAAGCCTTATTATTTGTTGATGGAAAAAAAGTTAAAAAGGTTAAACAAGAACAACTACTAGAAACTTTAAAAGAGTTGATAATTAAATATTAAAAACGTTCGAAAATTTTCGAACGTTTTTTTTATTTAGATTATCGCCACAAAAATATAGACGATATTTTTTAAAATATTATGATCGTAGAGCCACTTTGATATTCGGAAGTGGTCCGTATTTAATTGCATGTCTACAATCAAAAATTCACCAATCGCTTCATTTACTGCTGGGACAGAAATTACTAATCCGAGAATAAAGAATAAAACAAAGATTAGTACAGCCGCTTTAAACAAACCGAAAAGCGCACCTAAAAACTTATCAACTTGTTTGATTACCGGTATTGAGGTAATCATTTTTGCTAATACTCTTAGCAGAACAAAAAGTAACATTGAACCGAAAAAGAGAGTAACAAAAGCAATCAGCAAAAGGATTAAAGAGGTAATTAGAGGCGAAACTGAATCAATAAAAGATTGAATCGTATCTTGAGACTTGACTTTGTTGACAATCCAATCAACAACAAATTTCGGTAGAGCTGACTCGGAAAATGCTTCGCGAATGTTCTCTTCAGTAGCGTTTAATCCGCCATTGGATATTTGGTTATTTAAATATGTTTCAACTTTTAGATATATTGGTTCACCAAACCATTTATCTAAAACAGTAGAAAAAGGTTTGGCTAAAAGAATTGAAGCTATCAAACCAAAGAGACTGGAAGCCAGTTTGATTACTTTAAGTAAAAAACCCGTTTTCCAACCGACCACAATCAATATTATTACCGTTAAGACAACGGCTAAATCCAAAATTCCAAAGAGATTTAATATATTCATCTTATCCTCGCTTATTTACATAATCCAGATAGTCTTTATAGGAGAAAATCATCATTTTAGCGGCGAAAACTTCATCAGTTCTTCTTATCGGAGTTTTAGTTGGGGCAGCTTTTAGTTTACCAGGATTTTCTTTTGCTTCAATCGCAATTTTATGCATGATATTTATAAATTCATCGATTGTTTCTTTTGATTCAGTTTCAGTAGGCTCAATCATGATAGCCTGTGGAAACAATAAAGGAAAGTAAATTGTTGGCGCATGCATACCGAAGTCTAATAATCTTTTAGCTATATCTAAAGTCTTAACATCGTTATCTTTATTAATTAAACCATTAAACACTACTTCATGCATACAATAACCATCAATCGGTAAATCATAGGTCGTTTTCAATGCTTTAGAAACATAATTAGCGTTTAAAGTTGAGAACGGTCCAACTTTACTTAAATTTTCTTTACCAAGAGTCAAAATATATGCATAAGCTCTTAGCGATACAAGATAGTTTCCATAGAAACTTGAAATCCTACCGATAGCATCACCGCTATTTTCAATGTAGAATTGATCATCAAATTTCTTAATTCGAGGATTGGGTAAATACTTGACTAATTCTTCTGTGACTCCTACTGGGCCTGATCCAGGTCCACCACCACCATGTGGTGTTGAGAAAGTTTTATGTAGGTTGATATGCATAACATCAAATCCCATATCTCCTGGTCTCACTTTACCCAATAAAGCGTTAAGATTAGCACCATCATAGTACATTAAACCCCCAGCTTCATGAACTAGCTTTGTGATTTCACAGATATCATTTTCAAAAATCCCTAGAGTATTTGGATTTGTTAACATCATTCCAGCAACTTCATCACTTAAAACTGATTTAAGTGTTTCTAGGTCAACTCGGCCTTCTTTGTTGGATTTAATTTCAATTACATCCATTCCGCAAACCACAGTTGAAGCAGGATTGGTTCCATGTGCTGAATCCGGAATAATAATTTTTTTGCGTTTAAAATCGCCTCGACCTTCATGATAAGCTTTAATTATCATAAGTCCGACTAACTCACCATGAGCACCGGCATATGGGTTTAGCGAAAATTCTGCTAGTCCGGAAATTTCTGAGAGATATTTTTGCAGATTATAATAAACTTCTAAAGCCCCTTGAACAGTCCCTATAGGTTGTAGTGGATGTAAGGATTTAAAAGCTGAATTATTTGCCATTTCTTCATTTATTTTCGGATTATATTTCATCGTACAAGAACCGAGTGGATAAAATCCGTTTTCAACTCCAAAATTTTTGATAGAAATGTTGGTAAAATGTCTTAAAACATCCAATTCAGAAACTTCTGGTAATAAGAGCTCAGTTTCTCTTAAAAGCGTGCTATTTAAATCTTTGATTTTATATTCATTAAATTTTGATTTTGGTAAAGAATAGCCAATTCTTTCTGAATTTGATAGCTCAAAAATCATTTTTCGATAATTAATCATGATAAAGCCTCCAAAATCTCAACTAGCTGATCAATTTCTTTTTTAGTTCGTTTTTCGGTAACTGTGAAATTGATTAAACCAGAGTATTTTTCTCCAAAAACATCTAAACTAACACCACCAAAAATACCTTTTTGTAAAAGCGCTGTTTGAATAGTTTCGGGAGCTATAGAGGTCTCTAAGGTAAATTCCTTTAAGAACGGTTTATTAAATCGATCCTTAAATTTTCCTGTTTCAAGCAATCGATCGTATAAGTAGTGTGAACCTTGGTATGAAAGTTCATTTACTTTAACTAAACCATTTTTGCCCATAAGTGACAGATAAACCGTCACAAAAAGTGCCATTAAAGATTGGTTTGAGCAAATATTACTATTGGCTTTGCTTCTTCTGATATGTTGTTCTCGAGCTTGTAAAGTTAATACGAAAGCTCTTCTTCCTTCTAGATCATGAGTATATCCACAAATTCTCCCTGGCATTTTTCTAACATAAGCTTTATCAGTAGCTAAATACCCAAGTGTTGGCCCACCAAAAGCAGGTGGCATACCAAGACTTTGGCATTCACCAGAGGCTATATCAGCACCATCTTCTTTTGGTGATTTCAAAACACCTAAAGTAGAAATATCTGAATTGATAATGAAGAGTGATTTATTGGCTTTAATTGTTTCTGAGTAACCTTGGTAATCTTCAATTATCCCATAGATATTGGTCTTTTGAACAACTACTCCAGCAATAGAATCATCTAACTTATTTTCCAAGTCAGCAAAATCAGTCTCACCATTTTTTTCAGCAATAAAATCCCAAGTTAAATCTTTAAACTTGAGATAAGTCTTTATAACATTTACAATATTCGGATTTAATGTTTCCGAAATCAATATTTTGTTTCTTTTTGTAACTGCACAAGCCATAAAACAAGCTTCAGCTGTCGAAGTAGCTCCATCATACATAGAAGCATTGGACACATCCATACCCGTAAGCGTTTGGATCATCGATTGATACTCAAAAATGTACTGTAAAGTACCCTGTGAGATCTCTGGCTGATACGGAGTATATGAAGTCATAAACTCTTGTCGAGAAGTTATAGCATTTATTACTGCGGGTTGATAATGATCATAAATACCTAAACCAGAAAAAAGAGTTAATTCTTGGTTCTTTTTGCTTAAATCAGCAAAATGACTTCTTAACTCAGTTTCTGACATAAAGCTGGGAATATCATAATCTTTATTGAAAACCACTGTTTCAGGTATATCTTTATAAAGTTCATCAATACTTTTGATATTTAATGTTTTCAACATTGAATCGACATCAGCTTTAGTGTGAGGAAAATACTTAAACAATTATTTCACCTACTTGATAAATTCTTCGTATGCTTCAGCGCTTAATAATTCATCTAACTCGTCAGGATTACTTAATTCTACTTTTAATAACCAGTTTTTATATGGATCTTGATTTAGAAGTTCAGGTTCTCCAACTAACTCATCATTAACTTCTAGAATTTCACCGCTAACTGGAGCGATTAAATCAGAAGCAGCTTTAACAGATTCAACAGCGCCAAATTCTGCTTCTTGGCTAATTGAATCGCCAGCTTCTGGTAGATCAACAAAGACGACATCTCCTAATTCTGATTGAGCAAAATCAGTGATTCCAATCAACACTTGATTTTCCTGTAAAACCTTTACCCATTCGTGGCTTTTAGAATAATAAAGCCCTTCTACTAATTTACTCATTTGTTATTCTCCCTTCGTTTTTGCATATTTTTTTTCTAAGAATTTTTTATCTCTTACAAAGCCAGAAAGCATTTTATTTCTAACTTTGACTTTAATTTCTGTGTTTTTCTTGGTGTAAGGACGATTAATCATCGCCATTGCAATTGGTTTTTCTAGAGTAATGCTTAGATAGCCTGTGGTTATATAGCCGATTTCTTCATCATTATGATAAACTGAATAACCTTCACGAGGAATCGATTTTTCACTAAGTTCAACTCCCACAACTCTTCGTTTTAATGTATTTTCTTGTTCTCTAAGTGCATTTTTTCCAATGAAATCTAGATCTTCATCAATTTTGACAAAATATTTTAACCCAGCTTCTAGAGGAGTTATTTCATCAGAAATCTCATGTCCGTAAAGTGGAAGTGCGGCTTCAAATCTTAAAGTATCTCTAGACCCTAAACCACAAGGAGTCGTTTGAGAAGACAACAATTTTTGCCAGATTTCAACAATCGCTTCAGCTGACGCGTAGATTTCAAAACCATCTTCACCAGTATATCCTGTTCTGGAAATTAGAAGATAATGATGATTATATTCATAATTTTTGAAGTGGAAAAATTCAAGGGTGCTTAAATCGATATTTAACACTTCTAAGATTTTATCTTGCGCCTTTGGCCCTTGAACTGCGATTTCTTGATAGTCTTCACTCACATTTTGAATTAAAACATCAAAATCAGTGCTGTTTTCAATAATCCAATTATAGTCTTTACGAACATTAGAGGCATTAACAACCAAGAAGAAATATTCAGAATTTAAACGATAAACCAGTAAATCATCTACGACAGTGCCGTTTTCATAAAGCATCATTCCGTAAATTACTTGACCATCACTTAAAGTGCTAACCCTGTTAGTAAATAGTTTCTCTAAGAAAGCTTCAGCATCTTTTCCTTTGATGATAATCTCACCCATATGTGATACATCAAACATCCCAACATCTTCTCTAACACTTAAGTGTTCAGCCTTGATGCTAGAATATACAATTGGCATTTCATAACCAGCGAAATTTTCTATTTTCGCTCCTAATTTTACATGTTCATCATAGAGGCATGTTCTCTTAAAATTTTCCATATAGCACCTCGAAATTATTATAACATAATTTTATATTTTAGAATAAGATTTGTAAAAAATCTTCATTGGTAATATTGTAAATGAAATCATTGATTTTTACCTGACTTAAAACTTTTAAAAATTCTGTCTTTGAAAAATCAATATTTTTAAAGTTATCAAGAAAATCATCCTCATCGCCAATTAAAAAATAATCACCTAACATGTTGATTTTTTTTACAATATTGTTCTTTAACTCGAGAGAAATCTCGATTATTCCTGCATTCACTCTACCCTTTTTCTTGATAGTATAATTAGGGTTTTTTCCGTAAATAAATTCTTTTTTTAAATATGATTCTTCAATTTTTTCAATCTTTTTAATGTCTTCTTGATTAAGTTCAATTACTTCATCAGCAATATTTTCACGAACATAATCTTTAAACTCATCAATGGTAATATCTAGATGTTCTTTTAAATTAGTAACCCGTTTTCTAACGGAATCAACACCCTTAGAAATCAGCTTTTCATTGTCCGGTGTAATTGCTTTTACCATAATGCTTAAGTCAGTATCAAAAAGCATGGTTCCATGTACAATTGATTTATGATTAACCTGATAAAAAGCATTTCCA
>Ga0172382_10010479_pt1 | contig 12413 bp, 8 predicted proteins | sample Leawel138RmetaG_FD_122245 | JGI IMG/M metagenome (GOLD analysis project Ga0172382, IMG submission 122245) | Leachate microbial communities from a municipal landfill in Southern Ontario, Canada - Leachate well 138R metaG | ecosystem: Engineered > Solid waste > Landfill > Unclassified | place...
ACTTCACCCGCAGCGTCGCCTACGAATCCGCGCGTCCTCTGATCACCTCAGTAGAGAACAAATACGCCTCTACGATAATCTCCCGCTACGACTACGAGAACGACGTTCTCGGTCGCCGCACCGCCATCTCGCGCTCCGGCACCGCCTTCGGCAACACGCCCGTCCGCGATGCCTACGGCTACAATGTGCGCTCGGAAGTCACCTCCGCGCGTCGCTCCCTAGCCAGCAATCCCTCGCAGGAAGTGCGCGGCTTCTCATACGATTATGAGTATGATCCCATAGGCAACCGTGTCTCCTCAACCGAATACGACCGCGAAAATAACCCGCGCGTGTCCAGTTACACCGCCAACGCCCTCAACCAATACGAGGAACGAACCATCCCCAGTTATGCCGCAGTCCGTGGCTCCGCCACCAACACCGCAACGGTGACGGTCAACGGCAATCCCACTTGGCGGCTCGACGACTACTTTTACTGTGGTGACAAGGCCAAACGGTCTGCACCGCGCGCCCCGAGTCTGGAGGTGCTCAATGAGTATGGACGCGATCAGTGTGAGACATCCGTCCGCTATGACGTATCGGCGCGTCATGTGCCGAATTGTCGTTCTGGGTCTGTGGTATGTGCTCAGCATCTGCGGCGGAATCTCGGTCGGGATGCTGTATTGCCATATATATGGGATGATCAAGATCCCCATCATCGGGCCGGGCCGACACCGACTCAACGTGATGGAGTTCATGCTCTATAACTTCCTGTTCGGGCTGGCACAGCATCGTTCACGGAAACAGCGGAGCATTGGCGTAGTGTTGTTTATGCTGGCCGTGCCTGCTACAATGATTGCGGTCTTAGCGTGGCTTGATTGAGAGGAAATAGGGGCAGCCCTTTGCTCTAGACTTAACGAGCGAACCAATCCTTGAATTCCTCTGTTTAGGAAGGTACGGTCCAGATGGGTAGGTCAACAACCAGTCGCAGCGTGTGGAGTCGGCAGAAATTCCTGCGGGATCTTCCTTCCGGCATCGTCCGGGCTATGAGTGGATTGATGATATTCGCCAGAAGAGAAAAGATGCAAACTGCGCATGATGGCATTTGCAGTGGAACACCCACATTGGGCGATTTTAATTTCGTGCCCCAGACGTTCAACCGATGGGTCGAGGCAGTGGCTGCGCCAGTTTGGGTTGTTTTTGTTATTTGCCTGCTCGCTGTGTCCTGCAGGCACGTCAATCGGCTTGGACGTCCGGTAACAGCATCACCTGCGGCAACTATTATTGCGACCGGGGATGCTGTCATTGCGTCTTGGAACTCCATGTTGGCTCAGGACTCCATGGGCGCATGGGGCCGCTACGAACGGATGAACTTTCTTGTGCTGACCTCGGGATTCGTGTTGTGGAGTACGGTGGGCAACCTCCATGACACAAACAGCTTCGGAGCAGCAGAATACTTTTGCGGAACACTGAGTGATGTTCAGTTGAGCGAGCTGCGCTCAAGGGTCGATGCCGTGGATATTGCACGCATGAAAAAGGAGGAATATCAGCAACCCGTCAACCTTAGACCGTCCGAGCGTTTCTTCATATGGAATCCTGGGGGTACAGCGTTGTTTCTTCGTTGCTTTCTCGACATAGGGCTTCCTGAAGGCAACTACTTCTTGGAGCAATGGCGCGCATTCCATCAGACGATGTCAGCACCGATGGTCGAAGAGGTGGTTTATCTCGGCATAGGAAGGGTGTGGATCGAATTTGAAGGCAGACAGTTTTCTGTGGCTATGGATCGAAGCACAGGTGATGTGGCGTGGCCAGTGCTTCCACCCTAGCAGCCTGCCGACTCAAAGAGACCAATGAGCGGACCATTTTCCTCCTTGCTTTTCACTTCACACTTCCAATTTCCCACTTTCCCCGCTTCCCCCGCCGCTCCACCACTCCACCACTATGATCCATCACCATCCAGCACTGTCGCGCACCGCCACCTCCCGCCAGGCGACCACCTCCCGGCACCAGATCCTGCCGCTTGGATGCTGCCTCTCCCTCTCCGGTTGCCTCTCACCCCCACACAAGGAGGACACCGCCACCGTCGCCTATGCCTACGACACCTCCGGCCGCATGTCGCCTTCACCCACGACCGCCTCCTCGCTCTGGAGACGACACCCCGGAGAAGGGTAGTTGATCTTTGGGGTGGTGATCGCGACATAGCCAACAGTCGCGTCTGGGCGACGTAAATGTTAACTCTCGCAGTGCCGATAGTTTATGAGGTCGATACAAATTCTGAATTGTTTTGCACAGTTCTTGACTCACGTTGTCTTTTTAAGGTATTGTTCTCGTTCGGCCATCAAGGCGCATGGTCTTGAAGTGGGCTTGCCCCACTTTTTTGTTTTTTGACACTTTAGAGCGTGAAAGGGCGGATTAATGAACAACGAGTTGCTATCGGTGCTGAGCTACCTGGAACGGGAACGCGGCATCCAGCGCGAGACGTTGATTGAGGCAATTGAGTTTGCCTTGCAGTCCGCTGCCAAAAAAAGCATGGGCACCTCGCGGGATGTGCGTGTGGTTGTCAACCCCCAGACTTGTAGCATTACTACCTATCAGACCTTGATCGTTTCGGACGATGTCCGCGGCGTGGATTTTATTACCGTCAAGAAGGCGCGCGAAATCAAGCCCGATGCCCAGCCCGGCGATGCGCTCGAAATCAAGACGCAGCCTAAGGATTTCGGAAGAATTGCAGCCCAGGCCGCCAAGCAGGCCGTAATGCAGAAGATTCGACAGGCCGAGCGCGACATTGTTTTTGATGAATACAAGGATCGTCTGGGCGACATCGTGACCGGTACCGTGCGCAACTTCATGCGCGGCGATTACTACATCGATCTCGGCCGGGCCGAGGCCATCATGCCGCAGAAGGAACGTGTTCCGGGCGAGGATTTTCAGATCGGCGAGCGCATCCGGGCCTATCTTTTGCGAGTGCAAAACCAGAGCATGGGCCCGGGAGTGGTGCTCTCGCGGGCAGCGCCGGAGTTTGTCAAAGCCCTCTTCTGTCTCGAAGTCGCCGAAATCGCCGACGGTATTGTCGAGGTCATGGGTGTCTCGCGTGATCCCGGCAACCGCACCAAGATCGCCGTCCGCACCATGGACGAAAAGGTCGATCCGGTCGGCGCCTGTGTCGGTATCCGCGGCTCGCGCGTCAAGAACATCGTCCGCGAGCTGAACGGCGAAAAGATTGATATCGTGCGCTGGCACGAGGATATCCGCAATTTTGCCACCGAAGCGCTGCAGCCGGCGCGTCTGGTGGATATCTGGATTGACGAAAAACACGACCGCACATTGCGGGTATTGGTCGATCCCGACCAGTATTCGCTGGCCATCGGACGGCGCGGCCAGAATGCGCGCCTGACTTCACAACTGACCGGTTACCGGATCGATATTCAGAAAACCGAAGCCGAAGCCACCTTCGAGGAGAAAGTCGCCCAGGCGATTCAGGGTCTGGCCAGTATCGAAGGCATCGGCGAAGAATGTGCGGGAAAACTTGTCGAGAAGGGTTTCTTGACTGTCGAGGGCATTCTGGCACTGATGCCCGATGAGTTTGCCGAAGCAGCCGGCCTGGAGGCCGAAGAGGCCGAGCGCGTCTGGAACGCGGCGGCCAACGCCATGCCGGGAGAGGATGACACCGAAGGATGAGAATTGTTGAACTAGCCCAGGAGCTGAAAACTACCCCGCGCGACCTGCTCAAGCAGGCCGTCGGTCTGGGGGTTGAAGCTTACTCAATCCTGTCGTCCCTCGAAGATGAGGATATCGACACCATCAGGGACGGCTACCAGCGCCGTGCTTCGGTAGATATTGCCGACGATGAAACCCGGCTGCGCAAAGCGGCTGAGGCCAAGGCTGCCAGGGTCACGGCGCGGCTGAATGCCAACCGTGAGAGCGAAGCGGCGGCCCTCCAGACCGCGATCGAGCGGGCACGCGAAATCGAAGCGGCGATCAAGGCGGAACGGACAGAGGCTGCCGAGGCAGTCGCCGAGCCCGCCGCCGCCGCGCCGGAGGTGGATGAGCCGGTCGCCGCAGCACCGGCGGCCGAAGCGATGTCGGCCACGCCGGAAGTTGCTCCCGAAGCACCGGCCGCCGCAGAGGCCGCAGCTGCGGATGAACAAGCGGCTGCCCCTGCCGCTGCCGCAACTGCGGCCAAACCGACGCCTGTCCAACCGTCGCCTGCCAAGCCTAAAAAAGCTCCCAAGCCGTTTCATGCGGCCGATGATGACGACGACGATCTCAACATCTACGCACCGGGAGTCAAGCGCGACTCGACGGCTGGCGGCACAGTACGTGCCCCGCGCCGTGCCGGACGTGGCGAAGCTACAACCCCCGACCGTCGTCCCCCCGTGGGTACGCCCGCCGCACGTCGTGGTGCGGCCGCCGCGCCCAGGAGCACCGCGGCTCCGGCTGCGCCCGCCGCGCCGGTCAAGAGCATCGTCATCCCCGGCCCGATGGTCGTCAAGGATCTGGCGGAAAAACTAGGTGTCCGTCCCAATATCATCATCACCGCCCTGATGAAGGAAGGCACGCTGGCCTCGATCAACCAGACGATCGATGCCAAGCTCGCCGCACGCATCGCCGAAAACCACGGCTTCACGATCGAACAGGAGCGGGTCCGCCGTGGAGTTGACCGGCCGACCTTCCGGCGCGCCGATGCCGATGACGACATCCCCGAAGACACTCCCGCCGATCTGCTGCCGCGGCCGCCTGTCGTCACTTTCCTCGGCCATGTTGACCACGGCAAGACATCGCTGATGGACCGCATCCGTTCGGCCAAGGTCGCCTCGGGCGAAGCCGGCGGCATCACGCAGCACATCGGCGCCTATACGGTCGATATCGGCGGCAGTCTGATTACTTTCCTCGACACGCCGGGACACGCCGCCTTCTCCACGATGCGCGCCCGCGGTGCCAGCCTGACCGATATCGCGGTCATCATCATCGCCGCTGATGACGGCATCATGCCCCAGACGCGCGAGGCCATCCGCCACGCCCGCGAGGCCGATGTCACCATCATGGTCGCGATCAACAAGTGCGACCTGCCCCAGGCTCGGCCAGACCGTATCAGACAGCAGTTGCAGGCCGAAAACCTGACTCCCGAAGAATGGGGTGGCGATATCGTCGTCTGCGAGGTCAGCGCCCAGACCGGCGATGGTATCGACAATCTGCTCGAAATGATCCTGCTCCAGACCGAAGTTCTGGAACTGCGTGCCAACCCCAACCGCCGGGCCAACGGCACCGTCATCGAGGCCCAGATGGAGCCCGGTCGCGGGCCGATGGCCTCGGTACTGGTCACGGGCGGCACCCTCAATGTCGGCGATGCCGTGCTCTGCGGCGAATACCACGGACACCTGCGCGCTATCATCAACGCCCAGAACAACCTCATCAAATCAGCCGGGCCCTCGATGGCCGTGCGCCTGATGGGCCTCTCGGGCGTGCCCGAGGCCGGTATGGAGTTCCGCGTGATGCCCAACGAGAAGCGGGCGCGCCAACTGGCCGAAGAATATGCCGAGAAAAAGAAACTCGACGAACTGGACGTGACTCACGCCCGCTCGGTCGACGATATTTTCCGCAAGATTCACGATTCCGAAAAACTCGAACTGCGCATAATCCTGCGGGGCGATGTCCAGGGCTCGGTCGAGGCGATTGAAGAATCAATTGCCGACATCAAGAGCGACAAAGTCGGTTCCTCGGTCATCGCCTCCGGTACCGGCAGCATTACCACCAACGATGTCCAGCGTGCCGGATCGGGCTCGGCCATCATCATCGGTTTCCAGACCTCTCCCGAAAGCGGTGTCGCCGCCCAGGCACGCCACTACGGCGTCCGTATCAGAACCTTTCGCATCATTTACGAACTGCTGGACTTTGTCCGGCAGGAAATGCTCAACCTGCTGCCGGCCGAGTACCGCGAAGTAGTTCGCGGTCATGCCCTCGTCAAGCAGGTCTTCTCACTCAACCGCAAAGGTAATGTGGCCGGCTGCCAGGTTACCGACGGTGCCATCCAGATCAACGGCAAGGCCCGCGTCCTGCGCAAGGATAAAGTCCTCTACACCGGCAGCTTCGCCTCGATCCGTCACTTCCAGGACGAAGCCAGGGAAGTTGTTGCGGGTCAGGAGTGCGGTCTCGGACTGGCCAACTACGAGGAGTACCAGGAAGGCGATGTCATCCAGTGCTTTGTCCTCGAAGAAATGCCCAAAACGCTCTGACCCGACATGGCTATCGACCGTATCAAGCGCATCAATGAAATGATCCGGCGCGGTATCGCTTCCTCGCTCCTCCACATGGGGCAGGGCGAAGGGATCGATACCACCGCCATCATGATCGTCGATGTCTCAACCTCGCGCGACCTGCGTTCCGCCACAATCTATGTCTCGCTCAAGGGCACTGCCGAGGAGCGCGACGAACTTATCAAATGGATGCGCCGACGCCGCATCGACTTCCAGACCGAAATCGCCCAGTCGCTCAGCCTCAAATACACACCCAAACTGATGTTCCGTTCTACAACCGCCATTGAAAAAGGCGACCGCGTACTCGACATTCTCGCTGAGCTGGATCAAGATGCCGGACAGGATCAAGACGGGGCTTCTTTGCCAACCGAAGATTAAACACACCATGAATGACAGACCCTCTCCGCGCGACAGCGACGGCTTCCGCCCCTGGCGACGCGATGACCAACGCCCCCCCCGCCGCCCCGGTCGTGATGACGACCAGCGCCAGGGACCCCCGGGCGAAACCGACTCCGACGGCAACTACCGTACCGATCATGTCTGGCGCAGTCCCGATGCCCATGATGCAGCCGAACGCCGCCCCTGGCAGCGTCGCGATGATGACCGTGGCGAACGTGGCGGATTCGATCGCGAGCGCGGCGAACGCGACAGTTTCGAACGCCGCCCCTGGCAGCGTCGCGACGACGACCGCCGTGACAATCGTGGCGGCTCTGATCGTGAGCGTGGCGGATTCGACCGCGAGCGTGGCGGACGCGACAACTTCGAACGCCGTCCCTGGCAGCGTCGCGACGATGACCGCCGCGACAACCGTGGCAGTTCCGGCCGCGACCGTGGCGGTTTCGACCGCGAGCGTGGCGGACGCGATGGCTTCGAGCGCCGCCCCTGGCAGCGTCGTGATGACGACCGTCGCGACCGTGGCAGCTTTGATCGCAGACGGCGCGATGATTTCGAGGCCGAACGCGCACCCAAAAAACCGCGCATCCCCGATCCGCCGGCCGGTGAGCTGATCTACGGACGCCAGCCGGTTTCCGAGCTGCTCAAGGCCAACCGGCGCGGCGTGCGCATGTTGCTCCTCTCGGACACCCTCAAGCCGACCGATGAAACCACCGCCCTCGAGGCCATCTGCACCGAGCGTGAAATCGAAATCCAGCGCTATTCGCGCGAAATTTTCGACAGTTGGCTCAATGCCGCCAACCATCAGGGCGTCATCGCCGTCTGCGACGACTACCCCTACTCCACCTTCGAAGAAATCTACGATGCCCTGATCGAGGCGCCGGACAATGCCATGGTCGTTCTGCTCGACCACGTCGTCGATCCGCAGAACCTCGGCTCGATTCTGCGCAGTTGCGATGCCGCCGGTGTCCTCGGCGTGATCCTCCCGGCCGACCGGGCTGTCGGGGTCACCTCGGCCGCCGTCCGTGCTTCGGCCGGTGCCGCCGAACACCTGCGCGTCACGATCGTCCCCAGCCTCTCCAGTGCCATCGAAAAGCTGAAGGACAAGGATTCGGGCGTCTGGGTCACGGGTCTCGAAGCGGGCGAAGAGTCCCAGCCCTACACCGAAATCGATCTCAAGGGCAAAGTCGCCCTCGTGATCGGGAGCGAGGGCAAGGGCCTCAGCAGCTCGGTCAGGGGCAAGTGCGATTTCCTCGCCCGCCTGCCGATGCTCGGCAAGGTCGATTCGCTCAACGCCGGTGTCGCCGGAGCCCTGGCCATGTACGAAGTACTGCGCCAGCACGGACACAAGTAACCAGCCGACCGACTGTGGCGGAGTCCGCCCCCGGGCTCCGCTCCACCGCAAAACAGACTCAGAACCATGACCACCGTACTCAAGACCCTCCAGGAACGCGGACTATTCGAAGACAGCACCAGCCCCGAGCTGGATAGCGCACTGCGGCAACCGATAACGATGTATGCCGGCTTCGACCCCAGTTACCACAGCCTGCAGGCCGGTAATTTTGTCACGATCATGGCTCTGAGTCACTTCCAGCGCGCCGGTCACAAGGTGCTCGCCCTCGTCGGCGGTGCGACCGGCCTGATCGGCGATCCCTCCGGCAAAACGACCGAACGCCAGATGCAGACCACCGAGCAGATCGAGTTCAACCTCGAGGGAATCAAGGAAAACCTCTCGCGCTTCATCGAGTTCGACAAAGGCTCCAACCCGGCCACCATGGTCAACAACTACGACTGGCACAAGCAGTTCTCCTTCATCTCCTACCTACGCGATGTCGGCTGCCACTTCCGCATGGGCTCGATGCTCGCCAAGGAAAGTGTCCGCGCCCGCCTCAACAGCGAGGTCGGCATGAGCTTCACCGAGTTCTGCTACCAGACGCTGCAGGGCTATGACTTCCTGCACCTCTACGACAACCACGACTGCCGGCTCCAGATCGGCGGCTCGGACCAGTGGGGCAACATCACGGCCGGTACCGAGCTGATCCGCCGCTGCCGCGGCGCCGAAGCCTTTGGCATGACCTTCCCGCTCGTGACCGACAGCCAGGGACGCAAGTTCGGCAAGAGCGAGGGCAACGCCATCTACATCGACCACCGTCTGACCTCCTACTACGCATTCTACCAGTTCTTCATGCGCACCGAAGATGCCGATGTCTGCCGCTATCTGCGCATCTTCACCTTCCTGCCGCTGGAGGAAATCGCCGCCCTTGAAGAGGCCGTGCGGACCGAGCCCGAAAAACGCCTCGCCCAGCGCACACTGGCCGAAGACCTGACCCTGCGCGTCCATGGTGCCACCGGCCTCCAAGCCGCCCGGCGCGCCACCGAAGTCCTCTTCGGCGGCAGCATGGAAGGCCTGCGGGCCGACGATCTCGTCCCGATTTTCGCCGATGTCCCCTCCAGCACCCTGCCGCGCACGGAAGTCGCGGGTCAGTCGGTCATCGATGTCGCGGTCGCATCCGGCCTCAGCAAGAGCAAGGGCGAAGCCCGCCGCCTGGCCGACAGCGGCGGTCTCTATGTCAACAACGAGCGTGTCGCCGTGGCGACCACCGTTTCCGACGACATGATCATCGACAACCGCATGCTCGTCCTGCGCGCCGGCCGCAAGAATTACCACGTTGTCAAAATCGGCTAACGGCATGTCTTTCACAGCGGAAAAACAACACCAGAGCGATGGCCGCACCAGCGTCCTCTACCGGGTTCCCTATGCCGACACGGATCAGATGGGGGTCGTCTATTACGGCAACTATCTCGTCCTTTTCGAACGCTCGCGCAACGAGCTGCTGCGTGTCACCGGCTTCACCTACAGCACCATGGAAGCACGCGGCATGGGACTGCCGGTAATCGAGGCGCATGTCGATTACAAGTCGCCCGCCTTTTACGACGACCTGCTCGAAATCACCGGACGCGTCACCCGCGCACGCGGCTACCGCATCAGAATCGACTGCGAAGTCTGGCGCGGCGAGCAACTCCTCGCCACCGGCTACACCGTCCACTGCTGCATAGATCTGCAAACCCGCAAACCCACCCGCATCCCGCCCGAAATCGACGAAGTACAGTAGGCAGGCATTTTATTGGCGGGATTAGTGCGTTTTATTTTCGCGACTATCGCCCAATTCTATCAGCGAACCCAGTTTGATCACGCGGTATTTGTCGAGCGGGATTCTCTCCAGTTCATCCGGCGAGAGTATTCCGTCCCACGTTAATTCGGGCTTCCCGTACAGGCCTTCTGCATAAACAACATTGCCGCCCGCATTGTCGAGATTGACCATTCCATAGACCTGCATGGCGCGTGCCAGTGCCCGGGCTGCAGGGGAGAGGTCGTACTGCCGCAGATCGAGCGCCGGGTCGAGCTGCATCACGGCCCCTTCAGGCAGTCCGCCATCTTCAAAACCGTCCGTCCAAGTCGCCGGAAAAACAAACTGTTTATAGGCATTGTGCCAGGTGGCCATGGCAATTTTATGTTCGATGCGACCGGCCAGCAGCTCCCAGCGCATCGCCAGACCGGCCACAATCGGAACTCCCGAAGCACGGCCGGGGCCGTGGAAGTGGATACTCTCGCCATCCTGTACGGCAAAATCCGAGGTCTGCCAGACCCCGCTGCCGAAGGCATCGTACACCATGCCGGTGCGCGACTCCCACCTGCCATCCGGGCGCTGGCGGCAGGCCCACATGTCCCAGATCTGGCCGCGCTTCCAGTCCACCAGAGCCATGTGCCTGTCGGTTCCCGGATCGGGTTTGGCATCTTCCGGGATGGGAACCGCCTTGCCGAAACCGGGCCCTTGGCTCCAGTACTTTTCGCGCGCTGCCCAGCGACCGGGGCGCCGTCCGGGTTCCATCTCCCACTGCAAAACATCATGACGCGGCGTCGAGTCATCCACATCATAGACCGGGATGGTGTACTTGTTGCAGTTGATCCAGAAGGGGCCACCCGGCTTGACGGCCAGGCGAGACAGAAAGTCATCGTTACGCTTGTCGGTTTCGACCTCGGGGGTCAGCGGCTGATTCCAGAAACTGTCGTCGGAAAAGAATCTTTTCATGGTGCCTCGCATTCAACTCGGTCGTAAAGCTCTTTGATATGGCACTTTAAAGTACCGCAAGCCGCCGGTCACAGCAATTCTAATTTTGACCCGGTTGTCGTATCCCGTCCGGGATGCTAATATGTGGAAATGAGAAATAACACTAATTCGGGCTCCGTTTGTGATAACGCAAACTGCGATGAAACACGCTTCACTGTGTCTCAAAGCGTTTTGAACGGCTACGCGAATCAGTCAACTATCGGAGCCGCACATGGTGAAGCGGGCTTTACGATCAGGTTTTCGGCCGATCTCGACAAGGTCGCGGGGTCTGAGATGCTCCTGCAAATACCCGGTGCCGTCGAGGTCTGGCTCCGAAACGAGGAGGGCGACGGCGCAGGGCAGAATTACGGAAATTTCCGCCTTGCCGATGGAAGCTGCCCGATCCTGGAGGCGCGGATTTTTCTGCAGTCGGAAGAACATCCCGATTGGACTCAAATGACGGTCGGCGTGCCGCTCGCATGTCTCGGGAAGTGCGCTGAAGACTGCAAAGTCGAACTGCGTTTCACGGGCGCACGCTGGATCATGACTGTTGGCGACCTGATGGATGAGGATTTCCCGTTCGGCCAGGTTGTCTGGCACGAGGACACCATCTGGTCGTTGAGGTCCCCCCGGATGACGCAGGCGGTGCTGTGGCTGGCACCACTGCAGGCGGAATGCGTGCCGGCCTCCAGACCGGTTGCCCGCATCCAGTACTTCACCCCGCCGGGGCACAACACCTGGGTTGGCGATGTCGCGGTGATATCGCATAAAGGGAGGTTCCATATTTTTTACCTGATGGACCGCCGTCATCACCAGAGTAAATTCGGCCAGGGTGGCCATTACTTCGCGCATCTTTCGAGTCCGGATCTCGTGAACTGGTTTGAACATCCGCCTGCGGTGGACCTCGATGCGCAATGGCAGACATGCGGAACGGGTACGCCGTTTGTCCACGACGGCAAGCTGCATCTGGCGTACGGGATTCACACCACAAGACTGATTCCCCGCGAAAAAACCTTTTTGCCAGCTATGGCCACCTTCCTTGAAGAACATGGAAAAAGCGGTATTTTCAGGATCGGAGAGCATCAGGGCATCCCGGCCGGCGCAACCTACGCGGTGAGCGGAGACGGCGTACACTTCGACAAATCCGGCATCTACATCCACCCCACGGAGAATCCCACCATCTACTCACTCCCCGATGGCACCCTGAGGCTTTACGGCGGGTATGGTGTCAACGGCGCGTGGGCGGCGGATGCGCTGACGGACGGATTCAGCTGCATCGACAGCTCGTTCCCGCCTGCGAGCGTCATGGAGCCCTGCACCGACTGTCCCTGCATCTTTGAATGGAACGGGCGGCAATATCTGATACAAGGCTTCAGCGGATTCTGGTCTAGGCCGACATCCGGCGGAAGCTATGTGGATTTGGCGGCGGAAGGACGCGATATTTACGACGGCCTCGGTGTCCCCATGGTGGCCGGGCATGCCGACAACCGGCGCATTCTCGCGGGCTGGCTGGGCGGGCTGGGCTGGGGCGGCCACCTGGTACTCAGAGAACTGGTGCAGTTGGACGACGGGACGGTGGGGATGCGCTGGCTTCCGGAGGCTGTACCGCAGTCCTGGCTCGACAGGAGGCTGAGCCGATCGCTTTGCGCCGCCACCGCAGAGGCATCATTTGAAGCGCCGC
>Ga0172382_10010480_pt1 | contig 12413 bp, 13 predicted proteins | sample Leawel138RmetaG_FD_122245 | JGI IMG/M metagenome (GOLD analysis project Ga0172382, IMG submission 122245) | Leachate microbial communities from a municipal landfill in Southern Ontario, Canada - Leachate well 138R metaG | ecosystem: Engineered > Solid waste > Landfill > Unclassified | place...
AAAAACAACACACGCCAAGCATTATCAGCTTGTTGCGATTGATGGGTTATTTGCTGCATAAAGCCTTACACCTTATTGTATTGTGTTTATTACTGGGGACCATTGCAGCAACTGTTCAGCGCGCTCGATAACGCGATTCAGCATGACATGCGGCGAGCTTATGCCTGCTCACCGCATCCGCAAAGCTATCTAAATCAAGCAAAAGGCGGTCTCTGCAGCCACGCCAAGCTTTCCTCAGTGGTGCTGCTCGGTCGATACTCAGCAGCCATCGCGCCGTGGTAACCGGCGTGCTCAAGTGCGTGCCAGATTTCGGTAAAATCCAGATCGCCGGTTCCTGGTTCTGCGCGCCCGGGACAGTCAGCAAACTGTACGTGTGCAATTCTATCAGCCAGTACTGCCAGCGCCTGCGGCACACTGATACCTTGGCGGGCCATATGATACAGATCCAATTGCGCAAAACAGTTGTGGTGACGCACTTCAGTTAATAATTCATCTAAGTGTTCTGGTGTGTTGATTAAAAAGCCCGGCATATCAAGCGGATTAATCGCCTCACACAGTACTTTGATCTGCAGCCGATCGAATGCTTGTGCAGCATCACGTAAGTTTGCCGCTAAGGTTGCAAAAGCACGTCCACGCGACACGCCCTCAGGTAACCGCCCCGCCAGCACATTGACCATACGCGGACGTACCATTAAGGCATAACTCAGCGCTTCATCTAAAGCATCGGCAAACTGCGAACGCGCTTCGGGATCGCAAGCTAAGCCGTTACCGCCTTGCATTAAATCACCGGCGGGCAGATTGATTAACACCAAGGGCATGCCGCAACGCTCTAACTCTTCTTTTAACTGCAGCGCTGGCACCTCATAAGGAAACTGGATTTCCACCGCAGAAAATCCCGCAGCAGCGGCGGCACGCACGCGCTGCAACAAAGGTAACTCAGTAAACAACATGGATAGATTGGCAACGATTTCCATTAGCTGTCTCCACTGTAAAGTTTAATCAAGGTGGCAGGATCAGCGGCTAAATAGCCTTGTGCAGCATGAGTGCGCATCAGTTGTGCGGCTAAACCGCTCATGGGTGTCGCTGAGGTGTGATTTTGCGAGAGTTTCACTGCCATATCGAGATCTTTTAATAAGGTCCGCACATGCCATTTCACCGGCTCAAACTCACGCATAGCCATTTGCGGCGCAAGGATCTGCAACGGCTTACTGTCGGCAAAACCACCCGCCAACGCCGGCGCTAACAACGCCGCATCAACGCCAGCCTGCTGTGCCAAGGCCACCACTTCCGCAATCACCAGCGCATTACAGGCCACCAGCATTTGATTGCAGACTTTCGCCACCTGCCCAGCACCCACAGCCCCCATATGGGTAATACGCTGACCTAAGTGCTGCAACACGGGCGTAACCTGCGCCAAGGCATCGGCATCACCACCAGCCATCATGGCTAAGCTGCCAGCCTCTGCACCGCCCACACCGCCGGATACTGGCACATCTAGCCACAGCGCGCCGTTAGTGTCGAATAAACGCTGCGCCATCTCGCGGGTGGCGGCAGGCTCAATACTAGAGAAATCCACCACGAGCTGTGTACCCGTGATGGCCTTAGCAATCCCCTGCTCAGCAAACATCACCTCTTGCACCGCTTGCGTATCGGCGAGACATAACAAAACCATATCCGCCTGCGCGCATAACTCAGCCGGCGTTTGCACTTGCTGTGCTCCCAGGGCAACTAACGGCGCACACTTTTCAGGACTGCGATTCCAAACTACAAGTGGATAGCCTGCCGCCAATAAGCGCTGGCACATGGGCAGTCCCATTAAGCCGATTCCGGCAAAGGCTAAACGTGGTAATGATGCTTGCATAAAACTCTCCAATTCGCTGAGCACTTGAGCATTGACCCTTGGGTGATAGTGCAACTCAGGCTATCATGCCCACTTTTGTCACGAGAAAAAACATGTCGAACGAAATCAGCAACTTATATGCCCAACTTCTTGGCGAAACCGCACAAATCAGTTGGGCCGAAGTGATGCCGCAATTTGCTAAAGGAAATGTCCTGTGGGTCGCCAGTCATCAAGACTTAATCGCGGTTGCCGAGCATATTATCAATGACGATAAAAAGCAGGTCAGCGCCTTGATGCAGCAAAAAGCGTTACACATTTTAAGTGATGAAATTGCACTCGATTATGCCCAGCGCGACCCAGAACTGTGGGCGGTAGTGGTAACACCTTGGGTCTTGGTGCAAGAGCGTCTAACACCAACCACGCATTAATCGGTATCAGTCCGCAGATAATCTGCTATTGAGTTACCGCTCAAGAATCACTCTCTACGTTGTAAAGACCATTAAGTGAAACCCATGACTCAACAACAATGGTGGTTAGACGCCGCCGCCAAGCTCTCTGAATCCGCACAACAACACGCGCAAGCGCGACAAAACCAGCTGACCAAACCGCAAGGTTCTTTAGGCCGTTTAGAAAGTGTTGCCATTCATCTTGCCGCGATGCAAAACAAGATTAAACCGCAGATTCAGCAAGCGCACATGCTGGTTTTTGCTGCCGATCACGGCATCGTCGCGCAAGGCGTGTCGGCTTTTCCGCAGTCGGTAACCATTGCCATGCTGAATAACTTTGTTAATGGCGGAGCAGCGGTCGCGACCTTGTGTAAACAACAAGGCATTGAGCTGAGTGTGATTAACTGCGGCACCGCCACTGCCTGCGAGCACATCGCTAACATTATTCATCAACCTATCATGGCGGGTACGCATGACTTCTCGCAGCAGGCGGCGATGAGCGCCGAGCAAACCTTGCTAGCACTAGCACTGGGTAAAGAACACGTCGAACGCGTTGTTGCTAAGGGTTGTGATTTCTTGATGTTGGGTGAAATGGGTATCGGCAATACCTCTGCGGCAAGCTGCTTAAGCGCATTATTGTTAGCACAAGACGTTAACACACTGACGGGCGCGGGGACTGGCGTAGAAGGTGCAGCCTTAGCCCACAAGCAAACTGTATTAGCCGCCTGTGTTGCTCGCGCCAAACCACTGGCTAGCACACCCTTACAAGTATTAGAGCAAGTGGGTGGATTAGAAGTCGCCGCCATTGCTGGTGCTTATATTCGTGCCAGCCAGTTCGGTATCCCCTGTTTTGTTGATGGATTTATTACCACTGCAGCAGCTTTATTGGCGGTCAGGTTAAATCCTGAGGTACGAGCCTGGCTACTCTTCTCACACCATTCGGCCGAGTTGGGCCATGGCGCATTACTAGCGGCTTTAGATGCAGAACCGCTGCTACATTTAGGGATGCGCTTAGGCGAAGGATCAGGCGCAGCAATCGCCTATGCAATCGTACAGCAGGCATTAACTATTCATAATAATATGGCCACCTTTGCCGAAGCCGCAGTGGAAAATAAAACCTAATGATCACGACCTACATCGATATTATTCGCCATGGCGAACCCGAAGGCGGCAATGTTTTTCGCGGCCGCACTGACCATCACTTAACCGAGTTGGGCATTACGCAATTTCAACAGCGCACTCAGCGTTTAGGGCATCGTTGGCAGCAGGTCGTCAGTTCACCCTTAATGCGCTGCAAACAGTCGGCAGAGTTATTGGCAACGGCACAAAGTATTCCTCTGCATATCGAACCGAACCTCGCTGAAATTCATTTTGGCGATTGGGAAAATCAATGCGTTGATAAAGTCATGGCAGAGGAAAATATCAGTCAACTCTGGCAAGACCCAATAAACTTCTGTGCTCCGCAGGGTGAGCCCACTGCCGCTTTGCAGCAACGAACATTGCAGGCGTGGCGGCAATTATTAACAGCTCATCAAGGCAACAGAGTGTTAGTGGTCACTCATGGTGGCGTGATGCGTGTACTGGCGCAGCACTTATTAGAATTAGCCCCGAGTGCGATGAACAAACTCAGTTTGCCGTACGCGGCAGTGATGAGCTTTAAGGTGATCGAAGCAGAATATGAAGGCCAGCAACAACAATGGCTGAGCCTGGTCAGTATGGACGGAACAGAGTTATGAGCACCTATTACTGGGGATTTTGGTATGCATTGATTTTTTTAAGCCGCGTACCAGGCCCTTATTTAAAGCGTATTGATAAAGACGTACAGCAAGCTGCTATGTGGTTTTATCCCATCGTCGGCGCAATCCTAGGACTGGTCTTAGTCACCTTAGTGTTTTTGTGTTTCCAATATAATTCGCAAGCGCCGCTATTCTTAGTCGCGGCTCTAGTGTTGGCGCTTTGGGTATACTTTACCGGTGCCATGCACTTGGATGGCGTGGCCGATACCGCTGATGCTTGGGTGGGTGGCTTGGGCAATCATGAGCGCACCTTAGAAATCATGAAAGACCCACGAGTTGGCTCGATGGGCGTTGCTGCGATGGCGGTCGTTTTATTGGTGAAATTTGCCGCGATTGTTGCCTTAATCGAACAAGCGCACAGCAATATGTGGCTACTGCTCGGGGGCTTGCTACTGATTCCGATGATGGCCAGAGCTGGCATTATCGGCTTAATGGCAACGACATCCTATGTACGTAAGCAAGGCATGGTGAGCGACACTCAGAGTGCAGCCACTAAAAGCAAAGTCATCGTGATGACTGCTAGTTTGGCACTGCTAGCTCTGCCAATGTTGCAAGAAAAAACACTGTTGGTACTGCTGGTCTGGCTGGCTGTATTAGCTGGCTATCGTGCCGCTCTTAAAAAGCGCTTGGGCGGCTATACGGGTGATACCCTTGGTGCAGCAGTAGAAATTCAAGAAGCCGTGCTGTTAGCGGCGTTAGTGCTATAAGTTTTAGCGATTAATCATAAGAGTGACAGGTCTACAGCTGGTGTTAGAGCTGAATCGGTCTACGCCCAGAAAACGCATGACTGAGTGTGCCACCGTCGACCATCTCCAGCTCCCCGCCAAGCGGCATGCCATGGGCTAAGCGCGAGATAACCAGTTGTTTATCAGCTAAGATTTGCGCGATATAGTGCGCAGTGGCTTCGCCTTCCACTGTAGGGTTGGTGGCTAAAATAACTTCACTAAAGTGCCCCTTATTGATGCGGCCAATCAGTTCTGGAATTCCAATATTTTCAGGACCCAAGCCATCTAAAGGCGATAAATGCCCTTTTAAAACAAAGTAGCGTCCGCGATAGCCAGTTTGCTCCACCGCATAGACATCCATTGGCCCTTGCACAATACACAGCAGGCTTTCGTCACGGCGTTGATCACTGCACAGATGGCACACGTCTTCTTCGCTTAAGCTACGACATTCACGGCAATAGCCGACACCGTCCATCGCTTGAGTTAAAGCTTGCGCTAAACGCTGACCACCGCTGCGGTCACGCTCAAGCAGTTGCAAAGCCATACGTTGGGCGGTCTTTTGCCCGACACCTGGTAAGACACGAAAGGCATCAATCAATTGACGTATTAAAGGACTAAACGACATGAGGGCTCAGCAATTTAAGTAAAGTTGAATGGAGACTGTAACTGATTAGTCAGTCATGCAACACCTGACCAAATCAGCACGCAGGCCGCAAAATACGACCCGCATGCTGGATACTGCTTAGAACGGCATTTTAAAACCCGGTGGCAATTGCATACCATCGGTCATACCCGCCATACTGCTTTGGCTATTTTGTTCGATTTTACGCACCGCATCATTCACTGCAGCAGCAATTAAATCTTCGAGAATTTCTTTCTCTTCCTGCAGCAAGCTATCATCAATGCTGACCCGACGCACATCATGACGACCAGTCATCACGATGCTGACTAAACCTGCGCCGGATTGACCTGTCACTTCAGCGTTCGCCAGTTCTTCTTGCATCTTCTGCATTTTTTCTTGCATTTGTTGAGCCTGTTTCATCAGCCCAGCCATACCACCTTTCATACGATATTCCTTACATTAGCGTGTCTATGGGTTCAATACTGTTGGCACTGATTATAGCGCCAAACGTGTCCATCAGCTGCAAAACTATAGGATCAGAATGAATCGCAGCTTCTGCTTCTTGTTGACGCTTGGCTTGTTTACGTAACAATGCCAAAGCGGGAGTTTCTTCACTGGGTGCGTGCAATTCTATAAGCAATTCGATTGGCGCAGCCAGCTGTGCATTAATCGCATCATTGATACGCTGCTGCTGGGTTTTATTAAACAAGGCGCTGTGGTTCGGATCAAGGTGCAGCAGCCAAGTATCAGCATTTTTTTCAACCAGCACCGTATTCGCGGCAATGCTGTGCGTCATACCGGCTAAGCTAAGCTGTAAAAAAATCTTTTGCCATTCAGCTGCCAATCCGGTTGCCACGGGAATATTAGGCTGTAAATCTTCATCAGCGCCATTGGCTGGGACTGGCGCTGCATCATGGCTGCTAACAGCGGATAAATCAGCATAATCCTGAAAGCTACTGGTATCTAAATAGGCATCATCGTCATCGCCTTCAGCAGCAAAGGCTTGACCGTAATCCTGCTCATAATTGGGCTCGGATTGCTGATCAGCGGCAGCACTGCTCTCCTCCACTGTATTATCTGACTCAAATTGCGTGGCTGAATCGGTTGGCACGACAAGCTGCTCTGGCTCTGCGACAGACCTAACTGCCGCCTGCTCGCTAACCACTACTGCGGGCTCAGGCGGCTCTTCCCAAGGCGCATGAATATGCTCGACTGTATTGACTGGGCTGTAAGCAACTGGCTCAGGCGCTGCACTCACTGGCGCTGTGACTTGAACCTCAGTGTTTTGCTGTGCCGCAATAATAGGTGCAGATATGACTGCAACTGGCGCAACGGCAGATGCTGTCGGCGCGGAAGTGTGTTGCCCAACTGAGTCAGGTGACGCTGACGACGCAACCCTAGTCGGTTGGATCAATGGCGTACTCGGCGCTGTACCTGGCAAGCTGGCTGGGCGAAACGCCAACATACGTAGCAAGACCATTTCAAAACCATCCCGAGGATCGGGCGCCAAGGGCAAATCACGACGACCAATCAACCCCAACTGATAATAAAACTGTACATCTTCCGGCGGCACCAATGCGGCAAGTTCAAGCACTTGCTCGCGATCGCCCTGCCCGTTATCAATCGCATCTGGCATCAACTGGGCAATGGCAATCCGGTGCAAGGCATTCAGGATTTCTGCCAAGACTCCGGCCCAATCGGGACCATGCTCGGCTAAATGTGCAACAGCACTCAGCGCTTCGCGGGCATCACCAGCAATCAACGCCTTCAGCACACCATAAATTTGCCCCTGATCGAGCGTACCGAGCATGGCGCGTACATCGTCGGCCATCACGCTGCCATCACCAAAGGACACCGCTTGATCCGTCAGGCTCATCGCATCACGCATTGAACCATCGGCGGCACGACCGAGCAGCCACAGCGCATCATCTTCAAACGGAATATTTTCGCTGGTTAACACATGTTGTAAATGACCAACAATCGGCTCTGGCGGCATATTTTTCAGCGAAAACTGCAAGCAGCGTGATAACACCGTTGCAGGTAACTTTTGTGGATCAGTGGTAGCCAGCAAGAACTTAACGTACGGCGGCGGCTCTTCCAAGGTTTTCAATAAGGCGTTGAATGAGCTGGTCGAGAGCATGTGTACTTCGTCAATCAGATAGACCTTATAGCGCCCGCGGGTCGGCATATACTGCACGTTATCCAACATCTCGCGGGTGTCTTCCACCTTGGTTTTACTCGCCGCATCCACCTCGATCAGGTCGATAAAACGACCCTCATCGATTTCACGACAAATTGAGCAAACACCACACGGCGTTGAGCTGACGCCTTCCTCACAGTTCAAGCACTTCGCCATAATCCGCGCAATGGTGGTTTTACCCACACCGCGTGTACCGGTAAATAAATAGGCGTGGTGCAAGCGCTGATGATCAAGAGCATTGATCAAGGCTTTTAAAACGTGGGTTTGCCCAACCATTTCACGAAATGAACGGGGGCGCCATTTGCGGGCTAAAACCTGATAACTCATAGCAACCGTAGACCAGCAAGAAAACAGACCCACATGCTAACGGAGGACAGCAGAAAATGCACCCGCAAGACAAGATTGGGATGAGCTTTATTTAAGATTTATACAGAGGATTGTCACGAATAAAACAGATTAGGTGGCAACCACTGCCAGCCACACCCCGGCACACAATGTCACCGCTATGGCTGCTCCCTTCCAGGCCTGACCAGGTTAACGGTTAATCGTTGCGAGGGGACCGACAGGGTCGCCATAACGCGCGCATCAAAGAATTGGTGCGCGCCTATTGTACTGATTTTCAAGGAAGATACAAGTCATGCTTAGCCGAACCCAAATAGCAGAGCTTGTGGTGTCTTGTTACCGCATTAACACTGATTGATATTGAGTGAGAAGTGATCACCTCACAGTCACTCTATCATGCTTCAAGACGCCACAAACTGCTGCAATAATCGACTTACAAGACCAATAACCGCTAAGTCTTAGATGGTCGATACGGGTTCGAGGGTAACTGATCGGCTCGCAATGCTGAACGACGTGTGCCTTCCTTAGGGCCGTAGTAGCTACTTAAATACTCTAAAATAGTGTTCTCGTTACTCTCGTCCAGTTGCCATAGGCCTTGTGTTTCCTGCATCCAGCGGATCAGCGACAACCAATGCGCACGACCACCACTGTTTTGGGTGACCAAGCTCGCCGAATGACAAGCGATTAGCGGTGCTCGCAGTTCGGCTTTTTGCCAGGTAATACCAAAATCAATAGAGACATAAAACTCAGCCACGTCCAAGCATGTCCGCGCACGGCTAAAGGCTTGCCCAACGAGTGAGTGATACCTGTTTTAGGGAAGGTAATTATTTACCTGATATGGCAAAAGGCTCATCAGTCTGAGCAAATGCTGCGGAGATCAATCCAGCTGGCATATTTTTTGAAAAAGAAATACTGGCTCCTATGGCCGTGGCCATGGCGAGCAAGCCACTACTCTTAAGAAACCCGCGCCGGCTACTCTTGTCAGTTTTGCGGTTCCACAGCAGCTTATCCGACGATGAATTATTGTTTTTATTGTCCATACTGATCTCCTTGTGGACGATTAACCCTATATTGACCATTCAGTTCACTTTAGCTGTTCCATAACCGCTTACAACTTTTTAGTAAGTTTAATGTAACGACTGAGCGCTCATTTAGAAGAAGCTAAGCCCCGTTAAGCTGTATCAATTTAGGTGCGTATACCGTCAGTTTTCTTGCTCAGTAACGACTCATCCCATTCTTAGCTGGCTAAAAAACACAGCATGTTTACCATTGCTGTGGCTTTTGCATTTTCACAGGATACTCAATGACCGTTCTTCTGGCTTTACACGCCTTGCTGGTTCTGACCTTTACCACCCGCATCCTTCTGCGTGACGACCTTTCTCCTCCCGGCCGTCTCGCGTGGTTTATTGTTTTAAACATATTTCCTTATTTAGGCAGTGCCACCTACTTTCTGTTTGGTGAAATTGATATTGGTAATAGAGCGCACAAACGTCACGAGGAGATATTCGCTGAAATCAGATCTAAAGCCACTGAGTTTATGGGCGTACCCGCTAACAGCAGCGAGTTGATTAAACGCATTTATCGACCCGCTTTCCGCTATGCGAGCTCAATCAATGGTTTCTATCCTCTGGGCGGTAACAGCGCTGAATTGATGGCAGATGACGATACTACGCTAACCCGTATGGTGGCTGATATTGATGCTGCCAGCGATCATGTGCATGTACTGTATTACATTTGGTTGACTGATAAAACGGGCACGGCAGTGGCCGAAGCGTTGATTCGTGCCGCACAACGCGGTGTCACCTGTCGAGTCATGGCTGATGGCCTCGGATCACGCGCACTGATCAAGTCGACGCTCTGGAAAGGTATGCAAACTGCGGGGGTGCAAGTCGCGGTGGCGTTACCCTTTAATAATCTAATACGTACGATTGTCACTAGCCGTTTTGATTTACGCAACCACCGCAAGATCACCGTGATCGATGCGCGTATCACTTATTGTGGCAGCAGAAACTCGGCTGATCCAGAATTTCTAGTCAAGAAAAAATACGGCCCTTGGATCGATATTATGTTGCGCTTTGAAGGCCCGGTGGTTGCCCAAAATCAGCTGCTGTTCGCCAGTGACTGGATGCAGGCCACGGGTCAGTCTTTGGATGTCATTCCATTACACGCCGAGGCCATAGCCGGTGGCTTTCCAGCGCAAGTGATGGGCGTTGGTCCAACAGAACGGCGTGGTGCGACCCCCCAACTCTTCTCTAATTTATTTGCCTGCGCAGAACAGAAGATAACGCTGACAACGCCATATTTCGTTCCCGATGCAACTGTAGTGGAAGCTTTATGTGCTGCTGCTCACCGCGGAGTGGTAGTCACCTTGGTTTACCCAAGGAAAAATGACAGCTGGATTGTTGCTGCGGCCAGCCGCAGTTACTACCACCGTTTACTGGATGCGGGCTGTGTGATCTATGAGCATCGAGAAGGGTTATTGCATTCTAAAACCTTGACCATTGATGACAACGTCAGTCTGATTGGCTCGTCAAATCTTGATTTGCGCAGTTTTGACCTGAACTATGAAAACAACATTTTGCTGCAAGACAAGAGCATCACCCTAGCCATCGCTGAACGCCAACAGCACTACATTGATCATTCTGACAAAATTGAATTGCCCGCCGTATTGGCGTGGCGCTATTATCGTCGAATCTGGAATAATATTATCGCGACGATTGGTCCAATTTTGTAAGACACGGCAGTAACAGCGCTTTTTATGCATAAGCTGCTTAGATTGCAAACCTCGCGACACGAGACAGAGTAAAGATGTCGTGGTCCTGTGCTCGCTAGACCGCGGTAGCGACGGGATCTCTATGTTGTACAGGCTTGAGGTTAAAGTTACAGCTGGAAACCAATATTAAGCATTGTTGCCGCTGTACCCAGTAAGACGATTTCAGCACCCAAGCGATGATATTTCACGCCAATTGAAGGAATGATGACGGGGGCTATTTCAAAACGGTTAAGCGGGATTTTGTCGCGGTACTCATCTTTATAACCATAGAGTAAACCTGCAGTGACTTTGCTGTAAAAAGGTGTACCCGCGAAGTCAAACTGCTTACCGACATAGCCGTAATAAGAGCGTTTATCATACGAATGTAAAAAAGTTGCGCCACCTAATAGGTAGCTGTTTTCTGTATGACGCTCTAGACCGATCAGCTCTTGATGATTGTTATGATCAGGGTTTTTCTTAAAGTGTCGAGTATAAACACTGGCTTGCAGGTACCAATAAGGCTCTGCTGGTACCGGCTTAATGAGGTCGTAAACTAAAGAAGATAAGGTTATGCCTTGCTGCGCACTGGCTTGATTTTCTAGTGTAACGTTAGAATCTTGCTCAGCTTGCGCCATTGATGGCAAAGACAGAAGGCAGAGTGTCAATAAGCATGATTTTACAGGTATCGAATTCATTAGTTTTCTGAGTGCTCAGTTTTTAGTAGCAAACTCCAGGATAAATTTGCGCGCGTATAATGCCACAAGCCGACCCCGTGGCCTAGTTTTAGTTGGCCACTCAACTAGAGCTAACCATGCGAATCTAATCGATAAAATATCCTCGTTGAGATATTCCAGCATCTAACATCTGCGTAGTCGTGACTGATCCTGCCCTTACAACACCTAGGGTTTTGTTTGACCTTGATTAGAAAGGATGCCTATACTCAGCTGTTACTATTTTATCCTGAACAGCTTAAGTGATCTGAAGCTAGAGGTAGAGTAATACAGACTTCATTACCGGTTGCCTTGAGGCGAGCAATTTAAACCACCAGACTGTAATCAGGTCGCCCAAAGACAGGAGGTAATCATGATCGCTCTTTTAGTAGTTGTCATCCTAGTTATAGTTATAATTAGAATGGTGTAACGCGCACAAGAACCATGCATGGTCGGTTAACCGACTATGCATGGAATTCTGTTAGCGTAACGTATTACCGCTGGTATATTTACCCTTTACCCAGTGGAATCATATACTGCACCAGCTGATCCAAAGTGCGAAATCTGGTTCTATTACGCTTAAAATCCCATTAAAAATAGAACCTTAATATATGCAACTCCACGTCAGGAATCTTGCCAAGCTCTATACTCAAAATAGAGGTCTTTCTCCGACCAGCTTTGAAGTCGCACAAGGCGAATTGATTGCTATTGTCGGCCATAACGGCGCCGGTAAATCCACCCTTCTGAAAATGCTCGCCAACTGGATTGTTCCAGACAGCGGTGACGTCATCATAGACGGAATTGACCTACGTAACAGAGCCGCCGCGGTAAGAAAAATAGGTTTTATTCCAGAGGATCCCAATCTTTTTGACTTTTTCTCAGTCGAGTACAACCTTAATTTGTTCGCCAAGCTCTCGCAAACACCCTTATTAAGGGTAGAAGACGTGTTGAGCGAGTTAAATCTACTGCCTTTTCGAAAG
>Ga0172382_10010482_pt1 | contig 12412 bp, 10 predicted proteins | sample Leawel138RmetaG_FD_122245 | JGI IMG/M metagenome (GOLD analysis project Ga0172382, IMG submission 122245) | Leachate microbial communities from a municipal landfill in Southern Ontario, Canada - Leachate well 138R metaG | ecosystem: Engineered > Solid waste > Landfill > Unclassified | place...
CAGCAAGGTCAAGGCCATCAGCATCGGTACCGAACAACTTGAACGCGCCATCCACGAACAGTCCATCACCCTGCTGCTCGAAGACGAAATCGACATCTCCCGCGGCGACATGATCGTGAAGTCGGCCGAAGCACCGGCAGCCGTGAAGCAGATCGACGCCACCGTGTGCTGGCTGTCAGAGACACCGATGTCCCCGGCCCGCACCTACCTCGTGCGTCATACCACCCGCGAAGCCAAGGCCAAGATCGCCAGGATCGACTACCGACTGGATGTAAACACGCTCGAACACCAGTCTGTCACCAGCCTGGCCATGAACGACATCGCGCGCCTCACCCTCAAGCTCGCGCAACCCATCGTGGCCGACCGCTACGCAAGCAACCGTGCCACCGGCGCCTTCATCATCATCGATGAAAGCACCAACAACACCGTTGGCGCCGGCATGATCGGCTGAATGCCCCCCGCTCCGGACGGGCGCATCACCGCCCGCCGGAAAGGTCTTCGCAGGCACGCCCCCCGCCCCCATCCCTGCCGTGCGGATGAAGGCGGATGGCCGCGCAGGCCGGCAGCCTTACCCCGGCGCCCCTGGGACGCGCCGCGCTGACGACACAAGCCTTTGCCATACTGGCACCGCTTGTCGTACCCTCCAGCCCCGCTCCAGCATTCACCGTGTCAGCACACCGGCGCGCCCCAATCATGTCCGCATTCACACTGATCGTTTTCAAACTCGCCGCCGGTCTGCTGCTGGACCGGCTGTTTGGCGAAGTGCCCCGCTACCATCCGCTGGTCAGCTTCGGGCGCTGGTCGAACGGCGTCGAAGCCAGGGTCAGGGCCTGGTCTGCATCCCGCCTCGCCGGCCTGCTGGCCTGGGCGCTTGCGGTCGGACCATGGCTCGCGCTGGCGCTGCTTGTGCGCGGCCTCCACCCCCTCGCGCACTGGCCGGTCGATATCGCCTTGCTGTACTTCGCGCTCGGCGCACGCAGCCTCACCGAACACGCCGAAGCCATCGCACAGCCGCTGGAGGCAGGCAATCTGGACGAGGCGCGCCAGCGTACAAGCTGGATCGTGAGCCGCGACACCCGCACGCTCGATGCCGAGGGCGTCGCCCGTGCCGGCACCGAGTCCGTGCTGGAGAACGGCAACGACGCCATCTTCGGCGCCCTGTTCTGGTTTCTGCTCGCAGGCGGCCCCGGTGTGCTGGTGTTCCGCCTCGCCAACACACTTGACGCGATGTGGGGCTACCGCACGCCGCAATACCTGTGCTTCGGCTGGGCCGCCGCCCGCATCGACGACCTGCTCAACGTCCTGCCCGCACGGCTGACCGCCCTCACCTATGCCGCGCTCGGCCGCACCCGCCTGGCGCTCGCATGCTGGCGCAAACAGGCGCCCTCCTGGGACAGCCCCAATGCGGGGCCGGTCATGGCTGCCGGCGCGGGGGCGCTCGACCTTGCCCTCGGCGGCACGGCGATTTACCACGGACAGGCAGAACATCGCCCTCAGCTCGGGGCGGGCTCCGCGCCCGATGCACGCGCGATTCGCGCAGCCGTCAGCCTCGTGCAACGGGGCATCCTGCTATGGCTCGCCCTGGCTGCCCTCGCGGCGCTCGTGCTGGAGCGCCTCCATGCTTGAGCACGGCGGACGGCTGCGCCGCGCGGCCAGCGAGTACGGCATCGCATTGCAGGACTGGTTGGATCTTTCTACCGGCATCAACCCCACCCCCTGGCCAGTCCCCGAGATTCCGCTTTCCGCCTGGCATCGCCTGCCGGAAGACGACGACGAGCTTGAAGCCGCTGCCGCTGACTACTACGGCACCGATCAGCTGCTTGCGGTCGCCGGCTCGCAGGCGGCAATCCAGCTGCTCCCTGCCCTGATACCAGGAACCCGGATCACGATTCCCGGACCGACCTATGCCGAGCATCCCCACGCCTGGCGAAACGCCACACCGCTGCGCATCAACGCAAGCGCCGACAGCATCGACGCGGCCATCGATGCCACCGATGTGCTCGTACTGGTGAATCCGAACAACCCCTCGGGCGCGTGCTACGAACGTGCACAGCTGCTCGACTGGCATCGCCGCCTCGCCTGCCGTGGCGGGTGGCTGGTGGTCGACGAGGCCTTCATCGATACTGCGCCGTGCAACAGCCTCGCTACCGAGGCCGGCAATCCGGGGCTCGTCGTTCTACGCTCGATCGGAAAGTTCTTTGGCCTGGCCGGTGCCAGGGTCGGCTTTGTACTCGGCCCGCAAGACCTGCGCTCGGCGCTCGCCGAACACCTGGGGCCGTGGGCCGTCAGCGGCCCCGCCCGCGTCGTCACCCAGGCCGCCCTGCGTGATCATGGATGGCAGCAGGCTGCGCGCGCCCGGCTGGTCGCACAGGGCCGGCGGCTCACCGCACTGCTGCACGATGCCGGCTTCGACAACGCACGCGGCCCAGCGCTGTTTCAGTGGTTCGAACACCCCCACGCCAGCACCCTCCACCACCGCCTGGCCTGTCGTGGCATTCTTGTGCGGCACTTCGACTCCCCGCCAAGCCTGCGCTTCGGGCTACCCACGCTGGAAGCGGACTGGCAGCGGCTGGCCGACGCCCTGAACACACCGGGTATCAAGGATCTCTGACGATGAACACCGTACTGCGCCTCATTGCGCTCGCCTGCGCAACTTCCAGCATTGCCGCGGTCGCTGCCGACCTCCACATTACCGATGACACCGGTGCGGAACTCCATCTGACACAACCGGCCCGACGCATCGTCAGCCTCGCGCCTCATCTCACCGAACTCCTGTTTGCGGCGGGCGCCGGAAGCAAGGTGGTCGGGGTGGTGTCCTACAGCGACTTCCCCGAGGCCGCCAAGACATTGCCGCAAGTCGGCAGCTACACCAACGTCGACATGGAGGCGCTTGCCGCACTCAAGCCCGACCTGGTGGTGGCGTGGAAGAGTGGCAACCGCAACGCCCACCTCGATCGCCTGTCTGCGCTCGGTATCCCGGTGTTCGTCAACGAGCCGAGAAATCTGGATGATGTCGCACGTACACTGGAGATCTTGGGCGAGCTCGCAGGAACAACAGCCCAAGCACATGTCGCAGCGAGCCGGTTCCGTGAGCGCCTGACGGCGCTGCGCAGCCGCTACTCGGCGCTGCCGCCGGTGCGCACCTTCTATCAGGTCTGGGACCGCCCGCTGATGACCATCAACGGCGAACATCTGATCGGTGACGTCATCCGCCTGTGTGGCGGCGAGAACGTCTTTGCCGACCTCCCGCAGCTCGCGCCGACAGTAAGTGCGGAGGCCGTACTGGCTGCCAACCCGGAAGCGATCGTCGCCAGCGGAATGGGCGAAGCCCGCCCCGAGTGGCTGGATCAGTGGCGCCGCTGGCCGGGTATTTCTGCGGTCGCGGGCGGCAACCTGTTCTTCATCCCGCCGACCATCATCCAGCGCCACACGCCACGCATCCTGGACGGTGCCACGCGTCTGTGCGAGCAGCTCGACAGCGCACGCCGACGCCGCCCCCAGGGCAGCATCAAATAAAGCGCGTCGCTTCTTCCAGCTCCTCATGCGTTCGCGCATGACTCAAGGCGCCGACAAACTTGCGCCAGGCAAGATCGGCCTGGTCGATGCGAATCAGCGCGATGTGCTCGTCGTGCGAGCCCAGGCGCAGGACCGTCACCTTCATCCTGCTGCGGTCCGACACACCCAGCTCGATCGAGACTTCACCACTGCTGCCGACCGGAAGCTTTCGCGCCGAACGGACCCGAAAACCGGACCCCGAACACTCAAACACTTTCAACGGGTAACGCCGGCGCAGGCCGGGCAAGCCGGCAATGAACTCACCCGGGCACATGACTGGAAACCGTCTGTGCGTGCGTCGTCTCATCTCGGAGCGCGGGGTGTCGTCGGGTACCAGCGGCAAACAGCGCTTGTACTCGGGCAAGTCGTAGATTGAGTGCAAAAGCAGCAGTTCCCGCGTGCGCAAACCGGCAAACACGCGGGTACGGACGTTGAAAAAGTGCTCGATCAGCTCCGGCGTCATCACCGGATCGGTTGTGGTGTAGAAACGCTTTTCAGGGAAGTGAATATTAGGAACCGTCGTCTCGGTGAAGTACCGGTACAGGTTCTTTGCCACCGGCATGCGGCCATAACGCCGCTGATACACCGTTGGGGCCGCAGCGAGATCCAGATGTGCACCAACTGCCGGCGCGCCATTGACGAAGTCATAATGGGTCACGGTCTGCTGAGCCAAGCGGCGAAAACACAGCACTGACTCATAAAAGCCGAAATGCCGCGGATTGACCGCAATGACGAGGTGGCGGGTATCGAACTGCCGCGTCGCATACTCGTACATGAACTTCATCAACGGCAGCAGGATCTTGCCGCTCGCCGAACGAAAGCGGGGGTCGATGGCCAAGGCCGAAACCTCGGCGACGTTTCCGCCCGAATGGCGGATCGCCCCAATATCGAAGATGCGCTGCATGGGGAAACCCATTGCGCTCTCACGAATCAGCGACAGCGTGCCGACCACGCGATCGCCATGGCGACACAGCAGCGTCGAGGTGGTTGGCAGTGCGTGATAAACAGTGACCCGCATGGTGGACGGGTCCGGGGTCATGAACCCGGCGTCGACATAGGCGTCATGCAGCAGATGGAAACAGGCTTCGAGTTCCTCGCGGGTCTCGGCGAGCTTGAACACCATCTTGTCCGAGAGCTCGATGTCACAGCGGATGAGCTTGCTGTATGCGGAAAACCGCCATCTCTCCGGCAGCAGTGGAGCGCACCGCCGGAACAGCCTTTTCCCCAGTTCAAACATGTGTTTTTTCATCGACGCTGCACGCCTGGCGAAGGACTTGGCTTCGGCCCGCTGTTACTTTCGACTGGAAGCATAACGCTCCGACGCGCCCCCGAAATCGATCGCGATCAAGAAAACCCTTATTCGCTGAAACCTGAAGCTTCAAGCTGCGACGAGGGAAGGCAGATGCTTCGCAGGACGGGATCGAGCCGAAGCTACCGTGCGCGCATCAGACGCCTGCGTACAGGGATGCCACACTGTCATGCAGGTCGTCAGCCAGTGATTGCCAGCTCACGGCCCCACCGCGCCCGGACAAGCAGGTGACGGCCTAGTCGTCGCTGCGCCGGCGCGCACGCGCATACTGGCTGCGCCAGCCTGAACGAACGTCCTGCCACCACGCGTGATCGAAAACCCACGCCAGCGTTGGCAGCAGGGGGGCAAAGTAGTGTGTTGCGGCGGAAGGTCGATCGACCTTTGCTGCACGTAGCGGCACTCTCAGTGCGTTCAGGCGCTGGTGCAGCGACGGATGGAAGGGCAGGGACGCGCCTTCATCGTCCTCGAGCAGCGCCGCGGTCGCTGCACGCACCGAGGCCGGGCGCAGGAACCCGGTCTCCACACCCAAACCCATCTCGCGGTAGGGGCGGATAGTCGGACGGGCGCGGCTCTCACTTTGGGCCATGACCTTCGGCCAGTAATCCTGACGCAGGAAACGCTCCTTCAACGTCACTTCGACCAGGGTCTCCCCGAGGAGCCCCGCCCCGACGAGCTGAGCGGCAATGGCATCGGCCTCGAACTCTTCAAGGCGGGACAGGCGCAGCATGTCACGGTAGAAACGGCGCAGCACACGGTCTGCGAGCGCCTCAACAATGGGCATGCTCTCGCAAATCGCATCGAGCACCCGCAGCCACCATGCCCGCAAATGAGCGCCGAGCTTGCCAAAGCCCTTTCGTTGCACCGCAAGGTGCGCAAACTCGTGCGCCATGACAGCCGCAAGCTGCGAGCGTGAAACACTATGAACCAGCGGCAGTCCGAGCAACAGATGGGACTCGATCCTGCCCATGCAGCCCCAGCGCGCACGCTGCAGCACCGTCGCGTTCGGATCGCGGGTAATCCACACACGATCGATGGGGTCAGCGCCGAGGTGGTCGCCAACGTCGTTCATCAGGCTGTAGAACTCGGGGGCCGCGTCGGGCGGCAGATAGATGCCCTCGGGCTCGGGAGGAGGTACGTGAAAAATTGTCGTCAGACGCGCGCACAGGTAGGCAGCAAATACCGCAGCCACGCTCGATGCCCCTGTTGCCAGAGGCTCGCCCTCGTTAAGCGTCTGCCAGCTATGCATCAGTGCAAGCACCACCGCACACAAGGCCAGCAGCATCAGGACGGCTACAGCCGCAAGCCCGGCAAATGCAACCAGCCCGAGCCGACGCGCAAGACGTGGCCGTAAGTCAAACAGGCGTGAACGAGGTACGTACATGGGAGCACACTCCGGCTGTGGCCCTTGGGCCTGACGGAATATACACGTTGTCAGCAGGGTCAGGTATTCGACAAAAGGCTTAGGAAAGACCTTACAAAGGACAGAAATCCCCCTGTTTTCAGTGATTTCTCGCTTTCCGCGCCTGAACGCTCTATAATGCAAGGCTGCTGCGTGCCCGACCAATCGGCCGCAGCACTTTCCAACGACCTTTTCCGGTCACGAATCCCGCCCGCCTCGATTGGTGTCGTACGCCCTGCGCACGACAGGCCGTCGCTGGAGCATTTTCTCGCATGAACACAGAATCAAATTTCGCCAGTCTCGGACTGGCTGAGCCCTTGCTGCGCGCCGTTTCGGACGCCGGCTACACCACGCCGACGCCCATCCAGGCACAGGCCATTCCGCAGGTACTCGCGGGTGGCGACCTGCTCGCCGCGGCCCAGACCGGCACCGGCAAGACCGCCGGTTTCACCCTGCCGGTGCTGCACCTGCTGTCGCAGACCCCTGCGCATCCGCACCCCAATGGCAGCCCGCGTTGCCTCATCCTCACCCCGACCCGCGAGCTGGCTGCCCAGGTCGAGGAATCGGTCAAGACTTACGGCAAGCACCTGCCGCTGACCTCGATGGTGATGTTCGGCGGCGTCAACATCAATCCGCAGATCTCGGCCCTGAAGAAGCGGGTCGACATCCTGGTCGCCACCCCGGGGCGCCTGCTCGACCACGTCAACCAGCGCACGCTGGATCTGTCCAAGGTCGAAATCCTGATCCTCGACGAAGCGGACCGCATGCTGGACATGGGTTTCATCCGTGACATCCGCAAGGTGCTCGCGCTGCTGCCGAAGAAGCGTCAGAACCTGCTGTTCTCGGCCACTTTCTCCGACGAGATCCGCGAACTTGCCAACGGTCTGCTGCACAACCCGGGCTGCGTCGAAGTGGCTGCACGCAACACCTCCGCCGAACGCGTCGAACAGGCCGCCTACATGATCGGCCAGAAGCAGAAGCGCGAATTGCTGGCATGGCTGATCAAGGAGCGCCAGTGGTTTCAGGCACTCGTATTTACCCGCACCAAGCACGGCGCCAACAAGCTGGCCGAATACCTGACCAAGCACGGCATCGAGTCCGCAGCCATCCACGGCAACAAGAGCCAGGCTGCACGCACCCGGGCACTGGCGCAGTTCAAGGACGGGTCGCTGCCGGTGCTGGTCGCAACAGACATTGCCGCACGAGGCCTCGACATCGACCAGCTGCCGCAGGTGGTTAACTTCGAGCTGCCGAACGTGCCCGAGGACTATGTCCACCGCATCGGGCGTACCGGCCGTGCCGGCGCGGCGGGTCATGCGATCTCGCTCGTCGACCGCGAAGAACTCAAGCTGTTGACTGCCATCGAACGCGTGATGCATCGCAAGGTCGAACGCGCCACAGCCGAAGGCTTCGTGCCCAGCGCCACTGCCGAGCAGTCGCACGATGAGGACCAGCGCCGCGAGCCGATGCCGCGCCGCGGCGGCGGCGGCGGTCGTCACAACAACGAACAGCGCAGGAGCGCCGCCCCCAGCGGCCGCAGCGATCGTCCCGCCAGTCGTGGTCCCGCAAACGGCGGCCAGCCCGCCAGCCGTGGGCCGCAGCGCGCCCGCACGGAGGCGGACGGCAATCGAGCCCGGCCCGCGCCGCGCCAGCCCGGTGAGGTGGACGGCAATCGTGCCGCCCCCAGCCGCCCGGAAGCCAATGGCAACAATACCGGCAACCGTGGCCGCAGCGAAGTCAACGGTAATCGCGCGCCGCAGGCGTCAGACCGTCGCAACAGTGCACCGCGGGCAGCGCTGTTCTCCGCCAGAACGGGAAACGGCAACCGCTGATCAATGATCCGCGCTGAGCAACGCATGAAGAAGGCCACCGCAAGGTGGCCTTCTTTTATCAGCGCACAGAATCAGCCGTGGCGCGCCGGCGCCCAGCTCAAACGATCATGTGGCGGAAGCTGGCCACGTGTTCTCGGACAACACATCCTCGATCGGCATGCGTTCGGCCCATTTCTCGATTTCCAGCATCGGCTTCGGATAGAAGGCTTCGACGTGGCCGATACACAGCACCGCGACCGGGCACGCACCCGCCGGCATCGCCAGCAGTCTGGCGAGCTTGTCCGGATCGAAGATCGACACCCAGCCCATGCCCAGCCCCTCGGCCCGCGCCGCCAGCCACATGTTCTGAATTGCGCACGCAACCGAGGCCAGGTCCATCTCGGGCAAGGTCCGGCGCCCGAACACATGCCTCTCGCGCCCCTCCGCAAGCGCCACCACGAGCACCTCACCCGCATCGAGCACGCCCTCAACCTTGAGCTTCATGAAGTCTTCCGCGCGCTCGCCCAGCGCGTTCGCCGTGGCCACGCGCTCTTCCTCCACCAGAGCATGCATGCGCTCGCGCAGGCCCCTGTCGGTGATGCGAATGAAGCGCCAGGGCTGCATGTAACCCACACTGGGTGCGTGGTGTGCGGCCCACAACAGTCGTCGCAGGACGACGGGGTCGACCGCATCCGGCAGAAAGTGTCGCATGTCACGACGTTCTGCGATCACGCGATAAACGGCAGCGATCTCCGCGCTGGAGAAGGCAAGCGAAGCAGTGCTTGATGACATCAAATCAGGACTCCGGCAGGCAGGACTGCAGTGTAGCGCACCCACGCCCGGACACCGTTTTCCACCCAGCTGCCGTAAGGGCAGCTTGCAAAACCCCCTGAATCTCGACTAAGCTCCGCCCCACATTCGATCCGGGTGCCTTGTCATGAAATCTTATGACGGGTGAAACGGGAAGTCCGGTACCGCTGACGGCATATGTCATCAGCCACTCCGGCGCAGCCCCCGCTGCTGTATGCCTGACGAATCCGCTGCAACACAGACAACCACTGGGTTTTTCCCGGGAAGGTCAGCGGATGAGGAAGATGGCGAGCCAGAAGACCGGCCCGATCGACTTGAAAGAGATGTGAATCCCGGGGTGAGGGTTCGATCCGACTGGTTCATGCCGGCCGTATCCGTTTTTGTACGCCGCCATGACAGCCGCATTCGATATTCGTTCTGCGTAGTCCTGCGCACGTCCATGGTCTGCCCATGCGCGCCTCGCCTGCCTCCCCGGCTTCATGTCGCCAGCCAAGCACACGAGGGGAGTACTTCATGCATATCGAACCGGGTTTCGTTTCCACCGCCAAAATCGCTGCCGCCAACGTCGCGGCCACCGGACTGCTCGTCAGTCACGCCCTGCCGCTGCTGCGTCAGCCGCAACTGATCCTGCGCACACTGCTCGCCGCGCTGTTCTTTTCGGTGTTCATGCAGAGCTTCCACCTTGCCGTCGGCCCGTCCGAGCTCCACTTTATCGGCGCCATGCCGATGTACCTGATTCTCGGCTTCGTCCCCACGCTGCTCGGTTTCGGCATCGGCCTGGCGTTTCAGGGCCTGCTGTTCGAGCCCGCCGATCTCGTCCACCTCGGGGTCAATACCTTGTCGCTCGCGCTGCCGTTGCTGCTGGTGCATCACACCGTGGGCAAGCGCTTCGACAGTCTCAAGCTGAACAACATCATCAAGCTCGACGCTGTGTTCTACACCGGCGTGACCGTGATGGTCGGCTTCTGGCTGGCCATTGGCGAAGTGGCGACACCGCTTGCCGACTGGGCCACGTTTGCCGTGGCCTATGCGCCGCTGGTCGTGCTTGAGCCGCTCATCACCTTCAGCCTGATCCGTCTGCTGCAGCCGTATTCCGGCTCCGCGGCGATGAAGCTGTGCACCGCCCTGCGGGCAGGTTGAGCACATGGGTGTCATCTGGTTCGTCGGCGCAGGGCCCGGCGACCCCGACCTGATCACGGTCAAGGGCCGCAGCCTGCTCGAACAGGCGGGGGCCATCCTCTTCGCCGGCTCGCTGGTCGACGAGGCCGCCACACGTTTCGCGCCGCCGGCGTGCGAGATTCGCGATTCCAAGGACATGACGCTGGAGGAGATGAGCGCGTGGCTGCTCGACGCCAGCGCCCGTCATGCAACAGTGGTGCGCCTGCAGACCGGCGACCCCGGGCTGTATGGGGCGCTGGTGGAGATGACCCGCCCGCTCGACGCCGCGGGCGTGCAGTGGAAGGTCGTGCCGGGCGTGTCTTCGGCGATGGCATCCGCCGCCGCCGCGGGCGAAACCCTGACTCTGCCCGAAGTCACCCAGACCGTGATCCTCACGCGGGTTGCCGGGCGCACGCCGATGCCGCCGGGCGAGGAGCTCGAAGCGCTGGCAGCGCATCGCAGCACCTTGTGCATCTTTCTGTCGATCACGCTGCTGCATGAAGTCCAACGTGCGCTGCGCAGTGCTGGCTGGTCCGAGGACGCACCCATCGTCGTGGTGCAGAAGGCCAGCTGGCCCGGCGCGGAGAAGATCGTGCGCGGCACGCTCGCCGACATCAAACGCCGCTGCCAGGACGAGAAGATCGCCTCGCAGGCCATGATCATCGCCAGCCCGGCGCTGGGCGCGCGCGACTGGGCCGATATCGCCCGCTCGAAACTCTACGACCCCGGTTTTTCACACCGTTTCCGCAAGGCCAGCCTGATGCCGGACGACGGCACGGAAAGCGCACCCACCGAGCTTCCTTCATGAACGATCACACCATCCTCCTCGTCGGCCACGGCTCGCGCAACCGCGAAGGCAACCGAGAGATTCTCCAGTTCGCCGCCCAGTGGCACGAACGTCACCCGGACTGGCGCATCGAGGCCTGCTTTATCGAACATGCGGAAATCCTGCTTGACGAAGGCCTGGATCGCGCCGCACGGAATGCGCGCCGGGTCACGGTCGTGCCCTTCATTCTCAACGCTGCAGGGCATGTGAAGATGGAGCTCCCTGCCGCGGTGTCACGAGCCCGCGCACATCATCCCAGAGTGGATTTCGTATGCACACGCCATCTGGGCATGGGGCGCGAGATGCTTGCAGTGCTCAAGGTTCAGCTTGAGCGTCTGATGCAACAGCTCGCCAGCCCGGACCCGCGTACCACCGGCGTCATCCTGCTCGGTCGCGGTTCGTCCGACGCCGGTGCCAATGGCGAGCTCGCCCGCATGACCCGCTGGGTGTTCGAAGACTACGACCACGATCTGGTCGACCTCGCCTTCACCAGCATTACCTGGCCCCGTCTGGAGACGGTCGTTCAGCGCCAGGTTCGCCTGGGGATGACGCAGATCTGCATCGTGCCGGTGTACCTCTTCAGCGGCGTACTGATGGATCGCATCAAGGCCCAGACCGAGCGCCTGAAAACCCAGTATCCGCACGTTTCCCTTGCCCTCGGCACCCACTTCGGCTTCGACGAGGGCATCTTCGACCTGCTCGACATCCGCGTCGGCGCACCAGGCACGCTTGCAGACGGACTGCTCGAATGTGACGGCTGCAAGTATCGCCTCGCCGCCGAAGCCGAGCATCTGCACGATCACAGCCACACCCACGTGCATGCCGAGCCTGCGCAGGCTCACGCTCACGAACACCACCACCACGACCATGCACCTGCCTGACCTCAGCGCACGGAGCCCGAACATGACCGCGAACACCGTTACCGAGCAGCTCACCGCTGCCGGTCGTGCCATCGAGCACGATTCCTTTGCCGTAATCGACGCCGAGGTCGCGCACCACGACTATCGCCCGGAGCAATGGCCCATCGTGCGCCGCATGATCCACGCCAATGCCGACTTCGACTTCAACGGACTCACCGACTTTCATCCCGCCGCGGTCGAGTCCGCACTGACAGCCATTCTGCGTGGCGGCGCAGCGATCGTCGCCGACGTCGAGATGATCTGCGTCGGTCTGTCTGCTTCGCGGCTGGCGCACTTCGGCATGCACGCCCACCAGTTCATTTCCGACACCGATGTCATCGAGTTCGCCAAGGCGGAGAACACCACGCGCGCGGTGCAGGCCATGCGCAAGGCGCACCGGCAGGGCTTGCTCGACGGCGCGCTGGTCGGCATCGGCAACGCGCCCACCGCGCTGATCGAGATCGTGCGCCTGATCAGGGATGAAGGTGCACGTCCGGCGCTGGTCATCGGCATGCCGGTGGGCTTTGTGTCGGCGGCAGAGTCCAAGGATCTGATGGCAGAGCTCACCGACGTGCCGTGGATCGTGATCCGCGGGCGCAAGGGTGGCTCGACGCTGGTGGTCGCGACCCTGCATGCGCTGCTGGG
>Ga0172382_10010485_pt1 | contig 12409 bp, 10 predicted proteins | sample Leawel138RmetaG_FD_122245 | JGI IMG/M metagenome (GOLD analysis project Ga0172382, IMG submission 122245) | Leachate microbial communities from a municipal landfill in Southern Ontario, Canada - Leachate well 138R metaG | ecosystem: Engineered > Solid waste > Landfill > Unclassified | place...
GTCTCTCCCGTCAGGTGAGACTTCGCCAGCATTAATTCCTGTACCTTCGGATCAGGATTCTGAGCCTCATCGTACGTCGTCCCGATCGTGTCGATACAAGGCATCTGCACCTCATCGGTACGATCGATCTTCTCACCGTCGAAATAGAGGTTCCTCTTCATCTTGCCTAATGCTTCAATGTACTGCGCTTTGGTCCTTAACATGCATGTCTCCTTTTCATTAGCCCCACAAAGGGTTTTTTAAACGCTCTCGTTGACTCGCTTAAAGCGTTTTTGTTAACATTTCACCGCGCGACTCGGCAGCAATATTGTTGCGCCTTTGAAAAATCGCGGAAAGCTTACCATTCTATTTTAATAGTAGCAACTATAAATGAAGCCGCAGCAAAAGACGCTCCCGGCACGGCGTGTTTCAAACGCTTTTGCTGCGGTTCTGTGGGGTCGCACTTATACGACTTGAATTTTTTACGGCCTCTTTGTTTTCCGGAGTTTACTTCCAGCCAATGCAAAGAGAGCGAGCATAACTTGGAATTTGACTAATTCCGTTACAGTTATGAAAAAATCGAATTTAATTTGATTCCCGCCTTTTTTTAGGGATAGTAGACCAGTCGTCTACTAAATGTCAAGACATTCTTCCAAAATATTTTATTTTATTTAGCGCTTGAATATTCCGGAGTTATCTGTTATCACCCTTTCCGTTAAAGATGGCTTTGAATTTTCAGAGCTATGATGCGTTTCGCTATTTCTCCTCGCTTCTCATACCCGGATAACTGAATTATCCAAGGTATTTAAGATGAAGACTTCGCATATAAATCTACACTATATGGTGTTCCGCCATTCGGGCGGATCCCGTTCGCTGTTCCAACCTTTATTTTTAACCTGCTGTATCCGGATCAGGGATCAAAAACATTTTACGGTTCTGCCAAGAAATCAGGAAGGAATTATAAATGATTACATCTATTAACAGTAGCCCCTTATATAAAATCGTTAACCCTCAAAGCATTGCGTTTTTCGGGGCTTCGAATAATTTTTCCCGTATGGGTTCAATTATGCTGTCATCCGTTCAGGCGTTGGGGTATGAAGGTGCGATCTACCCGATACATCCGTCGGAAAAAACGGTTCGCGGATATAAGGCATTTAAAAGTGTTATGGATTTACCTGAGCCGGCTGATTTGGCAGTCATGGTCCTTCCCACCGATATTGTCACTGATGCGATGAGGCAATGCGGTGAACGAGGAATAAAACACGCAATCGTCGTGTCGGGAGGATTCAAGGAATCAGGATCAGCCGGCGCGGAGCTTCAGAAAGAACTGGAGGCAGTTGCCGACAACTATGGAATCCGTTTTCTTGGACCGAATTGTCTCGGTGTAGCCAATCCGCATCTAAAACTGAATCCCACGCCGATTCCCGCCGAAGGACCCCCGGGTTTTGTAGGATTGGCATCACAGAGTGGAAGTTTTATTACCCAGATGTTCAATTATCTTTATCGCCACGGCATGGGCTTCAGTACAGCTTTGAGTGTGGGCAACGAGGCCAACATTGATATAGTCGATTGCATGGAATACCTGGGAGTGTGTCCTCACACCAGGGTTATAAGCCTGTATATCGAAGGTATCAATCGCGGACGCGAGTTTATCGAAACTGCAAAAGCCATCACACCGCATAAACCGATAGTTGCGCTTTATGTCGGCGGTTCCGAGGCAGGGAAAAAGGCAGGCATGTCACATACCGGTTCCATGGCTGGTCCCGATGAAGTCTATGACGGCATGTTTCGGCAGTGCGGAGTCATGCGTGCTAAAACTCTTTCGGAATTGTTTGATTTTTCATTCGCTCTGGCAAGTCTTCCGAAGCCTTCCGGAAAACGGGTTATCATTCAGACCAATTCGGGAGGACCGGGTGCAGCAGCAGCCGATTCAATAGGACGGGCGGGTTTTGAGCTGCCGATACTTTCACAAAGTACAATCGAGAAATTGAGGAAAGTGATTCCCAGGACAGCGAGTACTGATAATCCTGTCGATATGACTTTCAGCAAAAGTCCAATGGACGATTTTTATGAGATTCCGAATATTCTCCTGCAGGAAGAAAATGCTGACATGCTTCTTATCTATTTTATCTCGCCTGCGGTATTTTTTGAGCGGGTCCTCGCAGATTCAGGGCTCAGTGCAGACAGGATGGCTGAAGAATCGAAAAAGTTCTACGATACTCACGCACACGCTTTTTTTTCCCTGGTCCAGAAATACAAGAAGCCTGTGATAGGTTATACCTATAGAAGCCTGCAGGAACCTATAGTAAGAGATCTTCTTGATCGGGGGGTTCCCATATATAAAGATCCTGAAAGGGCGGCGCGGGCTATGGCGGCGCTTGTTGAATATCATACTATTAAAGATAAAGTATCGGAGAAACGCATATCCGGGCGCATTATTTTCGAAGAAGCAGGTTCAGAAAAACGCGCATCTGCTCTCTGACGACTTTACTGCAGGCCATGTTCAAAAAAGCTCAAGGAGGGACCGGAAATGGATGAGCGCACACGCCAAGCCCTGGACCGAATGTGTGCACCCCGCGGCATGGCAATTGTGGGAGGTGTCGGCGGTATAGGTTCTTTTGGCTACAATATTGTTTTAAGTCATATTCTCTACGGTTTCCAGGGGGGACTTTATCCGGTATCTTCGAAAGGAGGATACATAGCCGGAAGGAAAGTATATCAAAATCTCGATACAATTCCGGGTCCTGTAGATTTAGCATCGATTGCGGTTCCGGCAGAAGCAGTTCCCGATATTTTAAGAGCGTGTCTCAAGAAGAATATTCCCGGCGTGCAGATTCATACTTCCGGTTTTGCTGAAGCAGGGGATGACAGAGGAAAAGCTCTCCAACAAGAATTAGAAAAGATATCCAAAAGCGGAATAAGGATCATAGGACCTAATTGTTTCGGCATTCATTGTCCTAAAGGCGGGATTACTCTTCTCCCGGGGTTCGATTATTCGAAAAAACCCGGACAGGTTTCCTTAATTTCGCAGAGCGGAGGTATCGCAAACGATTTCGCACATGAGGCGCAGCTCTCCGGTATTAATCTTAGCAAGGTGATTTCCTACGGAAACGGCTGCGACATGGATGCCTGCGCGCTTGTCGAGTATCTTGCAGGTGATGCGGATACCGAATTTATAGCCGGATATATAGAAGGTACGGCAGACGGAAGATCTTTCTTTGAAAAAATAAAAGAGGCATCTTCAGTGAAACCTGTTGTAATTTGGAAAGGAGGTCTCACTCCCCTGGGAAGCCGGGCAACTATGAGCCACACGGGATCTCTCGGCGGAGAAGCCAGAATGTGGAAGTCGGCACTGGAACAGGCGGGTGCTCTTGGTGTCGAGGGTCTTGATGAAATAATCGATACGCTCACGGCTCTTGTCTATCTCAAAAACAAAGGCAATAGAATAGCCTTGGCAGGCGGAGGCGGCGCTATCGGTGTTTTCAGCTCAGATCTGGCCTACAGATGGGGGTTGGAAATACCCCCTTTCAGCAAAAAAACTCAAAAACGGCTTCGTCAACTCTTCCCGACACCGGGTAATAGTGTGCTCAATCCTCTCGATACGGGAACGCCGGCATTGCCTCTGGAAATTCTCACACCTATGATTGAAACCATTCTGGAAAAAGAAAGCTTCGACATACTGGTGGCGATTATGCTTATACACCCGCTGGAAATAGTTTTTCCCACATTTATGAAGAAAGCCGGCATAGATGCGCCGCCTCCGGGAAGTTATCTGGAATCGCTTTTGGAAACGTTTGTCCGGCTTAAGAAAAAAACAGGGAAAGATATCGTCATGGTAATTCAAAACAGGGCGCGGTTGAAAGAAAATATGGAAGCCGAATCAGTGGTGCGGTCTATCAGAGATCAGTATCAGGAAGCAGGGATTCCCGTTTTTATGGAACCGGAGCGGGCTCTCCGAGGAATCAGAAACGCTTTTAGATTAACAGCTCGCAGGCCTTCGTAAATTTTTGGCACGCAAAAATTTATTGAATATTCAGACGGACTTTTCTGAAATGCAGAGTATTTTAGACCTGCTGGAATTTAGTTTGCAGCTGGCGGCTGCCGTGTATTATGTGTCACTCTCTCACACAGCATGCACCGCCTACTTTTTTACTATAAGAACCGGTTTATTGGCTTTGCGCACTAAATTATATGAAACTGACCCAAGAAGCATTTTGGGAAGACTGCTTGCTTTTCCCCTTGCACCTATTATAATGACAGATACGTTTTCCTCTTCCTCTATTCTAAGCATCTCTCTGCAAGGATCTCCTTTCTCAATCCGGATCCGCACTTTAAAGCCCAGCTCTTTCAGTTCCCTTTCGATTTCATCCATTTCTTTTTTCGCCTTAAGTTCCATTTCGCCCAAAATCCCGGCGACATCTTTTGTCGCAAAACGGGAGAGATCGCTCAGCCCCCGGCGATCAATAACGTGGAGAAGCACTACCTCTTCCGAGCCAGCATTCTTGAGATTTTTTACATACGCCAGCGCCCGAGCAGCTTCAACGGAAAAATCAGTCGGATACAAGATCTTTTTAAACATCTTTTCCCTCCTTTGAAATCATCCGTCTCTGGATTATTGTGTGCATGTACGGTCCGTCGGCATTTTCTCGTACATTTCGCAAACGGTCAAGAAAAAACTTTGATTTCAAAGATTTGGATGAATTCTTCTTGTCTGATCTGACTCACTGTTTCAGGAAAGTCTCAAATAAAAGAATAACCCTGTGAAGGATCAAAATAAAACAGTTATCGAGCAAATTGTGATAACTAAATGATGTTTTCGCATCAAATACTCAGAAGCTTCTCATGCCAGCGACGCCGGCAATATATAACGGGAGGCACGCGAAGCTTTCACATACTGCTTGTTCTTTGTAAGTTATTTGTATATTGATGAAAGCATCACGTTTGCTGTCCTTCGTTGCAAAAAAACAACGAGGATACCATTGTACGAAAGGACTTTCAGTTCAATGAAAAGAAAAATTATACTGGGAAGAACGGGAATAGAAGTGACCAGATTAGGTTTCGGCGGTATACCGATTCAGAGAGTTTCGGAAATAGAAGCTATTGAAACCGTCATCCACGCAATCGGGCATGGAGTCGATTTTATTGATACTTCGAGAGCTTATACGACAAGTGAAACACGTATCGGCAGGGCATTGGCCGAAGCAGGAAAAGAAGTGGTTGTTGCGACAAAGTCGCAGCAGCCCGGCGCCGATAAGATAAGAAAAGATGTTGATATTAGCCTGAAAGAACTTAAACGAGATAAGATAGAGCTTTATCAGTGCCATTTTGTCAGGGACTTAGATTCGTACCGAAAGGTTACCTCAAAAGGTGGCGCATTCGAGGGGCTTTGCAAGGCCCGTGAAGAGGGACTTATAGAACATGTAGGCATAACCAGCCACAGTATTGAGGTACTGGACCGTGCATTAGACGATGGACTTTTCGAAACCGTAATGGTCTGCTACAGCTTTCTCGAACCTAAAGCTGCGGAGTATTTTATTCCAAAGGCTCTATCCTGCGGCACGGGGGTCATTATAATGAAAGTTTTTTCCGGTGGCGTGATCGAAGAAGCATCACCCGCACTCAAATACGCACTCGCCATTGAGGGAACATTGGTAATTCCCGGCGTGGAGAATAAAGCATTGTTTGATGAAAACTGGAAAATCTTTCAGGGCGATCTGGCTCTTACGCAGGAAGAACAAAACGAAATTGATTGCCTGAGAGAAAATTTAGGCAAACAATTCTGCCGGCGCTGTGATTATTGCCAGCCCTGTCCTGAAGAAATTCCTATCCAGCACGTACTTGGCATTAAATCCATGGTTAAAAGAATCGGACCGGCAGTCCTTGATAAAGAGTGGGTAAAGACAGCCCTGGATAAAGCCCGTGAATGTACTGAATGCGGCACGTGTAAGGAAAAATGCCCCTACGAACTCCCCATACCTGACCTCATCAAAGAAAATATCAGATGGGTAGAAAGAACATGTGGCGAAAGAAGATGACGTTGCCATAGATTTCAGCTGAATACTCTCACAGTTGCAAAACTGAATCATCATACGATGAGTTCTATTTCGTGTATGCGGAGCACGTCTTCTCCGGCCTTCCGGATCTCTGTCATGAGCAGGTCGTAATTGACTGCCGAATAAGGTTTTGTCTCAAAAAACCAGTCGTAATACTCTTTCCAGAGTTTCAGTTTTTCCGGATCAATGGATACTCTTACACCTCTTCCGCTTGTTTTATCGTAAAATGTGATCGCATATCGTCCCATATCATTAATTCTGAGTCTGCCGTTACCGACAGTGCAGGGAGTCAAGATCTGGACTGCATCGGGTAAGCAACCCCTGGTTTCACATACGGCGTCAAAAGGGGTATTCACGTTGAAGCGCTCCAGGGCGGCGAGAGTAACCATTTTCACACCCATAACCAAGCCTGGAGTTGCATTGCCGTGAAAGTTTGCAATAAGTTTTAGCGCTTCTTCATAACTGAAAGAACGGCCTTTGTAATCATGGCACCAATACAATTCCATGCATTCGGTAATCGGCTCTTTTTGCGTTTCCCTGTTGTTCTTTTTCTTGTTTTCCATATAACACATATTTCAGGCTATTCGGATACTGAATCGAGCCGGCATGGAACATACCGGTGAAGCGGTGTTCCCAGAGGATCCCTGTGACTGTTTTTTGTAAGCCGATTTACGTTTATGCCGTATACTGTTCCATCATAAATCAGCCCAAAACCGTGCGGGATAATCACCGTACCGGGCCTGACCTGGTCTGATATCTCAACTTCACCTGTTTCACTTCCGGCTTCAGTAGTCACGCGAACCCGCTGTCCGTCACAAAAGCCGAGCGATTCGGCATCCGATGCATGTATGGCCACTGTGCATGCCCTTTTACCTTTGTTCCATTCGGGATTTCTCATCAGCGTATTGGCATTATATGACATATGGCGCCCTGCATTCAAAATAAAAGGGAAATCTCGCGTCATTCGCAAGCCTTTCTCTTCGGTGGCGGCATCGAGATTTCGTATTTCTGCTTCCATCTCAGGAATGAAGATTTCTATCTTCCCGGAAGCTGTTTTCAGATCATCCATGGGTCTTTCCTCGTCCGCCCTCCCTACGATAAGCCCCTGGGGATTATCAATCATTGCCTGGAAAATTCTGTCACCCTGGTCCGGCCCGGGCGCGAACCCGGCCCTCGCTGCATGGGCCTGAAACTGAGCGGGTGCGGTCATCATCATACCCCAGATAAGTGCACGTGCCGCACTGTCCCATGCGCGGCCCACTGTTTCCGCTAAAATAAACGGCATCCGTGCAAACGCTTTCGGTTCTTGAGCCGTCCATTTCATAAGCTCCGCTCCGAATTTCAGTCTGTCGCCACCGGCGCATTTAATGAGAAAATCCGGTATCGCAGGAATCAGCCCGAGTTTTTTTGCGATCCTGGTATATATCTGCGAAGCCTCAAGACATTCAAGAGGCGGTTCAACAATGGGGCGCCTCAGCTGCATGTAGATTTCAGGCCAGGGTGAAGGGAAGAAGGTTGTGTCCCAGGATTCATAATAGCTGCGGCACGGCAGCACGTAATGGGCGCATCTTGCCGTCTCGTTCATCACGATATCGCTCACCACCAAAAGATCGAGCCTGGAAAAAGCCTCTTCATATGCCGACGTATCCGGATATGCCCTCAAAGGATTACATCCGCTCACGTATACGGCTCTGATTCTTTCGGCATGATCGTTCAAGATCTCCTCGGGCATTACAGCTGGGGGGAATGACCCTGCAGCCACAGGGGGCATATCGGTTACGACCGTCCGCCATGTCCTTGGATCTCTTTCATCGGAATTCCGTCCCATCGGGGCGATCATACCCGGAATTACGTTCCCCCCTTTTACGCAGTACGCTCCGCATATGGCCATAAGAATCGATATGAGATACGAATTCATTGTGCTGTGGCGTCCCATGTAAATGCCCAGATCAGGATGGATGCACCATCTTCTCGTAGTAAGAATTTTGCACAGGGAAAGCACCTGATCGTACTCGACATTGCAGACTTTGATTGCGGCGCCTGTATCAAACCCGCTAAACCATGAGGCGATTTTATCAAATCCCTCTACATGTTTCTTCAAATATTCTTTATTTTCCCACTCATGTTCGAGTATTAGGGCAATCATTGCCTTCAGCAGAAGAGAATCGGCGCCGGGCCGCACGGCAATATGAATATCGGCAATTTCTGCGGTTTCACTCTTCCGGGGATCAATCACCACCAGGAGCCGCTCAGGATTTTTACTGAATTCCCTAAGAATAACGGGAGCTCTAGGCGTCTGATGGCTCTGCATGCCATTCCACCCCCAGGCAACCATCACATCGGCATTTTTTTCGTCCGGAAGGGCGACAAGATACTGTTTTCCAAGAACGCGCCCCCCGACCCACCAGGAGCCGCTGAATTCCTGGCCGGCGGAACTATAAAAATATTTCGATCCCAGTGCCTCGAGAAGCCCCAGGCCGAAAGCGCCTTCGCAATGCCCCCCCTGGGTGCTCGCTCCCATATATGCGACAGAACGAGGTCCGAAAGCATCGACTATGGCGCGCATCTTCTCTGCAATTTCTTCAACTGCCCTATCCCATGAAATTGGAATAAAATCTTTGCCTGTTCTCTTGAGCGGCCTTTCAAGGCGATCGGCAGGATACTGATGATATAGTATATTCATGCCCTTGCGGCATGCATATCCTCTGCTCTTCGGATTTTCCTTATCTGGACGGACTTTGGTCATTCGCCCGTTTTCAATCATCACTTCAAGCCCACAGTTCTGACCGCAAAGCACACATCCCGTTTTCACCCATTTCATAACAACCCTCCCTTTTCTCCCCTGTTTTTCCACTTTAAGATTATTCCGGGGCATAAAGGCTCAAGCGCCTTTTACAGCATGCAATAATTATCTTTACGATACCTGAGCCATATTCATGAGGAGCCGCTTGAGCAATATCCTCTCCTCCCGGGTGAATCCGCTCAGTAATTCTTCATTTGCTTTCTGTCTTTCTTCGACAAGCCGTTTCTTGAGACTCAACGCCTTTCCTGTAGGAAATAATCTGAGCATTCTTCTATCCTGCAAATCCATCCTCTTGATCAGAAGCTTCGATTCAACCATGCGGTCCAGGATTCCCGAAAGTGTCGCTTTATCAATCGCAAGCCTCTTTTCCAGCTCATGTGCAGTTAAACCCTCATCTTTCCAGAGCGTCTCCAAAATTACATACTGATTATTCGTCACACCATATGGCAACAGTCTTTTTTGCACAAGATTATTGCCCCTTTGATATGCTTTCGCCAGCAAAAAAATGAAACAGGTCGCATCGGGAAAAATATTGTCCGTCATTTTCGCATTTCCTTCGCATACGAACTTACTGAAAAACCAATTCCGCTGTCAAGAACTATTATTTGGTGTTTCGTAAAGGCACACTTGAGAGAAAGTTTGGTAAAAAACCGTCAATATTGATTTCGCAGTCGATTTCGCTATGGACTTACTTCTTCTGTACTATTATAGTTTTTTGATAAAAATACGGAGGATGAATTTCAAATGAAAAGCGAACTTGATAGTGTCGTCGTAAGCGCCTGCCGGACTCCGCTTGGAACATTTCAAGGTTCCCTTGCAGATATATCCGCAACTGAATTAGGTGCTTCTGTAATAAAAGAAGCTGTGAAACGGGCAAACTTGAGCGTCTCTGATATCGATGAAGTGATCATGGGAATGGTCCTTCCCTGCCAGTACGGGCAGAATCCTGCCCGGCAGGCTGCAATTAAGGCGGGAATTCCTCTGGCAAAAGGAGCACTCACGATAAATAAAGTTTGCGGCTCCGGCCTTATGGCTGTGGCTCTGGCAGACCAGTATATAAAAACGGGGTTTGCAGAGATAATAGCTGCGGGGGGTATGGAGAACATGAGCGCAGCTCCTCATTATCTTCCAGATTCGAGGCACGGAATACGAATGGGAACCGGCAATTTGATCGATCATATGGTCCATGATGGACTGTGGGATGTGGTCAATGATTTCCATATGGGAGAAACTAATGACATTATATCATTGCACTGGGGGATTTCGCGGGAGGACCAGGATTCGTTCGCTCTGGAATCATATCGGCGTGCAATTGATTCCATTGAATCGGGAAGATTTGTGGAGGAAATAGTGCCGGTCGAATATGTCGACAGGAAAAAGCAGAAACTGGTGATGACAACCGATCAGGGACCGAGACCGACAAACATGGAAAGCCTCGCCCAGATGAAACCGGCCTTCCGAAAAGACGGCTTTGCCACGGCTGGAAATTCCTCTATTATAAGTGACGGGGCATCAGCCCTGATTGTAACCCGCCGCGCAATCGCACAGGAAAAAAATCTACCGGTTTTGGCGAAGATTGTCGCGTATGCCACTGCAGGCATTGAACTTGAACATGTGCTGATGGCACCTGTTCATTCTATACCCAGGGCACTCAAAAAAGCGGGGCTTTCGATCCATGATATAGAACTGCACGAGATCAATGAGGCTTTTTCAGGTTCGACCATAGGCGTTATAAGAGAGCTCAATTTAAGCCACGATAAAGTGAATGTAAACGGGGGAAGCGTTGCCCTGGGACACCCCATAGGAGCTTCGGGCGCACGGGTTCTTACAACCTTGCTCTATGAAATGAAAAAACGAGATCTTTCACTCGGACAGGCATCTCTTTGTCTGGGAGGCGGCGAGGCCGTAACCATGATCGTGGAAATGGAGTAATAATAGCAAGATTCACGCTTGCTGAATATGGATTGATCGTAATAAGACGCAGCATTATACCCACGGCTGAAAGAATAAAAAAATGTTGACAGGGAGGGACGATATAATTATAGTGACCCCACTTTGAACAACAACGGAATTCAAAAAAAATACCTGGAAAAACTATCATACTGGGGGATCGTTCAACGGCAGGACAACGGACTCTGACTCCGTGAATCAAGGTTCGAATCCTTGTCCCCCAGCCAATTTTAAAGGGTTTCCGCGAGGGAGCCCTTTTTAGTCTTGTCCACATTTGTCCAAATTTTTTTAAATTTCCACCGCAGGCACCATGCCCCGATCTCCGCATTCCATTGTGTGTCTTCCCGTGAGATGCAAATCGTTACGATTTATTCACTTCTTTTTCAGCATACTCAGAAAATAGCGCCACATGATCTCCGGAGATACTCAGCAACACATGCAAGTCGAAACGGTATTCCTTTGGAGATTATATCAAAGATCATTCTAAGGCATCAGGACCTGAAAACAACCCAAGTGTATCTCGGGAAGATCAGCGAAGCAGAGGCGATCAGGACATTCTCCGCTGTAAATAACGGGATTTCATCATTACTGATTAAAATCTGGCGTCTTTGGTGTTATGAATATTTCAGAATCGAAACGTGTCTTTGAGAACTGAAAGAAATAAATTACTTCAACATGGATAGTTTCTTCCTGAAAGCAATTATAGGCATGATTAAGGAATTATAAAGATTTCATTCCGTAATTGCTAACGTCACTCTTTAGTGGGTGATGTTGCGAGATCCGCTGCAAGAGCATGTTAGGCGTCATCCGACAGCCCATACTTGAGCAGCATCTCGCCATATTCGTTCATGACATAAATTGTTCCGGACTTGAGAGGCTTCTGAGAAAAATCGCCTCCATCGAATCCCGCGGTTGAGAGCAAGCCTACTGACTGCAATGCTTCTACGACTGTTTTCCGTTCAGCAACTTTCGGCCCTTCCTCAAACTTAGGCAAGTGATCGAGATCCTGTAGATAGCATCTATCGACGATAGCGGAAAGACGCATCGCCCTTGCTAGATCAATGTGGCCTTCAACGGCGACGCGCATTATCCTTCCGATAATCCTGGGTTTCTCCATATCCTCTGCACGTTCGAGCAACAGAAGCACTGCTTCGCCAAAACGACGGCAATCCTCGTCATTCTCAAACCGTGCGGCGAACTTTTTTCTTTCCTCGGCCGATGCATCAGAAATCTTCGAGAGAAAAATAGCGATCTTCTTCAAGAACAGTCTGTTCCGAATGTCCCATCCAGCCTTGAGAAGGCCAGTGATGGTCCCGATGATTGGGACATCGCGAACGATTCCCTCATCTAGTAGGGCATCAATGGCTGTCTCGGCAACGTTTCCGAGTAGATCGCCAAGATTGTCTGTCGCGATCGATTGTACGAGCGACTTACTAGTTATTTGATTGAGATCTGACATAACGCCTAATGTTTATATATTTTCTGTATAAAAACCATACATTGATCCTGCAACAAAAAAGTGGGATCAAAGTTAAGCCGCTTTTCTGTTGTTCCTCCATTCCATCTCGTAATAAGCTGGAGATTTATAACCATTCGTTGAATGCTTTCTCTTTCGATTATAATA
>Ga0172382_10010486_pt1 | contig 12409 bp, 10 predicted proteins | sample Leawel138RmetaG_FD_122245 | JGI IMG/M metagenome (GOLD analysis project Ga0172382, IMG submission 122245) | Leachate microbial communities from a municipal landfill in Southern Ontario, Canada - Leachate well 138R metaG | ecosystem: Engineered > Solid waste > Landfill > Unclassified | place...
CAAAAATTCAAAATAAGTCAAAAATACTTGAATTAAAAAAAGTATTGCTCAAATAACCATCGGGCATTAACGCAAGAGAACGACTATTGGTTAATGCCCAAACGATAATTCAACTGGATTAGTACCCTGATTTTACTCTTCATCTTGAGAATATCAACCCCTCTGTTTGCCTTCTGCACTATTTCAATAAAATATCTACCATGAAAAAACCGTAAATGATTGAAGGCACAAAAAACATGCTACCGCAATATTTGTTTTACACAATCCAAGGATAAATAGATCTCCAGTTCAAGTAATACCTGCATAAACATTAACCTAAACCGAACAGAAACTACTTGTAAGTAACAAAAAAGACATTAAAAATGGAAATTATTTTTTAAAGAACTCCATGAGCATAGGCATCAACAAATAACCCTTTAGTAAAGTCCCCAAACTGCCCTCAGCACAATTTTTCTCAGAAAACTCTACGGCACGTCCGTCTCCGTCAACGCTTCCACCGGCAATCAACAAAGCAACAGGTGTGTCGCTATGTACCTTCAACTTACAAGGCGTCGCATGATCAGAAGTAACACAGATAAGTGTATCTTCAAGCGATATCTGCTTTAGTAACGGTCCAAAAAAGTACTTATCGATACCTTCAATAAGCTCCAACTTTAACTTATAGTTTCCATCATGCCCTGGCTCATCAGGACCCTTCAAATGAATATAGAAACAATCGTGCCCAGACATAGTATCAACCAAGGCATTCACGCGGTAGTTCATATCAGCCTTCAGATCACCAGACGGCGCCGGAAGCAGCGTGGCGTCCATACCCGCTAACTGCGCAATCCCACTCTCAGTAGGCATATCAGCCAAGCACGCAAAACTCAAACCATAACGCTGACTAATGTTAAAGAATTTGGGCAAAAGATGTCCAGCATCACGTGTAATAACAGCATTAGCCTTCAATTTACCTTCAGCTGCACGCTTAACGTTAAGCGGATGATTCTCCCAAACAGAATTTGATTTAGCAATAAACTCATTAACCAAACCTGCAGAAACCCTTGCAGCTTCTGTCTCATCCATAGGTTCAGCGGTTTTAAGTACCATCTCAACATCGATCTGCGCAACCCCAATACCGTTAACAATTTTATATGCAGGATCAGTATTAGAAATATTACTAGACAAAGGTTTATCTTTGCTCCTTATCAAAAGCACAGCTCTATGACCCAACATATTCTTAAACTCAAACGAAACCGGATACGATGTCAACTCAACCTCTCTATTAACCGCATCTGATAGTTCATCGGCTTCTTTACTACTCAAACTACGGTTCACTCGACGGTCAATCAATTTTTTGCCTTTACCAAGCGTTGCAAAATTACACCTCAGCGCTAAGTCACCGTCTTTCATTTTTAATCCAGCTCCCGCAACTTCAATAACCCCCCTACCCGTACTGTACTTAAACGGATCATAACCAAGAAGAGAGATAACCGCCACGTCACTTTCTGGAGCAATACCCTCCCCAACGGTGTACATCAGCCCTGTTTTGCCTACCTTAACAAGTGAATCTAAATTTGGAGTCCTAGCTGCTTCAAGGGGCGTCTTATTATCTAAAGCTGGAATCGGCAAATCTCCCATGCCGTCTATCACTATAAAGAGTAGTTTCAAAGATGTTTGCCTCACTGTTTATGGCTATCTTGATTGCTTTATTACTTTTTTTATACAAAAAACCTCATTTCAGGATAAATATTCACTATTCACTAGATTTTCGTTTCCTTATCTTTTTAATAGTTTTAGAAGTGCATAAGCATTTCGCATAACCGGAAAAAGCATATATCCCAAAACACCGTTTCACATTCTAAACGCAGGTGATAACGCCACGGCTCAACCAAACACTGAAGACAACAATGAAATGGTCGTAACACCCTGGGAAGTAAAAGGTAAAGTTGATTACGACCGACTCATAAAAGAATTCGGCACACAACCCCTAACGCCTGAACTCCTCGCAAGAGTTCAAAAACACACTGACAAGATTCATTTACAACTAGACCGAAAAATATTCTTCAGCCACCGTGACCTAGATACAGTCTTAAATCTCTATGAAAGAGGAATTGAATTTGTACTCTATACAGGTAGAGGACCCTCTGGGCCTGTCCATATAGGGCACTTAATTCCATGGATATTTACCCTACATATTCAACAAACCTTCAAATCACGATTATACTTCCAAATAACCGACGACGAAAAATACCTAATCAGTGACCAGCGAGACTTAAATGAAACAGTCAAATGGAGCTATGAGAACGCTCTCGATCTCATCGCATTAGGCTTCAAACCCCACGATACTTTCATCATATATGACACAAAAGATATAGACCTTCTTTACGACATAAGCCTAGAAGTCGCAAAACGCATAACATACTCAACAGCACGCAGCACCTTTGGCTTCCAAGACAGCACAAACATCGGTTGGATCTACTGGCCAGCCATACAAGCAGCACCCTGCTTTATACATAAAAAATTAACCGGGGAAAACGTACCCGCACTTATCCCTGCAGCTATCGACCAAGACCCCTATTGGCGCATCACACGGGACGTTGCACAAAAACTTGGTTACTATAAGCCAGCGCAAATTCACTGTCGCTTTCTCCCTGGACTAGGTACAGGTGGAAAAATGAGTGCCTCTATGCCAGAAACAAGTATATTCACAATGGATCCACCAGAACTTGTCAAAAAAAAGATATGGAACGCATTCACTGGTGGCAAAGGCACTGTGGCTGAACAACGAAAGAGCGGTGGAGATCCGTCAGTATGTAGCATATTTCAGTATTACTTTTTCTTATTCGAAGAAGACAGTACTAAACTAGCTGAGCGTGAACATAAATGCCGAGCAGGCGAAATGTTATGTGGCGAATGTAAAAAAGATATAGCTGAAAAACTCAACTGTTTCCTAGAGCAACATAGAGAACGTAGAGAAAAAGCAAAAGACATAATCGAGCAATATCATATAAAACGTTAACAATCAACCTTAACCACTTTTTCCTTCAAACACCGGCCTTAATACCAACGCCGTTTTTTATCAACCTACTATGAAAAGACTCAAAATTTACTGTTAAGGCTTATAAGGTCGAATTTGGCGATAGAACGGAAAAAACGGAAGCGCCCCCGCTAATGAATCCTACAACGCAAAGTAACAGAAAAAAAATAGCTTTGCTTGTGCTATGCATTACATTATTCATAATAGCAGTAGACGATACAGTTCTAAATTTAGCCTTACCTGAAATCTCTGGAAGTTTGAATTCATCTGCTTCGCAGCTTCTTTGGATAGTAGACGTATACCTGCTTGTAGTGGCTACATTACAGATTACTTTTGGTTCAATTGGCGACCGATTTGGAAGAAAAAAGCTTCTGCAGATTGGATTAGTCATTTTCGGATTAGGCTCCATGGGTGCGGCACTATCGACATCAACTAATATGCTGATTTTCTTCCGTATCGTGCTAGGTGTAGGTGCAGCAATAATGATGCCCAGCACACTTTCAATAATAACCGACATCTTTCGTGAACCCAACGAACGAGCAAAGGCAATCGCCTCTTGGTCAAGTATTTTTAGTATCGGCGCAGGGTTAGGACCTGTAATTGGCGGTTATTTACTTACTCAATTCAGTTGGTCGTCAGTCTTCTACCTGAACATACCTATAGTTATCGTTGGCTTACTCGGAAGTCACCTGTTTCTACCTGAATCAAACGGTCATAGCGAATTTAAATTAAACTTCACTAGTATTGCCCTTTCGATTAGCGGATTAGTCTTCTTAGTCTACGGGATTATTACAGCAGGGCAATACGGTTGGTTAACCACTGATGCTTTAATAGTATATGCAATAACAGTAGTTTTACTCTCAGGGTTTGTTCTCTGGGAACGCAAAGCATCAACTAACATGTTTCCATTAGAGTTTTTCAAGAATAAATCCTTCACAGGTGCTACTGTTGCCTTAACACTAAGCAGCTTTGCACTCATGGGTACGGTGTTTTTCTTTAGCATATACTTCCAGTCAGTGCAAGGGTATTCCCCGTTAGAAGCAGGACTTTGCATGATACCCCTTAACGTATTTGTGATAGTCTTCACCTTATTTTCTGTAAAAGTAGAACAAAAAATTGGATCAAAAATCATCGTTAGCCTTGGATTGTTTATGCTTGGTTTTGGCTTGTTTCTTTTTGGATACACTGCTGGAATAGATACCTCTTATTCTATTTTGATTGCAGTACAGTTTTTCCTAGCAATAGGTTTAGGCTTTGTGATGAGCCCAGGCACTAATGTAATAATGAACTCCATACCAGTATCACGTGCCGGTGTTGGGTCTGCTATGAACGATACGACAAGACAGATCGGTGGCGCACTGGGAATCGCCGTTTTAGGATCACTAGTAAATTCAGTTTATCTAGCAAAGATAACTGCATCACAAACAATCAATGCTTTACCAGAACAGGTAAGTATGCACGTGCAAAACAGTCTTCAAGCAGCATTGATTGCAGCTTCGCAACTTCCTCCATCAACTGCTTCTGAGGTTATATTTACCGCTAAACAAGCATTCCTTGATGGTTTATGCGAGGCTGTACTGGTTGCAGCGCTTGTTCTTTTCTTGGCTGCTGCAATAAACCTGTTTATTCTTCCAAAACGCACCAAAAACCCAGATATTGGCATTGGCATGCTATAGTAGGGAACCGTTCACTCCTAAAAACCTCTATTAATACAAAAAACCATTTTTCTGATGGATTTGTGTTTATTTTGTCTGATACTGTACTAGTTAGAGACATTATGAGTAGCCCAGTTAAGGTTGTTCGTGAAGATACTACCCTGCATGAAGTTATCGCTACATTGGACAGTTTTGACATCAATGCAATTATTGTTGTTCAGAAGGAGAGACCGGTTGGTATCGTTACTACTAAGGACGCCTTGATCCGTGGGATGGAACATGGGCTACCTGTAAGTGTAATTAAAGCGGGTATGGTTGCGTCATCACCTCTTGTTACCATCGATGAAGAGGCAAACCTAGAAGAAGCCGCAGAGTTAATGAGGCGTAGTCACATTAAGCATTTACCTGTAGTTAGCGATAGTAAACTGGTTGGTATAGTCTCTCATACTGACATAATTTTTGCTATGCCTTCGTTACTGTCTATCATGGAAGAAGTCTGCAGACCCCCAAGAATGGAAAGAATGAAAAAAGTACAATAATTCACTGATTTATGGATAGTTACTTTAGCTTTTCAGGGATTACTAACCCCAACTCTTTTTGAAGCGCTTTATACCGATTTCTAACGGTTACTTCTGTTACACCTGAAGCGTCAGCGATTTCTTTTTGTGTTTTTTTTTCGTTGTTTTGAAGACATCCGATGTATAAAACAGCGGCTGCAATACCCATTGGGTCTTTACCTGTTGCTACACGTTTTTGTCTAGCTAGTCTAAGTATCTCAATAGCTTTACCCTGAGACTTACCTGAAATATCTGCTTTTAAAGCGATTTTTGAAACATACGTTAATGGATCTGCTATAGGTATGTTTACATTAAGTTCTCGTAACAATAAGCGATAGCATCTAGCAACGTCTTTCTTGTTAACTAAGCTTGCATCTGCAATCTCGCGAAGCGACCTTGGAGCTAAATTACCTCGACAAGCTGCATAAAGTGAAGCGGTGATAATGGAAGCTATAGACCTGCCTCGCACCAACCCCTTTTCGAGAGCTTTTCTGTAAATTACGGCTGCTTTTTCCTTGGTTGCTTGCGGAAGATAGAGCTTATCTGATAACCTGTCTAGTTCTGCCATCGCTTGAGCGAGGTTTCTGTCGACAGATGAATGTACTTTACTTCTTATTTGCCATTTGCGTAATCGCCACATTTGAAGTCTGGTTGAGAGGGGAAGTTTTCTTCCCAGGGCATCCCGATCGATCTGGCTTATCGTTGTGGACAAGCCTTTATCATACATTGAGAATGAACTAGGTCCACCTACTCTAGCCCTTGACATTTTTTCTTGTGGTGTGAACGCTCGCCATTCTGGTCCTTTATCCATCGTTTGATCGTATAGGACAAGGCCGCAGTCACCGCATATTGTTTCTCCTGTATCGTGGTCATGAATTAAGTTTTGACCGCTACATTCTCTGCATTTTTCTTTTCGTGCATTAGTAGTCAGAGGAGTGGGCGTTGGTTTGTTGCTCAGAAGGGCGTCTTTTTGAAACACATCAGCGGTCATCGCAAATCCTTCTATTCTTTAAAAAACCACTCAAAATTTGGGTAATTTGCTCTGCACTCTATTTTTTCAGCTAAAGCATGTATTATTATCGGTAATGCTATAGTTGCGTCGCAGTGACATTGTACATTTGTGCCTTCATTTGAAGTTTTACCCCAGCTTATGGCTTCCTCAAAGGTGCACCCAGATAAACCACCCCATTGCGCCGAATCCGTAGTAATTTGAATAGCGTATTTATGCGGATATATTCTTTCATAGCGTCTTGATTCAGTTAAGCTTCGAGCTACAGTTGTTAGTTGAATAAAATCTTTAGGTACACCACCGCCGACAAAGATTGCACCAGTGTCTTTGGATAATGACTTTATTTTGACAAGCTGTTCAAAGCCCTTCATCTCGTCTATTTGTACCCCTGTTTTATTGCCTATTTTCAAGCTTAGCAAATGAGCAATTCCATATGCACTATCGACGATTGCAGGACAAAATATAGGGACTTTGTTTTTGTAGGCGTTGGCAACTATACTATTTATCCCTTTGCTGGATAATTCTTTTCCAAATAAGTGCAAAAATTCAGCTGAAGAATAGTTTTGATCAGAATTCAAATTATTTATGAATTCAGCAATTAATGATTCCATCTTTCTATATTCCATTTCATCTGCAAAAACATCGTAGAATCGGTCGATTTTATGTTTCAGCAGTTTAACGTCGTCAACTGTGTGGGAACCTTGCCAATATGTTCCTCCCATTGCTTCTAAGATGTCTTCTGAAATGTTTGCACCAGTCGAGACTAATACGTCGATGAAACGGTTTTCAATCAGCCAATTAATTATTTTCCATTGTCCTGTTGTACTCAGGGATCCTGTTAAGCCGAGAATTATTGTCAGTTCTTTATCTCTAAGCATTTTACTCCATGTGTCTGCTGCTTCGCCTAGTTTTTTGCCTTGAAAACCGGTTTTTGCCATTTCATCGAGAAGTTGTGAAATGGATTTGTGTTTGTTAACCTCGATGGCTTCAAGTTTTTTATTAAAGAATGGGTTGGTTTGCATTTTTGTATATTCTATTTTTAATTGGTTAGTGTTATGCTGATTTGCCGGACGGCAAGTTTGCATATCTTTCTAATTCCACGTTTTCCTGGAGCATAGGTGACTTTAACCAAATGTAAGTCTGCAAGGCGACTGATTTCTCCGCTTATGTGCGCTTCACTCAAATTCATTCGTCTAGCAATAGTTGATATGTCTAGATCCCCTTTTGAAAGTAGTTGTAGAATTTTGAAGTTGGTTATTGACGATAATCCCTGAATTATGTTCAAGGCTTCGTTTCCTGTTATTGTTAATTCCTCTGATAACAAGGTCGCCTCCAATTTTATCCTTCATTATACGTTTTGTCAAATATAAATATAGTTAATTGAGATAATTTTTGCTTAAAAAAGAATATTTATAAGTATTGAGGAAAGTAGTGTCATGTGAGTTGTAACTAATAATGAGGCTTAATCAAAACCAAATATGTACTACGCAAGAGAGGGACAACACAGCCAAAAGCAAAATTCAACAACTATTTAGGGCTGGGGAGGCATGGACCGCCAAATAATATTGGAGTGCCAAACCAGAAACGACACTCTTCACTGCGACGATTGCATAGCTTATAAAACCTGCAAAATTCGAGAAGGCGCCAAAAAAACAAGTGATATTTCGGTAGTTGGTTTAGACACCATGGGCGTTTGGGAAAGTTGGAAGAAACGGAAACCATTGTCAACTTAAAAAATGCGACAAAGGTTCTCTCTAAGGTAGTGAAAAGCAATAGACTACCGCCTGATTTAGAGATAGAAGTTTGTAACTTGCAGTACGATCTTTTGGGTCTAATTTCCAGATTACAGTTATCGGCTATGAATATTGAAAAATAGTATGAGTATTCATTTGCAAGTCACTATTAGTCTGCTATTGGAGAAAACCCTGTGAATTTAGGTTTCGACATTGATGGAGTAATCGCTAACTTTGCAGTGCCACTCTTTGAAGTGATAGAGAAACGTTATAGTTTAACTCTTGCAGAAAAAAATCTTTACTGTTTTAACTTAAACGTCGTGTTAGGTATAACAAAAGAGGAAGAGACTCTGTTGATAAACGACGTTTTAAAGGAAGAAATACCGCTCTACGTTGGTGCGAAAGAAACGTTGGAACAATTAAGTAAAGAAGGTCATAGCATCCTTCTTTTAACAGGTAGATGGAGCCATCTTCTGAGTACAACGCAATCTTGGTTAAAACAGAACGGTATTTCCTACGATGAGTTGCATTTCTTGGAAATAGGTAAGAAGCACCAAGCTAACATTAAAGATTTAGATGTCATTGTTGAGGATTCACTTGAAGATGCCTTGGAATGGAATTGTAAAGTTAAGAATATATTGATTTATGACCAGCCCTATAACCAAACTTTCAACGTTAAACGCTTAACTAAACGTGTTTACAATTGGAGAGAAATTTACCGCGAAATTCAACTGTTACCATCGGTAGGGGAAACTCGATAACGCCTATATTTTTTGTTTTCTTCTAGTTTTTTAGATTACGATTGAGATTTGTCTTACAGCTAGATTGCAGATTTTTCTGACCCCTCGTTTTCCCAGTGCATAGCCGATCGATACTTAGTTTAGGTTTTCCAACCGACTGACCTCTCCGCTTATGTACGCTTGACTTAATTTCATATACCGTGCGACGGAAAATACATCGCGTTTTTTTTGAGAGCAGCTGAAGGATTTTAAAACTTGCAGCGGAAGATAGACCTTCAACTAGATTTAATCCGTCTTTTCTTGTAAGTTTACGTTTTTCTGAGCTTAAAGTTCTACTTCAAGATTTATACGCATTATTTTTTTATAATTAATAAATGGTACTTTTAGAAATAAGTAAAAATGGTCATGTTCACAAAGAACACGAGTTTATGCATGCATTGTTGTTTGCTTTTTTATAATTTTAAAATTATGTAGTGCCCTGCTATAGTATTACTGTTGAATAAATCGTTTGTTGTTATGAAAAGTATTAAATAAATACAAGACTATATTATTGCGGTGATTTTTTGACAGGAATTGTAAAAGAGAAAAAACCTGTTATTGAAAAGAATGATGAACCAGAACAAATTTGTGGGTTTTGCGGTTACAAAGCTAAAACAAGATTAGACCTTACAACTCACAAAAAAGAGTACCATGGTGTCATTTAAGTCCGTTTCCTTTTTTAAGTTTTCAGATGTTTAAAGACCAGTCTAATAATGGTGCATGATTTAGACGTTAGCACGCACTTGTTTGCTAGCTTTTGTTTTTCTAATAATTGACGATTTGACTTGTTTTAACCGTTTGTCGATTCTATCTGTGAGCAGATCAAACGCACTAGGTAGGTCCCAACCAGCAGCATTTACCGATAGGGTTTCTTTTGTAGTTATTACTTTTGCCTTAATTGCGTATCGCTTCTTCTCTGCAGCGGTTTTACTAACTTTTCCATGAACCACAAATTCTAGTAAATCTGGATGCATCTTTTGTCCTCTATTAGCTACGCGCTCTAATTTTCTTTTCGCCAATTCTAGTTGACCTTCATCTTCGCCTTTGAGCCCAAAAATGTATAGCGGTATTTGTATTCTTGGTTTGAATTCGCTAAGTAGGCTTAGGATGTCTCTTGGTGTGATGATTCCTATGGGTTTAGCCTTCTCTACAACTAAGCAATAACCTTTGTTTAGCGAAATCATCTCTTTAACCACTGTGGTGATTGCTGTTTTAGGCGTTACGTCAAGGGGGTGTTTGTCAATGATTCCTTTGATACTGACATTTAGGGTTTTTTCTTTTTCCCCCTTTCGTTCGCCGACTGTTACTCTTCCACGTTGTTTAAAGAAGTTGCTCACTAAATCCGCAGCGGTTATAATCCCTTTCAATCTACCTTTTTCGTCAATTACCGGAGTATGACTGATGCCTCTGTTTAACATTAAATTTTTTACGATTGCTGCAGAATCATTAGAATTAGCAGTCACCAAGTTGCTAACCATCAGGTCCTGAGCGGTAAATTCGCTTAAATCTGAACAATGAATCATTTTATTAAGAATTGCTTTTTGTTTTACTACACCTTTAATGGATCCTCCTTCTAGTACCGGAAGTATTCTGATGCGGTTGCTGATTAGAGCTTCAGCAATATCATAAATAGGGGCTTCAACTTGCATGTTTGGCGGTTTAAACATGATTCTTGAAATAGATGTCCTTTCAGGGTTCAGAACTTTTAGTGTGTCTCGAACGGTAACTATTCCTGCTATTTTCGAATTCATTACTAAAGCCTCATAGATTTCAGAAGATGAAAATAACGAAATAGTTTTCGATACAGTTTCTGAACTTGAAACCGTTGCGTAATCTGTTTCAATGATTTCTTTAGCTTCTAAAAAAGCCAATGATTTTAGGCAAGACACAACAAACACCATGTCTATAATTAAGTCGTTGGATCTCTTAACTATTTTGAATCAACAACATTGTTGATTACAGTATACCCCTTCAAGTTATGCCTAATGCAATTTACTTAGTTGAGGGTGACCGAAAGGATGTAGCATAAATCAACAGAAATTTGGGGTACGCCTAGAGAAACAAGGTTAATTGTTATTTTCATCACTGAAATAGGCGTTAGTAAAGAACTGTAAGATCGATCACCCTTAAAACCGTATTTTGATAACATCCAATTATCAATTGAGTTAATTCTTAAGCGCTCACTAAGGAAAAAAGGTTTGACATAATCGAGACTTCAATAGTGACTACCGCAATGCACGCAGTTGACTTTCATGTAGCTTGTTATGCCAGAATTGTAAGCAACCACCATTACATATGCGTAGGTTCCATTAGGTGTTCCACAATCAATCCATCTGTCGCCACCATTATATACAAACTGCTCACTACTAAACCGCCAGTTATCATTGTCGATAGACACGTACACAAGGAATCTACTGAAAGGCGAGTTTAGCGAATTACTGTGCACCCAAACTTGTCCTGCTGTGGTGCCACCCATCCAATAAACAGACCTTGCGAAAGACCCTGGACTGGATGCAATGAATGTTGCATAGTTGTTGTCAGGAGTTCTAAATTGTGCATCGTACAATCCTGTGATTGATGCTGAACCATAAGTTTCAGACCAAGCGGTACTGCAAGCAAAATGTATCTCATCGTCTGGAAGCATCCACACCCAACTTTCCCAACCTTCCTCATAATGAGAAGTCCCAACACTAAACCCATGAGGTCTATACTGATCAGGAATATCATCAGTCGCACCAAACTTGACGTACTGAGGAGGATAAGTGTAGATCACTTCAAACCATTCAACCGCAAACGAAATCCTATAGGTATGACCATTCCAAACATGCCCATTTTTCTGATCTATAAAATGCTGCGTAGTCCAATAATTAGGAAACTGATCATACCCATAACATAAACTATCAAAACTCAAATCATACTCAAAGTATAGCTCACTCCCATACAATTTATCGTATGCAAACAACTGATCTTCAACCCAAATTGCGCCACCTTGTCTACTGATCGGAAAAAACAACGGTGAATACGGTCCTTCCGCTGGAATGGTTATAGTAAGCCCATTAGCGACAACCACACCATCTATCTCAAGAACCTTATGCAAACGAGCCTGCAACACTTGATTATCATACAAGCCCTCTTGATACGGAGGCAAATAAGCAGTCAAATACGCCGTATCATAAACATCATCTGAAGGATAACCAGTACACACCTGCTCAACCGACCAGTCATAACACCGCAAAAAACTGTTATCATCGACTTCAAGACTACCGATTATTGTTTCACCACTAGCCGCCACAGGCTTTATGTCTAATATCGTAAATATTGTAACACAAAGAACAGCAGCTATTATGAAACTAATTCCTTGATTTTTCATCGATCTCTTCTTTTCTATGTTTATTGTTTATAAAATTAGCTAAAAAACACAAAAAAAGAGTTAATTATTAAAAATTAAAGTTTTAGGCGAAAATTGTTATAATAAAGAGAGAATTAACATATCATTTAACAGGGATTTGGTTTACTTACAGCAAACATCATTCTGACATAATAGGTCGCAAAAATAAGCCGTAAATATGGTTAATGGGTTGAGAGCCTAAACATGATAGTATCACAATAGAATAGGTTATATTATGTTTTATATTATGTTGATTCTCTACTTTCTTA
>Ga0172382_10010488_pt1 | contig 12408 bp, 10 predicted proteins | sample Leawel138RmetaG_FD_122245 | JGI IMG/M metagenome (GOLD analysis project Ga0172382, IMG submission 122245) | Leachate microbial communities from a municipal landfill in Southern Ontario, Canada - Leachate well 138R metaG | ecosystem: Engineered > Solid waste > Landfill > Unclassified | place...
AACGTCTGCTTCGATGCGCAGCAAGGCGTCGATCTCGGCATCAAGTCCAGTCAGCGGGGCCTGTGCGAGCAGCGCTAGCGCAGGGTGATTGGACAGGGTTTCGATCTGATAGACGCGAACGTCAAAAAACGCGTTCAACCGGCTTGCGCTCGATGCCAGCTGAGCTGACAGCCGTTCGCCGGTAATCTGCTCAAGCAGTGCGCTCGCATAGCGGTCGTAGAGCGCCGACACGAGCACCATCGGCAGCACGGCACCGAGCAGGGACACCAGAAAATATTTCCGGACCAGACTGTTCCGGATCCTCACCTGCTCACTCCGGTGCCCGCAGAATCAGTGTGTCTCCGCGCTGAACGAACTCGAGGTGCTTGAGCACGCTCATGCCGAGCAGAACCTGATCGTCGCGCATGCCAGGGTTGAGGTCGCCACGGACCTGGCGAGCGACGAAGGGGCCGAGGGCGAGTTCGTCGATGATCGTCATGCGCACGGTCACGTTGCCGTTGGCCGTGCTGACCTGCGCCGGCGTGCCCGCTTGCAGCCCGAGAACGGACCCGAGGTGGGCGGGCACGGAAACCTGTGTGGCGCAGGTATCGAGCAGGAAGCTGACTGGCTGGCCGTTGATCGTGCCGGGGGCAACGTAATGGCCCATGCGGTTACGCTGGAGCACCAGCTCGCGACTGCCGGGTGCAACTTCCAGGTTGCGGTTGGGGTTGAGCCTGCGGTCGACCTGATCGGAAAAGAACAGCCACAGCACGCCGAGCAGCGCCAGCGCCGACAGCCACGACATGATGCGACCGAGTCTGCGGGTACCGTGTTGCCCGGGCGTATTCATCGCTCAGTGTGGAGCCGGCCTCAGGCGAGGACCTGACCGTGCTCACGCGTGGCATGGAAGCCGACCTTCGGCCACTTTTCCATGGTCACTGCGAGGTTGTAGCGGCTGGTGGCCAGATAGACCATGTTGCCATCCACGTCCTTGCCCAGACGCAGGCCCTGCTCATACTCGAAATTGCGCCGCGTGAGCTCGTCAGGGAAAGTCAGCCAGCGCGCGGTGTGGATGTCGGCCGATTCGAAAATGGCATCGACCTTGTATTCATCCTTCAGCCGCTGGGCCACCACCTCGAATTGCAGCTGTCCCACGGCGCCAAGCAGCATCTGGCCGCCTTCCTGCTCGAACACCTGGATGGCGCCTTCTTCGCCAAGCTCCTGCAGACCTTTCTGCAACTGCTTGGATTTGAGCGGGTCGCGCAGGCGTGCGGCGCGGAACATTTCTGGCGAGAAATACGGAATGCCCTTGAAGCCAAGGTTTTCGCCTTCGGTCAGGGTGTCGCCGATCTGCAGCTGGCCGTGGTTATGGATGCCGATGATGTCGCCGGCGACGCCGTCGTCCTTGAGCACACGCTCGTTGGCCATGAAGGTCAGCGCGTTGGCCAGCTTCATGTCACGTCCCGCGCGCACATGCTTGACCTTCATGCCCGAGCTGTAGCGACCGGAGCAGATGCGGAAGAAGGCGATACGGTCGCGGTGCTTCGGATCCATGTTGGCCTGGATCTTGAACACGAAGCCGGAGAACGGCGCTTCTGCCGGTTCGACCACGCGCTTGCCGCCATCGCGTGGCTGCGGCGGCGGGGCCCAGTCGATCAGGGCCTGCAGGATTTCCTGCACACCGAAGTTGTTGATACCCGAGCCGAAGAACACCGGGCTCTGACGCCCGGCAAGGAACGCCTCAAGTTCGAACGGCGGCGATGCATCGTTGAGCAGTTCGACATCGTCGCGAACCTGCTTGATTTCCATCGGGAACAGCTCGTCTAGCAGCGGGTTGTCGATGCTCTTGATGATCTCGGCATCACTGCGTTTTTCCTCTCCGGAGGTAAAGCGCAGCACGGCATCGTTGAGCAGGTGATAGACCCCGCGGAAGGCCTTGCCCATGCCGATCGGCCAGCTCACCGGTGCACACTGGATCTTGAGCACCTCCTCGATCTCGGCGAGCAGTTCGAAGGGCTCGCGCACTTCGCGGTCCATCTTGTTTACGAAGGTGATGATCGGCGTATTGCGCAGGCGGCACACGTCGAGCAGCTTGATGGTCTGTGCTTCCACACCCTTGGCGGCGTCGATCACCATTACCGCGGCATCAACGGCGGTCAGCACGCGGTAGGTATCTTCGGAGAAGTCTTCGTGACCCGGGGTGTCGAGCAGGTTGATGGTGTTGCCCTGGTACTCGAACTGCATCACCGAGCTGGTGACCGAGATGCCGCGCTGCTTCTCGACCTCCATCCAGTCGGAAGTGGCGTGGCGGGCCGATTTGCGTGCCTTCACCGTGCCGGCGAGCTGGATTGCACCGCCGAACAGCAGCAGCTTTTCGGTCAGCGTGGTCTTGCCGGCGTCGGGGTGGGAAATGATGGCGAAGGTGCGGCGCTTCTGGACATCGCGCAGCAATTCGGGCGGGAAAGGGGTATCGGCCATGGGAGATCCGCAAAAAACAAAGCCGCCGGCCCGATCGGGCGAGGCGGGAACAGGCACGATTCTATCAAGGAACCGGACCCGATCGTGGCGATCGGCGCCGCCCGGATGAAGTGACAGGGCCTGTCGCGCGGCGGCGGGCTGCCCCGGCCGCGCGACAGGCCCTGTTGGGGTCAGGCAGATTTCTTCGCGGCGCGTTTGCGTGGAGCGGGCTTTGCCGCGGCGGCATCACCGTCGCCATCCGTCTTCTTGGCACTGGTCTTGGCGGCGGCGGTCTTGCTTGCAGCCGTTTTCGCAGTACCGGCTTTCGGTGCCTTGGCTTCGAACTCGAAGCCAACCTTGCCATCCTTGCCGCGCACCAGATAGGCCGAGAACTTGCGCCGTGTGCGTGCGGACACGAAGCCCTTGAGCAGTTCGGTCCTGCCCTCGGTCAGCAGTTTGGTCATCTGTTCGCGCTCGATCGGCTGCTGCAGGATGACCTTGCCGGAGCGGAAATCGCAGCTCTTGCCCGGGCCCACGGATTTCTCGCAGACATAGGCCATGCCATGCTCAAACACGCGGGACTGGCATTTCGGGCAACTGCCCAGGCTTTCCTGTGCAGAAAAATCGACCGGTTCGGCTTCTTCGCCCTCCTTGGGCTGACCAAAGTCGAAGGTCGGCTGCTTGTCTTCATTGAGCACGATGTCGGCGTTGAACAGCCGGCCCATCTTGTTGCGGAAGCCGAGCAGCGGTCCGATCTTGCCGTCGCGCAGCAAGGCTTCGATTTCGGGGATCTCGAACTGGCGACCGGCCACGATCTTCCAGGTGCTCCAGTCGCACGACTGGCAGGCGAACTTCTTGTAGTTTTCCTTCACCACACCACCGCATTTCGGACACGGCGTGCTCAGGGTGACGAAATCACCCGGTACGGTATCGGATTCGAAGCTCTTCGCGCGCTCCACGACGTCGCGCGTCATCTCGGCGATTTCGTTCATGAAGGCTTCGCGCGACAGCTCGCCGCGCTCCATGCGCGACAGCTTGTGCTCCCAGCCACCGGTCAGTTCCGGTGAGGTCAGTGCGGAGACGCCGAGCCCCTTGAGCAGGGTGATCAGCGAGAAGGCCTTGGCGCTCGGGATCAGCTCGCGACCGTCGCGGTGGATGTACTGCTCCGCGATCAGACCTTCGATGATCTGCGCCCGTGTCGCTGGCGTACCGAGGCCGCGGTCGGCCATGGCGGCGCGCAGCTCTTCGTCGTCGACCATCTTGCCCGCACCTTCCATGGCGGAGAGCAGCGTCGCTTCGTTGAAGCGTGCCGGCGGCTTGGTCTGCAGCGCCTTGACCAGGAGGTCTTCGGTGGACACGGTCTCGTTCGGCTGCACCGCAACCAGCTGGGCGCCGCCCCCTTCCTTGCTGTGCTTGCCGCCCTCGTCCGAGGTGCCTTCCTTGCCATACACGGCAAGCCAGCCGGCATTCACCAGCACTTTGCCTTCGGTCTTGAAGGCTTCGCCTTCGACGCGGGTGATACGGGTGGTGATCTGGTATTCGGCGGCGGGGTAGAACACTGCCAGAAAGCGGCGGGTGACCAGGTCGTAGATCTTCTGTTCGGCTTCGGAGAGTGACTTTGGTGCAGCGCCGGTGGGAATGATCGCGAAGTGGTCGGAAATCTTGGCGTTATTGAAAATGCGCTTGTTCGGCTTGACCCAGCCCTTTTTCGCGATTTCGTTGGCAAAGGGCGCGTATTCGATCGGCAGCCCCTTCATCACCTCGGGGACGGTGCCGACATAGTCTTCGGGCAGCGCGCGCGCATCGGTACGCGGGTAGGTCAGGACCTTGTGCTTCTCGTACAGTGCCTGGGCGATCTGCAGCGTAACCCGCGCAGAGAAACCGAAGCGGCCGTTGGCGTCGCGCTGCAGACTGGTGAGGTCGAACAGCGTCGGTGACATCTGGCTGGAAGGCTTGGCCTCCTCGCTGACCTGTCCCGGCTTGCCTTCGCATTTGGCGCGGATGGCTTCGGCGCTCGCTGCATCCCACAGACGGTGCGCGTTGGCGTGCTCGTCGCCTTCCACCTTCTTGAATTTCTCGTCGAGCCAGCGCCCGGTGTATTCGCCCGCCTTGCAGCCGAACGTGGCTTCGAGCTCCCAGTAATCGCGCGGCTTGAACTTGCGGATGCGGTCTTCGCGCTCGACCACGATGGCCAGCGTGGGGGTCTGCACCCGGCCGACCGTGGTGAGGTGAAAGCCACCGGTCTTGGAGTTGAATGCGGTCATCGCACGGGTGCCGTTGATGCCGATCAGCCAGTCGCTTTCGGCGCGGCAGACCGCGGCGTTGCGCAGCCCTTCGACGTCGCGGGCGGCACGCAGGTTGGCGAAACCGTCACGGATCGAGTTGGCGGTCATCGACTGCAGCCACAGGCGCTGGGTCGGCTTGCCGGTGCCGGCGTGCTGGGCGATGAAGCTGAAAATGAGCTCGCCTTCGCGTCCCGCGTCACATGCGTTGATCAGGCCGGTGACATCCTTGCGCTTGATCAGTCGCGTCAGCAGCTTGAGGCGATCCTCGGTCTTCTCGATCGGTTTGATGGCGAAGTGTGGCGGAATGACGGGAAGATGGGCGAAGGTCCACTTCCCGCGCTTGACTTCGTATTCTTCCGGGACGGCGAGTTCAAGAAGATGGCCCACGGCCGATGACAATACGTAGTCATCAGACTCGAAGTAGTCCTTTTCCTTGGTAAAGCCGCCCAGCGCACGGGCGATATCCTGCGCAACGGAGGGTTTTTCCGCGATGATTAGTTGCTTGCTCATGCCGGCTTGGCCGATGCGGAGCACCCCGATGGGCGTCCGTCCGATAGGTTGTAGAGCGGCGGATGATAATGAGCCCGCCGGATGACTTGCAAGGGCGCCGAGTCCGCTCCGGACTCAGTGGAAGACTGGTTGATACTCATCATCGTCGCCCGATAGCAGTTCGTCGATGATGAGGCCATCCAGCGGTTGTTCCTGTTGCCACAGGACCATCAGCACGATGACTTTGAGGCGGTTCAGCGTAATGTTGAAGTCGCCCAGTGCCATCGCACGTTCGACGATGAGCTCGCGCTTGCCTGCGTCCAGGACGCCGGCCGCCTCGAGAAAGGTGATGAAGCCTCGACAGTCGGGGCTGAGTTGGGCGTGCTCTTCCTCGGCGTAGATCCGGATCGAACCTGCGCTGGGCGGCGTGCATGGCTGGGCGGTTTCGGCGATGCGGCGCAGGCCTGCCAGCCAGTCGAGCGCCTCATTGATTTCTTCATCTTCGAACCCGGCGGCCGAGAGCTTGCGCGCAAGCTGATCGGACGCGGGGCAGGCGTCAGCGTGGATATAGCTTTCGAAGAGGTATACAAGAACGTCGAACATGATGACCTCCCGGAATGAGCTTGACGGTTCAACAGGCCGCACAAAACGGCACTCGCGAACGTCGGGTACTAGTCCCGAACGGGCGCTCCCTCTTTATGGAGGCGCTGGAACCGGTTGCCTGGCAGGCGAACGAGCACGGCCTCCAGTTCCATGGGCAGCAGGATGGCGTACAGCGCATCGACCGTCAAGCCGCAACGGAGCGCGAGGGTGTCGATATCGACGGCCTCGTCGCCAAGGGCCGTGAGCAGTTGGCTAGCCTCGGGCGTGAGCGGCAATGCGGGTTGAGAGGGGGCCGTCAGGGCTGCTGGTGCGGCTTTTCGGCGTGACCGGGTGCGTGCGGGCGGCAGTGTAGTCACTCGTCCGCGCAGCTCCTCCAGCACGTCTTCGGCGGTCTCCACCAGTTTTGCCCCGTCACGTATCAGGCGGTGGCAGCCACGCGCCAGGGGCGAGTGGATGGAGCCGGGGATGGCAAACACTTCGCGTCCCATCTCGGTCGCGAGTCTTGCGGTGATCAGCGAACCGCTGCCGACAGCCGCTTCGACCACCAGCACGCCGTGACTCAAGCCGGCAATCAGGCGATTCCGACGCGGAAAGTTGTGGCGCAAGGGCGGGGTGCCGAGGGCAAACTCACTGACGATGGCACCGCTGGCGGCGATCTCGCGCGCAAGCGCGGCGTTGCCGGCAGGATAGATGCGATCGGCACCAGTACCGATGACCGCAACCGTGCTGCCCTCGCCGCTCGAGAGTGCGCCACGGTGGGCTGCGGCGTCGATTCCGAGGGCCAGGCCGCTGATGATGGTGAGTTGCGCCTCGCTCAGGCTGCGGGCGAAGGCTTCCGCGTTTGCCACGCCCTGGGCGGTGGACGAACGTGCGCCGACAATGGCCAGCCCGGGACGGTTGAGTAGCGCCGGATCGCCCTTGACGTAGAGCAGGATGGGAGGATCTGCGGTGTCGAGCAGCGCCTGGGGGTAATCGCTGTCGGCCAGGGTGAGAATGTGATTGCCGGCTTCGGCGCTCCACGCCAGTGCGGCATCAATCGCTGCGTTTTCACCGGATGCCAGGAGCTGGTCCGCTGCCTGGCCACCGATGACTGCGGCGATCGAACTGCGAGCATGCGCGAAGACCGCCGATGGCAGGCCGAATGCGGCCAGCAGCTTGCGCTGGCGCTCGGGGCCCAGTTCGGGTGTGAGCGCCAGTCGCAGCCAGGCGGCCAGCTCTGCGCTGTCCGCCGTTTGCGCCTGTTCGGTCAGGGTTTGCGAACCCCGTCTGCAATTGAAACCTGTCCGTCGGTTTCCATCACCAGCGCGTAGGAAACACGTTCGAAGGTGCGGAACACGAAGACCAGGCCATAGCGTTTCTCGGGCAGCTGGTAGGCTTCCTTGACGCCGTCTTCCTTGTATTCGGCAACGCCCCGGTTGCGGTACAGGGCCAGCACGTGACCGCGCTCCAGACCGTCACGCTCGCCGACGTTGAGGGAGATCACGCTGAACCGTCCGGCTTCAGCCACACCACGGTAGATCGACATGACGCGACCGTCGATGGCGTTTTCCGGTGCGTGCGGGACGTACGAAAACACGCTGGGGCGCTCGCTCGGCAGCATCAGGTCGCCGACACCGATTTCCTCGACCGAAGTCACGATTTTGAGGGTGACCGGATCGCTGCGCTCGGTGACGCGAGCGGTGCCAAGGTACACCGCCTCGTAGGCGACGATCTCACCGGTGATGGGATCCTTCAGCGGGGTGGCGGGACGGAAAACCTGCCACAGATCAGAATCGTCGCTGACGTTCTTGGCAAAGATGGTGTCACCCTCGCCGGTGTATATCCGGCTGGTTTCCGTGGCGATGATGGTTGCCGCGCCCTGCAAACGGGCTTCGTCCACGACGAGCGGCTTGTTCAGGAAGGGCTCGATCGCGTTCAGCGGAATGCTGGGCAGTTCGTTGCCGAGCGTTTCCTCGTAGACCTGCGGCAGGCGCTTGTCGATACCCAGGCGCTTGCCGATGCTGAGCCATGGCCCGCTGCGATCGAGATGCACGATCTGGCCCGGGTAGATCAGATGCGGGTTGCGGATCTGGTCGCGGTTCATGCGCCAGACTTCCGGCCAGCGCCACGGCTGCTTGAGGAAGCGGCCGGAGATGTCCCACAGGGTGTCGCCCTTGACCACGGTGTAGGAGTCCGGCGCATCGTCGGCGATCTCTGCGCCCTGCGCTGCCGCAGTGTTGCTGACAAGGGTCGCAATGCAGACGATGAGAGGGAATATAATTCGTATCATTGCTCGCTTCCGGTTGATGCGGGTCGGCACGAGCCGGCCCGGAACGCTAATGGCCGGCGAGCGTCGAAGTAGATGTACCCCAATACGACGTCCGGCGCAGCACATGGTCATTCATGTCAAAGCGCTTGAAATTCTGCACTTAAAGGCTTAACGCGGCAAGCATTTATGGCTCTACTACCGATACTCCGTTTCCCCGATCCCCGTCTGCACACGCGCGCGACCGAAGTTGCCGTGGTGGACGATTCCATCCGTCAACTGATCAAGGACATGGCAGAAACCATGTACGAGGCGCCCGGCATCGGACTCGCGGCAACACAGGTCGATGTTCATAAGCGTATCGTGGTGATCGACATCAGTGAAGATCAGACCGGGTTGATGGCATTGATCAATGCCGAAATCGTCGAGCGCAGTGGCGAACAGATGTGCGAGGAGGGCTGCCTGTCGGTCCCCGGCATCTATGAGAAGGTGACCCGAGCGGAGCGCGTCAGGGTGAAGGGGCTCAACGAAAAGGGCGAGGCCTTCGAACTTGAGGCCGAAGGACTGCTGGCAGTGTGCATTCAGCACGAGCTGGACCACCTTGAAGGCAAGGTCTTCGTCGAATACCTCTCGCAGCTCAAGCAGGGCCGGATCAAGAGCCGCCTGGCCAAGAAAGCCCGAATTACCGCCTGAGCGCGGACTGCCAGAGAACCTGATGACGATGAACTCCCCCTTGCGCGTGGCCTTTGCGGGCACGCCGGATTTTGCGGCGCGCGCGCTTGAAGCGATTATCGACGCCGGCTTCGACGTGCCGCTGGTCCTGACTCAGCCCGACCGCCCCGCCGGACGTGGCATGAAGCTCACGCCCAGCGCGGTCAAGCAGGTCGCGCAGAAGCACGGTATCGAAGTCGATCAGCCGGATCGCCTGCGTACCGCAGAACAGCGTGCCCGTCTCGCGGCGTGCACGCCCGACGTGCTGGTGGTGGCGGCCTATGGCCTGATCCTGCCGCCCGAGGTTCTGCAGCTGCCACGCCTGGGCTGTCTCAACATCCACGCCTCGCTGTTGCCGCGCTGGCGTGGTGCGGCGCCAATCCATCGCGCGCTCGAAGCGGGTGATGCCGAGACCGGCATCACCATCATGCAAATGGACGAAGGGCTCGATACCGGACCGATGCTGATGCGACACGTCCTGCCGATTGCGGCGGACGACACCACCGGCAGCCTGCATGACAAGCTCGCGGCGCTCGGTGCCGGCGATATCGTCGACACCCTGCGCCTGCTGCCCGGGGGCGAGCTCCGCGCACAGGCGCAACCGCTCGAAGGCGTGACTTACGCCAGCAAGATCGGCCGCACCGATGCGGAAATCGACTGGCGACGCCCGGCACGGGAGATCGAACGTGCGGTGCGCGCCTTCAATCCCTTCCCCGGCGCGGTGGGGCATCTGCGCGAGACCCCGATCAAGTTCTGGTCGGCGCAAGTTGTCGATGGCGGTGGCGAGGCGGGGACGGTGCTGCGGGCGGACGAAGCCGGTGTGGTGATCGCCTGTGGCGAGGCAGCACTGTGTTTCACCACCTTGCAGCGACCCGGTAGCAGGCGCATGGCCGCAGGGGAATTTCTGCGTGGTTTTGCAGTCAATGCCGGTGACAGGTTTACCGTCGAAAACACGTCAGCTGCTTGATTTTCCGGTAATTGTCTCCATCTATCGCGCAAACCCAACGTTCTTGAGGAACACGATCAATGTTTGGAAACTGGATGAAGACCTCCATCCTGATGGCCGGTATCGTCGCGCTGTTCGGCGTCGTCGGTGGTGCCATCGGAGGCCAGCAGGGCATGCTGATCGCGCTGCTGTTCGGTGGCGGCATGAATCTGTGGGCCTATTGGTTCTCGGACAAGGCCGTGCTCAAGATGTACAACGCCCGTCAGGTCGATGCGAGCACCTCGCCCTATCTCTACAACATGGTGCGCGATCTGTCGCAGCGCGCCGGCTTGCCGATGCCCAAGGTCTACATCATCGACGAAGATCAGCCCAACGCGTTTGCCACCGGCCGCAACCCGGAGCACGCCGCGGTGGCTGCCACCTCGGGCATCATGCGCATGCTCTCCGAGCGCGAGCTGCGCGGCGTGATGGCGCACGAGCTGACGCACGTGAAGAACCGCGACATCCTGATCTCGACCATTTCGGCCACCGTCGCCGGTGCGATCTCTTCGCTCGCCCAGTTCGGCATGTTCTTTGGCGGTTCGCGTGACGGTGAAGATCGTCCGAACCCGATCGTCTCCATCATTGTCATGCTGATGGCGCCAATTGCGGGCATGCTCATCCAGATGGCGATCAGCCGCACCCGCGAATTTGGTGCCGACCGCGGTGGTGCAGAGATTTCGGGTGATCCCGAAGCCCTGGCCAGCGCCCTGACCAAGATCGACGCCTTCGCCCGCGGCATTCCGATGCACGCTGCCGAGGCACATCCGGAAACCGCGCAGATGATGATCATGAATCCGCTCTCGGGCGGTGGTCTGCGCGGACTGTTCTCCACTCACCCGGCTACAGCGGAGCGGGTCGCCAAGCTGCGCGCGATGCGATAAAGCCGCCGGCGTGGCGGCCTGACACCGGTCGGGGCAGGTGATCCATTTGCGGATCCCTGCCCCGATTGCTTTGCAATCTCCTAGAATCACGTCTTCGGGCAGGTTTTTTCCTTCCCGAAGCGGCGGTCTATGCACTGCCATTCAAGCGCCTGCCCGCGAGGGCCGGCAAAAACGCGTGCCGGCGGCTTCCCGCACCGGTGCAGTAATCGACAAATCGGGAGCAACAACATGTCATCCATTGAATACGCCTCCACGAGGCGTGTTTGTGCTTGCGCCGCGAGTGACGCAAACCTTCGGGACCCTGCGCTCATCTGCAGCAGACCGCTGCTCCATTCCGCACCGGATCACCTGCGGTGAACACTGGCCGCAGCGTCGGCCCGACCCTTGTCGCCAGCCTTGTCTTTGCCCTGTCGATGCCGTTCGGCGCGATGGCAAACGGGCTCGAGGCCATTGATCAGCTGCCGCCCTTTCCGCCTGCGCTGCGCACGGCACTTGAGGGTGTGCGCGGCAAGGCGGTGATGGTCAATTTCTGGGCGAGCTGGTGCGGTCCCTGCCGCGACGAGATGCCGGCGCTGGTCGAACTCGATGAAGCCGAGCCCGGCATGGTGCTGATCACCGTGGCGGTGGCCGACCGTGCAGCCGATACCCGCCGTTTTCTGGACGATCACCTGCTCGATACGCTTGCCGTGATCGCCGATTCCGATCAGGCGATCTCCCGCCAGTGGGGGGTGCGCACCATCCCCACGACCTACGTGCTCGACACCACCCATCAGCCCCGTCTGCGCGTGCGCGGCGAAGCCGACTGGCGTGATGCCGCCGTACGCGCCCGCGTCCTCAAGGCTGCAGGCATCGACACACGAATCAACCCCAATTGACAGGAAGTACACAGATGAACCGTCGCAATTTTCTCAAGACCACCACGCTCGCTGCGACCCTCGCGATGCCCGCCTTCGCCGCACAGGCCGCCACGTCAGCAGCGCCGCTTGCTTCCGCAGCGTTTGCGCCCAGCCCCGAAGCCGGCTGGCGCACTTTCGAGCTGACCAGCCGTGTCGAACCGCAACAGACGGGGGGCGTGCTGCGCGCATGGGTGCCGTTGCCTTCAGTTGATGCCGCCGAGTGGTTCCGGCCGATGGGCAATCTGTGGCAGGGCAACGCCAGCGTGATGCGGGTTGAGACCGATCCGGTGTACGGTGCGTCGATGCTTTACGCCGAGTGGGCGCCGGAGACGGTCAATCCGCAACTTGAAATCGTCAGCCGCTTCGCCACCCGTGACCGCGCCACCGATTTCAGCCGCCCGGCTGCCAGCTCGATCAAACTGTCGGCAGCCGAATTCGAGCTCTACACTCGCGCCACCGAACTGCTGCCGACCGATGGCATCGTGCGCGACACCGCACTCGAGATCACCCGTGGCGCGAGCACCGATGAGGAAAAGGCGCGTGCGATCTACGATTGGGTGGTGGACAACACTTTCCGCAATCCCAAGACCCGTGGCTGCGGTGTCGGCGACATCCGCACCATGCTCGAGACCCGTGACCTGTCGGGCAAGTGCGCCGACCTCAACACCCTTTACGTCGGTCTGGCCCGCGCTGCTGGCCTCCCGTCGCGCGATGTCTACGGCGTGCGCGTGGCCGACTCGCGCTTCGGTTACAAGAGCCTGGGCAAGAGCGGCGATGTGTCGAAGGCGCAGCATTGCCGCGCCGAAGTGTTTCTGTCGCGCTTCGGCTGGGTGCCGGTCGACCCCGCCGACGTGCGCAAGGTCGTGCTCGAAGA
>Ga0172382_10010490_pt1 | contig 12408 bp, 11 predicted proteins | sample Leawel138RmetaG_FD_122245 | JGI IMG/M metagenome (GOLD analysis project Ga0172382, IMG submission 122245) | Leachate microbial communities from a municipal landfill in Southern Ontario, Canada - Leachate well 138R metaG | ecosystem: Engineered > Solid waste > Landfill > Unclassified | place...
CTGAATTCCTTCACAAGTATAACAACTATCCGATAGATTCAGACATTGGTTACCCTACTCCAGGCTCCCTTGGTGCTTATGGACCGGAAAAATACAACTGCCCAGTTCTCACTTTTGAATGTCCTGAATTAAAGAGTCATAAAGAAACATTAAAAGAGATTTGGGAAGAAAATGAGAAAGGTTTAAAAGACCTCATGCAAAGTGATCTCATTACCAAAAAACTTGCTAACTAATCCCACTCATCATCCCAGAAACATCATTTCTGGGATGATTTTCCTTATTCTTCACATTCACTAAAGAAATAACCAGTAAAAATTACACCCTTAAAGCCCTTTAAGCTGCGGCGCGATATTTAAGTGCTATAGATTCCCTACGGAATGATATTAACTCACAAAAATGAGGAGAGGCCCCATGAAACTTCTAAACCCTTTGATGATTCTTGGACTTATCATTGGCCCATCTACGGTGTTGGCAGCCGACTGGAATAACCATGCTCTCGACTGCGTTGGCAGAAGTGGCGTGGTAAGTATTTTAACTTCTGAAAGAACGAATAAGCTTCACTCTGGCCATGGCCTTGGAGAACTTCAGGCACGCAACTGGGAACTAGGAAACGTTTACGCATATACCTCTCATCTTGTAGCTCCACTTCCTTTAAGAAAAGTCAGCGAAGCTAAGAGATCTGTTTTTACTGGTAAGAAAAAAGGTTTCGGCCTTTATGAAAATCATCAATATATTTTGGATTTAAGAGATACCATTGATGATGGAATGTTTTTGAAAAGTAAAATTACTGGTGAGGTCATGGAGTGTCATGCAAAATACAATGACCTTCCAGGTTGTTGCTAATAGAAATAAAAAGGCCCTCTTTTCGAGGGCTTTTTTTATGATGCTTTTGTAAATTTAATAACTTCAACTGGACAAGCTTCTGCAGCTTCTTGAACACGAAGCCCATCATCTAGAGGAGCGTTCGGTCTGATGATACAAGTATCAGATGTAACTTCGAAAACTTCAGGATAAATATCTTCACAAGCATTACAAACAATACATCCTGGCTCAATCCATACCTTAGAAATGGGGAATGTTGGCTCTTTCTCTACAGGAGCTCCACCAGCAGCAGCTCCAGCTCCTGCAGCAGCAAACTCTCCGGCGAACATAGGGTTCGTTGCAATTTTAAGAGCAGGACCTTTACCAGGAACAGTATCAGCAATGAAGCTTCTCATTGGAATATCAATTGGAGATTTAGAAACTTTTGGAGCATCAAGTTTATTCTTTTCTTTAAACTCCGCTACAGTCATTTGCGCTTCAGCAACAAGTTTTTTGAACTTTGGTCCCTTCATTTCAAATTGGAAAGAAACACCATCTTTGCGAGAACCAACTTCAACCATGATCGATGCATTTTCAAAATTTTTCTGTCCTAGAAGATCAATGTAACCTGGCCCCATATCAACTTCAGTTGCGAAAGAAGATGAGAAACCATCAAATGCTTTAGAAACTTCAAGTTGAGAAGGAGATCCAAATGGATTGAACATACGAATTTTTACATAATCCATTTTTGCCGGCTCTTTAGCAGAGTTCCACTTGAAACCGAAAGCGAACATATTTCCACTTTGGACCGTTTTTAAGAATGTAATTCTTGGCTTACCAAAGAGTGTCTCGAATGCTCCAAACAATAAACTGATTACGGCTAGCCCCACTACTAAATTGAGAACTAAGAAGAGGGCAATTCCCATGGCTATTAAGCTAGTTGACACTGTTATCTCCTACATTATCACTGTTTAAATACTGACAAATTATAGCTCAAAGCATACACAATTAGAACGAAAACTTGCGTCTAATTCTTGCTAGTTTTGTCAGTTTTTCGCTAGAATGGCGGGATGTCAATTCTATTACAAATTAAAGCAGCTATTATTACTTTATTTTTATTGGTTTTCATGCTCTTTCCCGCATGTTTTCTAGCTGCCCCATTCCCTCTGAAATATCGCCTAAAGTTTATTTGTCCATTTTGGAAGATATTTGCCACTCTCGTGCTCAAGTGGGGAACCCACTCCAAGCTTGATATCCAAGAAGATAATCGCTCTCCAGAATTCAAAACAAATCCGAGCTATGGGCTTTACATTGCTAATCACCAAAGCTTTGTTGATATCCCCTTAATGGCCACCATGTTTCAAATTCCACCTATCATGAAAAAAGAAGTGCTCTACCTTCCTATTTTCGGATTAGTGGCCTGGGCCAGTGGTTCAATGCCGGTTTCTCGCTCAAAGGGTGGCTCTCGAAAAAAAGTATTTAAGATGTGTCGTGATCGCTTACTTAAAGACAAACTTGCTGTTCAGTATTATCCGGAAGGAACCCGCTCTCGTGATGGTAAGCCAAAATCATTTGCAGAAATTAAAACTCCCCTTATCCATCTGGCCTACAATAACAACGTTCCTGTCATTGCAACGTCTCTTTATGGAACTTCGCTGGTGCTGACTAATAAAGGAAAGATCAATACGGGTAAGCATTTAGGAATTAAAATTTTTAAAGAAATTTATCCGCAGGATTTTTCAAGCTACGAGGAATTTGCAGAAGCTTGCTGGAACAAAGTCTTAGAGGGGCATAAGGAGCTTGAAGCTAAGCTATCTCATCTGAATTAAAATTTATTTTAGGGCGAATTTCAGCGTCGTTTCTATAAAGGAGCCCTAAAAGTTTTCCTGATTCTTGCGAAATGGCCCAGTAAAAATGCCCTTGTGGCCCATTAAAATCGGCGTATTTAAAAAAGCCCCCATTCTTAAAAATCTTCTCTTGTCTCTCAGTGAGTACTAACTCTGAGAAAGGAAGAACCTTATTAACAGGAAGTCCATAGGCCATGACTGACTCATTTCTTTCCAGTGGCCAGTCTTTCTTTTTTAAAGCATTCTTGAAATTTACTTCATTTCCAACATTTTCCCGAACAAGAGAAACAAGAGTTCCTATTGTTCCAAGATAATTTGCGAAGTCAGAAAATAAAGTTCGAACATAAGTTCCAGAACTCACTCTGACTCTCACACTTAAATAAGGGAATTGATATTTTACAACTTTGATATCGTAGACCTGGCGAAGAACTTGCTCTTTTTTAATCTCAATCCCTTCTCTTGCCCATTCATGAAGAGCTCGACCTTCAAACTTAGCGGCTGAATATTTGTGAGGAGACTGCCAGTAATCTCCTAAAAATTTTTCACGAAGTTTTTCTTCAATAAACTCTTTAGGTAAACGAGATATTTCTTCTTTTAAATAGCGAGAATCATCAACTTGTGAAGGAGGAACTGTTAAATCTCCAGTCGGAGTTTCCACTCCTAATTTCCCAACGGCAAGGTAAGTTTTAGGAAGGTATTCATGAATAAAATCATTAAGTCTTGCCGCTCCAGCAATCCCAATCAGCAGGACACCTGATGCGAAAGGATCCAGAGTTCCAAAATGCCCGATCTTTCCAAAGCCAGTAGGAAGATGGCGTTTAAAGTGGCGAACGACATCATAAGATGTCATTCGCGCAGGTTTAAAAATATTAAAAATTAAAGGTGGATAAAGTGTCTTATGTTTCTTCATCCGTAGAATCTGATTGCAGAAGACGTGTGATTTTTAATTCGTCTTCAAATTGAGAGTTGTAGATAAAGTGAAGCTCTGGAGTATGACGAACTTCCAATCTGCCTGCCAGGATTTTTCTCATTCTTCCGGCCGTACTCTCAATAGCTTCTTTAGCGTCTCCACGAGTAGAAGCATTAAAAGTATCCCAGTAGACTTTAGCATGAGAATAGTCCTGAGAAAGCTCAACATGAGTCACTGAAACATTCATCAGACGAGAGTCCGAAAACTCACGGCGTAGTGCGAGATTAATTTCATCTCGCACACGCTCTTCATATTTTACTTTTGAAAATTTATTACCACGTCCGGCCACTTTCTACCTCTTAAAGAGTCATATCGTGAGATAATGTTCTCTTCTTATCTTCCATAATATAAGCTTCGATAAGGTCATCAACTTTAATATCATTAAAGTTTTCTAATGCCATACCACACTCATAGCCGGTTTTAACTTCTTTAACTTCATCTTTGAAGCGCTTCAATGTTGAAAGACGGCCATCGTAGATGATCTTACCATCACGAAGAAGACGAATTGAACAACCACGCTCAATTTTACCATCAATAACAGCTGTACCTGCAATTGTACCCACTTTCGGAATACTGAATGTATCGCGAACTTGAGCACGACCGATATACTTCTCCACTTTCTCAGGAGTAAGCATACCCTCAAGGGCAAGAGTCACATCATTGATCAGCTCATAGATGATTGAGTAAGTTTTGATATCAACACCTTTCTCTTCAGCAAGACGACGCGCAGTTGTTACCGGACGCATATTGAATCCAAGAATGAATCCGCCTGTCGAAGCAGCAAGGTTAACATCATTATCAGTAATTGCTCCTACACCACCGCCGATAACAGAAACTGAAACTTCATCATTTCCAAGTTTTTCAAGGGCATTAACGATAGCTTCGTATGAACCTTGAACGTCGGAACGAATGATAAGGTTAAGAATCTTCTTCTCTGCTTCAGAGTTGTTCTGAGCAGTAGCGAAGAAATCTTCAAGAGAAACAGTTTTCTTCTCAACAGTTGTATTGCTAAGAGCTTTTCTTTCATTGATACGGTTATCAACAACCTTTTGGGCTTCACGCTCATTCTTTACTACGTTCAGAATATCACCAGGAGAAGGAACTGTATTTAATCCAAGAATCTGAACAGGTGTTGAAGGCCCGGCAGAGTTAAGCATCTTACCAGAGAAATCCATAAGAGATCTTGCTCGGCCATAAGTTTCACCTACAACGATGGCGTCCCCCTTATTGAGAGTTCCTCGCTGAACAAGAATAGTTGCAACTGGACCACGTCCAACCTCAACCTTGGATTCGATAACCACACCTTCAGCAGCTCCTTTAGGATTCTCACGAAGTTCCATTATTTCTGCTTGAAGCTGAATGGCCTCTAGTAGATCATCGATGCCTTCTCCAGTATGTGCTGAAACGTGTACGTATTGAGTATCACCACCCCAATCTTCTGGAAGAAGGTTGTGCTCCATAAGCCCTTGCTTCACTTTATCAGGATTGGCAGTCGGCTTATCAATTTTGTTAACAGCAACAATAATAGGAACGTCTGCATTTCTACAGAACTTAATTGATTCAACAGTCTGAGGCATAACTCCATCATCTGCTGCAACAACAAGAACGACGATATCTGTTACATTCGCTCCACGCTGTCTCATGGCCGCGAAAGCCGCGTGACCTGGAGTATCCAGGAAAGTAAGAGTTGAATCTTTTACTTTCACAGAGTAAGCACCAATGTGTTGAGTGATTCCACCCGCTTCACCTGTAGCAACTTTCTCTTTACGAATGTAATCAAGAAGGGATGTCTTTCCGTGATCCACGTGACCCATGATTGTAATAATCGGGTTACGAAGAGGAAAAGAAGATTTATCTTCTTTTGTTACTTTATTAAGAACTTCTTCTTCCTTAAATGAAACATCTTCTACTCGGTAGTTCCATAGAGCTGCAATTTCTCCAGCAAGGATAACACCGATATCATCATCAGGTTTTACAAGAAGATTAATTTCTAAAACTTTATTTGCAAATTGTTCAAACTTAACACTTAGTTTCTGCGCAAGTTCTGCAGCAGTGATCGAACCGTGTACTTCAATAACACGCTTAGATTCTTTAACTTCAGTAATAAGAGTTTTCTGAGTTGGTCCCGTATATACCTTCTTTTTCTTCGCAACAGTGTAGATAGCCTTACCTACTAATTGAGAAGCGACTTTCATTTCTTCTTCTGCACGAAGCATTGTAAGGTCACGACCACCTTTACCACCGGCCACTGCCGCTTTCTTAGAAGCTGAAGCAAGCTCACCTACGCGCTTTCTATCTTTAACTTCATCATCATCCTCAACAACTCGAGGAGCTAGACGGTTATCAGAAACCTTTTTAGCAGGCTGATCTTCTTTTTTCTCTTCAGGCTTTTCTTCAGGCACATAAACAGGAGTAAAAGTATGTGGCATATCATCCACATAAACTTTCTTCTTCTCTGGTTTAGCCTTCGCCTCTTGAGTAGGTTTAGAAGGAGCTGGTTCAACGACTCTTAATCCGCCCATTTGTGTAGGAATTCTATCTTTTTCAGGCTCTTTCTCAGAGGCTTCTTCAGCACCTTTACTTTGTGCTTCAGCTTTAGCGATCTGAGCTTCTTTTTCTTCTTTCTCTTGGGCCTTCTTCTCGGCTTCCTCAATTTGAGCGGCTTTAGATTTTCTCTTAACCGTCACTGTTTTTGGCTTTGAATCTTCATCACCTGCCACTGTAGGAGATTGAACTACTACCGTTGCAGCATCTGGAGAGACTTCTTTAGCAGTTTCACTAGCTTCACGCTTGATGACTTTTCTAACAGCGGTCTTTTTCGGGGGAGTAGCAGCTGGCTTAGCGACTGGCTCGAAAGCTTCGCGGGCCTTTGCTTCTTCCTCTGCAGTGAGGCTGGCCATGTGGTTTCTCACACTAAAGCCCATTGATTTTAGTTTCTCAACTAAATCGAGGGCCCCTACCCCAATTTCATTGGCAAGCTCATATACTTTTTTTGCCATTCTTTTCTCCATTTATCCTTTAATAACAAAATTCATTATTTTAATTTAAAAGCAGCAAGCTCTTCTCTGAGTCTTCTTTCAGCTTCAGAGAATTTAGAAAGATCACTTTCTTTTTTCACTTCTTGTTTTTCAGCAGTTTGCTTAAATCCTGACTGACTAGGTACTGCTGAAGCTGAAACAATTTCCGCTTCTTCATCAACATCTGCCTTAATTTCCGGATTACTTAAAGCCTCTCGTGCCGCATCGATTAGGTTCTGTGCATCAGCAGTTGATTGACCAAGGAAACGGGCCACTTCTTCTGCACTCGAAGCACTCAAGTCAACAATGGACATAATCCCTTTGTGTACAAGAACCTGAGCAACAGCTTCTGAAAGGTTCGGTAACTGAATAAGATTTTCAACAGCAAGCTTAACTCTTTCTTGAAGCTTAGCTTTAGAAATGATGTTGATCTTCCATCCAGTTAACATCGCTGCCAGACGAACGTTTTGTCCGCGACGACCGATAGCAAGAGATAGCTGATCTTCTTCAACAATAACATCAAGAGTGTGTTCATCAGCGTTCTGAGTGATTGATTGAATTTCTGCCGGAGCAAGAGCAGCGCGAGCAAAAGTCTCAACATCAGCATTCCAACGAACGATATCGATCTTCTCACCTTGAAGCTCATTAACAATATTCTGAACACGAGAACCTTTCATACCAACACAAGCACCAACTGGATCAATATCTCGGTCAGCGGTAGCTACTGCAATTTTTGCACGATGGCCTGGTTCACGAGCTGCAGCTTTAATTTCAATTGTTCCATCAGCAATTTCTGGAACTTCTACTTCAAAAAGTTTTACTAAGAACATTGGAGAAGTACGAGTCAGACGAATCTCTGGACCTCTATTTGTCATTACTACGTCAGAAAGATAGGCCTGAATTCTATCGCCTGGCTTGAAAGACTCTCCATAAATGATTTCTCTTTTAGGAAGTACTGCATCTGACTTACCAAGGTCAATAATCACATTACCTTTCTCAAAACGACGAGCGATTCCAGTAACAAGGTCACCTTCTCTATGTTTAAATTCTGAGAATAGAATATCTCTTTCAGCATCACGAACTTTTTGGAAAATGATTTGCTTAGCTGTTTGAATATCAATACGAGTAAAGCCAGGGTTTTCAATTTTAATTCCCAGTTGATCCCCGATCTCACAATCTTCATCAAGGCTTCTTGCTTGCTCAAGTCCAATTTCAACAATGGGATCTTTAACAGTGTCTACAACGTTTTTATATTGGTAAATTTCAACTTCACCATCTTCTTCGCTATAGCGAGCTTCATACTCACCTTGAATACCAAATTTTTTACGAGCAGTGACTAAGAAAGCTTGTTCAATAGCATGAACAACGACTTCTTTCTTAATTCCACGGTCTTTTCCAAGTTGTTCAATAACACGTGATAAATCTGAAAAGTTCACTCTCTACTCTCCTTATTTGACCGAATTCAAATCCGGATCTAAATTCACTTTTTTTATTTGTTTATAATTTAATTTTAGTTCGTAACCTTTTACTTCCAGAGAAAAGCCTTCCTCTCCAACCGAGATAAGTTTTCCTCTGAACTTCTTCTCACCTTTAATACCTTTAGGAGCTCCCTGCACTTGCTCTTCTGATAGATTGCCGGTGATCACCACCAAAACAATTTCATTTAAAGCAAGATGAAAGTGCTCTCTTGTTCTGACGTGACGATAAACTCCAGGAGAAGAAACTTCTAAAACAATATCCTCCGGAATCCACTCTTCTGTTTCAAACGCAGGTGAGAGCGCATGATCAACTTTGACACAATCTTCGATGAGAGCAGAGCCTGTTCGTGGATCTTGAATATAAAGTCGCACTAATGTCTGATTCGGAAGATATTCCAAATCATACAAACGGTATCCGGCCTCAATTACTATCGGCTCACACATCAGAAAAAATTTTTGTTCTAAACCAGTACGCTTAATATCAATATCCATAAAATAAAAAAGGATGGAATAAATCCACCCTTTTTCTCCACTAACAAAAAAACTCAAAATGAGTAGATACTTGTTTTAACAAAGTAATTACAAAAGTGCAATTTTTAACGATTTCTGACTCACTGAATCAAAGTCATTATCCAAGCATTCTCTCCATTCGAATAGAATCCCTTGGCAAGATGGATTTTGTTGAAGCCCATTCTCTCATAAAATCTCACGGCCGCAACATTAGATTCACCCACTTCCAAAAAAATTTCCTTTACCCCCAGCTTCTGCACTGACTCACTAAATAAAAGATCCGCCAGCCCCTTGTTCCGATGGGCAGGAGTGAGGTAAATTTTAAGTAAATGGGCCCGTTCATCCCCTTCAAGATGTTGAAATAAGATATAACCGCCTAACTCGCTTTCCATCTGCAAAACAAAGCAGTGCATGTAGGGCGCCAGATTATTCCAGCTGGCACTATCCCATGGATGGGGAAAGTCCTGATCAGCACTTATCACCCATTCAAGATCAGATGGAGTCAAAGACCTAACGATAGAATTCATGATGAAACTGCTTATCCAGGGATTCCATAAAAAGGTCAATAGAGCTTTTTACGGAGCTTGCATTCCGAGAGTCGCTTAACTGGCTCCCATATCGAGATTTTAGATAGAGCTCTACTTTTAAAACCTGATAGAAGGTGGTCTTCAAGCGATCTTTATAAAAAATATCCTGAGAACACTTATTCACTTTCATGGCTTCAATCATTAAAGCATTAAGTTCCGGGGTAATTTCGGCCCGTTGATCACTTGAGTAGCGGATAAGCTTAAAAAATAATCGAAGTTTTTTAAGAAACTCTTCCTTTTCATAAAGGTATTTGCTGATTTCTCGTGTCCCCTCTGGAAGCTTTGTCAGGAAGTTTTGCCAGTCTTTAATGAAGTTCTTTCCGAAATAATTATAGGTAATGGAGTCCGGATAAGCGCAATCTAGTGCCTTAAAGTTTCTTAGATAGAAATGGAGATCACGAACGGAAACGGTTTTATCAACGACTTTAAAAAGAAAGCGATCAGAGGTTTGTGAAAAACCTCTGATCGGTAAACAAACAAAATTAAACAGGAGAAGAAATTTCGATATTTCCAATATTGTTACGTTTAACAACTTCATTTTCTTTATGGAAGCGAGCATTTACTCGAGGGTTAAAGGTATAACCATCTTTTCCTCTAAGGATATACTGACGCTTAACTCCTTTCGGTTCAATAAGCTTTCTCAAACGAGAGATACTTGTATAGATCAGTTTATCATGGATGAGCGGATTGTACTCATCTTTCCAGATCATACGAGCAAGGTCTTCCTTATTATAGTAAGTCCCCGGGTTTTGGGCCAATAAGAAAAGAATTTCTAACAGAACAAATCGATGTTTGAAATCGATGATTCCCAGATTTTTTTCGTGAATGATTCGGTTATGGCGATCAAGATAAAGATCAACACTTGAGTCATTTACATCTTCTACTTCCATCAGCACTAACTGCTGTAAGCGTTTAAAGTTAGACTCATCCAAAGAGTTTTGGGCCATATTGAAAAGCATAAGGGCCTTACTAAACTCACCCATTTTTTTAAAGGCGATTCCTTTATTGAGTAAGACATAGTTATGCATATTCCAGCAGCGTTTTGAGTGAAGGAGTTTCATTGAAAGATCATAATGCTCTAGAGAACCTTGATAATCCCCCTGATCTCTTAAAACGTTGGCCCAAAGAAGATGCATACTTCCTTTTAGGTACCCTTTTTTGAGGATCGTAAGTAGTTCATTTAATTGAACAAGATATGAAAGAGCATCTGAGAAATTCTTCATCTGATAGGCATTGGTGGCCATCGCGTGAAGAGATTTTGCCATTAACTCCGGCTCATTCTCAGACTGGGCTTTTCTATAGGCCTGATTGAAATTTTTCTGAGCTTCTTCAAACTCACCTTTATAAGTGTTTACGACTGCTGCATTATAAAAATATTCTGCTGTTAATGAAGAAAGGCTGGCAACGGCTTGATTAAGAAGTTCTTCTGAAAGCTCAATATAACGGTGAGCTTCTTTTTCATTTAAACCTTCCGAATAAATTCGGATAAGGAATCCATAAGTTTTAAAGACCGCAAAAGCATCCTGGGGCAACTCACTTTTTGTTAAGGCTAAGAGAAATTGCTCTTCTGCGCGCTCAAAATCTGCCTTATCGTAATAAATCTTGGCCAATCGGTAATAAGCCTGTCCCTCTACGCGGGATGAGTCTTCTGGTAAATGTGCGAGAAATTTATCATCTTTTTCGAAGTCTACTACTGCTTTTCTCATCAATGATTCTACTGATGGTGTTTGAATAGTATCCATTGGCCCTCCAAAGCTTGATCTTATAAACAAACAATAAACTTTTAGATCAAGTGGTGGGAGTTAAACCCCATCCCTTACAAAAAAGCAAGATTAAGCGACTCAGTTATCCACAAAAGCTAAAATATCAAATTATTCCAGTCAGTTATAAAAGTACCATGAATGTAAGTTTTTCCATAAAAAGCCTCTTCGCCCTCACCTTCTGACAATGATGTTTGAAAGCTTAACTCGTTGATAAAACGCTGTTAGATTGGTAGAGTTAAGCTTCTTTTTAGACACTCGGAACGGAGAGCCCAATGGCAAAGTATGACCTCGATACAATTAGACACTCAACAGCCCACTTAATGGCCCAGGCCATCATGGAACTGTTTCCTACGGAGCCAGTTCAACTAGGTATCGGACCAACCATCGAAAATGGATTTTATTACGATATCGATATGCAGACCCGTCTAACCGAGGAACATCTGACACAAATCGAAGATAAGATGAAAGAGATCATTAAGCGTGATCTTCCTGTTATTCGTCACGAAGTAAGTCGCGAAGAAGCTTTACAGCTTTTTGCCGAACGTGGGCAGGCCCTTAAATGTGAGCTGATCCGTGATATTCCAGAGGGAGAAGTCATTTCTTACTACACGCAAGGTGAGAAGTTTTTCGACCTTTGTACTGGACCACACGTGGAGAAGACTTCTCATCTTCCTACTTTCTTTAAACTTCTTCACACTGCTGGTGCGTACTGGCGTGGTGATCAGAATCGTCCAATGCTTCAGCGTATTTATGCTGCTTGCTTCAACTCTAAGGACGAACTAAAAAAACACCTTTTCCAAATGGAAGAAGCTAAAAAACGTGACCATAGAAAACTTGGTAAAGAGCTTGAGCTCTTTATCTTTGATCCTGTTGCTCCTGCTTCCCCATTCTTTATGCCAAAAGGTGCTGAGGTTTATAACGGTCTTGTGGAATTCATGAGACGTATTTATAAAAAGTACGGGTATCAGGAAGTGATTACTCCACAAGTTCTTGATGTGGATCTTTGGCATACTTCTGGTCACTACGAGAAGTACAAAGAAAATATGTATTTCACGCAAATTGATGAGAGAGAGTTCGCACTTAAGCCAATGAACTGTCCTTGTCACATGCTCATGTTCTCTCACCACCGTTATTCCTACCGTGATCTTCCTCTGCGCTTTGCTGATTTTGGTCGTCTTCACCGCTATGAAAAATCTGGTGTGGTAGCAGGACTGACTCGTGTACGTACGTTCTGTCAGGATGATGCTCACATCTTCATTTCCAGCGAAGGGATTCAGGAAGAAATCAAAACACTCATGGATATGTTCTTCCATGCCTATAACCACTTTGGTTTTGATAAAATCAAAATAGGCTTCTCTACTCGCCCTGAAATGCGTGTAGGAAGTGATGAAGCCTGGGATCAGGCCGAAGCTGCTCTCAAAGCGGCCCTGGATGC
>Ga0172382_10010492_pt1 | contig 12405 bp, 10 predicted proteins | sample Leawel138RmetaG_FD_122245 | JGI IMG/M metagenome (GOLD analysis project Ga0172382, IMG submission 122245) | Leachate microbial communities from a municipal landfill in Southern Ontario, Canada - Leachate well 138R metaG | ecosystem: Engineered > Solid waste > Landfill > Unclassified | place...
CCAGCCCCCCGCACGCGGGCGCTAGCGAATACCAGCCCCGCACGGCCAGCCTCCCCCTACGCCGGGGGCAATCGCCGCCTCCAAGGCCCCGCAAGGGGCCTTTTTCTTTGCGCGGGCAATGGATTATTACGTCTTTCCGGGAGCCGGGTCGCCGGAGCGGGGCGGGAGGGCCGGGCGCTCTTCGCCTGTGCGCGTTCATCCGCTAGTCGGGGGCACGGAGTGGGCGGACGAGCGGGCAGGGCGGTCCCTCTTCCCGGCCCCGGCGGCCGCCGGGGCTGGCGGCCCGGGCGAGAAGGCGGCCCAAAAGACGCGCTCGCTCGCGCCGTCGACGGGAGGCGCCAGAATTGTCGACCAGCACGGGGGGACGCGGCCCCGCACACGCCCGCCGTCGACGGGGATACGGTCGTATCTTCAGCTTTCGCCGCCGATGCGGGCCCGCGCGCAGCCTCGGCCCTGTGCATCCATCGAGGGCGGGCGGACGGCACGCAAAACCAGCGGGAGGCCGCCGGGGCTGGCGGGGGCGGCCTCCACCCGTCCGCCCGGAAGCCTGCGGGCCCCCGGGAGGCGGCTGCCCGCCGCTTCAGCCCGGGCTCGGGGCGGCTTGTTGCGCATCGTCCGAGCCGGGGCTGGCAGCCTGTGCGGGCGTCCGGGACTTCCGGGCGGGGACGGCCCGCTGTCACGCCCCCGGCTGGCAGCACCCGCCCGAAGGCGTTCCAGGGCGGGAAACGTCCGTCTGGTGGTGCGAACCGGGCATGCCCCTGGCCCAAGCCCGCCGGAAGGGGACTTCGGGCCGCCCTGGCGGAGCCCGGGCGGAACGGCCCGTAAAGACAGAGCCGAACCCGGAACCCGGAACCGGGAGGCAGGCCGGGGCACATGGTCCGGCTGGCCGGGCCCCGGAAGGGGTGTTCATCCTGGATTATTTTATATTCTGCCCCGTTGGCCTCTTCTCCAGGGGTCGCCTGCATCCCCGGGCCGTGCCCGGACTCCGGAAACAGGCGGCAGGCCGGGGGGCATGCCGGGGAACATGCGCGTCCGGCGCCGGGGCCTGTGCTGCTTCGACTTTGCGGCGTTCATGAACGGGCCGACAGGATGCCGCCCGGGGCGCGTCTGGGCATTCTGGGGATGCCTCGCCCACTGGCCGGGCGGGGCTTCCGGGTCCGGGGCGAACTGGGGCCGAATCCAGGGTGCGCCCTGCCGGGGCACGAAGCCGGGTCGGGCAAAAGCGTCGAGGGCTCCGGGGGCGGCTCGACCCTGGAGCATTTCACCGTGGGGAACAGCGATTCAGCCCTGGCACGGGCTGAAAACTGTTTTTTGCCGCCAGGGATGCCTGGTTGGCGGCCTTGGGGGAGGAGGGGGGATCGGAAATCGCCCGCCGGAAGCATCTGAGGCCACAGGCACAGGGACCGGTCAGGCCCCGGGATGGGCGACCACATCCAGGTCCTTTGGCGCGCCCTGCCGGGCACGAACATTTAGTTGGCATTGTTAGCTCCTCATCCAGGCGTCGCCTGCATCCCCGGGCCGTGCCCGGACTCCGGAAGCGGGCGGCAGGCCGGGGGGCATGCCGGGGGACATGCGCGTCCGGCGCCGGAGCCTGCGCTGCCTCCGGCACCTCCGGCGCTGGAATGTTTGCTTCTGCTAATTATTCAATATGGTTGTACTTGAACTGGTGGCCGTTGTTGCTGCCAGACGCATCCCCGCAGCGGAGCCGTCCAGGGGGTGGAGGCCTTCTGAAGGGTTTTGAGGGGCCAGGGCAGCCCACGGGTCGTCCGGGACGGAAAAAAGGCCCCACACGGCCCGTGCGGGACAGGGATGCGAGGCAGGCCTTTGGCGTGGGTGGAACAGGCGCCCGGCGGGGGCGGCGATACAGCCGGGCGCGCCTTGCCGGGAATCCGGTGCCCGGCCGGGGGATCCGGAAAGAGACGGGGCGCCCTGGTGGCCTCGAGATGGAGTCCGTGGCCCCCGGGGCCGTGATGGGCCGGGAAGGGGCGAGCACGCCTGCCGGGCCTTGCTTTTGGCCACAGCTATTCCCGGAGGGCGCGCCCATGACCTCGAACAGGGGCCGTCTGAATCTCTGGAGCTTGAGCGGCCATGTCATGGCCTGAACCTCAAAACCACTTCAAGTTTCCCCCCGGAACAGCCCGCGCTGTGCGGCGCGCAGGCAGGCCATGAGTCCGCCGTCGGCGTATGGATATCGGATGGCGGCGGGCTCGGCCCGGGTTTTCTCGGGAGTTGCAGCGCCACCCGAGATGTGTCGAGCAGAGCGGCCCGAAAACGGAAGCGCGGCAGGCCCGGGGACAGCAGCACCGACCCCGTCGCCATCCCCGTTCACCAACGCCTGATTGTCTCATAATGTAAATTATGTTAACTTTAAAATGGGTCGAGAGGGGCATAACCATGCTGAATTGTGTGTAATTTATGTCAGCTTGTGGTTCGTGAAACAAATCCAGGAGGCAACACTCTAACTTGATGCCTGCCCGCAGCCTTCCCGAAGAGCAAGCCGGAGCGTTCTTTCGTAAAGGGGGTAACTCAGCGGGCCATTCACGCCTTCCGTTTCCTTGTTCAGCCGGATTTCCCCGTTTTCGTCTGGCCCGGCCCCGGCCTTTGCCGGCTGTTCTCCCGGCCGTCTGTCCTTTCCTCGTGGCCTTCCGGGCTGCCCGGGCGCCCGTCCCCGTTTGTGGGGCTCCCGGCCAGGGCGCGAGACGGGCGCACAGGGCCGTTTCCAGGCCTCCCCCGGCCCTTCGGTTCGCCTGGGATGCTGATGCCAGGGCGTTCGATTTGTCCTCCGGGCGCCCGGCAAGGCCGCTTCCGCCCGTCGCGGCCCCCTGCCCCCGGACGCGCGCGGATCATGCCGCAGCAGGCATCCATGCCGCCAAAATCACCAACCCGCCGTCGGCCTCCCCACGCTCCGGACGCCCTGTGCCCTTCCTGGTTGCTTCCTGGCTGAAACGCCCTTCCCCGTTTGTGGGGGCTCCCGGCCAGGGCGCGAGACGGGCGTACAGGGCCGGTTCCAGGCCTCCCCCGGCCCTTCGGTTCGCCTGGGATGCTGATGCCAGCCTGTTCCTTTGCGTCTTTCCTTTTTTGGGGTTTCCGGGGTGCCCTGAACCTGAAATGGCCCCTCGCGAGATGCTTTCGGCGCATCACGTTGCCCCGCACGACCTGATTTCGCCGCGCTGCGTCGGGCCTCGAAATCCTCCGGCAGCCGAAAGCGCCTCGCGCAGAAGCCTTTGTTTCGCCTGGGATATGTCGTTCCGGGTGCCGGGCTGTCCCCTGGCGGGCGCCAGATGCCCACAAGAGGGCGACGCTCCGCCCCGGGTGTGGGGGGCGCCCGCCATTTCTCTTTCCTCAAGGACGCCATCTGAAGCACCGCCCCCCTTGGGGGCTCTTTTCCCCTCCCCCCGCCTCCGGCCCCGAAGAAGGGGCACATCCCCTTGTATACGCAAAAAAAATGCCCCTTGCGGGACCTTGAAGCTCCACACGGGGTGGCCTCTCCGGGCAGGCTCAGGCGTGGAGGGGCGTTGATCCTGGCGCCGCCAATGACGCCGCTGCCCGCCGGACAAGCCCGTGGGCAGGGATGCCCTCCCTGCGTTGGCCTGTTGTGGTTTCCGTCGTTTTTTCAGAGTGCTAAGACGATTGTGCGCTGCGCGCGGGGTTCCGTCTTCCCCTCGGGCTATCCTGGCGCGGCCGCGAGGCGGGAGGCGCTCCGATGGTGGTGACCGCTGATGCCAGCCGGTTTCTTTGGGTTTTTGCCTTTTTTGGCTCCCGGAGCACCCTGGAACGGCCCCAGGGGGATCAATGCAACATGCTTAAAAATGAACTGGATATCTGAGGCCGACATGATCGGCCAGGACGGTGCCCCTTCTCGGGGTTATACCGAATTTAGGCCATAAACATAATGAAAACAGAGTTATGTGGATATTTAAAGTTGTGCTTGAGGTTGATCTGTCCCGCTGCGCCTCCTCCGGCGTCCGTGTTTCGCAGTCGACGCCGACTTCGGTGCCCCGGGGCTCGCGGTCCTGGAGAGATGGCCGCAAGGCCCGCGCGCGCTGCCCTCGGCGGGCGCAGGCGGCCGCCGGGCGACGCGGTAGGCGAAAATCCATATCTGCCGAAGTTGTTCCGGGAAGCCCGCGCGCCGGGGGCAGACCACGGGACGGCGGGCTTGTATGAGCCGCCTCCCTTCCGGCAAGGCCAGTGCGCGCCAGGAGGCACGGGCCCGGGGCCGTCACCGCGGCGCTGCAAGCGGCCCGGGTGCGCCGGGGCGCGCCCTTCGCGCCCGGTATACACGGCATGCCCCTCGCGCTGGCCTGGGAAATCGCGGGTATACCCGGCGGACGTTCGCCGGGTGAGCCAACGGGGCGCCCTGCGGCCTCTGCGGGGCTGCCCTGCCCTGGCCTGCGCCGTCTATTTGCTGGTCAGGCGGAACACGCCGTCCCAGGGTTCGCCGGGGGGCACGGGGGGGGTGGCCTTGAACAGGTCGCAGCGGGCCATGAAAGCCCGCGACGGGGTCACCTTGGCCTCGGGGACCAGCTCCAGCGTGTCGGCCCGGGCGAAGCCGTCGCGGGCGGCGTCCCAGCGCATGGCCAGATAATGTTCCATGGCCTCGCCGAACACGCGCAGCAGCTCCTCTTGCGGCGCGGTCAGTCCGCCCTTGAGGGCCAGCACCTCGAACACGCGCACCGGCTCGGACTTGCCGACCACGGCGATGGTGTCGATGAAGCGCGATTCCACAAGGTCGCCCACGCGGCAGGGTTTGCCCCGCTCGTCGCTGGCGGGCTGGTCCAGGGTCGCCTGGCTGACCAGGGTGTACACCCCGTACTGCTTGGCTCCGGATTCCAGGCGCGCGGCCAGGTTCACCGCGTCGCCCATCATGGTGTAGTTCATGCGCATGGTGCTGCCCATGTTGCCGACCACGATCTCCCCGGAGTTCAGGCCGATGCGCACGCGCATGTCGTGGACGATGCGCGGCCATTTGTCCCCCGGGGCCCAGACCTCGGGCGGATAGCCCTTGACGTTGCGCTCCGCCTCGCCTGGGGCTTGGCGTTCGTTGCGCCATTTCTCGCGCAGTTCGCCCAGCCTGCCCTGCATGGCCACGGCAACGCGGCAGGCGCGGTAGCCGTGGTCGGGAACCTCCATCGGCGCGCCGAAGAAGGCCACCACCGCGTCGCCCTCGTACTTGTCGAGGGTGCCCCGGTCGGCCACCAGGATGTCCGTCATGGCCGTGAGATATTCGTTCAGCAGCTCGACGAGCTGCGAGGCCGTGAGCTTTTCCGAGAAGGTCGAAAAGCCCTGCACGTCGGAGAAGAACGCCGTGATGACCCGCGCCTCGCCGCCCAGGGTCGGGTTGGTCTTGCTGCGGAACATCTCGTCGATGAGCTCGGGGGACAGGTAACTGCGGAAGGTGGAGTGCAGGAATTTCTTCTGTCCCTCCTCGCGCCAGTACTTGAGCAGGTTCAGCAGGGTGAAGTTCAGCGCCAGGGCCAGCAGCGGATACAGCGGCGAGAGGAAGAACCCCCTGGCCTGCATGAACCAGAACGCGCCGTAGCACAGCGCCGCGGCGCCCGCCGCCAGGGGCAGCAGGCTCCAGGCGGCGCCCACCCAGGTCAGCAGCGCCGTGGCCAGCAGCCCCGCCACCAGCAGCAGCACAAGCTCCACCCCCCAGGCCCAGGCCGGGCGCTGGAGGAAATCCTTGGCCAGGATGTTGTCCACCACCGTGGCGTGGACCTCCACCCCGGGCAGGATGGGGTCGAAGGGCGTGGCCCGCAGGTCCAGCAGCCCGGCGGCGGAAGTGCCCAGGAAAACGATCTTGCCCTTCAGCTCGTCCGGATCGAGCTTGCCTTCGAGCACCTTCCAGGCCGAGACGTAGCGGAAGGTGCCGCGCGCCCCGCGATACTTCGTGTAAATCTGCCCCTGCGGGTCCACGGGAATCTCCGTGGTGCCGAGGCGCACGCTCTCGACGCCGTCGCTGGCCACGTTGACCAGCACCTGGCGCTGGCCCAGGGCGGCCATGAGCGTGGCCAGGGCCAGGTTCGGGTAGACCTTGTCCCGGTGGCGCACGAACAGCGGGGTCTTGCGGTAGATTCCGTCGGGGTCGGGCATGGTGTTGAAGAAGCCCGACATGTGCGCCTTGTCCGAGAGTTGCGGGATGTTGCAGATCACCGCCGGGGCGTCGATGAGGAAGGCCGAGGCCGCCGGGGCGCCCTTGTCGCGCTTTTCCACCAGGGCCACGGGGTGCAGCGCGCAGGCGCCGCCGCCGCGCACCTCGTCCAGGGAGCGGTCGAAATGGAAATAGTAGCCCAACACATAGGGCCCGGAGCCGACCACGTCGCCGAACACGCGGTCGTTGTCCATGAGCGCGTCGGGCAGCCCCGCGAAGCCCACGTCCACCTGGAGGTCGCGGCGCAGGGCGTCCTGGAGCACCCGGGGCGAGGTGCGGTCGGGCTCGGGGAAGACGATGTCCAGGCCCACGGCCAGGGCGCCGGCCTCGCGGATGCGCGCGAGCAGAAGCGCCACGCGGTAGCGCGGCCAGGGCCACTGCCCGAAACGGGCCAGGCTGGCCTCGTCCAGGTCCACCACCACGGGCACCCCGGTGGTGGCGCTGGTGGCCGTGGCCCTGGCCAGGGTGTCGTAGACCTTGAAATCCAGGTCGCGCAGCAGCCCCGGCTGCTGCCTGTAGAGCCAGGCCACCAGGATCGTGGCCGCCAGCCCGCAGCAGAGCAGGAATGCCCGGCTGTCCTTGAAGCGCTCGAAACGCCGCCTGAAATCGACCCTCACGGCAGGCCCTCCCCCAGCGCCCCTCCCCCGCCCCATGCGGGGGGCGGGGCCAGCGCATCCGGGTTGTAGCAGGAAACCGCGCCGAGGGGAACGGGCCGCGCGCGCCCTGCCCCGCCTCGCAAAAGGGTCGAACCTGCGGCCATCCGGTTATGAGCCGGATGCTCGGCCGGGAAGCTGAACAAATCCGCCGCCGTCTGGCCGAACACCCCGGCGGCCTTGAGGGGATTCCTCTCCCGCGCGGCGAGCTGGCGGAAGATGTCCCGGGCCTCGGCCTGGGGCCGCCCGGTGGACAGCAGGGAGCAGCGCCGCATGCAAGACGGGCGCGCGGCCTCCCCCCGGCGGCCCCGGCGCCCTGGCTGGGGGGTGACTGGTACGAATATCCAGTAAGTACGGATTTTTGCGACCAGAGGGTGCATGGGTTGGCGGGCGTTCCAGGGCCCGGGGGCGGCGCAAACTTGAAGTTATGCTTTAGCTTTGTGGGGGGCGGTAGGTCCAGCCCTCGGGGGGCTGGGTCTTCCAGCGTTTGTGCAGCCAGTACCACTGGTTGGGGTACTGGCGGACCATGCGTTCCACGGCCTGGGTGTAGAACAGGGCGACCTGGTGGATGCGCGCCTCGCGGCTGCCGCCCAGGGTCCGGGTGTCCAGGCCGGGGGCGGTGTGCAGGGCGTAGCCCCCCTGCGCCTCGCGCAGCAGGAAGCCGGGCTGGATCAGCGCTCCGGCGCGCAGGGCCAGCAGCGCCGGGCCCATGTTCACGGCGGCGATGCGCCCCAGGAACGGCAGGAACACCGCCTCGGAGGTGCTGGTGTTGTGGTCGACCAGAAACGCGGTGATTCCTCCGCGCCGCAGGCAGCGCAGGACCTTCGGCGCCGCGTTGCGGTGGTCCAGGACTTCCAGGTTGGGCCGTGTGCGCAGGCGCGTGGTCAGCTCGTGCAGGGGCTGGTCCTTGGGGCGGCGGACCACGATCTGCTTTTCGCGCTCGGGCAGGAGCAGATCGAACATCGGGCCCAGCAGCTCCCAGGCGCCCAGGTGCGCGGTGACGGCGACCACCGGGCCTCGGTGGGTGCCCATGACCTCCAGCCCCGTGGGGTCAACGATGCGCAGCCGGTCGTGCAAAAAGCGCTTGTCCACGCGGTGGGCCAGCAAAATTTCCAGGAAGGAGCGTCCGTTGTGGCCGAAGCTCTCCCGCGCGACGGCCCTGGCCTGTTCCGGCTCCAGGCCCAGCAGGCGGGTCATGGCCTCGCAGGCCATCTCGCGCCGCGCGGGCAGCAGGCGCCACAGGGCCCGGCCCAGCAGCTCGCCCCGCGCGGCCACGGTTTCGAAATCCCAGCCCTGGCCCCAGGCGGCCAGCGATGCGTAGACGATGTCCTTCATGTCACCCCTTTTGCCCTACAACCGCAGGGCGCTGTAGGCTCGGGCCAGTCCGGCCCGGGAGTGCAGCGCCACCCGGCTGCGGAACCAGGCCGGCCCCTTGGCGCGGCGGACTTCCAGGCGCGGCACGTCCAGCGGATCCGTGCCCGCCGCCACCGGGCCCCGGCGCAGGGTCAGCAGCAGGTCGAGCCCCGCCTCGCGCGCGGCGCGCCGGGCCACGGGGTGCTCCCGGCCCCAGGGCCAGGCCAGGGCCGTCACCGGGCGGCCGAGCAGCTCTTCCAGCCCCTGGCGCGAGCGCGCGAGGTTGTCCAGGACCCGGGCGTGCATCTCGGCCGGGGTTTCGGCCCGGGCCTCGTCTGCGCGCCACAGGGGGCCAGCCAGCTCCGGGGCCAGGCGCGGGGCCGGGCCCGGGCGGGCACCCTCGCGCCAGGGGGCGTAGGCCCAGTGGCCGGGGATCTCCCGCAGTTCTCCCGGGCCCGTCGGGCCCATGCCGTGGGTCAGGGAGTGGCTGCCGACCTCGAAAAGACCGGCCTCCGCCAGCTCGCGCAGCTCCGCCCCGGAGAGCCAGGCCGAGCGGTCGCCCGCCAGGGTGAAGGCCCGGTGGGCGGCGTCGGCGATGATGTCGCCCTCATGGCGCGGGGCGTGGTCCGCGCGCAGGCGGTTGTTGATGGCGAACACCACTCCCCGCAGGCCGAGGCTGGCGAACAGCGGGGCCACGCGGGTGTACAGGTCGCAGAAGCCGTCGTCGAAGGTCAGGCAGACCGCCGGGCCGCCAAGGGGCTCCCCGGCCAGGACGCGGCGCAGTTCCGCCAGCCCCAGGGCCCGCACCCCGCTGGCCGCCAGCCAGCGCATCTGCTCGCTGAACGCGGCCAGGGGCACGCCGTTGCCGCCGATGTTGTGATAGCACAGCACCGGCACGCTGCTGCGGCCCAGCCATTCAGCCCAGGGCATGAAGGCGCGCCTCCAGGTCGCGCGCGGCGGCGGCCAGCGCCTGCCCGCGCAGGGGCCCGGCGGGCGCGGCGTAGGGCTCGCCGAACACCACCCGGCAGGTGGAGAACGGCAGGGGCAGCTCGAAACGGTCCCATGCCTTGCGGAAAACGAAGGCCCGGGAGCAGCGCACCCGCGCGGGCACCAGCATGGCCCCGGCCCTGGCCGCGAGGAGGAACACGCCGTCCTTGACCTCATGGCGCGGGCCGCGCGGGCCGTCCACGGTGACAAAGCCGTTGACCCGCCCGTCGCCCTCGCGCATGGCGCGCACGGCCTGGCGCAGGGCCGTCAGCCCCAGGCGCGAGCTGGAGCCCCGCGCGGTGCCGATGCCCAGGCGCCCCAGCAGGCGGGCCAGGATCTCGCCGTCCTTGCTGGCCGAGACGATGGCCACCCAGCGCGTGTCCTCGCGCAGGCCGGGGAAGCAGAACAGCTCGTTGTGCCAGCAGGCGACCACGGTGGGCCGCCCGGCCGCCCACAGGGCGCGCAGGGCCTCGGCATTCTCCACCCGCAGGCGCAGGGTCCACAGCAGCAGCCGGTAGAGCCCCGCAAGCAGCGGCACCAGCAGCCCCACGGGCACGCGCAGCCTCACGCGGGCTCCGGCCCGCAGCTCTCCGGGGCGCCCTGGCCGGGCTCCTCGCGGAACTGCATGCTGTGCAGCCGGGCGTACAGCGGGCAGGAGGCCAGGAGTTCGCCGTGGGTGCCCGTGGCCACCACCCGGCCGCGCTCCATGACCACGATCATGTCCGCCCCGGTCACCGTGGACAGGCGGTGGGCGATGACGATGCTCGTGCGGTTCTGCATCAGGTTCTCCAGCGCCGCCTGGACCTTGCGTTCGGATTCCGTGTCCAGGGCGCTGGTGGCCTCGTCGAGGATGAGCAGCGGAGGATTCTTGAACAGGGCCCGGGCGATGGTCAGGCGCTGCTTCTGGCCGCCGGAAATCTTGACCCCGCGCTCGCCGAGCACGGTGTCGTAGCCCTCGGGCATCTGGGTCACGAATTCGTGGGCGTAGGCCGCCCGGGCGCAGGACTCGATGCGCTCCGGGTCCGCCGTTTCGCCGCCCTGCTCGCCGTAGGCGATGTTGTCGCGAACCGAGGTGTCGAACAGGAAGGCGTCCTGGGAGACGATGCCGATGTTGCGGCGCAGGGAGGCCAGGCTGTAGTCCTGCACCGGGCGGCCGTTGAGTTCCACCAGCCCGGCCTGGGGCACATAGAAGCGCGGCAGCAGGTTGACCAGGGTGGTCTTCCCGGAGCCCGAAGGGCCGACCAGGGCCACGCGTTGCCCGGCGCGCACGGTGAGGCTCACGCCGTCCAGGGCCGGGCGCGCGCAGCCCGGATAGGTGAAGCGCACGTCCTGCAGGCGCAGCTCCTCGAAGGGCCCGGCGAATTCGACCTGCCCGCCCTCCTCCACCGCGATCTCCGGGGCGTCGAGAATCTCGAACACGCGCTCGGCGCCCGCCAGGGCGCGCTGCACGTCCATGTTATAGCTGTTGAATTTCTTGATGGGCTCGTAGATCAGCCCGGCGGCGGCGACAAAGGAGATGAACATGCCCTGGGTGATCTCGCCGTTCATGACCTGCTGGCCGCAGTACCACATGACCGCGGCGATGCCCAGGGCGCCGACCATGTCCATGATCGGCGAGGACATTTCGCTGAAGATGACCTCCTTGCGGGCGATGTCCACCAGACGGCGGTTCTCCACGGCGAAGCGCGCGTTCTCGTGCCCCTCGGTGGCGAAGGCCTTGACCACCCGGATGCCCGAGAACGCCTCGTTGAGGATCACCGAGATGTCGGAGATCTTGCTTTGGTTCCTGCGGCCTATTTTCCTCAGTTTCTTACCGAAGTAGATAATGGGGTACACCGCCAGGGGCAGCACGAACACCGCCAGGGAGGCCAGCTTGGGGTTCATATAGAACGCCACACCCAGAAGCCCCACCACCTCCAGGCAGCTGCGCACGAGCATGACCACGGCCGGCAGGCTGTTGCGGATCATGTTCACGTCCATGATGATCCGCGACTGGAGCATGCCCACCTGGGTGTCGTCGAAGAAATTCATGGGCAGGCGCAGGATTTTTCCGTGCAGCTCGTTGCGTAGCCGCTCGAGGACCCGCAGGCCGCACATGCGCATCAGGTAGTTCTGGGCGTAGCGGAACACGCCCTTGACCAGGAAGACCAGGACCACCAGCAGCGGATAGAGCACGAGCTTGGTCCGGTCGTGCTCGGCGAAGATGGAGTCCCACGCGGGCTGGAAAAGATAGGCCGAGGCCGACGAGCTGACGGCCACGATGGCCATGGAGATGACGGCCAGGGCGATGGCGCCCTTGTAGGGCGCGAAATAGCCCACGCAGCGCTTGAGCAGCGGGATGCTGCGCAGGTAGTCCTTTTTGGTGTCCGATCCCATGTTTTTCCTTGTTTTGCGGCCCGGGGGCGCCACAGCGTCCCGTGAGGCGCATGGATACGCCAAGCGGCCCGGGAAATCCAGCCCGGGGCGGGCAGCGCGGCGCAGGGAATCCCGATGGTTCCGACCGGAAGGCATCGGATATTGCTATTTGACCCCGGGCGGCTCAGGGGCTTCACTCAGGCATCGTCAGCACAAGGAGCCGCGCATGAGCACTTCCCCTTCCGTCCCCGTCCTCGACTGCGCGGGGATGCCCTGCCCGCAGCCAGTCTTACAATGCAAGCAATGCGTTGACAACGGCAGCCCCGCCGCCTTCGAGGTCGTGGTGGACAACGACGCCGCGCGGGAGAACGTCACCCGCTACCTGGGCACCCGGGGCTACGCCGTGCGGGCCGAGGCCCGGGACGGCCGCTGGCGCCTGACCGCCCGGCACCAGGACGCCGCCCCCGCCGCGCCCGGGCCGCAGGACGCCGCGCCCCGTCCGGACGCCGCGCCCGCCCCGGCGGCCGCCGGGGAGCACAAGGTCTGCGTGTTCCTGCCCTCTGAGTTCGTGGGCTCGGGCGACGACGCCCTGGGCGCCAAGCTCATGGTCGCCTTCCTGGGCACGCTGCCCGAGCTCGGCGAGGAGTTGTGGCGCCTGGTGCTGGTCAACGGCGCGGTGCGGATGACCGTGCCCGGGCATCCGGCCTTCGAAAAGCTTTCGGCCCTGGCCGACGCCGGGGTGTCCATCCTGGTCTGCGGCACCTGTCTGGACTTCTTTGGCCTGCTGGAGCGCAAGGCCGTGGGGCAGACCACCAACATGCTCGACGTGGTTACCAGCCTTCAGCTTGCCACCAAGGTCGTTCGCGTCTAGTTTCGCGCCATGACGCAACGCACACGCCCCCGGCG
>Ga0172382_10010493_pt1 | contig 12405 bp, 11 predicted proteins | sample Leawel138RmetaG_FD_122245 | JGI IMG/M metagenome (GOLD analysis project Ga0172382, IMG submission 122245) | Leachate microbial communities from a municipal landfill in Southern Ontario, Canada - Leachate well 138R metaG | ecosystem: Engineered > Solid waste > Landfill > Unclassified | place...
ACGGCGCTTTGCTGAAGAGCTTGCTCTTGAAGATGCAAGCTCCAGGCTATCGCATGATGGGCGGTGGAAACTCGATGACGAGCATGGTCACCGATGAACAGGCAAGGCAGCTTGCAAAATCGTTCAACGGGAGAATCGCGCTGAACGAGCCAATGAGGAAATATACGTCGTTTCAGATCGGTGGTCCAGCCGACGTGCTTGCGGAACCTCATGACATGAGGAGTCTGTCTGCTGTATTGCGATGGGGCTGGAACGAGGGATTGCCCGTGTTCGTCCTTGGCAACGGAACAAACCTGCTCGTTGCCGATGAGGGGATTCGCGGGGTGGTAGTGAGGATCGGTCCGGGCCTTGACGATGTGAGGTTCGATGGCGACCGTGTGAATGGCATGGCAGGCGTGAGCCTGCCGGCTCTGGCAAGAGCGTGCGCTGACCGAGGCCTTGCCGGGCTTGAGTGGGCTGTGGGAATACCGGGTTCGTTTGGCGGGGCAATGGCCATGAATGCTGGAGCATACAGCCATACGGTTGGCGATGTAGTTCGCGAAGTAACGACGTTGCTGCTCGATGGGTCTATTTCGGTAAAAACATGTGAAGAAATGCAGTTTGCTCAAAGGTCAAGCCGCCTTTCCCATGGAGACCTGGTTGCCTGCGAGGCAATGCTCCAGTTGGAAAGGGGCAACCCGGAAGAAATACGTCGCCAGATGAGCGAATATATGAAAGATCGCAAGATAAAGCAGCCGCTCCATCTTCCTAGCGCAGGATGTGTGTTCCAGAATCCGTCCGGGAGAGGGGCGGGCCGGTATATTGACGGCGCGGGCCTCAAGGGGCTGCGCGTAGGCGGCGCCGAAGTATCCCACGTTCATGCCAATTTCATAGTGAACGTAGGCGATGCAACTGCACGAGACGTGCTAATACTGATGAATGTAGTGAGGCGGAGTGTATACGACAAATTCGGGGTAGAGCTCGTTCCCGAGATCAGAGTTGTTGGCGGTTAGTCCTGGTGTCGCTGTACAAGAATTACGACGCGCGAGGTGGCCGCGATGGATACATTGAGGATAATCGGAGGGCGTGAACTGAGAGGCAGGATAGTGACGCCGGGTGCCAAGAACTCCTGCTTAAAGCTGCTTGCCATGTCAATAATGGCGTCCGGCGAGTGCGTGATTTCCAACGTGCCCCGGGTTACGGATGTGGATACAATGTGCCAGCTTCTTGAAGCCCTTGGCGCGAACGTGTCTTATACAGGTCCAGGCGAGGTCAGAGTTGATCCCACGACGATCACGTCTGCAGATCCGCCAGACCCGTTGGTTAGAAAGATGCGTGCATCTGTTCAGGTGTTAGGACCCCTTCTTGCCAGATTCGGAGAGGTGAAGATGCCTTTCCCGGGTGGTTGCGCCATCGGTTCACGTCCTATCGATCTCCACCTTCGAGGCCTCACAGCCATGGGAGCGCAGGTCTCTGAAGAGCATGGTTACATAATCGTAAGGGCGCCCAGGCTTTCGGGAGCAGAGATACATCTCGATTTTCCCAGTGTTGGCGCAACGGAGAACCTAATGGCGGCTGCCTGCCTCGCATCTGGAACAACCATAATCCGTAATGCGGCGCGTGAACCGGAGATAGTGGACGAACAGAACTTTCTGGTGCGGCTTGGGGCGGATATCCGGGGAGCTGGAACCGACACCATCAAGGTTACGGGGGTCAGGAGTCTCGGTTCAACCAGCTATTCTGTGATGCCCGACAGGATACAGGCGGGCACCTACATGATCGCAGCTGCCGCTACCAGGGGCGACGTAACTGTCACAGGCATCGTGCCAGAACACCTTGATGCTCTCGTGGCTAAGCTCGCTGAAACAGGCGCTGCTGTCATCTGCTCTGAGGATTCTGTGAGGGTTGCCATGGGCGACAGACCCGGGCCTATCGCCGTGAAGAGCATGCCGTATCCGGGCTTTCCCACTGACCTTCAGGCGCCAATAGCGGCGTACCTCACAGTTTCGAGAGGCACATCCACGATTACCGAGAACATATTCAGCAACAGGTTTCGCTATGTGGACGAACTTGCCAGGATGGGGGCGCATGTCGGAGTTGATAGCCGAACCGCGATAATCCGAGGCGTCAACGAGCTTACCGGCGCCCGGGTTGTAGCTCCTGATTTGCGAGCCGGCGCGGCGTTGGTAATAGCCGGGCTAATGGCCAGGGGCGAGACGATGCTTGACGGGATGGCGCATATTCTCAGGGGCTACGACGATATCCACGGGAAATTGGCATCCTGCGGTGGAGACGTGGAGCTGGTGTCCGATTCTGTGGGCGCTGTCGCAGCCGAATAACGAATTTTTCGCAGCTCTCTTCTGCAAGGCTTGCATCATGTTATAATGGGGTCAGGCTGGTTGCTGCCAGGGGGGTGGAAGCGTTGCCTGACTCTTCTAACATGCCTGATAGTTCCATATTGGAGGAAGAGCCGCACGCAGAATCGAGGCGAGCCATATCCTTCCCAGCAGTAGTCCTGCTGTTCCTGGTACTGTCAACTGCTGCATTTCTCAACTCCCCTTATTTTCTGGTAAGGGCAGTTAAAGTGGCTGGATGCCGCTATTTGTCCGATTACGAAGTGCTCCTTATTGCAGGCGTTCCGGAGAACACCAACATTTTCCTTGTACCGACCGGCCAGATGGAAAGAAGGCTTCTGGCTACCCCGAGGATACGCACGGCCAGGGTGTACAGGATTCTCCCTGATACCATCAGTGTTGCGATTGAGGAGCGTACTACGGCTTTGTACATCCCATATGCAGGCTACTTCATAGACGTCGACGAAGAAGGGCATGCCATAAGCATTTCGGAGGCGATTACAGATCTGGATGTGCCTCTCCTGGTTGGGGCGGTTCCAACTTGGGTTGAGGTAGGAGAGCCTGTCAGACCGGAATACCAGGTGTCAATTGGAGCCCGAGTGGGAGCAGCGCTGCTAAGGCAGGGAATCCCCAACATATCGGAAGTGGATGTCTCCTCGTGTGATGACATAGTCGTAAGAACAACAGATGGCATCAGGGTATTCATTGGCGGTGCTCAGGAGATGGAGTCGCGGGTGCGCGTTCTCGATTCTATTCTTGCTTCCATCAGGGAACAGGGAACGCCGGTAGATTACATAGATTTGCGTGTTGAAGCAAAACCGGTGATCCGCCCCAGGTGAGCGGCGTGCTAGAAGATAGATGTGGGGGCGATCGCGGCCTCCTAAGCATCCCCAACTACGCTAAAGGGTAAGTGGGTACGATTCTAGAATCATGCAATAATGTGAGAGGGTTGGACGGGCCCGCGGGGGGAGCTATGTTGGCGAAAAACGATATCAAGGTGGGGCTTGACATTGGCTCAAGCCAGATACACGTCATTGTCTCAGAAAGAGACGACGATTACAATTTACATCTGATTGGGGTAGGCACCGGCCCGTCTGCAGGATTGCGGCGCGGAGTGATAGTCGACATGGATTCGGCGGCTGCGGCCATTTCCGACGCCGTGGCGCATGCTGAAGAAATGTCGGGGTGCGCTGCTGTTTCGGTATTGGCAAGCGCATCAGGGGCGCATATTTCCTCCCTCGGCAGTAGAGGGGTGGTTGCAATTGGCAGGTCTGATCGGGAGATAACCCAGGAGGATGTCGATAGGGTTCTCGAGGCTGCGCGTGTTGTGGCCATTCCTCCTGATCGGGAAGTGGTGCATGTCCTGCCAAGGGAATTTGTGATAGATGGGTGCACCGGGATACGAAAGCCTGTGGGAATGACAGGAATAAGGCTAGACGTGGACGCAAACATCATTACCGGGTCTGCGACTGCCATACAGAACATTCACAGAAGTGCAAGGCGTATCGGACTGGAAGTAGAACAGATAATACTTCAGCCCATAGCCGCTGCTGAGGCGGTTCTGACGTCATCCGAAAAAGAACAGGGGTCTCTCGTGATTGACATGGGCGGAGCAACCACCGATATTGCGGTGTGCATTGAGGGCAGTGTGCACCATGTTGCATCGATTCCCGTAGGCGGCAGCCATGTGACGAACGACATTGCGCTTGTAATGAGATTGCCTGTGGGCTATTCGGAGAGGCTCAAACTGAACTATGGGTCTGCACTTCCTGACGCAGTTGGAGACGACGAATCGTGCGGGACGGACACCGACATATCCAGAAAGAAGCTTTGTCAGATTATTGAGGCGAGAATTCATGAGACTATGGAGCTTGTGAAGGAAGAGGTGGACCGTGCGGGATATTCCGGCCAATTGCCGGCTGGAGTGGTCGTTACGGGAGGAGCTTCTGTGATGCAGGGTGTAGTGTCAGTGGCCGAGGAGGTTCTGGGACTTCCTGCGCGCCTCGGGGTCCCAGTTGGCGTTTACGGGGCGCAGGAGGCGATGGACAATCCCGCGTATGCTACGGCAGTAGGGTTGATAAAGTGCGTTTGGGGAGAGTCTGCAGTAATTCCCGCAGTCGGCAGCGAGCAGCGCAAATCGGGAGGTTTCGCGAGCGAAGTGCGACAATGGTTTCGAGATATATTTTCCTCATGAGGCGAGCGGCAAGGGGGATGCGAGGTGTTTGAACTAGAGCTTGAGGTTGACCATTTGGCCAACATCAAAGTGATCGGGGTTGGCGGAGGCGGAAGCAATGCCATCAACAGGATGATAGGTGCAGGACTTAAGGGCGTCGAGTTTGTGGCCTTGAATACTGATGCTCAGGCGTTGCGAATGTCGAATGCGTCTCAGAAAATTCAGATAGGCGAGAAGCTCACCAAGGGCCTTGGAGCGGGTGCGAATCCCGAAATTGGAAAGAAGGCAGCTGAAGAGAGCCGTGACATGCTTTCGGAGACGATGGATGGCGCGGATATGGTCTTTATCACGTGTGGAATGGGCGGGGGAACGGGGACTGGAGCTGCCCCGATTATCGCGGAGATCGCAAAGGAACTAGGCGCTCTTACTGTGGGTGTTGTAACAAAACCATTCTCATTTGAGGGCAGAAGGCGAATGGCCCAGGCCGACCAGGGAATTGATGCGCTCAGAGAGGAAGTTGACACTCTGATCGTCATTCCCAACGACAGGTTGCTGCAGGTCGCGGAAGCCCAGACATCCATACTCGATGCGTTCAGGATTGCAGATGATGTGTTGCGCCAGGGTGTGCAGGGCATATCTGACCTGATAACCGTTCCGGGACTGATAAACCTCGACTTTGCCGATGTACGGACTATCATGACAGATGCAGGCTCTGCGCTGATGGGGATAGGCGTTGCAAGCGGCGAGAATCGCGCGTTGGAAGCAGCTCGGTCTGCCACGGCCAGTCCGCTTCTGGAAGCCTCAATACATGGGGCGAAGGGCGTTCTCATGAACATCACCGGGTCTTCGAACATGGGGCTTTTTGAAGTGAATGAGGCCGCTGAGACTGTTGCAGATGCGGCAGACCCGGATGCGCTAGTGATCTTCGGCGCAGTAATCGATGATTCAATGGGAGACGAGATCAAGGTGACGGTTATCGCCACCGGATTCGATGCCATCCAGGCGGACCAGCCTGTAAGGACAAGGGTTGACCGTGTTCAGATCAAGCCTCTTGCAGGAAGCAACGATTTGGATATCCCTCCGTTCCTGAGACGAGTAAGATAGACTGGTCGGCAGTCAAATTGCATACATGCCATATAGCGAGGCGCTCATCTTGGCCGCGGCCAGGGGGCGCCTCGCAGTGTTTTCAGCTAGTACCGCAGTTCCCAGTAGCTGAAGCAGCTGACCTGCATTGCGGTTGCAGTTCCCCAGTGAGCCTGTCAGCTTGCATTTCGCAGCTCGCATGTGGGGACAGGTCCATGGAGCCGTGTTTGGGTTGCCGACTGCCGATGAAGGGCGGTTTATGCATCGGGATCGGCCGAGGGAGAGTACCCACCGGCTCATGTTCGGGGGAAAGGCCTAAAAATTAGACCCTTTTCGGGCGAAGGTGTATAAGTTTTAGACCGGCCCCGTATAACTTTTATACCCCTAGGGCGCAAAGGTAATATCCTCCAGGAAGGATAAGGCAACAGTTGTAAGTATGCGCCATATTTCGACATCAAATACCTATACAGGAATGCATTATGACAGATACTGGTTTGGCGGGCGGGAAAACGTCTAAATTCTAGACCCCCCCGGTCTAAAAATTGAACACTTACGATTGTGAAGTGACTAAAAATTAGACATTTCGCTTGCAGACCCGCTCAACTGGGGGGGGCAAACCTCGGCCGCCGCTACACAGATCTTCTCCGGGTTTTTTTCTGGTTATCTCCCTCAGAGCTCGGGTGGGCCCCGTTGGGGATCGGCGCGGATATATTCCACCATTGCCATGCCACATGGTCAAGACCACCTTGAATATTCATCCTACGGCCAGAACATACCTTGACCGGGTGGCATTCACAACTACTGGCACTGAGCTGGAGAATGCAGCCAGAAGCAACCCGGAAGGTAGGACATTCGCTGCGATCGGGCGGTGCGCATGCGCGGGAAAACGCAGCACCCTGCCCTGCCTGTGGTCTCCCCAATCTACGGGTGAAGAAGCTATCGTTTTCAGGAAGGCTTCCCACTGTATCGAGACCTAGCGGACGGTAGCAGCCCAATCGGGTGCGGGTTATCGATTGGAGTGCCGCGTGTAGCCGTATCGCCGTATGGGTTCACCGAATGAGTTCGGCTTCAATCGACAATAGGCGTCGCGTGCCGTCCACCTCGGAGGAAGCCGCTAGATCCGTAGAGAAACTCAGCAGGTCACTCACGAGAAACACTTCATCCAGACCGTCTCATGTCGTGTCAGCTTCCTCCAACGCCTATCGCCTGGATTAAGCATACCTACATTGGCCCACCCAGCGGAGGGCGAGCACTGCTCAAGAGCGTCAGATGGAGCTGGGTGGGCGCACTATCAACCGACCGACTTAACATACCTTAAGGACTGATCATAACAGGGGCCCACCCTCCTTCGCTGGCTGGCATCACGTTGCATCAAAACTATGCGGCACAGGGCAGTGGCGAACGCGTAGAGTGAGGATAAAGAAGGCAGGCACCTCAAGCTGTACCGGAATCATTCGTTCACTGTGTCGGTGCAACCCGACACGGTTCGAAGGCGCGCAATGCTACACTACGAACATGTAGGAGCTTCACAGGGTTTGCCCGTTCAATATTCTGAGAAGAATCTGGGGGACAACTGCATACAATCATACAATGAGGGGGCGTCGCGAATGGTTCGCATTTACCTGGATTCTTTGCTCCTTCTGATCGGCGGAACATTTGCCCTGGAGTTTCTGACCTTGTGGGCGGTTGGGCAAATAAGCCGAAGGCCGACGCGGGCCCCGAGGCTGGCCGGGGCGGCTCTGGTTACCGCAGTATCGTTCGTGGCTGTTGTGGCCCTGTCCGACCTGAAAGTAGTTGCTCTAGCATCACCTACGTCAATGGCGATTGCGCTCCTTGCCAGTGGAGCATCTTTGAGCATTGCATATTCCGGCATGAACTTGCGAGAATTCGTCACCTCCCTCATTTACAGATACCTGCTTACATTGATGGCAGGGGGCGCCGCCATGGCAGCTCATGCCACGGCCTCCGGCAGCAGACCACTCTCTTTTCTTGCAGCCATAGCCACAGTCATCCTGGTGGCTGAGGCAGGATGGGGGGTCGTCCATCGCGGAATGCGCGAAGGCTTGTTTTACGTGCCTGTCTCAATTAGGTTCGGACGCCAGTCGGTCTCAGTGACGGCCCTGATAGATACCGGGAATCTCCTGAGAGATCCGGTATCAGGGGTTCCCGCGATAATCGTGGAGTACTCTGCTATAGAGCCCATCTTGCCCTACAGAATCAGGGCTTCGGTTCGGGCAAGCGACGTCGATTTCGCTGCAGCCGCCTACGCAATCGCAGATTCCCCCTGGTCTACACGTTTCAGGGCGGTGCCCTACTCTTCCGTGGGACAGACCTGGGGACTAATGGTTGGATTTCGGCCCAGTGAAATCCGGGTGATGGACGGCAAAAAGGAGATATCAACTGATAGAGCTGTTGTGTGCGTGCATAACTCCAGTTTTTGCCCCACGGGAAAATATCGTGCGCTGCTCAATCCCGAGATCTTGATCGCGGGTTGAGTGCTCCTGGGAGGCTTGCTCATGAGAAAACGGCTAGAGGGCGTAGTGTGGGCGATCAGGCTCCTCGTCATGAGGGCTATTGGATGGTTCGTAGTAGCTCGGGACTCTCAGGTCCGCTATATTGGGAGTCACGAAATGCTTCCTCCGCCCCTGAGCCTCGACGAAGAGACAGTTCTCATGGAGAAGCTCAGGACCGGAGAGATTTACGTCAGAAGCGAGCTGGTGGAACGCAATCTCCGCCTTGTGGTTTACATAGCAAGGAAGTTTGAAAGCACGGGAGTTGGCGTAGAGGACCTGGTTTCCATAGGCACCATCGGCCTGATCAAGGCGGTAAACACATTCGATCCCGACAAAAGGATAAAGCTTGCGACGTACGCATCCCGATGTATTGAGAACGAGATATTGATGTATTTGCGCAAGACAAACAGGATTCGGAGCGAGGTTTCCTTCGATGAACCTCTCAACGTAGACTGGGACGGGAATGAGCTGCTTCTTTCTGATGTATACGGCACTGAAGATGATCTTGTCTACCAGGCTCTCGAAGAGGAAGTGGACAGGAGGCTTCTGGGCGAAGCCCTCTCAAGCCTTACCGGGCGTGAGAAACGTATCATGGAGCTGAGATTTGGGTTCTCAGATGGGTCGGAAAAGACTCAAAAACAGGTTGCCGATCTTCTTGGCATTTCCCAATCATATATTTCAAGGTTGGAAAAGAGGATTCTTGCCAAATTAAGGAGACAGATGATAAAGGTGGATTGAGTCTGCTTCTTGCGCCATTTCTTTGTTGCCCCGACGCCGGCCATTGAGTGAGGTCGCGTCGGGGCAATTGTTTGTGAAAACAAAGCCAAGTCAATGGATGTAAACGGAATAAACCTTCACAGTCGGAGCAATACTTCTGATAGCAACATGAATGTGTGAATGTGGAGTTGTTCCGACATGGCGCTTAACAAGGTCGAGATCTGCGGCGTAAACACGTCAAAACTTCCCGTGCTGTCCAGTGCGAAAATGCGCGAACTGCTTGAAGCGGTGCGCGACGGGGATAAAGAGGCCCGTGCTAAGTTGATCCACGGTAACCTGCGATTGGTGCTTTCGGTAATACAGAGGTTCACAAACAGAGGCGAGTACGTTGATGACCTCTTTCAGGTGGGGTGCGTTGGGCTTATCAAAGCCATCGACAACTTCGACCTGGGCCAGAACGTGAAGTTTTCCACTTATGCTGTTCCGATGATAATAGGGGAAATCAGGCGTTACTTGAGAGACAACAATCCAATCAGAGTGTCGCGTTCACTTCGCGACATCGCCTATCGAGCGCTTCAGGTTCGGGACAAGCTTGTTTCAGAGACGTCAAGGGAGCCTACAATGAAGGAGATTGCTGCGGTTCTAGGCCTTCCAAGTGAAGACGTCGTCTACGCGCTAGATGCGATTCAGGAGCCAATATCCCTGTTTGAACCGATCTACCATGACGGCGGAGATCCAATCTACGTCATGGACCAGGTGTCGGATGAGAAGAACACCGATGCTAACTGGCTTGAAGGGATTTCCATAAAAGAGGCCATGCTCAAACTCTCCCAGAGGGAGCAGATGATACTCAAGCTCAGATTCTTTGAAGGAAAAACCCAGATGGAAGTGGCGGATGAGATAGGGATTTCCCAGGCTCAGGTCTCCAGACTGGAAAAGAACGCGCTCCGGCAGATGCGAAAATCCATGTAATCCGGCTTGCATAGGCTAGACAGGGGGTGTGGGCTACGAAGAAGGAGTTTGTTGCCAGAGCAGTAATGTGTGGACTGGTGTTGGCCTGTTTCTTCCTGTGTGCTGCGGTTCTGGCAGCCCGGTCTGATGCTTCTCGTGATGACGCCAGTCTCGCGTACAATACGTCCAACTTGATCAGACTCCACGTTGTGGCTCCGGCAGACGATGGCGCAAGCAGTTGCCTGAAGCTTACCGTGCGCGACGAGATTCTGGACGAGGCATCTGTTTTGCTCGAAGGCGCAAAGAACGTTCGTGAGGCCGAGGCGTGCATCCGGGCGAACCTTGATGAGATAGAGCGAAAAGCCAACGAAGTTGTCAGGCGGGCGGGATTTTCATATCCCGTCCGCATTACTTTGGGGAAGAACCAGTTTCCCAGTGTGTCGTATGGCCGGACATCCTTGCCGGCAGGCGAGTACCTGTCCCTTTCGGCGGCTATAGGTCCGGCTGAAGGGTCAAACTGGTGGTGCGTTCTGTTTCCCCCTCTTTGCCTGGTAGATGTGGCTCAAGGATGTATCATAGAGGCCGAGCGGCGTGACGGGGAGTTTGTAGGCGTTGAGCTTGCAACAAGGTCGCTTTTGCGTGCTTCAACCTCGGCCCAAACGGAGACTGCGCTCTATGAGGCAGCGAAGGCTGCACGACGCACAACCCTTGCGCAGCTGAATTGGGAGTTGCCCCCGTGGATATGCAGGCTTCTTGGCATGGGACGTTTCGATCAAGCGCAAAAGTGAGAAGATACGCCTCAAAATGTGCACCATCGTGCTGGCTCTTGCATAATATGTGGAGGGCCAGTTTTCCTTTCAGGAGGTGCGCATGTGATACAGCGAGCATCTGAACTGCGGGTCAAAGAAGTCGTCAGCATCAACGACGGCAGGCGGCTTGGCTTCATGTTCGATCTTGAGATAGATATGGATACAGGCAAGGTTATTAGCTTTGTCATACCCAGCGGCACAAGGGTGCTGGGATTCCTGGGGCGAGCAGGGGAGCTGGTCATTGACTGGGATCGCATAAAGAAGATCGGCCTCGATGTCATCCTGGTGGATGATTCGGGGCTGACGATCTGACTGGCCGGGCCTTCTGTCCTGGCGCATGATCGTGGCAAGTGCGATGGCGCACGATTCCGCCACCCCTGGTCTTCGTGGCGGCACCCCTGCGACGGGGGCGGACAAGCTGTCACCAACCGCCAACTTGGACAGCTCCTATGGGTGCAAAGAGCTGGCCATGAGTGCATTTCCCCTTGAAAGAGACGGGCGCTGATGTTATACTTTCGCCTGCTGGAGGCGATGTCAGATGCAGGGTTGTGTTTCAGAAGATACGACTGTGTTCCTCAAGGACAAGACTGGCGAAGTTTTGGAAGTGACTTTTGCTTTCTTCAATGCTTTGCTCGATGCTGATCCCAGCGGGGCCGACCTTGGAGAATACAGAATCCTCAGCCGTTCGGGCTGGACCGAGCTTCTCTCTGTTGCCAGGCGTAACCTGTGGGAGGGCGAACAGCTCTGCCACTTGCGTACGCGATTAGGCCGCATTTCCTTGACCGGGGAACACAGGCTCCCTGTGAGAAGGGGTGTCGAGGATGTGGTAGTTCAGGCCAACACTGTGAAGGCCGGGGATGCCCTTCTCATGCTCGAGCGTCCTAAGCTTGGCAAGAATGCTCTTCCCATTGGCGAGCGGCTCAATTTCAGGACCCTCGGCGTCCTCTCCGCAAGTCTGTCGACTGGCTTCGGAGGGTATGTATATCGCCTGGAGACCGGGGATGGAATGTTCGTGGCGAATGGGTTCCTCATGCATGGGCTGTGATATAATTATCACTGATGTACAGGCCTGCTGCTATTGCAGCGTTTGGTTATTCGGGGAGGTCATCAGTGGGCATGGGGGCTCAGCAACCGGGGCGGCGCAAGCCTGAGGAGCGTACCCGCGCCAGGCGCACCCAGAAGTTTTTTGGGAGAGCCGTGACCATTGCTCTGGTCGCGGTGCTTTCCTATTCGCTCTATGCCATGATAAGCCCGGGGCTTGTAGTGAGGTTCTCTGATTCCGCTGTAGCTCGCTCCGGCTCTATTGAATTCTCTGTTCCCGGGAAATCCATCATTGTCAGGGACGAGCGTGTTATCATCACCCCTATCAGCGGCGTAGTCCATTTTCTCGTTGACGATGGCGAGAAGGTGGCAGCCGGTGCCGCTGTTGCGGAGGTGCGTGATAGTGCGATTTCGTCTTCTGTTGAAGCTGGCGCCCTCCGAATCGAAGGTGAGTTGGATACCTTCGTTCAGGAAACGGCATTGCGGGAGGGCAGGGAGAGGGACCGCCTCGTCGCAATCAGGGTGCAGATTGCCCTCAAGGAAGAGGAACTCAAGGTTTACGTGGAACGCAAGGATGCGAAGAATACGAATAAGGTCCATTCGGAGTTGGACGAACTCCGCCGGCGGGAAGCTGAGGCTGAGGCTGAAGTAGAACGGATAAGGCAAGAGACTGAAGCTGCTGCCTCTGCGATCCGAGAGGCGAAGCGCCAATCAGATGCGGCGCTCGGCCGGGCCCTGGCGGTGCTGCGGAGTCATGATGCTGCCCTCGTAAGCACCCACATAGA
>Ga0172382_10010494_pt1 | contig 12403 bp, 14 predicted proteins | sample Leawel138RmetaG_FD_122245 | JGI IMG/M metagenome (GOLD analysis project Ga0172382, IMG submission 122245) | Leachate microbial communities from a municipal landfill in Southern Ontario, Canada - Leachate well 138R metaG | ecosystem: Engineered > Solid waste > Landfill > Unclassified | place...
CATCCATACCCTCAGCTACTACTAAGGGCCCAGATACTTTAATTATTTTTCCTACTTTCAAGATAAGCCCTCTCCTTTTATAAAATATTTGTTCCTACAGCTTTTTCCACATTCTTGTTTATCTTATCCATGCCAATATTCAAGGTCCCTTGATTGCTTGGTATTAAGATTACTGCAGGAATTGTCTCGTTGTTATACCTTTCTATGGTATCAGGTATTAAACTGGCCATTTGCTCTGTAATAAATATAATCCCATAATCGTCCCTCGCTATGGTGTCTACAATTCTCCTGGCTTCATCCTTGTCTATTACTGGAAAGGCATCTATGCCCAGTGCCTTAAAGCCAAGGATTGAGTCCTTGTCTCCAACTACAGCAACCTTATACATATAGATCACGCAACCTTTCTCTAATGTCATCTGGAGAAAGCTTATTGAGTTTAGATACCATTATAATCCTTAAGGCCTTTATCTCAGTTTCCTTGGCTAATATATAGGAAAATATGGGTTCAGGCCCGAAATTCACGTATTTAGATGGTTTGTTTATATCCATTAGATAATCGTCCATTAGCTTTTCAAACTCCGATAGGCGATTTGACTCCTGATATTTCTCCAATCCCTTCCTTATATCAGGGCCCACATCATAGGATTTAAATTTTGCAGCAATCCCCTCTATGGAATCATTTATAGATAGGACTATGTCATCCCTAGCTATCTTGCCATTGGGGACTACTACCTCCTCCAGAAACTTAATATCCTTGTTTTGCTTCTTTACCCTTATGAGGGTTCTGATATTGGTAAAATCGATTAAATCCTTCACATAATCTATGAATAAAGGTATATCTGTACTTTCTGCCAATTGATATAGGTGGCTAAAGTAGTATTTGTCTATGATTATATCTATCCTTTGCGGGTCCTCGTTTATCTCAAAGTCCCTTTCTACTTCCTCTATGGCCTCCCTTAGATTGGGGTCCATGTCCCTCAAGTTGCCAGCCAAGTAATCCATCTTTATTTTTAAGAAGTCCATACTTCCTATGGACATATACATTTCTTCCAGATCCTTCTGGAGAATCTTTTCCTTTATCACTACTTTTAGATTATGATAATCGTATTTCAAAGCCAATAAATCTACTACTATCCGATCCTTGCTTATTTCATACATTAACTTGTAGACTCTCTCTAATTCGGAGGAAAGTATCCTCTCGTATTCCTCTACTCTGGCTAGACCTCCCATGACATTGGCATATTCAGTCTCGCCCAGGACCTTGAGCAGGTCCTCCATATCCTTAGCATCTCCCATTCTTTCCAGTCTGGCCCTTGAAAGGAGTCTAGTTTCAAGGACTCTGGTTCTAGTCACAGCTTGGATATAATCCATTCTGTCCATGAAATCACTCCTATTCTTTGAAGAGCTCACCTGCTATTTCCGTTTCTAATTCTTCTTTATAGTGTTCAACCAGGGAATCAAAGGTATAATTTAAAATTATGCCCTTGTCTTTAATTAAAAACCCAGATTCCACAGTTTCCTCATCTGATATATTCTTGTGCAGCTTAAGTTTCTTAACCTTAGCCCTCATCTGCATAGGTACTACTAAAATTTCTTCTCCCGTCAATTGGAGGCCCTTTAGGGTTTCCGTAAGGAATGAAACATATCTATTTTCATCTAAATCTGCAAGTCTCTCTCCTGCTAATTTAAATACCCTTTCTATTACTTTTTGCTTTTCAAATAGTATTTCATTTCTAGCCTTGAGCTCTGCTCCAGATATTACCCTTTCCTTTGCCAAATTAGCTTCCCTTACAGATCTGTCTAATAATCTTTTCTTCTCCTCATTGGCTTCCCTTAACTTGGAGTTTACTATTTCATCTTTGACCTTATTGGCCTCTTCTTTTATAATACTTGCTTTTTCCCTTGCATCGTCAAGTATCTTTTGTACAAGATTTTCTAAATTTGACATTTTTTCACATCCTTAGGTAATTTAGAAGCTAACTGCATTTATTAGAATTAGAGAGATAACGAAGGATAACAATGCATAGGTCTCTACCATTACAGCGTAGATAATACCCTTAGTTGACTGCTCTTCATTCTTAGCAAGTATGGCAATACCTGCTGCTGCAGTTTTACCTTGAGCTATAGCAGACATCCAACCGACAAATCCAACTGGCAGACTGGCAGCAAATAGGTACATGCCTTCGGCCAAACCCAATGAAGCATCCAGTTTACCCAACAACATCAATCCAATAACAAAACCATAAAGCCCTTGTGTACCAGGTAAAAGTTGAAGAACTAAGGATTTACCAAACTTTTCAGGTTCTTCAATCATAAGTCCCGATGCTGCTTCACCAACTAATCCAACGCCTTTAGCAGAACCTATGCCAGATAAAAATACTGCAACGGCTATTCCAAGTCCTGCGAAAAATATTCCACCATGTGATACTAAAAACTCTGAAAATGTCATTTGTATTTCCCTCCATTTATTTTAAATTTATATATTTGGCCTTATTTCTAAAAACTCTAAAGAACTCCCCGCCACCTTCGTAGAATTTACTGAAGAACTCTACATAGGTCAGCCTAGATGTATGGACATAGGCCCCCAGAAGGCTTAAAAATAGGTTAAACAATTGTCCACCAAGGAATACTACGACTCCCAAGATTATGCCTATAAAACCAATGTTAAACAACATTCCCACCATCATATTAATGGATGCAGATATGAATCCTCCTGCCAATCCCAGGGCCATTAGCCTAGAATAAGAGACAAAGTCCCCTACATAACTGGAAATACCATACAAACTAAATAATCCACCTATGGTCTTGGTTGCCACACCCTTGGATTCCCTTCCTCCTGTGAGTACAATGCCAACCATACCTGCTATCATGACGTATTTAGACACGGTATTGATTGCTGGTCCAAGCGGCATCATGGTAGTAAGCAAAAATACGATGCCCCCTGCAACGGCCATATACCAAAATCCTACGTCAAATAAGGCATCTAAATACCTTTTTTCCCTTATGCTCAAATATGCATTTATAGCTAGACCGAAGAATAGGTGTATCAGTCCAAAGACTATGGACATAATCAGCAGCTCCTGATACTGGGTAGCTGGGTCCATTAGTCCCCTGATCGGTATGGCTCCGCCAAAATAAGAGCCGAATACTACTCCCCATACGATGACAGAATAGCTCAGGTAGTAGAAAAATCTGATAAACTTTTCCTGGCTATCACCCAAGTTTGCCAGCCTAAGGACAAAGAAAGTAGCTATTAGCATTAAAATCCCATAGCCTGCATCCCCTACCATCATGCCAAAGAAGGCAAGGTAGAATGGTGCCAAGAGAGGCGTAGGATCTATTTCATTGTATCTAGGCAGGGCATACATGGTAGTCAGAGATTCAAAGGTCTCTGCAAACCTGGAATTCTTCAGTAGTACGGGTACTGCTGGGTCATCTTCTGCTGCTTCTTCAATATTGAGATAATAGGTGTCCTCTAGGGACCCCTTAACTGCCCCTTCAAATTCTTCCTTTAAGTCTGTTGGGATATATCCATTTATTATATTTACCTTCTCTGTAGTCAGGAAATCCTCTGCTACCATAAGTCTTAGTTTCTTATTCATCAGGTATTCAAAGACCACTTGGAAGCTGGGAAGCTTGTCAGCTAGTTTCTCCACGGAAGCCTTTAGCTCCAGACTGCTGTCTTCTAATTCCCTTAGCCTTTGGTCTATGGATTCTATCTCTTCTCTTGCCGTCATCTTTCCCGATATAAGGACATTGGAAAATCCGCAATTTCTCAATATTTCATTGAATTTTTCTGCCTCTTCCATGGAGGTCATGGCAAATAAATAGATGCTATCCTTATCTTCAGATATGGTCTCCACATGGGTTAGGTTTAAGTTTAGCAAATCTTTGTCAAACTTTTCTTTCATTTTTTTAGGGCTGGTCCCCATGAATATTTTTGTCCTTTGAAACCCTTTTAGTTCATCAATGGGATAGTCAAGCCCCTTCCAATGGTGTAACTCATCTTTTTGTGAACCCAAATCCTTCATCTGGGAATTGATGTCATCTAGCTTTGAAGACAATTCCCTAAGCTCATGGTAGACAGGCAGATAATCTATTTTGGATGCCTTGTCTTCTAATTCCTCGAAGTTAAGATTATCCATCCCCCTTATCATGGCCTTTATTCCAGTTTCTTTTGTATAGTATTTTGTCAGCAGATCAATGGCATATTTAACCTTGGAAATTTCCTCGTCTACTTCTCCAATGCTTTCAGGTATCGCCACTGGCTCTAAACCTTCCTCGATTAAGTCTTCATTTTTGTCGAGGCTTGTAAAATGAACATATCCAAATTTTTGGAGCTCATGGAGAAGTTTATCCCTTTCAGAGTCAAAGGCAAATAGGCTGAAATTACTCATCTTAACTATTGCCATTTACATTCACAATCCTCTCAATAATAATATTTACAGCCGAATCCAAATCCTGGTCAGATATCTCTCCTAATTTCTTTGCTTCCTCTGATCCTCTGTCAATTATCGGCTTTGCTGCGTCTTCCCCTTCCTGTAATGCCTTATCTCTAAAATCCCTAGCCTCTTTATCAGCCTCCCCCATAATCTTATTATATTGTTCCTCCGCTAATAATTCTGCCTCCTTTCTTAAATCTCTGGAAGCCTGGTTTGCCTCCTGTAAAATAGCATTGGCTTCTTCCTCTGCATTTTTTACAGCCTCAATCGCTTCCCTTGCCATATAATCACCACCTTTAATAAGAAGTACTTGAATGTTAATATGTTAAAATTCCCATAAATATAGGATGATAATACTATTAACTGGTTTTTCTATTTCTTTCCCAACTTCTTTGTGGATAACTTCAACAAATATATAAATCCTGTGATGGCACCAAAAATAATGAATATAATAGAAAAAATACCTCTCTTACTTAGTTTTTTATCCAAAAATTGACCTATAAAAGCACCCAGTAGTATTGGAGTGATTACAGAAAAGCCAATTTGGCCAATTAAAGCTAAGTTTTGAAGGGTATCTTTGTGGTTGTTCTCTCCATTATCATTCATCTTTTCCTCCATACAAAGTCCTTTTTTTGCTTCTATATTTATGTTATTTTTATGACTGTTTCCATGATTAATTATATACAATTTTCCTTGTTTTTGCAAGTTTAATAAGCTGACTATTCTATATAATTGGAAATTACATACAAATAGCCCCTGACTAGGGGCTATTGGCTATACTAGCATATCTTTTAAGTTTTCGTCTACTATCAATTTTGCTTCTGTTGCCGCTTGGACTTCTTCTAGGCTATATTCAGGATTTATCTCCTTGAGGACTAGGCCCTCAGCCGTAACCTCTAAAACTCCCATTTCTGTGACTATTAGATTTACTTCTCCTGCCGCTGTAAGGGGTAGATTGCATTCCTTTAATATCTTGTGATTTCCTTTAACTGTATGTTCCATGGCAATAATTACCTTTTTGGCCCCAGTTACTAAATCCATGGCGCCTCCCATGCCCGGTACCATTTTTCCCGGAATCATCCAGTTGGCTAGGTTGCCCTTTTCATCTACCTGTAGGGCACCAAGTACTGTAATATCTACATGTCCTCCTCGAATGATGCCAAAGGAAATAGATGAATCAAAGAATACTCCGCCTGGCAATATGGTCACGCATTGGGCTCCGGCATTTACTATATTTGGGTCCTCATGGCCTTCCTCTGGGGCTGGTCCTAGGCCTATAAAGCCGTTTTCTGACTGGAAAAACACATTTACAGAGTCTGGTACATGGTTAGCTACCATTGTTGGCAATCCTATGCCTAGGTTAACTACGTCTCCATCTTTTAATTCTCTGGCTACACGCCTTGCTATAAATTCCTTCTTATCCACTACTTGTCACCTCCATTGACGATATAGTTCACAAATATCCCTGGAGTAACCACATGGTTGGGGTCTAGTTCTCCAACTTCTACTACCTTTTCCACCTCAACTATTACTGTATCTGCCGCAGTTGCCATTAGGTGGTTAAAGTTTCTTGTGGCACCTTCATAGACAATATTTCCAAATTTGTCTATGGTCTCGCCAGCAATCAAGGCTATATCTGCCCTAAGAGGTAGTTCCAATAAATAGGTCTTCCCGCCTATTTCAATCTTTTCCTTACCTTCCTCTACCACTGTTCCCACACCTGTTGGGGTCAGAAATCCGCCTAGACCTGAACCTCCGGCCCTTACCTGCTCGGCTAAGGTCCCCTGGGGCACCAATACTACTTCCATTTCCCCAGCATTCATTTGGTTTCCAGTCTCCCTGTTTGTACCTATGTGAGATGCTATGAGTTTCTTTATTTGCTTATTTACTACCAGTTTCCCTACGCCTATATCCGGAAAACCTGAGTCATTGCATATTAAGGTTAAATCTTTTACACCCTTTTCCACTAGGGCATCGATTAATCTATGTGGTGAACCACAGCCTAAGAAGCCGCCTACCATAATGGTCATGCCATCTTTGACATGGCTAATAGCTTCTTCCATAGAAATTATTTTATTCACTTGAAAACCTCCCTTGTGCGGCCATGCCGCTGATTATCGTTTAACTATCAATGCTATTCCTTGTCCTCCGCCTATGCATAGGGTAGCTAGGCCTTTCTTGGAGTCTCTCTTTTCCATCTCATACAATAATGTAGTCAATATCCTAGCCCCTGAAGCCCCGATTGGGTGTCCCAGTGCTATGGCTCCGCCGTTTACGTTTACTATGGATCTATCTAGCTTTAGTTCCTCGATTACAGATAGGGCCTGTGCTGCAAATGCCTCATTGGCTTCGATTAGGTCTAAGTCTTCAACCGTCATTTCTGCCTTAGCCAAGGCCTTCTTTGTTGCAGGTATTGGGCCTGTTCCCATGATTGATGGATCTACTCCCGCTGAAGCATAGGAAACTATTGTTGCCAAGGGTTTAATCCCAAGTTCCTCTGCCTTTTCCTTGCTCATTAGGACCAAGGCTGCTGCACCGTCGTTAATTCCTGAGGCATTTCCTGCAGTTACTGAACCGTCCTTCTTAAATGCAGGTCTCAATTTCCCCAGTACTTCAATTGTAGTGCCAAACTTTGGATACTCGTCAGTATCGGCAATTATGGGGTCCTTCTTCCTTTGTGGAATCTCCACTGGCACTATCTCGTCTTTGAACCTTCCACTCTTTACTGCCTCTTCAGCCCTATTTTGGCTGGTTAAAGACAGTTCATCCTGCATTTGACGAGTAAAGCCGTATTTTTCTACTATGTTTTCTGCAGTGATACCCATATGATAATTGTTGAAAATATCTGTCAAACCGTCCTGGACCATATAGTCTTCCATTTGCCCATTGCCCATTCTTTGTCCCCATCTAGATGTCTTGAGTAGGTATGGTGCCTGGCTCATATTTTCTGTGCCTCCAGCCAATACAATATCCGCCTCTCCAGCCATGATGGCCTGGGCTGCCAAGGTGACAGTTTTAAGCCCTGAACCGCATACCTTGTTTACAGTAAATGATGGGACCTCAACTGGTATTCCCGTGTGTATTGATACCTGCCTAGCCACATTTTGTCCCTGTCCCGCCTGTAGTACATTGCCAAATATGACTTCATCTACCATGTCAGGCTCTAGATTTGCCCTCTTTAGGGCCTCTTTTGCGGCTGTTACACCTAATTCTACTGCTGAAACATTCTTAAATATTCCGCCAAATGCTCCTACTGGGGTCCTAACTGCTGATGCAATAACAACTTCCTTCATTTTTCTACCTCCCATAGTTTTTTATTATTCTATTACCCTGCTTGAATTTGATATATTATTGTTTAATCTACACTAATATATAAGCAATTATCATGCCAATTATGTCATTTCCCTAAGCTTTATATCTAACTGTTGCAATTACAAGCTTACAGAAATAATCCCCATGCTTACCCTAGGTTGAATAAAAATAAAAAAGAGTATATGTAGGCATTGGTATACATATACTCTGAAAATAGTCGTTTTTGTTGTAGTTAATAACCTACACATCTTAAAAATCTGTATCCATATCTATACATCACTAATCTTATACTTGTCAATCTTTTTGTATAGGGCTGTTCTGTGGATGCCAAGTTTTTCAGCCGCCAGAGATTTATTTCCCTTGGCTGCTAGGATGGCTCTCCTTATGGCATTTATTTCTGCCTCTGCCACTATGTCCCTAAGGGGAGAAAGCTCCTCCATAGGCCCAATTATATGACCTGTTCCATTTAGCAGTCTTTCAGGCAGGTGTTCAGGTAATATGGTCTTGCCCGTCGCTAGATTAATGGCCCTCTCCAATACATTTCGGACCTCCCTCACATTCCCAGGCCAATTATAGGCTCTTAGATAGGTCATGGCCTCAGGAGACAGCTCTTTTTCTCCCAGTCCCATTTCCTTTAGGAGATAGCTCAATATGTTCTCAGTCAAAACTTCCAAGTCCCCAATCCTATCCCTCAATGGGGGAATTTCCATGCTTATTACATTTAATCTATAGTATAGGTCCTCCCTGAATCTTCCTTTTTTTATGGCTTCCTCGATATTCTCATTTGTAGCTGCAATGACCCTGGCCTCAAAGGAAAGTTTCTTGTTGCTTCCTATCCTTTCAAATTCCTTGGACTCCAAGACCCTAAGTATCTTTGCCTGCATTTCCATGGGCATATTCCCTATTTCGTCTAGGAAGATTGTGCCGCCTGAGGCGTGCTCAAACTTTCCAGTCTTTCCTTCCTTCCTTGCACCTGTAAAGGCCCCCCTGTCGTAGCCAAACAGTTCTGATTCCAGCAAATCCTTTGGAATGGCAGCACAGTTGATTGCTATGAAGGCCTCCTCCTTCCTATAGCTTGCCCTGTGGATTGCATGGGCGAATAATTCTTTTCCCGTTCCCGACTCCCCCGTTATCAGGACTGTGGAATTTGTCTCTGCGGCCATCCTGCCCACCTTCTTTAAATACTCCATCTTGGGATTTACGGTGATTATATTGTCAAAGGAGTACTTGGTCCCCTCTATTCTCTCGATTTCACCCTTGTATTTATTTATCTTAGACTGCAGATCCAGGAGCTGGTGGGCCAACTCCTTAATTTCGCTGATGTCTTTAAATAGGACTGTGCCTACTGCACCGATTATCTTCTTTTCCTTTATAATGGGAATGCGATTTGTTATCATATCATGGCCTTGTATTCTCTGTACATCTCTTATTTCCTTGGTTCCCGTTTTCACAACTATGTGCATACGGGTATTTTCAATGACCTCTTCCACATGTTTCCCCAGGGCATCCTCTTCCTTAATTCCCAGAAGTTTCTCATAGTTCATCTTCACTATTCTTCCCTGAGGATCCACTAGTACATATCCTTCATAGGCATAGTTCAATATGTCTTCAAGCATTTCTATGCTTTCCCTAAGTTCTCCTAGCTTATCCATAGAATCACCCCTTTAAGAGTTTGACCCACTGGGCCCTGTGTAGCCCAGATTAAGAATTGACTAAAATGTCCACTATTTTCTTGCCTGCCTTCCCATCTCCGTAGGGATTTACGGCCTTAGCCATCCTATTGTACTCGCCTTCATGGGACAGCAAAATATCCAATTGATTGTAGAGCTTTTGGTATTCCGTGCCCACCAATTTGGCAGTTCCCGCCTCTATGCCCTCCGGCCTCTCCGTTTCCTCCCTAACTACTAAAACAGGCACTCCAAAGCTAGGGGCCTCCTCCTGCAAACCGCCTGAGTCTGTAACCACTATATTGGACTTTGCCATTAGGTTTGCCATGGGCCTGTAGTCCAGAGGTTCAATTAGGTGAACCCTGTCCTCCTTGGATAGGATAGAAGATGCGATTTCCCTGACCTTGGGGTTTAAATGCATGGGGAATACAACTTCAACTTCCTGGTACTTCCTCGTAATATCCCTGATGGCCCCGAATATGTTTTCCATGGGCCTTCCTATGTTTTCCCTCCTGTGGGAGGTAAGTAAAATAAGCTTTTTCTTGTCAAAATCTAGCCTATTCAATAGGTCAAGTTCAAATATGTAGTCCTTATCCCTTGCATAGTGCAGGGCGTCTATTACTGTGTTTCCAGTGATATAGATCTTTTCTTCCGGGTATCCTTCCCTTAGCAAGTTTTGCCTATTTCTTTCTGTTGGGGCAAAGTGATAGTTGCTGAGAACGCCGGTAAGCATTCTATTGGCCTCCTCTGGATATGGAGAGTATAGGTTGCCGCTGCGGAGTCCCGCCTCTACATGTCCAAGTTTAATTTTTTGGTAGAAGGCCGCCAATGCACCTGCAAAAACCGTACTGGTATCCCCTTGGACCAGAAGTATATGGGGTTTTTCCTTGACGATAATTTCCTCCAAACCCCTTAGTGCCCTTATGGTTATCTCCGTCAGGGTCTGACCGGGCTTGAATATATTTAAATCGTAATCCGCCTTTATCTCAAATAAGTCTAGGACCTGATCCAGCATTTGCCTATGCTGGGCAGTGATACAGACTAGGCTCTTTACCCCCTCTCTTTTCTCCAATTCCTTTATTATGGGGGCCATTTTTATCCCTTCTGGCCTGGTGCCGAATACTGTCATTATCTTCAACATATAATTCCTCCTATCTTACTCTTTCCTTTCGAATATTCCCAATTGAATGGCTACTAGTACAGAAGCCACCAATAGACCTAGGGACAAGTAGACTGCCTGCCTGCTATTAGCCTGGGATACCAAGACTGCAAATGTGCCAAAGACCGCCGATATACCATAGAGTATGAGGACAGCCTTTTTCTGTGACAGTCCCTTGTTGAGCAACCTATGATGCAGATGTCCCCTGTCAGCCGATGCAATAGATTGGCCGTTTATGATCCTCCTAAATATGGCAAAGGTCGTATCGAATATGGGTACAGACAGTATCAAAATAGGTGCCACTATGGCTATGGTAGCTACGGATTTCATTACTCCTTCTATGGTTATGGCAGCTAACATAAAACCCAGGAACAGGGCTCCTGTATCTCCCATGAAGATCTTGGCCGGATTGAAATTAAAGGGTAAAAATCCCAGACAAGCCCCTGCAATGGCAGCAGACATCAAGATTACATTGCCATAGCCAAACTTGCTGGCTACAACCATGAGGGAAAGGCTGGATATCATGGCGACACCTGCCGACAATCCATCTAGCCCATCTATAAAGTTCAAGGTATTGGTTATACCCACTACCCAAAAAAGTGTAATGGGCAAGGACAGCCATCTGAGGTCCAGAAGTGATGCCCTGTTAGAAAATGGATTGGTAACGAAGTTTACCTTTACTCCACCGAACAAGAGTATCAGGCCTGCAAGTATCTGAAACATAAACTTATATCTAGGCCTTAACTCCTTTAGGTCGTCGATTATACCGCCCATTACAATTACAGTTGCACCAAAGATTATTGACACTATCTCCTTGTCCAAGGGAAGGAAGATTAAAATAACTATAATGACAGAAAAAAATATGGCTAGGCCGCCCATAAGAGGCATGGGCTCCTTGTGTACCCGTCTTTCATCCTTTGGCACATCTACTGCTCCAACCTTGATAGCAAACTTTCTTACTATAGGTGTAAGTATTAGGGATAGCACGACAGAAGCAAGAAATGCAAAAATATAATTTCCCATATTAAATCCTCTCTAGTTATTTTGTACCGAACAGCCTATCGCCAGCATCTCCCAGACCTGGCAAAATATATGCATGTTCGTTTAATTTCTCATCTAGGGCTGCAACGTAAATATCCACATCGGGGTGCTTTTCTTCAACGGCCCTCACTCCTTCTGGAGCGGCAATTAGGCATACCAGCCTGATGGATTTAGCCCCCCTGTCCTTTAAAAAATCTATGGCTGCCACAGCCGATCCTCCTGTTGCAAGCATGGGGTCCAAAACAATCAATTCCCTGTCTTCAATATCTTGGGGTAATTTACAATAGTATTCTACAGGCTTTAAGGTCTCAGGGTCCCTGTATAGTCCAATATGGCCTACCCTAGCTGTAGGTATAAGCCTTAGCATGCCATCTACCATTCCCAGCCCTGCCCTAAGTATGGGTATGAGCCCTACCTTTTTACCTGAAATAACATGTGCCTTCATTTTAGCTAAAGGGGTTTCTATCTCAATTTCTTCCAGTGGAAAATCCCTAGTAACCTCATATCCCATAAGGAGGGACACCTCTGTCACCAGTTCCCTAAACTCCTTGGAACCAGTATTTTTATCCCTTATATAGGTCAACTTGTGCTTAATTAATGGATGATCGAATATTATTACCTTTGCCATTGTAAAACCCCCTTATAAATTTTTGAAATCGTAAACAGTGTATTCATTTAGGTTAAATATCACTTCTTTCGTCTCACGATTTGATACTTTCCCACGCCATAACGCATCCATACAGATAGATAAATTGAATTAAATAAGAGCCGACATTGAGAAG
>Ga0172382_10010496_pt1 | contig 12401 bp, 9 predicted proteins | sample Leawel138RmetaG_FD_122245 | JGI IMG/M metagenome (GOLD analysis project Ga0172382, IMG submission 122245) | Leachate microbial communities from a municipal landfill in Southern Ontario, Canada - Leachate well 138R metaG | ecosystem: Engineered > Solid waste > Landfill > Unclassified | place...
CCGCGTGCCAGCGCCAGCGCGATGTTGGCCGGGTCGCCCTGCCCGTCGGTCGGCAGCCAGACCCCGCCCTGCACGCCCTCAAGGTTGATATGGGGGTAGCGGTCCTTCACCTCGGCGGGGGAGAGTTCCTCGACCGGCACCCCGAAGCTGCGCGCGGTCGAGGCGTTGCGCAGCAGTTCCTCGCGCCGCGCGGCGGTGAGCGCGACCGAGACCGAGCCGGTCTCGCGCATCCCGGTGGCCAGCCCGGTTTCGGCCTCGAGGCCCCGGTAGAGATCGGCGGAATATTTCGCCAGCCGTGTCATGTTGGCCGAGCCGCGCAACTGCCCGATCAGCCCGGCGGCATGCCAGGTGGTCCCTGACGTAAGCTGCTTGCGTTCGAGCAGCACCACATCGCGCCAGCCCAGTTTCGCCAGATGATAGGCGACCGAGGCCCCGGCGATGCCGCCGCCGATGATGACGCAGCGGGCATGGGTGGGCAGGGTCATGGCGTCACCTCAGGCTTTCAGGCGGGTATTGGCCGGATCCCACAGCGGACCATCGGCCTGCACCGTGGCGGGGCGGCGTTCCCCGTAGATTTCGACCTCGACCCGCTGGCCTTCGCGGGCCAGATCGGGGCGGATATAGCCCAGAGCCAGCGAGGCCCCGACCCGGTAGCCCCAGGCGCCCGAGGTCGTCTCGCCCACCACGGCGCCCTCATGCCAGATGGTCGACATATAGGGCGCGTCCGACGCGCCCGCGTCCACCTTCAGCGTGACGAAACGCTTTTTCGGCCCCCTGTCGCGTTCGGCCAGCAGCGCCGGTTTGCCGGGGAAGTCCTTGTCCCAGTTGATGAAGCGGTCGAGCCCGCCCTCAAGCAATGTGTAGTCGGTGGACAGGTCGCCCTTCCACGCCCGGTAGCCCTTCTCGATCCGCAGCGAATCGAGCGCCCGCATCCCGAACGGCCGGGCCCCGGCGGCAAGAATCGCGTCGTAGATCGGCGGGGTGTCGGCGATCTTGGAATGCACCTCCCAGCCCAGTTCGCCGGCATAGGACACCCGCACCAGTTGCGCCCAGTGCCCGGCGACCTGCGCCGACTGGTGAGTCAGCCACGGCTGCGACAGGTCGGCATCGGCCAGCGGCGCCAGCAGCTCGCGCGCGCCGGGGCCGGTGACGATCTGGGTCGAAAAGTCCTCGGTCACATCGCCCAGCGTGAAATCCGCATCTGCGGGCAGCGCATGCTGCAACAGCCCGAAATCATGGCCACGCGCACCGGCGGCGGTGATGAGGAAGAAGAAATCCTCCTCGATGCGCATCGCCGACATCTCGGTGACGATCCGCCCGCGCGCGTCGGCGAAATACAAAAGCCCGATCCGCCCGACCTTCGGCAGCCGCCCGCTGCACAGCCCGTCCAGCCATGCCGCCGCCCCCGCCCCCTTCAGCCGGTAGCGCGAGAATCCCGGCAGGTCGAGGACGCCGACACCATCGCGCACCGCCTCGCATTCGGCCTGAATCCGGGGCTGCCAGGGACCGGCGCGGTCCCAGGTCTGGGTGGCGCTCCAGCCGGTATCGTCGCCGGGCGCGGCAAACCATTCGGCACGTTCCCAGCCGTTGTAGGGCGCCATCTGCCCGCCCAGCGCCTTCACCCGGTCGTGCACCGCCGAAACCCGCTGATCCGGTGCCGCAGGCCAGCGCGCCATCGGGAAATGCATCGCATATTCGTGGCCATAGACCTCGCGCGCCTTGGCGAGCGTATAATCGCGGTCCGCATGCGCCCCGAACCGGCGCGGATCGCAGGACCACATATCCCATTCGGTCGCGCCTTCGGTCACCCATTCGGCCAGCACCTTGCCCGCGCCTCCGGCCTGCGCGATGCCGAAGCTGAACACGCAGGCGTTGAAGGCATTCCTCACCCCCGGCATCGGCCCGATCAGGGGATTGCCGTCGGGCGTGTAGGGGATCGGCCCGTTGATGACCCGCGCCACCCCCGCCTGCGTCAACACCGGCACCCGGGCCAGCGCGTCCTCGATATAGGGCGCGAGCCGGTCGAGATCGTCGGGGAACAACTGGAACGAGAAATCCTCGGGGAACGGCTGGTCCGCCGTCACCCAATGCGCGCGGCAGTCGCGCTCGTAGGGGCCGAGGTTGAAGCCGCCCTTTTCCTGCCGCAGGTAGTAGGAGGTATCGACATCGCGCAATAGCGGCAGCTTGTGGCCCGCCGCCGCCGACCAGTCGCGGACTTCGGGCACCTCCTCGAAGACCAGATATTGGTGCTCCATCGACACCACCGGCACCGGGCGGCCGCCGAAGGGGCGGAACCATTCGCCGACCGCGCCCGCGTAATATCCGGCGGCGTTGACCACGATCTCGCAGCGGATGTCGACCTTGCCGGTGTGGACGGTCCATTCACCGCCCGCACGGCTGATCCCGGTCGCGGGGGTGAAGCGCAGGATCTGCGCCCCCATGTCGCGCGCGCCCTTGGCCAGCGCCTGCGTGAGTTGCGCGGGGTCGATATCGCCATCGGCCGGATCATGGAGCGCCCCGGCAAGGCCGTGGGTTTCGACGAACGGATGCCGGGCCGGGATGTCCCCGGGCGCGAGCACCTCGATCTCCATGCCCTGATAGCGGCCCATGCCCATGGCGCGCGCGAATTCCTGCATCCGCTCGCGGCTGTGCGCGAGCCGCAGCGAGCCGGTGACATGGTAGTTCATCGGATAGCCGACCGCATCGCCCAGCCCGCGGTAAAGCTCGGTCGAATAACGCTGCATGTTCATCAGCGACCACGAGGTCGAGAACGTCGGCACGTTGCCGGCCGCATGCCAGGTCGAACCGGCGGTCAACTCGTTCTTCTCGAGCAGCACGCAGTCGCGCCAGCCCGCCAGCGCAAGGTGGTAGAGCGCCGACACCCCCACCGCCCCGCCCCCGATGATCACCACCCGTGCCGTGGCCGGAACATCCGCCATCTGCCGCCCCTTTCGCCGCCATGGCCGCGACTGTCGCCCGGCGGGGCGGCGGGACGCAAGTGCTGATGATCGCCCCCTCTCCTCCCCTTGCGCAACCTCGCGGGCGGCGTCACGCTCGGGCAACCGGCACAGCGCGAGAGGGCAGAGCCATGAACCAGCATCCCGGGGCGCGGTTGCGCCGGCTGATCGAGGCGCGGCGCGGCGCGCTGCTGCCCGGGGCGGCCAATGCGCTCACGGCGCGGATCATCGAGGATCTGGGCTTCGAGGCCGTCTATGTGACCGGGGCCGGGCTCACCAATACCTGGTTCGGGATGCCCGATCACGGCTTCATGGGGCTCAGCGACATGGCGAACCACACCGCCGCGATCCGCGATGCGGTGGCGCTGCCGCTGGTCTGCGACATCGACACCGGCTTCGGCAACGCGGTGAACGTGCACCATGCCGTGCGGGTGATGGAACGCGCCGGCGCCAATGCCGTCCAGATCGAGGATCAGGTCATGCCCAAGAAATGCGGGCATTTCTCGGGCAAGGCGATCATCGGCACCGCCGAGATGTGCGGCAAGATCAAGGCCGCCGTGGATGCCCGCCACAGCGAGGATTTCCTCATCATGGCCCGCACCGACGCCCGCGCGGTCGAGGGGTTCGAGGCCGCGCTCGAGCGGTGCCATGCCTTCGAGGAGGCCGGCGCCGACATCATCTTCCTCGAGGCGCCCGAGAGCGTGGACGAATTGCGGGCCCTGCCGCAGGCGATCCGCAAGCCGCAGCTCGTGAACATCGTGATCGGCGGCAAGACCCCGGCGCTGCCGGTCGAGGAATTCGCGGCGATGGGATTCTCGCTGGTGCTCTATGCGAATGTCGCCCTGCAGGCAGCGGTCCGCGGCATGACCGAGGCCCTGTCGGTGCTGAAGTCGGGCGGCGACGTGTCCGAGGCCAGCGGGCTGGTCGCCAGTTTCGCCGAACGGCAGGCGGCGGTGCGCAAGCCGTTCTACGACGCGCTGGAGAAGCGGTATGCGGAGTGAGGGGGCGGCCCCGTGGATTGCCGCGCCGCCTGCGGCTCCTCGCAATGACGACATCTCTCCCCCGTCATTGCGAGCGAAGCGAAGCAATCCATGGCCCGACGCCGTGCCTCATGGATTGCCGCCCCGCAATGACGGCGGGCGGGGGCCTCAGAGTCCGTGGTCGAAGATCCCCTCGCCGGTCGGTGCGGAAGGCGTCACCTGCCCCTCGGGCAGCGCCGGGATCAGCAGGTCGATCTCGCCCGCCGCCAGTCCGGGCAGTCGCAGCGCGGCGTCGGTGAACCGCGCCACCGCCCCGGCGCCCAGTGCCGCGCCCGCCAGCACCTCGAGCTTGCCGACATAATCCGGCCAGTCCCACGGATGGCGCCCGTTCGGATGGGCGTCGGCCACGCCGCGTTCGCCCTCGATCACGCGGCCGTCCTTCATGCGGATGATGATCCGGCCGCCGAACTGGCGCCTGTCGGGGTCGGCCTCGTGGTAGCGGGCGCTCCAGTCGGGCGATTCGACCGTGGTGATCCTCTGCCAGAGCCCGCGCCGCGCCGCCGCCCGCGCGCGTTCGCGGGTATAGCTGTCGACATGGTGCCAGCGCCCGTCCTCGAGTGCCACGGCGAGGATATACATGATCGAATGATCCAGCGTCTCGCGGCTGGCCTCGGGGTCCAGCTTCTGCGGATCCTGCGCGCCGGTGCCGATGACGTAATGGGTATGGTGCGAGGTCTCGAGCAGGATGCTCTCGATCGCGTCGAGGTCGGGGATCTGCGCGCGCAGGTCGATCGCCAGATCGATCAGCGCCTGCGCCTGATATTCGGCGGAATGGGCCTTGGTATAGGTCTCGAGGATCGCGCGCGGGCTTTCGCCCGGTTCGGGCAGGGTGACGTGATAGACATCCTCGCTGCCGCCCAGCATCCAGGCGATGACCGAATCCTCGCCCTCGTAGATCGGCGCGGGCGAGCCCTCGCCGCGCATGGCACGGTCGACCGCCTCGATCGCCAGCTTGCCGGTGAAGCCGGGAACATAGGCTTTCCACGAGGAAATCTCGCCCTTGCGGCTCTGGCGGGTGGAAAACGACAGGTGCACGGCCTGCCCCACGGCCTGAAAGATCACCTCGGGCGAAAGCCCCAGCATCGCGCCGATCCCGGCGGCGGTGGCGGGGGCGAGATGCGCGGCATGGTCCTTCTTCCAGCGATGCAGCGAGATCGCCTTCACCAGCGCCACATGCACCTCGTAATGCACCGCGATCCCGCGCGCGAGCGCGGCGCCGTCAAGCCCCGCCTGCTGCGCCACCGCGATCAGCGGCGAGATGGCATCGGCCGGATGCGAATAGTCGGCGGCAAGGAAGGTGTCGTGGAAATCAAGCTCGCGCACCGCGGTCGCATTCGCCCAGGCGGCCCATTCAGCATCGAAGCGTCGGCTGGCGGGCAGGCCGTAGAGCGTTGCCCCGCCCCGGCGCGGATGCGCCAGCGCCATGGCCCGGGCCGAGGCCACCGGCCGGCGGTTGATCGCCGCCAGCGCCACCGCGGCGTTGTCGACGATCCGGCACGAGATCATGCGCAGCACCTCGGCCTCGGGCGCCCCCGGCGCGGCGGCGAAGCCGGCGATATGCCAGGCAAGCTGGTCCTCGCGCTTCAGGCGGTCGGCAGAGGGATGGACACGGACCTCACGGGTTTTCATGGGGGCCTCCCGGGCTCTCAGGAACTGGCGCGCAGCCGCCGGATCAGCGGCGGCAGGATGAAGGTCAGGGCCGCGACCGCGAGGAAGGTGATCGAGATCGGCGTCTCGACCAGCACCCAGGCGCTGCCCTGCCGCGACAGCAGCGCGGTGCGGAGCTGATATTCCGCCATCGGCCCGAGGATCAAGCCGATCAGCACCGGGGCGATCGGGAAGTCGTAGACCCGCATCACATAGCCCGCGACCCCGACCACCACCATGATGATCAGGTCGATCTGCGACCCCGATACCCCCCAGATGCCGATCAGCGCGAAGATCAGGATGCCGGCATAGAGCTGCGGCTTGGGAATCGACAGCAGCCGCACCCACATGCCGACCAGCGGCAGGTTCAGGATCAGCAGCATCGCATTGCCGATATAGAGCGAGGCGATGAGTCCCCAGACCAGATCGGGATTGGCGGTGAACAGGTTCGGCCCCGGCTGCAGCCCGTAGTTCTGGAACGCGGCCAGCAGGATCGCCGCGGTGGCCGATGTCGGCAGGCCGAGCGTCAGCAGCGGCACCAGCACCCCGGCGGCGGCGGCGTTGTTCGCGGCCTCGGGTCCGGCCACGCCCTCGATGGCGCCCACGGTGCCGAAATCCTCGGGCTTCTCGCAGAGCTTGCGCTCGAGCGTGTAGCTCAGCATCGTCGGGATTTCCGAGCCGCCGCCCGGCAGCACCCCCATGGGAAAGCCGAGCACGGTGCCCCGCAGCCACGGCTTCCAGCTGCGGCGCAGGTCCTCGCCGGTCATCCAGCGGCCGCGCACCTTGATCGGGACCTCCTGCCCCGGATCGTAGCGCGAGGCGACGAACAGGATCTCGCCCATCGCGAAAAGCGAGACCAGCACCACGGTCAGCTCGATCCCGTTCAGCAGGCCCATGACCCCGAAGGTCAGCCGCGGCTGGCCGGTCATCACGTCGATGCCGACCGTGCCCATGCCGATGCCCAGCAGCAGCGCGATGAAGCCGCGCACCCGCGAGCTGCCCATCACCACCGCGACCGAGCAGAAGGCGAGCATGATGAGCGCGAAGTAATCCGCCGGCCGGAAGATGAAGGCGAGCTCGGCGACCACCGGCGCGAGGAAGGTGAGCGCGATGGTGGCGATGGTGCCCGCGACGAACGAGCCGATGGCGGCGGTGGCGAGCGCGGCGGCCCCGCGCCCGTCGCGGGCCATGCGGTTGCCCTCGAGCGCGGTCATCATCGAGCCCGATTCGCCCGGGGTGTTGATGAGGATCGAGGTGGTCGAGCCGCCATACATCGCCCCGTAAAGGACCCCCGCGAACATGATGAAGGCGGCGGTGGGGGCGATCGAGACCGTGACCGGCAGCAGCAGCGCGATGGTCAGCGCCGGGCCGATCCCCGGCAGCACCCCGATGGCGGTGCCCAGCGCCGAGCCGATCAGCGCCCAGAGCAGGTTCATGGGCTGGAGCGCGATGCCGAAGCCGTGGAGGAGGTAATCGAAACTGCTCATGACCCGAGCCCCGCGAATGGCATGAAACCGCCGAGCTGCAACCCGAGCCGGTCGAACAGGAACCAGGCGAGGCTGCCGAGAATCGCCCCCGAGACCACATCCACCGCCAGCCGGCGCGAACCGAAGGACCGCGCCACCAGCGTGAAGCTCACCATCGCCACCAGCGGCAGGCCCAGCGTCTTCAGTGCGAAGATCGGCAGCACCGCCGCCGCCAGCGCCAGCGCGAAGGCCAGCGGGTTCATCGGCAGCGCCGCATCGGCATTCTCGGTGCCCTGCGGCTCGAATGTCTCGCCGCGGGCGATCTGGACGGCAAGGATGATGCCCAGCCCGATCAGCGCCCAGCCGACCAGGCGCGGCACGGTGCCGGGGCCGATGCCGGCATAGCGGCTGGCCGCCGGCAGCGAGGATGCGCCCCAGACGCTGACGGCGCCGAGGGCCACGATGATGGCGGCAAGCCACCACGGGCGGGGCGGGGGTCTGGGCTGCATGCGGGCCTCGGATCTGCGATGCCCCGGCGGGCGGCACGAGGCCGCCGGCCGGTTGCATCCTCGTGGCGGGGTGCCCGGGCGGGCACCCCGGGGGAGGCCGTCAGTCGGTGAGGCCCGCGTCCTCGAGGATCGCGCCGATGCGGTCGGTCTCCTCGGCGACGAAATCGCCGAACGCCGGGCCGGAGAGATAGTATTGGTCCCAGCCCTGGGTCTCGAGCACGGCGGCCCATTCCGGGCTGTCGTTCAGCCGGTCGAACCGCGCCACCCATTCGGCGGCATTGTCGGCCGGCATGTCCGGCGAGCCGAGGAAGCCGCGCCAGTTGGCAACCTCGACGTCATAGCCGGCCTCGGCGAAGGTCGGCACGTCCGGCAGCGCCGGGTGGCGTTCGGCCGAGGTGATGCCGAGGATGCGGATGCGGCCCTGTTCGGCGAATTGCTGGAACTCCGAGATCCCCGAGATCCCGGCCTTCAGCGTGCCGTTGACGATCGCGGTCACGGTCTCGGCGCCCGAGGCCTGGGGAATGTAGTTGAGATCGGGCACCGCAATCCCCGCCTCCTGCGCGAGCAGCGCCAGCGCGATCTGGTCCACCCCGCCGGCCGAGCCGCCGCCGACCGGATTCGCGCCCGGATCGGCCTGCAACGCCGCGACGAATTCCTCGAGCGTCTGGATCTCCGAGCCGGCATCGACGGCAAGCACGTCGTATTCGGCGGTCAGCCGCGCGATCGGGGTGAAATCCGCCAGATCGAGCGGCGAATCGTTGAGCATGATCGAGCCCACGGTGATCGCCCCGAACACCGCGAGCGCATCGCTCTTGCCGGTCTGGGCGTTCTGGAACTCGGCCAGGCCGATGGTGCCGCCGGCGCCGCCGGTATTGGTGAAGTTGACACCTTCGGTATAGATACCGGCCGCGGCCATGGCACCCATCGCCTGCCGGCCGGTGCCGTCCCAGCCGCCGCCCGGATTGGCCGGAATCATCACCGAGACATCGGCCGAGGCGGCCGAAACGAGGGCGACCGTCGCCACGGTGGCCGCGAGCACTCTGCGCATGAACATTCTGCATTCCTCCCTGGAGCCCCGCTCCGGCGGTGATTCCACCGCAGGGCGGGTGCTGCCTCCAGCAGAGAAGAACCGGCGCGCGCCGTCAAACCCTTTTTCGCCCGCCCGGCCCGCCCCTCAGGCGAGGCTGAAGTCTATCACCATGAAGATCGCCGCCGAAAGCAGCCCGGTGGCCGGCACCGTGATCACCCAGGCCGCGGCGATCGTCAGCACATGCGAGCGGCGCACCAGCTTGCGCCGCCGCCGCTCCTCGGGCGGGGTGCCGGGGCGGTCGAGCCGGGCCATGGCGATCCGCATCCGCCGCTCGGTATCCCATTCGCGGAAGAAGCCGACCCCGAACACCGCCCCCACCGCGATATGGGTCGAGCTGACCGGCAGCCCCAGCGCGCTGGCCAGGATCACCGTGACCGCGGCCGACAGCGCCACGCAATAGGCGCGCATCGGGTTCAGCTTGGTGATCTGGTTGCCGACGATGCGGATCAGCTTGGGCCCGAACAGGAACAGCCCGACGCTGATCCCCAGCGCGCCGATCATCATCACCCAGAGCGGAATCCCCACCGCCTCGCCGATGCCGCCGTTCTGCGAGGCATGGACGATCGCCGCCAGCGGCCCGACCGCATTGGCGACATCGTTGGCGCCGTGGGCAAAGCTCAGCAGCGCCGCCGAGGCGACCAGCGGGATCGCGAACAGCACCTTGAGCGAGCGGTTGCGGTTCTCCAGCCCCTCGGACTGGCGGCGGATCACCGGGATCATGACCCGCCAGATCACCACCCCCGCCACCGCACCGGCCGCCAGCGCCGTGCCGAGCGAGACCCGGACGACATGATGCAGCCCCTTGAGCGAGAGATAGGCCGCGAAGGTGCCGGCCATCACCCCCACCAGCACCGGCACCCAGCGCCGCGCGGCGGCGATCTTGTCGGGCCGGTAGACGATGCGGCCCTCGATGAACCACAGGAACACCGCCGCCCCGGCCCCGCCCATCAGCGGCGAGATCACCCAGCTTGCCGCGATCGCGCCCATCGTCGCCCAGTTCACCGCCGCGATGCCGGCGGCGACGATGCCCGCGCCCATCACCCCGCCGACCACCGCATGGGTGGTCGAGACCGGCGCCCCGATCCAGGTGGCAAGATTGACCCACAGCGCCGAGGCAAGCAGCGCCGCGATCATCGCCCGCACGAAGGCGCCGGACTGCCCGAGCCGCTCGGGCGGGATGATCCCGGTCGAGATGGTCGAGACCACATCCCCGCCGGCCAGCAGCGCGCCCGCGCTCTCGCAGATCGCGGCGATCACGATGGCGCCGCCCATGGTCAGGACATCGGCCCCGACCGCCGGACCCATGTTGTTGGCGACATCGTTGGCGCCGATGTTGAGTGCCATATAGGCGCCGAAGGCCGCGGCGCTGATCACCACCAGCGTGTTGCCGCCGCCGTGCAGCGCCAGCCCGGCCGTCACCGCCGCCAGCACGATGAAGGCGAAGGCGATGCCCGAGCCCACCAGCGGCCGCCCGGCCAGCGCCGCCGCCGCCTCCAGCCCCGCGAACCGCCCGAGATCGCGGTCCAGGGTTTCGAGATGCCGCGTCTCGAGATCGTTTCCGGCCATGTCGTCCCCCGAGCCGATACCGGGGGCTGGTTATCCCAGCCCGGGGATGCGCACAACGGCCGGGGGGCGGCCGGGTGGTGGCTATCGTCATTGCGAGCCGCAGGCGAAGCAATCCATTCCCGGCGCCGTGCCTCGTGGATTGCCACGGCGGCTTTACCGCCTCGCAATGACGACACGGGCCACCCGTCCGCCCGCCCCGGTCGTTGCGGATGCGGCGCGGGTCATGTTACCAGCGGCCGGACGGGGGCGGGGTCCGTTCCGGCACGGGGGAGGCAGGCGATGGGCAGCGGATTGCGTCATGGCGGGCGGGCCACGCGCCGCGCGGGGCTGCCGGACGGCGGGGGTTGCCCGTGACCCGGCATTATTCCGCATTCTCGCTGCTGCGCGAAGGCATCACCGGCCAGAAGGGCTGGGAACCCGCCTGGCGCAGCCCCGAGCCGAAGCCGCGCTATGATGTCATCATCATCGGCGCCGGCGGGCACGGGCTGGCGACGGCGTATTACCTCGCGAAGAACCACGGCATCACCGATGTGGCGGTGATCGAGAAGGGGTGGCTCGGCGGCGGCAATACCGGGCGCAACACCACCGTCATCCGCTCGAACTACTTCTACCCCGAGAGCGTGGCGCTCTACGATCTGGCATTGCGCCTCTATGAGGGGCTGTCGAAGGATCTCAACTACAACATCATGCTCTCGCAGCGCGGGATGCTGAACCTCGTGCATTTTCCCGCCGACATGGAGATGGCGGCGCGGCTGACCAACGCCATGCAGATCAACGGCGTCGATGCCGAACTGCTGGACCGCGATCAGGTCCGCGCGATGCTGCCGATCTACAACTACGGCCCGGATGCGCGCTATCCGGTCGCGGGCGGGGTATTGCAGCCGCGTGGCGGCATCGCACGGCACGACGCGGTGGCCTGGGGTTACGCGAGGGCAGCGTCGCGCGCGGGCGTGGACATCATCCAGCAGTGCGAGGTCGAGGATTTCATCATCGAGGGCGGGCGCTGCCGCGGGGTGCGCACCTCGCGCGGCGCGATTCGCGCCGACCGCGTGGGCATGGCGGTCGCGGGCCATTCCTCGGTGATGGCGGCGAAGGCCGGGTTCTCGCTGCCGCTGATTTCCTATGCGCTGCAGGCCTGCGTCTCGGAACCCGTGAAGCCGGTGCTCGACTGCACGGTAATCGCCCCCGGCCCCGCCACCTATGCCAGCCAGTCCGACAAGGGCGAGCTGGTGGTCGGCGGCGCGCTCGACCGGATTCCGTCCTACGGGCAGCGCGGCAACCTGCCGGTGCTGCAGAATGTCGTCGCGGGCCTGATCGAGATGTTCCCGGCCTTCCGGCAGCTCAAGCTGATGCGGCAATGGGCCGGGATCGTGGACGTGGCGCCCGATTCCTCGCCCATCATCGGCGAGAGCCCGCTGCCGGGGCTGTTCCTCAACTGCGGCTGGGGCACCGGCGGCTTCAAGGCGATTCCGGCCGGCGGCACGCTGCTCGCGCATCTGCTGGCGACCGGCGAACATCACGACATCTCGCGCCCGTTCGATCTGGACCGTTTCGCCACCGGCCGCCTCATCGACGAAGCCGCCGGTTCCGGCATCGCGCATTAGGAGGCCGCCTTGCAGATCTTCACCTGCCCGTTCTGCGGCCCGCGCCCCGAGACCGAGTTCCATTTCGGCGGCGATCTCGGCAATGCCCGCCCCGAGGGCTTTCGCGCGGTGTCGGACGCGGACTGGAGCCGCTATCTCTATCACCGCCGCAACGAAAAGGGCGCGGTGCGCGAGGTCTGGATGCACATGACCTGCGGCGAACTGTTCGCCATGGAGCGCGACAGCGTGACGATGGAGGCCGCGCCGGGACAGGCGCTGCACGGGGACGCACCATGACCGGCTTTCGCCTCAAGGCCGGCGGCGAGATCGACCGCTCGCGCCCCGTCACCTTCACCTTCGACGGCGAGAGCGTGACGGGTTTCGCGGGCGACACCTATGCCTCGGCGCTGATGGCCTCCGGGCATATGGTCATGGGCCGCAGCTTCAAATACCGCCGCCCGCGCGGGCTCTGGGGCGCGGGGGTCGAGGAGCCGAACGTCTGGCTCGATATCACCCGGGGCGCGGATCACGCGCCGGGCCGGC
>Ga0172382_10010503_pt1 | contig 12398 bp, 13 predicted proteins | sample Leawel138RmetaG_FD_122245 | JGI IMG/M metagenome (GOLD analysis project Ga0172382, IMG submission 122245) | Leachate microbial communities from a municipal landfill in Southern Ontario, Canada - Leachate well 138R metaG | ecosystem: Engineered > Solid waste > Landfill > Unclassified | place...
CCGCCCGAGGGTCTGGCCGAACACGCATGTGTTCGGACGGAACCGCGGGCGGGCGCGAACCCCTCCGACTGGGCGGACAGGCAGGGTCAAGGAGGGCCAGATTTGGCTTGCCAAATCTCTGCCGCAAAAACCGGGAGGCCCTGGCCGATAGGTTTTTGTGGATGGCCCCCTTGAGGCTGACTGGCCGGTCTGTCGCGGCCTGATCATTCCGGGCGGAGTGCGTCCGTTGAACGCGCAGGGACCGGCATCCTTGGAACAGGGATCGGGCCGCCCCAAGATCATCCTGGGGCGGCCCATCCTCGTCAGAGGATTTAGTCCTGGGGATCTTTCGCGCTCGGTGGGAACATCACCAGCTCCGAGACCGCGACGGGAAAGTCGAGCTTGAGGCTGAAGAACTCCGATCCATCCCCGTTGCGGGTGTTGCGGAACATCGCACCCACGCGCTGAAAACGGGTGCGCTCCTGGCCATCGGTGTCGGTGAACTTGACGGGGACGGTGGCGACGTAGTGGTTGGTCATTTGGGTTACTCCTTGTTGCGATGGGGATCACCCGGCACGGGGGCAAAAGGCTCGGTCGCAAGCGCAAATGCGGAGGGTCCGCGGCCAGCCGTGGAAGCCGTTTTTGTGCTTGCCGAAGCGAAGCGCAGGGCACGATTGGGCCGACGCCGTGCGATCCACATCTATGAGCAAAAAGGAGTGATCCGGATGACCCTTGCCATCACGCAGCCGCCACCATCCGCGTCCGCGTCCCGCCGAGCCTGGCCGGGGTGCTGACGGAGCCCGCCCGCGTGGATGCGATGTTCCGAAACACCACCCGAAGGTTGTGCAGGTCTTCAGCCTCAAGTGCGACGTCTCGATCCCTCGCGTCTTGCGCAGCTTTCGATGTGCGTGAGGTGCGCACCATCCCCAGCCCATACCGATGCGGATGGGCCGCACTCTGACGGACTGGGTAGAGGGATGGCAGTGCCGGCCGCTGCAGACTGCCGATCACGCATGACCGATCGCACGCGCCATGAGACATGACGAAAGGGCCGCGCCAAGCGCGACCCCCTCTCTTCAATCCTGCGACGCCTTCTTCGCCGGGTCCGCAACCCGCATGACCGTCAGGCCTTTCGCTTCCGCCTTCTGCCCGAGGTTCAGCGCGACCCCGTTGCCGCCGAAGAGGACAACCCCCGTCGCCGCGAACTTGTCGTCCAGCATTTCGTCGTTGCACTTGAACGGTGCCGCCCGTCCATGCGCGGACCAGCGCGGATCGAAGCGCGCCTGCGCTACCCCGCGTGCCCGGGCCCACCGAGCCGCAATCATCTCCGCCCCGTGCTTGCCGCCCTTGTGGCAGAGAAAGATCTCCTGGTTACGGTTCTGCTTGATCCGTTCGCGAACCTTGTCGAGCGTGTTGAAGATCACATCGACATCGGTCCAGTCGGTGGCGCCTGAGACGATCAGGGGAACCCCCTCGACTTTCGACTTCGCGGCAGTCTCGCGGTCGTGCTGCTCGAGGAGCTGCCGTGCCTCGAAGACCGCCCCGGTCTCTTGCGCCCGGACGCTTGCGCGCGACCCGGCTGCCGGGATGAAGGCGTGGCCCGTTTCGATCTCGTAGCATTCCGCCGCCGCCTCGCTCATCACCTCGATGGCGCTGACGATCTCGCGCAGCTGCACAAAGCGCGCCTGCGCCTCTTCGAGCGCGGTCTCGGCGATCTCCGATCCATCGTGGGATTTTGCCAGCGCGCCGATCTTGTCAGCGGTGCGGTCGACCTCCTTGCCAAGCGCCACCTTGCGCCGCTGCAGGATCGTGGCGAGCCCATGGGCCAGCGGTTCGATTTCCGCTTCAAGCCCGGTCCCGCGCAGCTGACCGAGCAAAGCCTCGAAGCTCTCGCGGATGATGTGGTCGGTCAGGACGTGATCCTCCGGGATCGGCAGGTGCGCGTCCTTCTCGGTCAGTCCGAAAAGCTCGATGGTCTCGTAGGTGTTCGCATTGTCATAAGCCATGTCTGGTCTCCAGTGTTCGGTTATAGAGCCACCACGTGAGTGTGGGGGCATGGCCGAATGTCTGGTTTCCGAATCTGCCCGGGTCAGGGACGGCGCAGCCGCCGGCTTGCCGGGCGCAAAAGTTTTCCGCGTGCAGCAACTGACACATGCGCGCCCTCACGCACGGGACCGCCCCAAGCCACAGGCCCCGTCCTCGCCGAAAAGTTTTGCGATCCTTGACGCGGGCTGATTTGGGGGCCATCCGGAGGATATGCTTCCGCACTCATGTGTGTGTGTTTTGACGGTAGGTTTGCCCGACACGAGCAGGCAAACGGCCCGACCGGACGCGGGAGACGGATGAAGTGGCGGGATCGTTTTGGCCTCGGGCCAAAACAGACCAGAGCGCAATCCGGCGGAGCGGCCGGGGACGGACGTGCTCGCGAGGCGGGCAAACCGGGATGCCGGGTGCGACGCCGCGGTGAGGCCGCATGGCCGAATGCGCGACGGACCGAAGGGCCGTTCTCCCCTGCGACACGCGAAGCCGAGCTGGGGAGGCCGCAAGGCTAAAGCGAAGAAGAGCTTCGCAACAATTTCCTTCCAGCAAGCCGAATAAACAAATTAGTATCTCGCAAGGCGCCTATTGATTTCCCTAATGGGAAGTCTGCATCTCGGATGATCACGAACCGCCTCGAGACCCGACTTGAGGAGGGCGGTCGAACAAACCTCGTGACGTTCCATCTCATCGAACACCCACAAGACGCCGTGCATCGCGATTTCTTGGCGCTCTGCCTCAGCCCTGAGCGCACCGTCTCCGGTAAGGAGAACCCAATCCCTTCCAGCCGCCAAGCAAAATGCAAAGACATCTGGCGTCGATAACATAGCTTTCGCCCGCTTCAGCTCTGTCGCGCGTGCTGTTTCTTCTGGCGTGAGCTCTTCTACTCTCAGTCCCAGATCGATCAGATCAGGACCCATCCAGTCGAGGAGTTCCGCTTCATAAAGAATATCTGGGACAACAAAATCATAGGGGAGATCAAAGAGTCTCGCCGTCAGCGAGGCTCTTTGGACCTGTCGCGGTTTGATGCCGCTCCTTTGATAGCATTTACTGCAACAAAGGAGACTGAATATGGGACTGAAACGGACGGACGAATTCCGCCAAGATGCGGTGCGCATTGCGCTGACAAGCGGGCTAACGCGTAAGCAGGTGGCTGATGATCTGGGCGTCGGGATGTCGACGCTGAACAAATGGATCACAGCTCATCGGGATACTGACGTGGTGTCGAAGGAAGATTTGAGCCTCGCCCAAGAGAATGACCGGCTTCGACGCGAGAACCGCATTCTCAAGGAGGAGAGGGAAATCTTAAAAAAAGCAACGCAGTTCTTCGCGGGCCAAAAGCCATGAGGTTCAGGTTTATCGAAGAACATTCTGGGTCTTTCCAGACGGAACGCCTTTGCAGGATCATGGACGTCAGCCCACGCGGTTTGCGGGCCTTCCGCAGCCGTCCCGCCAGTCGCAGGCAGCGGTCCGATCTGGTGACACTTGCACATATCAAAGAACAGTCCCGTCTCAGCTTAGGCAGCTACGGCAGGCCGCGGATGACCGAAGAGCTGAAAGAGATCGGCTTGGATGTTGGGCACCGACGCGTTGGCAGGCTGATGCGCCAGAATGGCATATCCGTCGTCAGAACCCGCAAACACAAGGTAACGACAGACAGCGACCACAAGTTCAACATTGCGCCGAACCTGCTGGATCGGGACTTCACAGCAGACGGGCCAAACCAGAAATGGGCGGGCGACATCAGCTATGTTTGGACGCGTGAGGGCTGGCTGTATTTAGCTGTGATCTTGGATCTGCATTCTCGGCGCGTGATTGGATGGGCCGTTAGCAATCGCATGAAACGTGATCTGGCGATCCGCGCGCTGAACATGGCCATCGCCTTCAGATCACCGCCGAAAGACTGCATTCACCACACGGATCGCGGTAGCCAATACTGTTCGCACGACTACCAGAAGATCCTGCGGCAACATGGCTTCAAAGTCTCGATGAGTGGCAAAGGCAACTGTTATGACAACGCGGCTGTCGAGACGTTCTTCAAGACCATCAAGGCTGAGCTAATCTGGCGCAGGTCATGGGAAACGCGGCGGCAAGCCGAGATGGCAATCTTCGAATACATCAACGGCTTCTACAATCCGCGCCGTCGCCACTCAGCACTCGGCTGGAAAAGCCCTGTCGCCTTCGAGCGAAAGGTGGCCTAAACGAGCACTTGGGGCGGCACTAAAGCGTGACAGGTCCACTTTCAATGTCGATCAGGACGGAGGTATCAGAAACAAGAACTTGCACATATGCACTATGCCATGTGGTCCAACCGTTCTTCCAGTTCTTTTACTCGTATTTCGAGAAGCTCAGCTGCGCGAGACAACCCAATCAACCCCTCGGACAGGGCACGAAAACACAACCTCTGAAAGCGGTCCGGTTCTTCTCGTTCCCAAGGAATGGAATTTGGCTCCTCGAACGGCTCATCGCGCCAACCTCGTTGCTTATAGACCTTGAACAGACGCGCAAATGTTGCCTGGTTGATGATGTCCAAATCCTTGCATCGATACGTCAGCGCTTGAATGCTGACGCCAAACCGATCCTTCAGACTAATGAGCTCACCAATGCTTATGTCCGTTCTGCGGGCACCAATCTCCTGCCGTAGCACTTCTGCCGGAACGAGGAATGCACCAGCAAATCGATTTGCGGCGCGTTCTGAATCGCATCCTTCGGCGACTTTAAGAACCATGTGGCCCAATTCATGAGCTAAACTGAAGCGCTTCCGCTCAGACCAGGTCTTCTTCTTGATCATGATCACCCGCGCGGAGTGATGCTCTTTTCGACGGACTTTCGCCGCAAGCCCATCAACTCGATCAACGTCCAAAGACAACACCTTGATACCGTGCTCCTCTAAGAGTTCGGCAAGCATTGGAATCGGGTCGTGACCCAGTTGCCAGGAAGCACGCATGTTGCGAGCCGCGTCCTCGGCATCACGAACATCGGCCACCCAGTAGGGCGCTTCGTGCGGGGCATCCCATTCCTGACTCGAAAGATTCAGCAGGCTTTCGATAGCTAGGTACTTTTCAACCATATTGAGCGTTTTGGCTTCGATCGTCGCGATCTCCTTGGCTGACGAGCTGGCTGACTTGCGAAACTCCACGCCCTCCAACTCAAGCTCGTCATCGCTGAGCAGGAAATCCACAGAGACGTCGAGTGCTCGGGCAAGACTTAGCAGCACGCCCGATCCGGGCATGTCTTCATTGCGCTCGTACTTGCCTATGGCTTGAGCGGATACCTTGTTCTCCATGGCATCGGAAAGTGCACGGAGCGAGAGGCCAGATGCCGCTCGGGCTCCTTTGAGTCGCTTGCCAATCATAACGTCCTCCCAGTGGGTGGTTTACATTACACCCATATGATTGATATTTTGTAAACTACAACGCTTGAAAGCGCGGCCTTTTGTCCCTAACTTATAACCGGAAGCCGAAAGAAAGGCAAATTTGTAAACCGCCGCACCGGCCTAAGAGGCGCTGAACCGGCAAAAACGCGAGGCTTCAATGGGCATCTCTGAAGACTTCAAGACCTTTCTCGATAACATCAAGATCGATAATGCCGCGACGATTGCCTTGCGATACGGCGAAGTCACTGCTTCCCTTAACAAGGAGTTTCGCGACACAGAGTCGAAAACGGCGAACAGCCTTCAAGTTGGCTCCTATGGCCGTTGGACGGCGATCAAGGGCATTTCCGACTTGGACATGATCTACATCATGCCTGCCGGGAAGTGGGATAGCTACAAGGATGGGGGCCAGTATCGGCTTCTTCACGATGCCAAGGCTGCGATCAAGCGGCGATACCCTTCGACGACCGTCAAGGTGGATCGTTTGGTTGTCCGGGTGCTTTACAATGATTTCCACATCGAAGTGATGCCGGCCTTCAAGCTAGCTGATGGGAGCTACAAGTACCCTGACACCGCAAACGGTGGGTCGTGGAAAAATACCAAGCCGCAGGCTGAACTCGATGAAATGAGAGAAGCCAATGAGCGCAAGAACCGGAACCTTCGCCGCTTGTGCAAGATGGCGCGCGCCTGGAAGAACAAGCACGGCGTCGCCATGGGCGGCCTTCTGATCGACACTCTCGCCTACAACTTCCTCGAGTCGACCGACGAATACGATACCAAGAGCTTCCACTACTACGACTACATGTGCCGAGATTTCTTCGAATTCCTGGCTGATCAGCCCAAGCAATCCGAGTATGCAGCGCTTGGCAGTCGCCAACGCGTCCGCGTCAAGAAGCGGTTCGAGCGGAAGGCGAAGAAGGCATACGATTTATGTCTGAAAGCCATCGATGCGAGCGGACAGAAGAACGAGCGCCAAAAATGGCGGGATGTGTTCGGGAACGCCTACCCAGCACCGGCAAAGAGTGCAGCGGGAGAGGCTGCCGCATTCGCGCATGTCTTCAAGAACACTGAGCAGTTTGTCGAAGACAGATTTCCGGTCGATATTCGATACCATCTTCGTATCAACTGCGAAGTGACGCAGGATGGATTCCGTCCGGGAATGCTTCGGGACCTATTGGAGCGGCATGGCGTCCTGCTGCCGAAAAAGAGCCTTCGATTCTTCATCGCGGATGCAACCGATCTTCCCGATGATACCGAGTTGTTTTGGAAGGTCTTGAACCGTGGCGAAGAAGCCGAGCGTCGAGACGTGATCCGGGGACAGATCGTGCGCGACGAAGGTCGCGGTGAGCGCCGAGAGACCACAAACTTCCGCGGAGATCACCTCGTAGAATGCTACGCGGTCAGCCGAGGCGTGGTCGTTGCGCGTGACAACATCCACGTCCCGATCCGTGTGAGAGATGCCGAGGATGAAGACTATGCCGCCTGATTACGATATCGCGTTCGAGGATCAGGTCCGTGAATGCTTCGGACGGGTGGTCTATACCCACAAAACCCACGAACGTATGGCCGATCGCTCTGCCGATACACTTCGCAGGTACAAGGTTTTGCAAATCACCCTTTCAGCACTGACGAGCGCAGGGGCGATCGGAGTCGTGGTGGGAGAAGAATTATGGGTCGAGGTCGCGACTGTCGGCATTTCATTTATGACGCTATTTGTTGCGGCCTATCTGAAGAACTTCGATCCCGGTGCGATCGCCCAAAAACATCGTGACGCAGCCGCGAAGCTCTGGAACGTCCGAGAATGCTACCTCTCACTGCTAACAGATCTGCCGAGACTGTCACATGAAGTCGCAGTTGAGCGTCGGGACGAGCTACAGGCCATACTTGCTGCCCTCTATGAAGGGGCACCTCAGACTGACGGAAAAGCCTACGAGGAGGCCCAAAGACGGCTGAAGGAGATGGAAGACATGAGCTTCACAGCTGACGAGATAGACTGTTTTCTTCCACTCTCGCTAAAGCGATCCGGCGGACGGCCTAAACAGACAGAAGTCAATCAGGCTGAAGGAAAAAGGTAAAAAATGACAAAGAATATCTGTATTTTTTCCGATGGGACCGGGCAAATGGGCGGGTCTAGGCCGGACCAACGCCTTTCGAACGTCTACAAGATGTATCGCGCCATGCGTCCCGGCCCAGACTCACCAATTAGCCCAAAGGATCAAGTCACCTTTTACGATCCTGGGCTGGGCACGGGCGAAAGCGGGGGACTCTTTGGCCGCATCAAACCTATCCTTGAAAGCGCAGTCGGCACCGGCATCGATCACAATATCATCGATTGCTATGAACAGATCATCGCCCATTATGAGCCCGGTGACCGTGTGCTGCTATTCGGCTTCTCGCGCGGGGCGTACACGGTCAGGGCACTAGCGAATGTCATGAACCTCTGCGGTATCCCGACACAAATGCCCGATGGCAAACCCGTCCCGCGTCACGGACCCGGTTTACGCAAGATCGCCAAGGATGCGGTGAAGTTCGTTTATAACTACGGTGCCGGAAAGCCTCGCGGACAGAACCCGTACTTCAAGCATCGCGAAGAGCTCGGTCACAGATTTCGCGAGAAGTATTCGAGTGCTCCCCTCGAGGGCGACGACAATCAGGGCAATATTCAGCCAACCTTCATCGGAGTGTTCGATACGGTGGCGTCACTGCGGACTGCGGTCGTGCGCGCACTTGTCTGGGGAGTGACGTTCACAGTCGGTGCCGCCTTTCTTGCCGGAATCGTGCTGGGATGGTCATTGCTTCTTGTCATCCCGCTCGGCGCCTTGCTCGCAGCGCTTGTTTGGCAACTCGGCTCACTTCTGATCGATAATTTCAAGTATTTCTCGGATGATCCTGGTCGCAAATTGAAGATATTGCGCCCTACAGACTGGCCACAGATTCTGAAGACAGGGCATTTCGCCGCTTGGAACAAGCGCAACTACGACATGTGGCTGGATCCCGACGTAAACCACGCCCGCCACGCCATGGCGATCGATGAAGACCGCGCAGACTTCCCGCGAGTTGGATGGGCGTCCAAAAAAGCCGCTATAGAGACCAAGAACCGAGAACCGGCTTGGCTCAAGCAGGTCTGGTTCCCGGGTTGTCACAGCGACATCGGTGGCAGCTACCCCGAGGCCGAATCCCGTCTCAGTGATATCGCCCTAGACTGGATGGTGGATGAGTTAAAGGAGTGTGTGCCTTCAATCAAAATCAACGAAAATTACCTTAACCGCGCTCCTGACCCTTTGGGCCTGCAGCACCGCGAGGACGCGATCTTGGCGTTCGGACCAGTCAGCATTCCATGGAAAAAAGGAATCCGAGAAGTCGGCGACGATTTCCCTCTCCACCCATCCGTACAAGAACGCATGCAGGCGACCGCGGTCGCTCAATTCGGAAAGGTCAAACCATACCGACCGCAACAACTGAGCAAGCGACGCGATCTAAAGCGTTTCTATAATACGTAAAACGCGTCTTCGGGCCTTTTCCGCAACATCTTTCTCGGCCCACCTTAATGTGGGACTGACCACGTCACACTAAAAACAGCAAGTGAGAGAAGACCATAGTGCCGCACGAAAGGAATCCCCTGAGATCACGCGCTGCGCAGCGATGTGCGAGTTCAATTGACCCAACACCCAGTGACCACAGCGAGTGACTCATTTGCCAAGCTGCAGCGTAGCATCCTGGAATTGATGTAGATCTCAACCTCTGGTAGGATATGGATAGTGTCGTCCCAAGTATCGTACGATATGTCTCGCTGCTACATCGAGATAAGAAAAAGGGGAACCGTGGTCCCACGGCTCCCCTTTCGGTTCAGATCGTCTCCCCCTCGCGCGCCGATTAGGCGACCAGCGAGAGCCCCGCGCCTGCGTCCTGCGGCTGCTCACCGCTGTCGATGAACGGGATGATCGAGAAGGTCTGCCCGCCGCGCTGTTCTTCGTTCTGCACGGCGTTGACGCGCAGGTCGCCATCAGGCGTGTTGATCAGCAGCGACAGGTAGTCATTGCCCGTGCGGCTGCTTTTGGCCATCCAGGCCGAGCCGACGCGGATCGGTGTGCCCCGGGGCGAGCTGACCTCGATCCGGTAATCGGGGTGGGTCTCCTCGGATTTGTAGCTGTTCTCGATCAGCATGAACTCCAGATCGAACATCATGTTGGCGATGTAGCCGGTGAAGGCGTTGTCGGCGTCCATGGCGGTGAGCTCGCCCGAGATCGAGCCGGATTTCATCAGGCCGTTCGAGACCAGTGGGATGATCTCGAACGCGCCGCGTTGGGCCGCACGCGCCTCTTTCGTCTGCACCGCGTTGACCCGGAACGGGCCCAAGCCGACATCGATCTGCATCGAGATGTAGGGGTTGCCGCTGGTATTGCCGGTCTCGTTCCAGGCCGTGCCGATGCGCACCTTGCGGCCCGACTTGTTGATTGCCGTGACGTCAAAATCCGGACTGCGTTCGGACATCTTGGCCCGTGCCTCGAGCTGGATGGCGATGTCAAAGCGCGTCGAATGGATCATGCCGGTGTATTCGGCGGCAGCGGTCTCGGCGTTGCGGGTAAGGGTTCCTGCGAACATGGGATGGTTCCTTTTGGATTGGCCGGTGCCTGACGTTCTTGCCAACGCATCCGGGATTGCTTTCTCGACCCCTCTTGGGATCACAAATCAGAAAGCCTGCTTTCCTTTCAGCCCCGCCCACGGGTCAGAGCTGCCGTCCGAGTGGGAATGCCCCCGCGCCTCCTGGTGCTACGCCCCTCCCCGTCTGGTCTTGATTGGCTGCCCGGATTTTCCGCGCTGTCCTTCGATCGCGCGACGAAGAACTCCGCCTCTTTTTCGTTCAACAGGTGCCCGCCCCGGTCGGTCAGACCGATACAGCTTCCGTTCGGCACATAGGTGATGAGGTACTGACCGAACCTGTCCTTGTGGACAATGTAGCCGGTATTGGCCCTGTGCACGGTCTGCCCGGCATCGACGGCCGCCTTGATTTCATCGAGTGTCATGCGATCCTCCTCAAGAGGAATGGTGGCGAAACGACGCAAGAAGCCCGATCTTCGGACCGGGCTTTCATGCAACATTCGTTTGGCAAACGGCCGAGAGCTGTCAGGCGCTTTGCGTGGCTTGCGTCGCGCGCGCCGCCATCCAATCTTTCAGGCCAAGAACCGTTCGTCCGGCGGCGACCTCGGAGGCCCAGGCAACCCTTGGGTCGCCGCAGGGCTCATCGCCGGCATGCCGGTCGATATGGCCATTGGCCATCCATGGCTCGGGCTGGATCCGTCGCAGCCAGTCCGCCATGCTTGGAATGCGGCCCTGGCAGTCTTCGCGGATATGCTGTTCGCCGATCCAGCGCACAGGAATGTCCCGACCCGCGCTATTGGTCAGGGTCAGGCCGAAGACACGTTCGGCCTCGAACAGGCCAAGGGCGTGATGGCGCAAAGCTCTGTGCGTGAAGAGCGCGAGGTGCTCTTTCGAGGCGTCGAACCAATCGTGCACAGCCTGATAGTCAGACGGCACGCCGCCGAATTTCCGGGCAGAGCTTTCGGCATGATGAAGCGGATGGGCCATCTCACAGCCCCTCGTCATAGCTGTGCGAGCATTCGACATAGCGATCCGCGTGGTCGAGGGTGATGCTGTCGCCGGTGATCTCCCAGGTCAGCGTGCCATAGCCGCCTTCGTTGTTCTCGAACCCCGGGTGATGGTGATAGGCGAGCGACCAGGCGAAGTCGCCAACTTCTGTGACAAGCGCCTCCGGCAGTTGGACCTCTGCAGGCTGCACCGTCACATCCTCGACATTGCCAGAGTCTCCATAGCCTTCGTATTCGGCAGTGACCTCGCTGATGCCAAGCGCACGTAGTTGCGCGAGCAGCTCCGTTCGGGATGCCTTCAAGGTGGTTTCGCGCTCTGCACGCCACTGAGCCGCCATTGCGGCATAGTCGATCTGGGGATTGGTCATGGGTCTGTCCTCTTGTCTGAATTTGGGGGGCCGGGTGTGGCATTGGTCAGCGCGCGCCCGGAAAGCGCAGATCGGCCAAATCCCGATCCACGCCGCCCGACCGGAAGCTCGCTTTGACTTTTCAGGCGGCTTGTTCTGCCGCTCTAGCGGCTCGCTGCCCCACGATCCGGGCCAGAATGCTTCCCGTGTCGATCCCGTCCCCATGCGGCAGGAACACCCGTAGCTGGAAGGCGATGATCTCGGTGAAGCAGCCGAGCGCCTTGAGGCCGTCGATCATGCCCCGATCCGCACCGCCCAACTCAAGGCGCATCTCGCCTGCGACCCGGCGACGGGTCAGGGTGAGACCCCGGCCCAGATCCACAGGTGCGGTGGTTCCGAGGGCGGCGGTCAACATCTCCTGCGGTGTTTGCGGGTTGGACACGAGGAAGCGGGCGCGCAGCGCGGCCGCCCCTTCCTCGCTCAGCGTCCGCCCGATCATCGCGGTCGCCCCGTCGGGCGTGACCCGGTAGATGCGCTCATTCGTGGTCGGAATGTCCTTCCAGATCGGCAACAAGAGCCCGGTCAGCAGGTAAAGCTTGGTCGTGGTGGTTTTTGGCAGGGACGCAGCCTCGGCATCCCAAAGCCGTGCAAACTCGGGCCTTCCGATGTCTTCCCAAGCCGAGGACTCGAACCGTGCCTCTTCGAGATAGCTCGACCCGTTTGGCCGCACCACCTTGCGCATCAGCGTCACGATGTCCTCGTCATACATCTGCATGGGCCGCGCCGAGATGAGCGCCGCGCGACCGGAGGCGCGATTGACCATCGGCAGCTTGTCGGGGTTGCGCGACAGGGCGTCATCCGCCGACAGCACGTGGACCGGGTCCGTCACCTCAAGTCCGATGATCCGCGTCACCGCCCCGGATTTCGGGCAGGTCCAGAGATCCTCTGTGGAGACCTGTTCGATCTTTTCGCCGCGCAGGGTTTCCACGCCGAGATCGAGCGTGCCCGCCGCGCGCGCCCGCTCAGACTGATCGGCAATCCGCCTCATGAATTCCG
>Ga0172382_10010504_pt1 | contig 12397 bp, 11 predicted proteins | sample Leawel138RmetaG_FD_122245 | JGI IMG/M metagenome (GOLD analysis project Ga0172382, IMG submission 122245) | Leachate microbial communities from a municipal landfill in Southern Ontario, Canada - Leachate well 138R metaG | ecosystem: Engineered > Solid waste > Landfill > Unclassified | place...
ATTTAACTGAATTGTATACAAATGGTATACAAATATCAACGACCAATATTTCAGGTTCTTGTTTTAAGCTGAGATTTATCAAATCTACAAAGATGCCGGTGTGTCCGTGGCTTGGAGTATGAATCACTGTGTTTTATTTTGATGGCTGGTGGGCTGTTAACAATGTGGATGATTCTTTTTAGTGTTAGTGGAAGCCAATAAAGTATTGGTATTATATGAGTCATAATCATATAATACAGAACATATGATTAGAATTCATAAATGTTTACGTTGTGGACATGAATGGCCTGGTGGACTCGAAAGGCTCCCCAAACAATGCCCAAAGTGCCGGTCGCCATACCGGAATAAGACAAAGTGGGAGGGAGTAAAGAAATAATGGGTTGGGGCGCAGATATATTAGCTATTTGTTTTATCATAACAGGAATATTATGTGTTTTTTATACCCGTCGTTTTGCTGAATGGTGGATAAGGTATTCTTACGAACATCGCTTGAATTATTTTACCTCAAAGTGGAAGGATGAAGGATTAACGAGGGAGGATGTTGAAAGCAGGATATTTCATTATCAACCTTATCGTTTTATCTGGCTATTTTGGTTATGGGGTATCAGAATAATGGGAGTGTTATTAGCTGCTGCTGGTGTGATCGTTTTATCATTGAATTTTATTCAATGAATGGAGACATGAATAAGGCTGCAATCTATAGCCGTGTATTTACTGATGTCCAGAAACAAGACGGCGCCAGCTTACAAAGCAGTGATGTTTCTAAAGCAAAGCGGCTTAATGCAGAGAAACCGGTATAACTTTGCTACTACCAATTAAATATCTTATCCCACTTGCCAGATCATCCACCACTGCCGGATGGGTTTAAACCGCCGCCCCAAAAAATTCTCCAGGCTGGCTCTATAGAGTACTGTTCTGCTGCCGCCGCTGGCCTCTTCGTCAATTAATGTAGACGGCACATTTTCCCAATCAAAACCGCGGCGACCGAAGGCGTCCCGCTGCTCCCAGACAATAATCTTGCTGCCCTCTACTTTCCAGCCATTTAGCAACTCGCCCTCGTATCTGGCTTGAGATGAGGGTCTTAATAGGGCATCCAGCCGGGCTTTCACGCGGTCATAACGTTTTTCGGCATAGTCGAGCCAGGTTACTGTACGGCACCACTGCGGAAGCGTTTCACCGGTGAATTCAGAAATGATCCTGGATATGGTATCCGATGATAGTGTCAGCCAGTCTTCCGGCAGCCGCCTGACTTTCTTTGATTTTCCGGAAGAGGAATGGATCTCACTGCGGACCAGCAATGTCATTGAGAGGCTGAATAAAGAATTTCGGCGCCGGACTCGGCCAATGGAAATCGTAGCCGGGGAGCATGCCTGTTATACCCTGTTAGCTTTTATCAGTATCAGAATGGAAATTTATTGGAAGTCGAACCCTGTAGGCAAAGTGCGCTACAATCTTCCTTCCCTACGTAAATTAATCGAGGATAATTTCACACAAAACCCTTGACAAGACCCTATCTTAGCAGGTATCCTTAGCCCCTAAACGAGTTTAAACCAGAAGTAAATAGTGCCGTATCATTGTTGCTATCTCGTTGTAAAAGTCTCTTAATCCAGAATCAATCCATGCTTCAATTATTTGCTGAAAAATGAACTTGGCTTTTTATGAATTACTTGATACCATTTTAACGCAAGCCACAGCATAAGCCAGAGGCAATGCCGCCGATGGCCATAGATTAGGGGAATCTCTAAACCAGGATATATCATTCGCAGCCTTTTGGATATCCTTTACGCTTTGTGCCCATTCATATTCATTTTTCATATCTTGACGTATTTTAACACGTTAGCTACAATCGATGTTATAGTAAATGGTGGTTAGCTTTGGAACTACAGGACATACTTAATCTTATTTCCTCTGGAGAAGGTCAATGCATCGAATTCAAGGAAAGTTTCTCTGAAGAAAACGCTGCTATTGAAACACTTTGTGCCTTTTGTCACTCCGAAGGTGGTACGGTTCTTTTTGGTGTGCTTGATGATGGTCGTGTTAAAGATATTTCTCTTGGGAAGAACACGTTAGAGCTATTCGCACGAAAATTAAGAAATCATGTTGAACCTCCTATGACAGCCAAGATAGAACAGTTTCAAATTGCTGGTAAAAACATCGTTTGCGTTAGTGTTAATAAGAATCAACCTGGTCTGGTGTCATTTGCCTTTGGGAAAGCTTATATCCGAGTCGGAAAGACAAATCAGGCAATGTCTTCCAATGAGATGAAAGATCTGTTTTTTGCAGGATTCAACGCTGAGAATTTTGCTGATAGAGTAAAACTCTCATTAGAAACTGAGTCATGGATTGATAGAGAGAAGAGACGATGCGGAATCTATCAGACCAATCGAGGTCTGTTTCTCGTACATAAATGGAGACCAAGTCAAGAATCAGGGCAAATTGCAGATGTAGTAACATGTCTCACTCAGCATGGTAACGGCTCTCTGAATCAGGGAATTGTCAAGAGTGTTGAATATCACTTGGGGCCAAAATTTTTTAAGCATACAGTAGTTAAAACAGAATCCAATAATAATTTTCGACTTGAAGTCTCCGCTTATAGCCCTATGTTATGTTTGGCTAGAGTTAATTTTGACGATGGTTCGCCATATCTAGACCTTCACAGATACATAGATTTTTGGCCTGAATCAAATACAGATACATGGGCTTCAGAAAAAACTGAACATGTGATTGAAGATTTACTATGTATTTTAGACTATGTTAATGAATATTCAGACCTTGGTTACAAGCTTCCTTGGGGGGAAACTGTAAAGGAAGAAATAGAAAACCAGATTGCAACTTCTTTCTATAACTTAACCAAATTACTTTCAAGGGCATACAATATCCCTGGAAATTGGACGCCAAGCGACAGGGATATACTTTTTTCATCTAGAGGAAAAGGACTTAAACAATTAATCAAACTATATAGTACTGAACGAAATCGCTATGATAAGTATTTCAACCATGAAGATTGAATATTTTAGGGTTTATGAATTTTGGTAGATTGAAATATAACACATTGCAAAAATGTTCTATCTATGAAAATACTCATGGAATGGCAGACATCCCAATCTTATCGATCAGACTTTGAAAAACCTGATGGTCATAAAAGTCCGTGCCGGACAAGTTTTGCCGGTCAGAGACTATAAGATTAAACCATTATATAATCTAGTGGCCAATTCCATTTGAAATAGAATACACTTTCAAATTCACCCTTTTAATAAATCCTTACAACGGAGCTTAACATGCCTATTATTGATTTTAAAGAAATTCCATCATCAAAAGGCGGTGAACATGGCCAAGATTTATGGGCTTTGTTTGCTCGTGAATATTTTGAAGCCTTACATTTTATTATTGAACAAGGCCCAGACCGAGGACCGGATTCCGGAAGGGATTTGATAATAGTTGAAAATCGAGAGGGCATTTTAGGCTCATCTAAGCATAAATGGCTAGTTAGTTGCAAACACTATGCTCATTCTGACACTTCAGTATCGAATAAAGATGAAATCGATATATTAGGTAGGATTAATAAATTCGAAGCAAATGGGTTTATCGCCTTTTATTCCACAATACCCAGTTCAGAGTTATCAAGAACTCTAGAAGCCATTAAGAAAAAGTTTGAAGTAGAAGTATTTGATCGAGAAAAAACAGAGCGTTCTTTACTTGAGAATGTTGACCTTAAAAGATTATTTGAAAGGTTTTTCCCTATAAGTTTTAAAGAATATTATGGTAAATTTTTCGCCCCCAAAAATATTTTCGACACCCAATTAAAAATTAAGTGTAATCTCTGTGGTAAGGATTTATCAGCCAATAGAGATGGTATAGTGTGTTTCGGAAATAAAATATTTGAATCGAACGACGAATTTAAGGAAAATGATAAAATCGAAATAATTGATATGTATTGGTCCTGCAGAGGTAGATGTGATAGCATAATGGAATCTGAATTTCGAAATAGGGGAATGCTTACTACTTGGGAGGAATTTGGTGATCTTGCTATTCCAATGGTTTTCATGCGTTGGGTTATTGCAATGATGAACAGGCTTAGAGGTGGCGTTTACTCATATTCAGATGAAGCATATGAAAAGTATCTTGAATTTACTCTTGCCATGGCTCAATTAGTTGTAAAAGAGACATCACAAGAAGATAGACAACGAATCGAAACATTAACAGATATCCCTCAATCGATTGGAGGTTTAAGCGAATGGGGCATGATGCGACTAAAATATATCGACAATGAGTAGCCAATATTATTATTTTGTTATGTACGCATGGAATAGCACACATCCCCATGTTTGTCCAATGGTGACGTATAGCTATAAAGCTGATACCAGGGAATCAAAACTTGATCCCCACCATGTGGGAATAAAATAATTCTGGTGAGACTTAAACTGGGAATGTAATTTATTTGTCTTACTACTGAATGAAATCGATTTCCTATAACAGTTTTTTGAATTCCTCAATGGTTAAACCAGCGTCTGTTATGATTCCACCCATGGTAAAAGCATTTACAGGATTGGCTCTGGGAATCGTAATAATGCGTTTCCCGTCAGTCATGGTAATATGTTTACCCTCCCTGGTAATCCGGAAACCACGCTTCTTGAAGGCTTTCACAGCTCGTTGATGGTTTATTCCCGGTAGATTCGGCATTACTCTATCCGACTTCAACGTAGCTTGATTTGTTACCTTTACTCAGCTCCTCAACTGTTTCCAAATAGGATTTTAAAGCGTCTTTTATGTTTTCCAGGGCTTCTCTCTCGGTTTTTCCCTGTGACCAACAGCCGGGAAGACCAGGAACCCAAACTGCGAATCCTTCGCTAGTTTCCTGCAAATTGACCTTGTATTTCATAGGACTCTCCCGACGTCTAAATTTATCTATCTTATTATAACTTCCAAATACCGGGAATTCCAACTGCGTACCTCAGGATCGAACGGATTTCTCTGCTATTAACCCCCTCTTTAATAACATTTTGCACTATTAAGGAAAAAGGGCATTTCCGCTGACATTAACTTAGCTTTAATTGAGCGCACGTCACCACTGGATAAACATGGGCATCACTCTCCCAGGGCGCGCAGGATTACCGTTCAGAGTGAAGGCCAAATAAAAATAGCAATCAAGATTTCCGATATAATGATTGATACCGTTGGCTCCTATGAAAAGGAGTCAAATCCCTCAGCAATACCCAATTTTCCCGTCATTACGAGGACATTTTCCCGTCATTACGAGGACATTTTCCCTCTTCCATTCTTAATGTCCAAGTTGAATCTGCAATTCTGAACCGAATTTGATGTTAGCTACTTCACAAGCTAATTCTATGATCTGGCGGATATTGATTTTACTATAGTTAGTCCCAACCCACCAACCTGAAGAGAGTTGTTTTGCGTATTGGCTCAGATCAGGGCGATCAGGATAAAGCTCTTCACGAACTGGGGATGCATAACGCCGCCTCCTCCCGTGCTTCCTTGAAGCGAAACGATTTAAAAACTCCGGATCACGCGATGATAAATTTTCCATAACCCCAATTAGCACTTCTTGTGCACTACGGCATTTTGTTTTTTCGCCATTAAACATATAGTATATTTCAACATTTGTACCAGGGAGAATTGGTAATCCGGGTGGCTTAACAACGACTGCAAGTTGGGTAACTTTTACTGCTGTTTGTTTTTTCAAGAATTCCTCAACGATGTCTGGATCCGCTTTATAACCACATATATCAGCAACCTTTTCGGAAAGAAGATCGACTAATAAGCTATCCGGTTCTTCTATTAATCGCTGCCATGCTTGAGGTATTGTTTCCTTAACTGTCCTTTTGATGGCTGCGCTATCATAATCCGTATGTGCGGCTCTTAGAGCCTCACCGGACTTTACGCGGTCGAAAGAAAGATATCTGTTGAACTTTTCTGTACATTCCTGGAGATCACGCTCAACAATATCAAGCTTATAAAACCTTCTCTCTTCGAATGATCCTTGCCCTGAAGGCAGGTAGAAATGCCACTCCTGGCCATCTGTAAGCAAAGTCATAGGTACTCCAGATTTGAAAGCATATTCTAATAACTGAGCATCTGAGTTTTCTGCTTTACCAATTGCCTTTACTTCAATTATGATAGCTGCCTTCTTTGGTGGGGTGCACAATGCATAATCAACTCTAAGAGAATCCAATGGAAACTCTGGCCAAACAAAAGCAGCGTCGTATACTGGCCACCCGAGTGCATCGAGAATACGCATGACTATCCCGCGTGAAACAGCAGCCTCATTTGGGAATTGTCCTGATTTAATAGCTTTTTGGATTTCATAAAGCTCTTTTACTAATTCCATAAATTGCCTCCAAATAGCCCTCTAATTTGACCCTGTTGAAAACAAACCTACACTGCCGCCTTGTCTCTTATATCGTTCAGCAGCGTGATTATCTCATCCACTTTATCCGACGGGAATACTCCTTCCGGTCCGCGCGGGCTGATATCGGTAAAGGGTGATTCATAGAGCAACTGCGGCGCCATGACGCCGCGTTCGGTCAAATGGTCTATGATCAGATTGGTAAACTCTATCTGGTTGGCAGAGGCTTTGACACCTGTAATAAAATTACCGAAGGCCTGTTTGGCAGCTTCTCTATCCATCCCTATCAGCGACCGGATAAAGATACCTAAACCCTGGCTTTCTTTTTTGGCTTTTTCAAAATCAGATAAGGTGCCTATACCGGCCTCCAGCATAATTTGTTCCAGGTTCTTTAAATCATCCGGAGTAAGCTGCATATTCCATCTTAATTTGTGGATGGTGACATCGTTTTCATGTTCTTTCAGGAAATGCCGTGCCTTAGCCCGGAATTTCTCGAAGTCGCCCTCTGACCCCAAACCGGGCAGCTCAATAAAGCTTTCCGGGCCGATTTCATCCTCGAAGTTGGAATAAATCGGTTTGCGTCCGGCCTTCTCAATCAACTTTATCAGACTCCGCAGGCGTTTCCTGGTATTCTCCAGAATAGGGGTGGTCACATTCTCCCACCATTCGTCCGACTGTATGTCCTGGATCAAAGACATCTGGGCCATGATCATCGGGATATTGGATTTCTCTTCGAGCAATCCGGCGATCTGTTTAACTTGTTTTTGCAGCCGGTTAAAACCCGGCTCGGAGCGTAATACAGCCAACTGCAACCGCAGCATCAGCAAATCAAAACGCCTGGCTTCCTCATCCTCATCAGCTAATTCGGTGGGCAATCCGGCTATCTCCTGCACCAGCTCAATGATATTTTCCGGTTTCAGGATTTTCCAGGCTTCCGGCTTACTATACATTTCCACCAGTTTTCGTTTCGGGCGGACCACGAAGTTATTCACGTTCATGGCGGCCACTTGCTGTTGTAACACTTCCTTCAAGGAGTCCAGCAGATGCTCTTCGGTGGTAATTACATCATAAGCCGGTTTAGACTCGTGAACACGATCTGCTTTGCCGCTTTTCTTATCTATGGCGCTGATCAATTCCAGGCGCAAGCTGAAAAGCTGCTTGCTTAACGATTCCGCGGCTGCCCCGTCGGTGGTTTCCGGATTTTGACTGAAGAATTCCAGGTTCTGGCAGTAATCGAAGATATAAAAGAAGCGTTTGTGCCTGGCTGGTCCAAAGATTTCGGGACACAGCCGTGTACCGCGCCCTACCATCTGCCAGAACTTGGTTTTGGAGTGCACCAGTTTAAAGAAAACCAGATTCATCACTTCGGGAATATCTATCCCTGTATCCAGCATATCCACTGAAACAGCGATATGCGGCATTTTATCTTTGGCTGAAAAATTATCAATCAAGGTCTGAACATATTCGGTCTTGAAATCAATCACTTTGGCAAAGTTGCCTCTGTAGTGAGGATAGTTAGCGTCGAAGCGTTCGACAATATATTGCGCGTGGTCGTGGTTTTTGGCGAAGATGATGGTCTTTCCCAGCCTGTCACCGCCCGCCACCTTTTGCGCTTTAGTCATCAGGTGTTCCAGCACTTTATCCACGGTATCTTTGTTGAATAACCATTTGTTGACTGCTTCAGCTTCCACCCGGTCGGGAGTATCGCCGTCCTCCGACCATTCCAGCGCGTCCCACTGCTCCTGTTCCTCCTCTGCGAGGTCGTCATAGTTGATGCCTTCTCTCTGAAACTTGACCGGCACGGAGACAGCTTGCGGCGGTACCAAAAACCCGTCTTTAACCTCCTCTTGCAGCCCGTAGTTATCCGTAGGAACGCCGGTCTCCAACTCAAACAGCCCATAGGTGTTGTGATCTATCTCATCTTTGGGTGTGGCTGTCAGTCCCACCAGCAAAGAGTCAAAATAGCTGAAGATCGCGCCATATTTCTGATAGACCGAGCGGTGAGCCTCATCAATAATAACCAGGTCGAAATGACCGGGTCCGAACTTCCTCTGCCCGTCCTGAGCCGAATCTATGAGTGTCATCATAGTGGGGTAAGTTGAGACATAGACCCGTCCTTCAGTGTCCTTTTCTGTGACTAGATTTACCGGCGCAGAGGCCGGTAAGTGTTTCTTGAAGGCTTCACAGGCCTGTTTTACCAGCGCCACACGGTCGGCCAGGAAAAGGACTCGCTTGACCCAATTGCAGCGCATCAATATATCGCACAGTGCAATAACTGTACGCGTCTTGCCTGCACCGGTAGCCATGACCAGCAGGGCTTTGCGGTCGTGGTCTTTTTCAAAAGCCTCATTAATGCGCCGGATAGCCCGGGTTTGGTAATAGCGTTCCACGATAGCAGTATCTATTTCAGCAGTGGACAAAGGCAGTCGTGTAATACGCCGCTGAATCAACAACTCCAGTTCGGATTTTTTGTAAAAGCCCTGCACGGGACGGGGAGGATAATTGCTATCATCCCAAATCCAGTGTTCGTAGCCGTTAGAATAAAAGATGACCGGCCTCTGTTTAAATTGCTTTTCCAGACAATCCGCGTACAGTTTGGCTTGCTGCTGCCCCACCCGCGGATCGCGTTTAGTGCGCTTGGCTTCCACCAGCCCCAGCGGTTTGCCGTCATCGCCCCACAGGACATAGTCTACATAGCCTTTGCCCTGGCTATTGGGCATACCCTGGACCTCATATTCACGGTCTTGAGTTTTGTCCAGGTTCCAACCGGCCTCTTTCAGCAGCAGATCAATGAAATAATCGCGGGTCTCCGCTTCTGAGTAATCATGAGTATCCGGCCTGGCGGTGTTGGCAGCTTTAGCCTTCGCCACCTCTTGCCTTAAGCGTTTGATCTCTTCATCCAGGGCGGCTTTGTCTGACAGAAGGGCGGAAAGTTTGGTATCCTTTTCGGCTAATCTGGCTTCTAATTCCTGGAGTTGGGCTAACGTTTGAGGGGCTACCGAAGTCATTTTGGGCAGCTTTCCGGCCTCGAATACCAGTCCCGCGGCTGGTTTGGCTCCACGGGCATAGGTACGGGCCAGCCAGTAGCCGAAATGGAAGAGTTCCTGGGTTGCTGTCAAGGCATCCGCTGCGGTAATAGTTTTGGAGCTGTGCACTGCCAGGTTGCCCAGGTCTTTGATCAATCTTATCTTGGCGAAGATAGCCGGGCCGACAGTATTCCGGAAGGTGGGTTCATGCACCAGGGCGCTCAGGTTGTCCTGGTAAGGCAGGCGCAGTGAGTAATCATACTTGTACATCCAGGCCACCGCCAGTTCCAACGCCCGCCGGGCATAAAAACAAGCTATGCGGGGATCATTATTGACTCCCTCGGAGGCTTTCTCCGCGGCTTCATAGATAGCCGGCCATTCAGGTTTCAGAAAGAGGAAATTAGTCATAGATACTCCTTACTCCCTTGTTGGTCAGTGGCCACCAGAAGTGCGTCTGCTTCATAAATCGCACGCATCCATCTTTTTTATTTCCCGGAAGAGCATGGAGGTCTAACTTCCAGTCCTGATTAAGACCGCACAGAGCAGACAAGACGGTCATCCCGGCATCGAAACAATGCTCGTCGTTTATATTGGTATTTCCGGCGAGAGAGAGTTCTTTGAGAAGCCAGGCTGTCATATCTCGGCTATTAGTTTTCCAGATGTGTTTCTTTCCTGTCAAAGCAAAATAGCATACCTTCGGATGCGTCTCTGTGATTATAGTATGGTCGGTTTGGAAACGAGGTGCGAGTAGCAATAAGAAGGCAGCACCATTCACAGCCATGGAACCATAAATTGAATTAGAGGACACGACGCTGTTTTGAGCCTCCGGATACATTTTCCGGAGCCATAAGTCTGCAGGCCTCCAGCCACAGCGGCCACTGTTCCATTCTGTTAGTGTATCAACACCTGCAGCTATGATATATCCATCACAACAACTGTTTTCTAGCCATGTGATAACATCCTGGAGTGATTTCATTGTCGTTATTTGAAGGATAACCGGAGTCCAATGAAAATGTTCTTTTTGTACCTCAAGAATCGCTACGCCGTGGGCTCCATCTCCACCTGGATCATAGCCGATAATAAAAGCCTTACTCATAGTTCTCTCCTGAAAGCGCGATATTGGAGGGAGGCGAAAAGCTCGTCCAATCTTGCCAGTGAGGCGCGATGTGAGTTTTTGAGTTCTTCTAAAGCTGCAACGCGGTTCAAAAACTCGCGCTGTAACTCGATTGGTGGAAATGGTACGTCAAGATTACGAAGAATTGCAAGATTGATATTCTTTTGGGCGGATTCAGGCGCATTATCTTCGAGATTTTTTTGCAAAAAAGAAAGCCATATTCGAACAAACTCAACTGTCGCTGGATCTTCAGATCTGAATCCTACCACACTATCAGGGAAGCATGCATCAAATGTTAAGATACCTGTCTTAGCTATGTTGGCAGCAATAGTTATGCAGAGCGTCCCCTTTGGCCATTTTTTGCTTTGTTTTAAACCCAAATCAGAATAAGTATTGCTATAACTACGAATATAACCATCGCAATTGGCAATATCACCAGTTTGTACTAGAGGATGCAGACCACCGAGTAATTCTGGAGCATTACGAGGGCGGTGCTTTGATACACCTCTGTCGAGCGTTCCTAGATTAGTAAGCTTTTGCATTTTCCAATTTTTTTGATTCACAACAGGGTCACCAAACATTTCCAGGAAAATGGATTGAGTGAGGGTATCGAGTTGGGCGAGGGCAGCGCGGCGCTTAGCCCGTAAGGCTTCAGCTTTATCCAATATTTCAGCAATCCGCCGCTGTTCGTTTAAGGGAGGCATAATAATATCAAATCGGTTTAGATATTTGTAATGTCTGTCATATCCTCTTTCAGTTAATCGCAGACTGCTAAGAAAGTAATACAGATACTTAATATCAGCCACGATTTTAGGGCGAAGTACTTTTACACCATCAGCACCAAGACAAAATGGGAAATCAATGTATTTGAAACAACAAGTATGATCACCAAACACGATAACGGGTAGCTCTGCATGGCACAAACAAGTTTCCTCATTAGTGAAACCTGAGATCAGTTTTTTTCCTTGATCAACAATAGCAAATTTTCCTTCTGGCAAATACCCACTCTGTGGAATTTTTACATTACCACCAGACTCATCACTGATGATGTCAAGGAATGGCAATTTCTTCCATTCCATTTTCATCCCACCATCTCCTCCAACTCCTTCATGCCGTGCTGAATCTCCTCCTCTAACTTCTCAAGATCAGCCAGGATTTCCTGGGGAGGCCTGTGCTGTATTTCTTCGTGTACCACCTCTTTATAACGATTTAGACTCAGATCATAACCCTGAGCGGCAATATCGGCTTTGGGCACGCAGAAGCTCTGTTCGGTGCGAGCCCGCTGGCGTTCTTTTTCATTCCGTTTCTGCCATCGGGTTAAAATATCCGGCAGGTTATTTTTGATGTGTTCATCCGGGCTGAGCGCTGTTTGCGGTGTTGCCCCGGTCTTTTCATCCGGCAGCAGTTGAGTGCGTTTATCATCCAGCGACCAGCCGTCGGCCTCGCAGTCATAAAACCACACATAATCTGTTCCGCCGGAGTTAGTTTTGGTGAAGAGTAATATCGCGGTGGATACTCCGGCATAGGGTTTGAATACCCCGCCCGGCAGCGAAACCACTCCATCCAGCTTCTGTTCTTCGATCAGCATCTTGCGCAGGGTTTTATGGGCATTGCTGGAGCCAAAAAGGACGCCCTCCGGCACGATGACCGCCGCCCGGCCGCCCGGCTTTAATAACCGCAAAAAAAGAGCCAGAAACAGCAATTCAGTTTTCTTAGTCTTGACTACTTGCTGTAAATTTTTAGCGGTGTTCTCATAATCCAGCGATCCCGCGAAGGGTGGATTGGCCATGACCAGAGTATAGCTTTCTTCGTCTCCCGAGGAGTCCTGAGAGAGTGAATCGCGGTAGAGAATATCCGGGTTTTCCACGCCATGCTGCAGCATGTTCATGCTGC
>Ga0172382_10010505_pt1 | contig 12396 bp, 9 predicted proteins | sample Leawel138RmetaG_FD_122245 | JGI IMG/M metagenome (GOLD analysis project Ga0172382, IMG submission 122245) | Leachate microbial communities from a municipal landfill in Southern Ontario, Canada - Leachate well 138R metaG | ecosystem: Engineered > Solid waste > Landfill > Unclassified | place...
CAGATTCAGGCTTCTCCAGAGTACTCTGATGCCACCGCCATCGTGAATCTGCAATGCAATGCGTCCCTGTGCGTTGCCAATCTTCGTATCGGTAAGGTCTACCATTTTTTCCCCGTTGAGGAAGGTCTTTACATTGTCTGCTTTTACCACTATGCGCAGGGTGTTCCAGTCACCCACCTTCAGGATCTCTTCCTTCTCATCGGGGATCTGCACGAGCCATCCACGACCGTAAGATTCATAAATACCGCCTGTGTCGTTTCCTTTGGGAGCTACTTCCACCTGCCAGCCGTTTACAATGGTACCCGGTTCCACAAAGGAACGGATGAACACGCCCGAATTGCCATCGGCTTCCTGCTTGAATTCCACGCTCAGGTCGAAGTCGTCGTAATACGCACGGGTAGCCAGATAACCGTACTGCTTCTCGGAACCGCTTTCGCAAACCAACAGCCCGTCCTGTACATACCATTTCTCTGTGCCGTACACTTCCCAGCCATGCAGGTCGGTACCGTTAAACAGCGACACTTCCTTTGTTTTTCGGGGCAGTTCTTTGATCTTCACGTTGCGGAACCAGGCAGCCGATCCGTGGTCCTGCAGACAGATCACTCCTTTGTGGGCCAGACCATACTCGGGCGCATTTTCCCATTTTCCGCTGTTCTTGCGTAAAAACCAGTCCTCAGTCCATGCCTCAAATTCGATGATCTTTTCACCGTTGAGCCAGTGTTCCACATGTCCGTTGTCGAAAACAATTTTCGAGGTGTTCCATTCTCCTGCCGGTTTGATGATGGTTTTGGCTGTGTCGGTGGTATGCATGGCATAGTCTGCCCCCGTCTTCTGCCAATCTTCCAGCGGTTGGGGGAAATTCAAATCGTCGATCAGCTGATATTCAGGTCCAGTGATATAGGGAACGGCAAATTTCGGATTTTCCACCACATGATACAAGACGCCGCTGTTGCCGCCATCGGCAATCTTCCAATCCCACACCAGTTCAAAATTTTCATAGATCTTTTCGGTGACGATGTAACCATGTTCATCGGCGCCTTCGCCCTTGGCCTGTATCATGCCATCTTCGGCAAACCAGGGTGCAGTAAGGCTATCACCATTATAATCGCGCCATCCCCGTAGGGTTGTGCCGTCGAAGAGGAGTTCCCATCCCGCTGCCTTTTCCTGCGGTGTGAGTTGATTGTGCTTTGCACCGGTAGTGCAGGCTGTAGCGAGTGTTACCATAGCAATTGTACCCATCAAAAAATTTAATTTCATCTTCTCTTTCTTTTTTATAGGATTAAACTTTATCAGGCACAAATATAGGAATTTATTGGTATTGCAGATGCTGGTTGTCAGGTATATTTGGCTTGCTAATCCCAAAATTACTTTATTCTGTGTACCTTTGCACAATTTCCGTCCGGTTTTAAACCAAAGGAGATAATCCGGCGTTTACTTACTCGGAGCATCTCCGGAAATTACGCTAAACAATCGATAAATTTTGGAACGCATTGATCTATCCGATAACAGGAAAATAAGTCATGGCCCGTTTGTGGCATCAGTTGGTTTTTTTGATGGTGTGCATATCGGACACCGTCATCTGATCAAGCAGGTAAAAGAAAAGGCCAGGGAGCTTGGGTTGCCGTCGGCCATCGTTACTTTTCCGGTACACCCGCGAAAAGTATTGCAGAAGAATTATCAGCCGGCCTTGTTGTGCGGTTACGAGGAGAAGCTGGAGCAGCTGAGTACAACGCAGATCGACTATTGCATCAGTCTCCCCTTTACGCAGGAGCTTTCCCGTTTATCGGCGCGTGAGTTCATGGGTGATGTGTTGAAAAAGCAAATCGGTGTTCACACGCTTTTCGTGGGCTACGACCATCGTTTCGGTTACAATCGGGAGGAGGGTTTTTCTGCCTATCAAAGTTATGGGGAGCAGTTGGGGATCCAGGTGATTCAGGCCGGTGAATATCAGGTTGAGGGAGAAAACGTGAGCTCCACCAAAATAAGATTGTTGCTGAAAAAAGGTGAAATTCAGCAGGCAAACAGCTTGTTGTCATATAATTATACACTATCTGGGAAAATAGTGGAAGGTTACCGGGTTGGGCGCACCATCGGCTTCCCTACCGCAAACATACGCTCCTGGGAGCGATTCAAGGTTGTGCCTGAATTGGGTGTATATGCCGTGTTGGTCCATATCAGGGATATTATTTATGAGGGGATGCTCTATATCGGTACCCGTCCCACCTTGCACGATGATCCTGAAATCAGCGTGGAGGTTAATATCTTCGATTTCAGTGGCGATTTGTACAATCAGTCGCTCACGGTGGAGTTTATTGATTTTATCCGGGCCGATCGCAAGTTCGATGCCATGGAGGAGCTGGTAACCCAAATACACAAGGATAAATTCTTGGTGCAGGAGCGGTTAAAAAATGAGAAGTAGTTTATTTGACATTCGAGGATATGTTGACTGAAAAATTAAATAATGGAGTGGAGATTCCGGTCATTGGACTAGGTACTTACAGGATAGGTCACACCGACGAAGAAACGTATCGTGCTGTTCGTAGTGCGCTGGAGGTTGGATACCGACATATCGATACCGCCACCCTCTATCTGAATGAAAAGCCTGTAGGGAGAGCTATCCGGGAGAGTGGTATTGCACGGGAGGATATTTTCGTGACCACGAAGTTGTGGGGGAGTGATGTCCTTTCAAACCGTATCCAGGAGGCGTTCGATGGTAGCCTGTCGAATCTGGGGCTCGATTATATGGATCTCTACCTTGTGCACTGGCCGGTAAAAGGAAAACTGGGCTTCACCTGGCAGACGATGGAGCAGATATACCAGACGGGAAAAGCAAAATCTATTGGTGTGAGCAATCATCTGATACATCATCTGGAGGAACTGTTGCAGGAGGCGAGCATTGTGCCGGCCGTGAATCAGATGGAATTACATCCCTACCTGACACAAAAGGATGTGGTGGCGTATTGCAGGCGGAAAGGAATTGTTCCGGAGGCCTGGAGCCCGCTGGGGAGTAGCAAAATACCCTTATTGCAGGAAGAGATGCTGAAGGATATCGGAGCAAGATATGATAAATCGCCTGCGCAGATTGTTCTGCGATGGAATATCGATACGGGTGTTGTGTCAATACCCAAATCGTCCGATTTCCACCGACAACAAGAAAATATTGCTATTTTTGATTTTCAGCTTACCCCGGAAGAGATCGGTCAAATCGACGCATTGAACAGGGATTACCGTACCGGAATTGATCCCGATAAGATATCATTTTAACAACGATGAGGGGTGTTTCGCCTCACATGCCTTAATAAATACCCCTTCTATTTAACGCCTGCTGGTATGCCCTTGCATTGCGAGCATGCTCGGCGTGCGTGACTGCAAAGTTGTGACGCCCCGACAGATCATCCTTTGCGCACATAAACAGGTAGTTGTGATGCTCTGGCGACAGGGTGCCATCGATAGCCCGGATGGATGGTATGCGAATGGGACCCGGTGGCAGGCCGCTGTATTTATATGTATTATAAGGTGACTCCACCTCCAGATGCCTGTAAAGGATGCGGCGTAATGAAAAATCTCCTACCGCAAACTTCACGGTGGGATCTGCTTCCAGCCGCATGTCCTTGTTGAGGCGGTTCAGGTAGAGCCCTGCCACCACAGGATATTCATCCTCGTAGGTGGCCTCCTCCTCCACGATGGAGGCCAGGATGGATATCTCCACCGGCGTCATCCCCAGTTTTTCGGCCTTGCTCCTGCGGCTTTCATTCCAGAAAGCGTCATATTCCCTTTTCATCCGGTTCAGCAGACTCCCGATCTCCGTATCCCAGTATACTTCGTAAGTATTGGGGATAAACATCGACATGAATGTCTCTTTATGAAATCCATACTTTTCGGCATGTGAACTATCCTCGAGAGCATTCAGCAAAGAAAGGCTATCCATCATTAACTGCTGGGATATACGTCCGGCAAGATTCTCTTCGGTACGCATGTTATTGAAAGTTAGGTTAACTGCGGTTTGCTTCCCCGCGCGCAACAGGCGGATGATATCGGGCATCGTCATGCCGTCGCTGATGGCATATCTGCCGGTTTTAACTTTGTCCGGGTAGTTCATCCGTTCCGCGAGTATGCGGAATATTTTTTCGGAAGGAAGTGCGGCCCGCTCCCTGAGTTGTGCCATAACTTCCTCGTAGTTCTTCTGCCCGTCGATATAAATATAGATCGTTTCCGGCAGGGAAATTGGTTTAAAGATTCTGTTGCGTACATAGATCCCGGTGGAAACTACCAGTAGCAGCAGGATCCCGGTGATCCATAACAGAATGCTCCTTTTTCTCTTCTTCTTTTGCATAGTGTGGATTGAATACTGGCGCAAATGTAAAAATATTCGCCTGAAAATATCGCTTTTTCTTTGACAAGTTGAAAACAAACTTGTATATTTGCATCCGATTTTAGCAAAAATCAGGAAGTGTGGGTGAGTGGCTGAAACCAGCAGTTTGCTAAACTGCCGTACGGGTAACTGTACCACGAGTTCGAATCTCGTCGCTTCCGCTGCAGTGGGATTTTGGGAGTAACATACCAGGATCCCTTTTTTTTGTTGATTTCATGTCACACCAATAAACAGACACTATCGTTCTTCGAAAAAATCTATTAAAAATATGTTGTATAACATGTTTTTTTGTTGTATCTTTGTCTTGATTTAAATGGCAAGCGAGTTGTTTGAAATCATTTTTAGGTTATCATTACATATTTAATGGCTTCTTAAACAGTCGGTTGCCGATGAATCATAACTTTTAAAAGAAAAAATTATGACAATCAGAAACCTAACCAAAGAGGAGATCTTGGGACAGATTAAGTATCTGGAACAAAACATCTCAAAAGGGTCTGTTTCTTATCGTACCAACAGATTGAACAGACTGCGTACATTGAGAGCAAGCTTGCGCTGTGCAAGCTAAGGATCATTTCCCGATCCGGAAGAGCAGAAAGCAGGAATGGCCTGCAAGTATGCTGATGCGGGGGGAAAATATGATGAATTTTATTTACAACATATATAGACTACAGGCTATCCTCCGGATAGCTTTTTTTGTTTTTGAAAGAAACTTATTGATATTTATGCCTAAAATCCAGAAAATGGTTATTTGTGATGTGATTTTTATCTATCTTTGTGCGATTATCTAACAAAAAGACTTATTTATAAAAATTATGATGGATTTATTATCTGCCAGATTGTCTGCCTTATCACCGTCGGAGACCTTCGCGATGGCGCAGAAAAGCAATGAACTGAAAGCGCAGGGCATTGATGTAATCAACATGAGTGTGGGTGAACCCGATTTTACCACGCCCGATCACATCAAGCAGGCTGCAAAAAAAGCGATCGACGATAATTTTTCATTCTACTCTCCGGTCGCAGGATTTCCTGATCTGAAAAAGGCAATTTGCGAAAAACTGCAAAATGAAAACGGGCTGGAATATACAGCGGCACAAATTGTGGTTTCCGGAGGAGCCAAGCAATCACTTTGTAATGTGATCCTTTCCATTGTTGACAAAGACGAAGAGGTGATTATTCCTGCTCCTTACTGGGTGAGTTATCCCGAGATGGTGAAGCTGGCCGAAGGGAAATCGGTTTTTGTATATGCCGGAATCAATCAGGATTTTAAGATCACGCCCCAGCAACTGGAAGAGGCAATCACGCCGAAAACAAAGGCACTGATCCTCTGTTCTCCCTCAAATCCCACAGGGAGTGTCTATACGAAAGAGGAGTTAAAAGCAATGGCTACGGTACTGGAGAAGCATCCCCATGTCTATGTGATTGCCGACGAGATCTATGAGCACATAAACTATATAGGCCAGCATGAATCCATCGCTCAGTTTGCCACCATACGCGATCGGGTGATTGTGGTGAACGGCGTATCGAAAGGGTATGCCATGACCGGATGGCGTATTGGCTGGATTGCTGCACCTCAATGGATTGCATCTGCCTGCAGCATGCTGCAGGGACAGTATACTTCCGGCCCGTCGTCCATCTCCCAGAAAGCGTCGGTAGCTGCCTACACCGGTGATCAGTCCTGCGTAAGCGAGATGAGGGTGGCTTTTGAAAGAAGGCGCAATCTCATCGTATCACTGCTTGGTGAGATCCCGGGATTGAATGTGAATAATCCGATGGGTGCTTTTTATATTTTTCCCGAGTGCAAAAGTTATCTGGGGAAATCATATAACGGTAAAACTGTAAATACAGCTACCGATGTGGCCATGTATCTGCTGGAAGAAGCACATGTGGCCTGTGTTGGGGGTGATGCTTTCGGTGCGCCGGGTTGCATTCGACTGTCATATGCCACCTCCGATGAAAATATTGAGAAGGCTGTTGCACGCATAAAAGTTGCGCTGGAGAAATTGGCCTGATTTGCCATGGTTAATAAAAAGAAACCCGGTTCATTCATGAGTCGGGTTTCTTTGGTGATGGAGATGTTTTATCAGAATGTTGCTTCGATTACCACCGGGAAATGATCTGATGGAAATCGCCCATACTGCACTTCGTTCAATACGCCATATTTCCTGACGTTAACCTGCGGCGTCACCCAGATGTAATCGATGCGGCTTTCCGTAGGGGCATCCGTGCGGAAAGAGTTGAAGGTGCCGGTTGTACCGTAAGGAGGTTCCTTGGTCACCAGATAGGAATCTCTCAACAGTCCCGATGCAGAGAGAACCTTGATAGGCTCCGATTCGGGCGTGGCGTTGAAATCACCGGTCACAAATACCGGCATGTTACCCGCCATCTTTTTAATTTTTTCAATCAGCAACAGCGAAGAATTTTTACGGGCTTCCTGCCCCTGGTGGTCGTAATGCACGTTGAACACGTAAAACATTGTTCCCGATGACTTGTCACTAAATCGGGCCCAGGAGCAGATGCGGTTACAGCAGGTCGCATCCCATCCCTTGCCTGGTACGTCCGGTGTTTCGGAGAACCAGAAAGTGCCGCTTTGTAGCAAGTTAAACCGCTCCTTTTTGTAGATGATTGCCGAATGTTCCCCGGCATCTTTGCCATCGTCACGTCCTGCACCTGTGTAAGCATAGTTTTCCAGTTCAAGGATGTCGTCCAGCTGATGTTTAAATCCTTCCTGGGTGCCAATGATATCCAGATCGTGAAAACGAATCAATCCTTTCACCATCTCTTTGCGATGGGGCCATGCATTTTCCCCGTCATTGGGCGTGTCCATTCTCAGATTAAATGTGGAGACGCGCATCGGTACTTTTTGTTTGTTTTTTGCGGATAGCGGTGCCACAGCAAGCAGTACCAGACAAATCCATGTGAATGTTCTTCTCATTGTTGTTTTTTGTTATTATGTTGTTCTGTTAGATACACAAAAGAGACTGTTTAAAAACCCGAAAGTACTTTTTTTTATCGGAACGGACAAGTGAAGTCGTTGTTTTCTGCCAATTGTCGTTTCTCAATTTATTACTACCTTTGCATCTTAAATTTTGTATGGTATAAATTCATTGACAATGAGCAAAAAGTTTCCCGAATACAATCAGCTAAATCTTTCAGACGTAAACAAAGAGATGTTGAAAGTGTGGGATGAAAAGGATATTTTCAGGAAAAGTCTGGAAATGCGCGAAGGACATCCCCGCTTTGTGTTTTATGAAGGGCCCCCCTCAGCCAACGGCATGCCGGGGATCCATCATGTGATTGCACGATCCATCAAAGACATCTTCTGTCGCTACAAGACCATGAAAGGGTATCTGGTGAACCGAAAGGCCGGCTGGGATACCCATGGCCTGCCCGTAGAACTTGGCGTGGAAAGATCAATGGGCATTACCAAAGAAGATATCGGGAAAAAAATCACGGTAGAGGAGTATAATGCTGCCTGCCGTACCGAAGTGATGAAATATACCCGGGAGTGGGAGGACCTCACCCGGAAAATGGGTTACTGGGTTGATATGAGTGATCCCTACGTTACCTACGACAATCGCTACATCGAAACACTCTGGTACTTGCTCAAAGAGTTGTACAACAAAGATTATCTCTACAAGGGATATACCATACAACCCTACTCACCTGCTGCAGGAACAGGGTTAAGCACCCATGAGCTGAATCAGCCCGGATGCTACCGTGATGTGAAGGATACCACCTGTACGGCACAATTTCCGATTAAGAATCCGCTGCCTGCGTGGCAGGAGTTTGGAGAACCCTTCTTCCTGGCCTGGACCACCACGCCCTGGACATTGCCTTCTAATGTATTATTGGCTGTTGGAAAGAATATCGATTATGCAGCGGTGCAAACTTATAACCCTTATACAGGGAAACCTGTGACGTTGGTGCTGGCAAAAAGTCTGATCGGCTCTTACTTTCCGGAGAAGAACAGCGCTTTGGCACTCGATGATTACAAACCCGGCGACAAGAATATCCCGTTCCGCGTGCTCGATAAGGTATGGAAGGGCTCTGAACTGGACGGTTTCGGCTATGAGCAGCTCATCCCCTGGGTGAAGGCATCGGATAACGCATTTAAAGTGGTGACTGGTGATTTTGTAACCACGGAAGACGGTACGGGTATCGTACACATCGCTCCCACCTTTGGCGCGGATGATATGAAGGTGGGCAGGGAAAACGATGTGCCCGGATTATTGCTTACCGACAAAGAAGGAAATCCACGCCCCATGGTGGACCTTACGGGCAAATTTTTCCTGCTCGAAGACCTCGATCCACTCTTTGTACGGAACAACATGGATGCGGAGCGTTATAAAGAGTATGCGGGCCGCTATGTAAAAAACGAATACGACGCTTCCCTCACCGAAGAGGATGCTACGCTTGATGTGGATCTGTCGGTCATGCTGAAACAACAGAACCGCGCTTTTCGCATCGAAAAACAGGTGCATACCTATCCCCACTGCTGGCGTACCGACAAGCCGGTATTGTACTACCCGCTCGATAGTTGGTTTATCCGTGCCACGGCTTCGCGCGATAAGATGATCGAACTCAACAATACCATTAACTGGAAGCCCCAGTCCACCGGTACGGGCCGTTTTGGTAAGTGGCTCGAAAACCTGCAGGACTGGAACCTGAGCCGCAGTCGCTACTGGGGCACCCCACTACCCATCTGGCGTACCGAAGATGGTAGAGAAGAGAAATGCATCGGCTCGGTGAAGGAGCTTTACAAAGAGATGCAGAAGGCATTGGATGCCGGTGTGATGAAAGAACTCCCCTGGAAAGGGCTTGACCTGGGCGATTACGAGGAGCTGCAATATGATCAGATTGACCTGCATCGGCCCTACGTGGACAATATCATACTGGTTTCTGAGAGCGGCAAGCCCATGATGCGTGAGTCTGACCTGATTGATGTCTGGTTCGACAGTGGAGCCATGCCTTTTGCCCAGGTTTTCTATCCTCATATTCCGGAAGAAGAGTTTCAGCAAGCGTTTCCCGCGGATTTTATTGCCGAAGGAGTGGATCAGACGCGTGGCTGGTTTTACACGCTGCACGCCATCGCTTCCATGGTGAAAGGAAGTGTGGCGTTCAAAAACGTGGTTTCCAACGGACTGGTACTTGACAAGAATGGCAACAAGATGTCCAAACGTCTGGGAAATGCAGTGGATCCATTTGAGACCATCGAGAAGCATGGCTCCGACCCGCTTCGCTGGTATATGATCACCAACGCGGCGCCCTGGGACAACCTCAAATTCGACATAGAGGGTGTGGAAGAGGCGCGCCGAAAATTTTTCGGTACGCTCTACAATACCTACTCCTTCTTTGTCTTGTATGCCAACGTGGACGATTACCGCGATCAGTATCCGCAGATACCAATCGAAAAGAGACCCGAGATCGATCGCTGGATCATCTCGCTGCTGAATTCTCTCGTGAATGAGGTTGATCAGGGCTATGAGAATTACGAGCCGACCAAGGCAGGACGTGCGATAGCCGACTTCGTAAACGACAACCTCAGCAACTGGTATGTTCGCCTGAACAGGAAACGTTTCTGGGGAGGTGAGATGACCGATGACAAGTTGTCGGCATACCAGACACTGTATCAGTGCCTGGTGACGGTGGCAAAGCTGGTGGCCCCCATCGCTCCGTTTTATGCAGATAAATTGTTCCTCGATCTGATCTCCGTTACAAATGACGAACAACCTGAGTCGGTTCATCTGGCCGACTTCCCTGTGGCCGATGGGAATCGCATCGACCGTCCGCTCGAAGAGCAGATGTATCTGGCACAAACTGCCTCCTCCATTGTACTGGCATTGCGCCGCAAAGTAAATATCAAAGTGCGTCAGCCTCTTTCCCGAATTATGATTCCGGTGGTTGACGAAGAGCAGAAGCAAAATATCTCTTCCGTAGAGTCGCTTATACTCAACGAGGTGAACGTGAAAGAACTGCATTTCGTGGATTCCGCCAGTGAGATGCTGGTGAAACGGGTGAAGCCCGATTTCAAGAAACTGGGACCACGATACGGGAAGATCATGAAGCAACTGGCACAGCGCATCCAGGAGATGGATCAACGCCAGATCAATGACCTGGAAAAAAACGGATCTTTCCTGCTGATGGTCGACGGACAGGATGCCGTGATTACGTCAGACGATGTGGAGATCATCTCGGAAGATATACCGGGCTGGCTCGTAGGCAACGAGGGGAGGCTGACCGTGGCGCTCGATGTGACCATTACCGGAGAGCTCGAAAAAGAGGGTATTGCCCGTGAGCTGGTGAACAGGATTCAGAATCTGCGTAAAGCAAAGGATTTTGAAATCACAGACCGCATCATCGTTCGTATTTCATCGCATCCTGCCTTTGATGAAGCCATCACGGCTTATGCAGGTTACATTCGGAATCAGGTACTGGCCGATGAGATTGCTGTTGCCGTGGAACAGTTTGAAGATCAAATAGAAATAGATGATCAGCTGTTGACTGTCAGCATCCTGAAAAACAGTTGAGAATTATTTGTTTTATATGTATCTTTGCGAAGGCATACAAACGTGAACAAACTTTTTATAATCCGGGTTGTTGTACATGAACTCTGATTCCAACAAGAGACACAGCCAATAAACATACATTTTTATTATGAGTGAAAAGACAAGATATTCAGATGAGGAACTGGAAGAATTCCGGGGAATAATCAATGAAAAGTTGCAGGTAGCCCGTCAGGAGTATGACAATTATCGTGCTGCCGTTACCAACACCGACGGTAATGACACCATTGATACATCTCCTACCTACAAGGTACTTGAGGAAGGTGCTTCCACGCTCTCAAAGGAGGAAGCAGGGAGGTTGGCTCAACGTCAGATGAAGTTCATTCAGAACTTACAGGCTGCACTGGTACGCATTGAGAACGGGACATATGGTGTTTGCCGCGAAACAGGCAAGCTCATCCCCAAGGAACGTCTGCGTGCCGTGCCTCATGCTACATTGAGCATTGAGGCTAAATCGGCCAAGAAAAAGTAACTACTGACGGATGAAGAAAAATTCATACAAGGCCTGGATGGCGGCGGCAGTTGTTCTTCTGGTTCTATTTGTTGATCAGCTATCCAAGATATGGGTGAAAACCCATATGGGGTTGTACGACGTGATACCGGTTACCGACTGGTTCCGTATTTATTTCGTGGAGAACAACGGGATGGCTTTCGGGATCGAAGCAGGAGGGAAACTCTTTCTGTCACTTTTTCGCATTGTCGCAGTTGTGCTGATCATCCTCTACATCAGGAGGCTGGTAAAAGAGAGCTATAAAACCGGATTCATCGTGTGTGTCACGCTCGTACTGGCAGGTGCGTCGGGGAATATCATCGACAGCATCTTCTATGGTGCTATTTTCGAAGCCAGTTTTCCGGGACATGTGGCTTCTCTGGTGCCATGGGGTGAAGGTTATTCGTCGCTCCTTCATGGTAAGGTCGTGGATATGTTATACTTTCCATTGTTCAGCGGAACCTGGCCTGACTGGGTGCCGATGGTGGGTGGGGATGAGTTTCTCTTCTTCCGCTTTATCTTTAATATTGCCGATTCAGCAATTACTGTGGGTGTCATTCTGATTTTGTTGTTTTATAGAAGGACATTGTCCTATTCGCTGCTGTCGAAAACAGAGCGGGAAAAAATAGACAAAGAAAAACAGGAAAAGGAAAGTGAAATCTAATCTTGTTTCATATCTGTGCCTTTTTATCGTGGTTGTATCAACCTTCTCCTGTCAGAACCGTCCGAAGGAAGTTTTGAACAGGAAACAGATGGAACGTGTACTGTATGATGTGTATGTTGCCGAGGCAATCATGGAGACTGATTATCAGCATTTCAACACACCCGAAAAAAAAGAGGCATACATCAATGAGGTCTTTCGTATACACCATATTACGCAGGCTCAATGGGACACATCCTTGTCGTGGTATTCCGACAGGATAGATTTGTATCTGAAGATGAATGATTCGGTAAAGTCAATGCTGCAGCGG
>Ga0172382_10010506_pt1 | contig 12396 bp, 15 predicted proteins | sample Leawel138RmetaG_FD_122245 | JGI IMG/M metagenome (GOLD analysis project Ga0172382, IMG submission 122245) | Leachate microbial communities from a municipal landfill in Southern Ontario, Canada - Leachate well 138R metaG | ecosystem: Engineered > Solid waste > Landfill > Unclassified | place...
TAGGTTAATCTTCATGCCATCTTTATTAGTTAAATCATCCCAGAAATAACTCCAATTATCCTTAATAATGTTAACTGAATTAATCTCTAGTCCTTGCTCTTTATCAATAGTTTTCATTTCCACTCTCACCTTTTTAGCTTTGTTATCGAAATAATAAACAGCCTTCATTTCAGTATAAGAGTCATTAATTTCAACTGAACACTGTAAAGGCTTTTCTTTTTTAAACATTTCAACCACCGATGAAGAAAAATAAGAATCTTCTTCCCCATCTTCCAATGAATCAATTTTACCAGAAAGACTATTTTCTGAATCAGGGTTATTTTTTTGTCCGCAAGCTGACAAAGAAAAAACCAAAATCAAAAATAGAGGTAAAAAATAAAGCTTTGATAACTTCATATTTTTTATTTTAATTTATCCTGGACAAAACCAGGTGTTAATAAGTAAAAAATTATTTAATTATTTTATAATAAAGATCCTCATAAGAGCTAATCATTTTATTTAAAGAAAAATAATTCTGAGCCCTATTTAAACAATCTTTCTTATTGATATTTTTAATCTTTAAAACAGCTTCAACCATTTCGTCAAAATTATTAACAACATAACCAGTTTTTCCATTTTTAACTAATTCTTTAATAGCTCCCTGATCATAAGCTACTACTGGAACAGCTGAGGCCATGGCTTCTAAAAAAGTGTTACCAAAAGCCTCTATTAATCTATTGGGCTGTATTAAGCAAAAAGCTCCGCTTAACAATTCTTTCTTTTCTTTTCCTAAAATTTCTCCTTTATAAACTATTTGTTTGCTATCAATAAAAGGAAAAACTTTCTTGTCTAAAAAATCTCTATCAGCTTCTGAAGTTTTACCAGCTAAAATTAATTTCATTTTTAATTTTTTGGCTAATTTAATAGCTATATCAACTCCCTTTTGCGGACTCAAACGAGCTAAAAATAAAAGATAATCACCAGGTTTTTCTTTTTGAATAAAATTATTAGAATCAAGTCCGTTATAAATAATGTCTTGCCAATTTAAAAATGGTAACAATTTTTTGAGTGATTTAGAGATACCAACATAATTGAGATGTTTGTATTTTTTCAACAATTCTCTTTCTTGCTCAAAAAATTCACCGTATCTAATAGAGTGAATTGATGGCGTTTTAACTAAATCAGCAAAAATAACACTTTTTTGTTCCACGGCACAATGAATAATATCAAACTCATCAGATCGTCTAAAAGCTTCAGCTATATTTTGATATTCATGAACCTCAGAATAATCATTTTTATAATAAGTTTTTCTGACCGAAATAAGTTTTTGAGCTTTTGTTTTAGAATCTCCAGTGGCAAATAAAGTAATGTGATGCCCTCTGTCAACCAAGCCATTTACTAAATAGCCAATAGAAGAACCAGTTCCACCACGAGAATCAGGACTTGTTTCTTCCCATAACTTAGAAATAACAGCTATTTTAAATTTTTTCTTTCTATTCATATAATAAATATTAACAATAATTCAAAAAAATGTAAATAAAAAAAGGCCAAGAAGCTGGCCTTAATTTGAGATGTGATTTAATTTTTTAGTTTTTTGTGAAAGGTTCAGTTGAGTTTTTTTTTGAAATTACCCTGGAAACAAGTGACATTTTATATTTTACCTTTGGCAAAACATAGCCAGATATTTCCTGTGACTCAACCACAATCGACGACGTTAAATCGTCAACTAAAAATTTTTCCAGGCAAGGAACAAACTTGTCTTCAACGAACACCAGACAAAGATCGTTTTTGTCTAGTGAAAGCTCATCGTTAAAGTGAAAAGCATTAACAAGTCCTCCATTTAGCTTCTTGCCATTAACCTTTAAAACAATTCTTTTTATTACCTTTCCATTGGTTTTGGCAAGTAAGTTACAATTAGTTTCAGAAGACATCTTTTCTAAAGATGTTTTGCCCGGACAAATGAATTTTTCCATATTAAATAGATTTAAGGTGCATAAGTAAAAGCTATCAAATAAATTGATTTTTGTCAATAAAAAAAGGAGGTAAAATTTTACCCCCCCTAAGAAACTAAGCAAAAATAACATTTTCTCTTCTAAAGCCAGTGCTTATAACTCTAATTCTGGCTCCAGTTTGGCGAGAGACAAAACCGAGAAAGTTGAGTAAATTTTGTGGTAAATCAGAACTTTTTCTGCATTCACTAATATCGGTCTTCCAACCCGGAAGATCAATATAAACTGGTTTACAATCTTTTATGACGTCATAATTCATGATTGTTTCACGAAAAATATCGCCATACCCCAAAGACCTATTTCCATAATTGTATGAACAACCAGAATAATGATAAGCATTACAAATTCTTATAAAATCACAGTCGTTTAAAACGTCAAGTTTTGTCATAACCAAATCCTTAACACCAAAATTCATGGCATATCTTAACAGCGGAAGATCTAGCCAACCAACCCTCCTAGGGCGACCAGTTGTAGCTCCATACTCATCTCCAATCATTCTTAGCTTCATGCCAAATAAAAAATCTTGATCAAAAGAATGATATTGTTCAGATGGGTCATCACCTTTTAAAATAAGCATTTCCTTGGCACGATTAATTGATAAATTATTACACCAATTCTCAGAAAAATCGCCGCCCATTTCAGTCGGAAACGGACCATGCCCGACCCTGGTTACATAAGCTTTGATAACCCCCAAAGACAAATCAACCTGACTGTAATTTAAACCAATCCCCTCGGCTGACCCATAGGGTGAACAATCCGAACTGGTTACATAAGGATAAGTTCCGTATTTGTTACTCAAACCAAGCCCTTGCGCACCTTCTATAGCAATTTTTTTAAAACCAACGTTCTGTTTAATGAATTTATCGGTATCGCAAATCAAATCTTTTAATTCTTGGCCGTATAAATAATACTTTTCAATAATAGCATCCAAATTAAAAAGATTTTTTTCATCCCAATAAAGACCACCTTCCAACCTCATTGAGTCCAAAATAGCTCTTATTAACTGGGGATCAAAAGAGGCAAAAAAAGATTTTTTAGTTTCATAATTATCCCTCAGTTTTTTAGCTAAAAAATCCTTGTTTAGCAAATGATTTACAAATAAACCAGAGCGATTAACTTGATCAGCGTAAGCCCAGGCTATTCCTCTTCCAGTTGTGCCTATCTTTTGTTTTCCAGCAGATATTTCTGACAAATTATCCTGAACTAAATGAAATGGTAAAATTAAAGCGGCATTTAAAGCTAGCATTAAATCTTTATGAACAATATTGTTCATTTTAGCTGCTTCAATTTCATCAAATAAAGACTTAGGATTAATAACCATCCCACTACCCATAACATTTGTTTTAGCTGGATTGCCACAAGGAATAAGATGAGAAACATATTTATTATTACCATACCAAACGGTATGTCCGGCATTATCACCGCCAGTTCCTCGGGCTACTATATCAGCCCAATCAGAAAGCATATCAATTATTTTACCCTTACCAGTGTCTCCCCACTGAAGGCAATTAATTGCTACAGTTTTGATTTCGTCATTAATCAATCCCGACTGTAACAAGTCTAAGTTTGTGTTTGTTTCCATTGTTTATGATTTTGGTGTTTAATTTCTATTTTTTAAAGAACAAATAAGCATAACATTTATATATATTTTTGACAAGAATAAAAAAAATAAGACTTTTAATGAGTCTTATTTTTTATATTTTTAAACATTAAATTTTTTATTAACTATTTTCCTCTATTACCTTATTATTTATTAGTTTTATATTTAATTCTGTTAGCTGATTATCTTTAATTTCACAAGGAGATCCACTCATTAAATCCTTGCCCTTACTATCTTTAGGGAAGGCATAAATATCTCTAATTGAATTCCAATCATTTAAAACCATAACAATCCTATCTAAACCAGGAGCATTTCCCCCATGAGGTGGAGCTCCATAAGAAAAAGCATTGATCATAGCTGAAAAGTTTTGATCAACCTCCTCTTTAGAATAACCAGCAACTTCAAAGGCTTTGTACATAATTTCTGGGTTATGATTTCTAATAGCGCCAGAAGAAACTTCAAAGCCATTAAACACTAAATCAAATTGATAAGCTAGTATCTCTAGGGGGTTTTTATTTATCAAAGACTCCATTCCGCCTTGAGGCATGGAAAAGGGATTATGAGCGAAATCAATTCTTCCCTCTTCTATTTCTGAATATTCATACATTGGAAAATCAACAATCCAAGCAAATGCTGCCAAATTATTGTCTTTGAGATTCATTTTTTCAGCTAAATAATTTCTCAAATAACCCAAGGCTAAACAAACAGTTCTCCACTCATCAGCTGCAATAAAAACAAGATCACCATCCTCAGCTTTTAACTGAGAAATAATTTTAGATATTAAATCTTCTCCTAAAAATTTCAGCAATGAAGACTGAACCCCTCCTTCTTTCAAAGCAATATAAGACAAACCTTTTAGACCTTTTTTCTTAGCTTCCTCAATTACCTCATCTATCTCCTTTCTACTTAACTTAGAACCACCCTTAAGGTTTAAAGCTTTTACAAATCCACCGTTTTTTATTTGTTCAGAAAAAATAGAAAAATCACAATCCTTAACCAAGTCAGAAATATCTACCAACTCCATCTCAAAACGTAAATCTGGTTTATCAGACCCAAATCTATTCATAGAATCTTTCCAAGAAATTTGCTGAAAACGACCATCTGATAAAAGACCAATCATTTTTTTATTACTAAATTTTTCTACCAATTCTCTCATTAATGGCTCCATAGTTTTAAAGATATCATCTTGCTCAACGAAACTCATCTCCATATCAACTTGATAAAATTCGCCATAATGACGATCCATGCGCGGATCCTCATCTCTGAAACAAGGAGCTATTTGGAAGTACTTATCAACTCCACCAACCATTAATAATTGCTTAAATTGTTGCGGTGCTTGTGGTAAAGCATAAAATTTACCAGGATAAATACGAGACGGAATTAAAAAGTCACGAGCACCCTCAGGAGAAGAATTGGCCAAAATAGGAGTTTGAATTTCAGTAAAATCAAGTTTATGAAAATAAGACCTAACATACCTAATAATCTCATCTTTAGTCTTTAACATTTCCTGTATTTTTGATCTGCGCAAATCAAGAAAGCGATATTTTAAGCGTAAGGCCTCATTAACCTCATTTGCCTTGTCCTCATTTAACTCAAAAGGAAGGGCTAGACTTTTGTTTAAAACCACAACACTTGAAATATCTAATTCAATTTCGCCTGTTTTTATTTTCTGATTTTTATTAGCCTCATCACGAGCCACAACCAAACCCTCAACCTGTAAAACCCATTCGTTTTTAATATCTTTTAATATGTTTGATATTTTTTGCTCTCCCGTATTACTATCAAACTTTATTTGAGTTATGCCGTATTTATCACGCAGGTCTATAAAAATCAAACCACCCAAATCGCGATAACTATTCACCCAACCAGATAAAATAACACTTTCCCCTAAATTTTTAGAATCAAGCTCTCCACAAGTATGTGTTCGTAACATAATTTTATATAAAATTTTTATTAATTACCCTTTAAATATAGCCTATTTATTTAAAAAAGTAAACAAGAAATTTACTTAATCTTTTTTTTGATGTATATTAATTTTATATTATAAAAATTAATATTAAAAAATATGGCCGACGTTCAACAAATATTTAACAAAATAAAAGAAAGACAAAAGGAACAAAAAACTCTTAAACAGATATATAGAGATTTTTTAGCTAATTCTCAAGAATACCAAAATATAATAGAAGAGCTTGATACTTTAAAAGCAAAAAAGAAAAAAATAGAAGAAGTTTTAAAAAGCGAGCTTAGATCAGAGATAGATCAGTTAAATTCTATTAAAGTTGATATAGACTCAGAAAAAGAAATTTTAAGTCAGGCAACTTTAAGCAAGATACTAAAAGGTGAAGCAATAGAGTTGGTTGATGAACACAACAATAAATACGAACCAATCTTTAGCGTTCGATTTAAAAAATACTAATCAGTTTGCTGTTAAAAGGTAAATATTGTAAAATATTAATATAAATTAATATTAAAATTATGAATCTCAAAGAAGTTATAAAGTTTAAAAATGGTCATAATGAAAATAAAAAAATTTTTATTAGCAATATCATAAACTCTAGCACTCCAAATGTTGACTTCTATGTTATGGTAATTTTATCTTCTATTATAACCTCTTTGGGAATAATTGCTGATAATCTTCCTCTGGTTATAGCTGGAATGATTGTCGCCCCCCTTTTGTCACCAATATTAGCCATGTCTTTGGGTTTTACAATTTTTAAACCAAAATTAGTGTGGCGTTCAATAAAAATAATGTTACTATCAATAATATTATCAATATCTGTTTCGTTTTTGGTTGGACTAATGTTTAGAATAGAAAACCACCACTTAGCCCTGGTAGATAAAATGAACATTTCTTGGATAACTTTTTTCATAGCTTTGATAGCTGGAGTAACTGCCAGTTATGCTTGGACCAGAATAAACTCTAAAGATTATTTATCAGGAATTGCTATCGCCGTTACCATAATTCCGCCTTTAACAGCAAGTGGATTAAGTGTTTCTTGTTTGGATTCAGTTTTATTTGAAAGAGTTTTTGGATTTTTTTTAATGAATTTACTGGGAATATTTTTGGGTGGAATTATTGTTTTTTCTTCAATGAATTTTTATAAAGTAAAAAAAGTAGTCGATAAAGAAATTAAAAAAGAAGAACTTCAAATAAATTCATAAAAATATGAGAGTACCAATTAGAAAAAGTGATAAAATCCCTGGAGAAAAAATAGATACCAAAATAACCCTAGAAAAATATCAAAATTTACAAAAAACATTAAAAAAATTAAAAGAAGAAAGCAGGCCAATAGAATCAGAAGAAGTTAAAATTTTATCAACAACCGGAGATTATTCAGAAAATGCTGGCTATCAAGCTGCTAAAGCCAAATTAAGAAGAACTAATAATAAAATAAACAAGATAGAATATATTTTAGCTAGAGCTGAAATAATTGAAACCAACAAAGAAAGAGATAAAGTTGAAATAGGTAGCTCGGTCGAATTAGAAGTTGAAAATAAAATAAAAAAATATCAAATACTAGGATCTGCAGAAACAAACCCTAGTCAGGGGAAAATATCTTACAGTTCTCCATTGGGATCTATTTTACTAGACAAGAAAATTGGAGACACTATAATACTAAAAGATAAAAAATACAAGATTAAAAAAATAAGTTAATATTTTTTTATTATTCAATCTCGCTAAAAGAAAAATTTTTTAAACTTCTCTTATTCTTTTTAAAATCAGGACAAGAAATAGCCACTAATTTCCAAAAATCTCTAGAATGATTAAGTTCTTTTAAATGACAAAGCTCATGAACAATAATATAGTCAGCTAATTCAATAGGCAAAAAAATTATTTTGTAATTAAAACTTAAATTACCATTCTTGGAACAACTTCCCCAACGAGTCTTTTGATTTCTAATACTTATCTTGTTAAACTTAAAATCATAAACCCTGTTTAAAACCTCAATTCTACTTCTAATAAATAACAAAGACTTTTCTTTGTTTTTTTTATATTCCTGAGCGTCTTTTAAATTATATTTTATAAAATCATCCTTAACAAAGTTTTCAAATTTATCCAAAATCCACTCTCTTTTTTTAAATAAAAAACCATCTAACATACTCCTGCTTACAAACCAAGGCTTGAAAACCCTAAAATCACCACTACGACTAATACTAAGTTTAACTGAGCATCCCTTGGTTTTTAAGAGTTTATAAGAAAAATTTTTATTATTTATTTTTATAACATTATCCATAAAACAATAATAGAGCATTTTTAAATATCAAGCAAAAAATATTGACATTTAACCAAAAAAATGCTATAATATTAAGACGTACATTAAAATGTTTAACAAAAACAAATCAATCATGAGAAAATTCTTAGCATTAATCAGTTGTATTTTTGGGGCAAGTCCAAAAAAAATAATCAAAAAAAACTTGAAAACAATAAATGATTTCAAGCTAGACTTGCTTAAAATTATTACCATAGAAAACAAAGTCAGAGCTCTTGTTTTTTTATTCAAAACAATCTCGCCTCTTCAGGACCAAAAATATTTTCAAAAACTGATAAAGTCCTTGAAAAGAAAAAACTACGGACAATTAAACGAGCTTATTGAGTCATTAGAGATTGTACAAACCCACATCGACAGAGCCGGTAGAGACAAATATGGTCTCAACAGAACTGATTACGGACAAGAAGTTACAGCTGAGTCAGTTTTTTTAGGCAATGTATTTGGTTTATCAACTAAGACAGCTTCATTTTGGCTGGAAAGGCAAGAAGTTCTGAAAAAAGAAATTCGAGAAGACTTGTCTTCAAGCAATGGAAAGAAAATATCCAACTGGGACTGCGTCAACTCTCAAGCTGGAAATTTTGTCAATTCACACGCCATACCACTAATGGATGAGTTAAACAAAATTGAAGCCTACGCTTGCTAAACAAAGGGGATCTTTAAGATCCCCATTTTTTTATTATATTATTTTTCTTTTTTTTAACTCAAAAAAACATTCATAACAAGCCTTTACATCCGCTAAAGCATTATGAGCATTGTCAAAATACTGATTAAATAATTTAAAATACAAATCTGATAATTTTGGAAATTTCTTATTAGGCAAAGAGCAAAAATCAACACTACTCTTCATTGTGCAAATTGAATTTAAATTTAAAAAAATACTATCAATTCTAAGTCTTAAAAATTCAGCTGCTATAATATTTTTATCAAACATTACATTATGAGCAACTAAATTAGGTTGACTAAAAGTTAAGGTATAATTAAAAACATCTAAAACGTCTTTCAAGTCCTTCCCTTCCAGTTTGGCCTTTAAGTCATCTATGCCGTGAATAGCAGAGGACTCTAAAGGTATTAAAAAATCTTTAGGCTTTATAATATATTCCTCTTGAGAAATTATTTCACCAAAATCATCACTTAAAATCCAAGCTAGTTGAATCATTCTTGGCCAATTATCTAAATCTGAAATCGGAGAATTAAATTTTTTGGGCAAGCCGGTAGTTTCTGTGTCAAAAAATAAATAAGGCATATATTAAAAATAACACAGAAAAAAGCTAAAATCAAATAAAAAACCCCGAAAAAAAATGGGGTTTAGTTTTTTTTGCTATTTTTCTACATTTTTCTATTGAAAAATTTAAAAAAACTTTTTGATCTTCTCTCCTTTTTAAAGGAGTGAATTTTCAGATAAGATGTTAAAGGTGTTTTTGCAACAACAACCTTATTAAGGTTGAAACCAGGAATATAATTTTTTCCGGAAAAAAGACAATTAAATTTTGTCATAAACAGCCCCTCCTTATTCTTTAATTGTTTATAATTATTTTAATAAAAAATATTAATTTGTCAAATAAAAAAAATAAAGCACTTTAAAGGCGCTTTATTTAATGCTCAATAATAAAATAATTATTAAATGATTAGCCCACATCATTAAAAAATGCCTTGGTTTTAGCATCCAAGCATTAGTTATTCCTATATCCCAAGATTTTTTAAAAGGATAAAACGGCTTAGGTCTTAGTTTTTCTTCTTTGTATTTATGAAGAAAAAGATCATAGAGCAAGTGCAATCCCCATCCTAGACTTAAAAATAAAAAGACTTTATCAAACAGGAAACCAAAAATTGAGAGAAGCACTAAAAAAATAAAGCTATGAAAAAATAAATAGCTTCTTATTTTTGGCTTAACCACTGATCCATGTTCAGTAAAATCATTTAAATTTAATTTAAAAATAGATTTTTTAGCTCTTTTAGCTATTAAAAAATAAGCTTTGGCAAATGGGATGTCTGGTAAAACAGAACCAATCACAATAATTACTTTTTGTTCAGGTGTTGTCTCTGGCATCAAGCTGGCCAACATTAATCCTGACAGGGCGTGTGTAACAATATCCATGTTTTTCTTTATTTAAATTTTTTGATTAAAGAACTTTTTTCATTATAATAAAAATAAAAATTAAAATCAAACAAAAAAGGGACTATTTGTCCCTTATATTTTTTCAGCTGAATAATTCTCCAGCCGAGAAATGAAAGTCTATTTCTATTTGAGCTGATTGGGCACTGTCTGAACCATGAATGCCATTATCATCAATAGAAACACCAAACATACTCCTAATTGTTCCCTCTTCGGCCATTTCAGGGTTTGTATTACCAATAAGCTTCCTAAAGTCGGAGATAGCATTTTCTTTCTCCAAAACAGCCACTATTACAGGGCCATTCGACATAAAATTTGTCAGTTTTTTAAAGAATGGCTTATGGCGATGAACTTCGTAAAACAAACCAGCTCTCTTGGGTGTAAAATGAATCATTTTCATCCCAATGACTTTAAAGCCATTTGACGTAATAATGTCAAAAATCAGACCAAAGTGGTTGTTTTTAACCGCTTGAGGCTTAACAATGGTTAATGTCCTTTCCATTAATATTTGGTTTTTAAGGTGAGAAAATATCGAATAAATATAACAAAAAAAATTATTTTTGTCAACTAATTTATTAAAAAAACTAAAAAACTAAGCTGATCTTCCTAGATAAACCTCAAAAAACATCCTAAGCAAGGCTAATGTAAAAAGTATAGCCCCCTCTCTTCTTCCAAGCCTCCAACCAGTTCTCATAAACACAAGAGTAAGACAAAGAGTTAATATTAAAACCAAAATAGAAAAAAGAGAGTCAGCCATACCGAAAACTTCTGTTTTGGCATGTAAAGTTATAGGACTAACAATACTGCTTATACCCACAATACCGAAAGTATTAAAAATATCAGAACCAACAACATTGCCAATTGATAGACCAAACTTTCTCTTAACTGTGGCAATAATTGATGTAGCTAATTCTGGCAAACTAGTTCCAGCAGCCACAATAGTAGCTCCAATAGCCCAAGCTGAAATTTTAAAATATTCAGCAATATAAACAGCTGAAGAAACAGTAAAATCAGAAGATTTAACTAAAGCAAACAAGCTAATAGCGAAAATAACATAATCAGTCCAAACCGCCTTAACCCCATGAGTGTCATCCTCCTCAGTCGGAACATCTTTTTTAATCGCCAATAAAATAAGATAGGAAACTAAGCTCATTATCATTATTAAACCCTCCCAAAAAACTATTCTTAAATCATAAGCAAAAACAAAAACCATAATAGTGGCTAAAAGCAAAACCAAACCATCTCGACGAACCATTTTTTTAGGGATAATTTGCGGGGCAATAATTGCCACCAAGCCCAGAATAAAGCCCAAATTAAAAATATTAGAACCAATAACATTACCAACGGACAAATCTCCCTGCCCTTTCAAGGCTGCAAAGACAGAAACAGCAATTTCCGGAGCTGAGGTTCCCATAGATACTATCGTCAAACCAATAAACATCTCCGAGACGTTCCATTTGCGAGCAATTTTAATACTAGAGTTAACTAAATAATTAGCTGAAAATCCCAAAACAACAAGAGATGCAATTAAAATTAATATTTGAATTAACATAAAAAAATAAAAATGTTATTTGTAATATAAATTATTATATCACAACATAAATAAATAAATCAACAAAAAAACCTAGAAAAAAATCTAGGCTTTTTGTTTTATCTTATTTTTTACTTGATTTAGCAGAATTTTTCTTTTTAGCTTTTTCCTCCAACATAACACGCTTAATTTCTAAACGCTTAGCTGTTTTATGAGACTTGCTACTTTTTCTTCTACCAACTCGATGTGGTTTAAGTGCCATATTTTTATTATTAATTATAAATAAAACCTAAATTCAAAATAACACACAAATATCTAAAATCAAAATTTATCATTTATACAGAAACTAGAATTTGCAAACAGGAACACACATTAAAATACAAATTTCCGCTTCTGCATCGTTGCGACAAGCTGATTCGCATTCATTAAAGGTTCCATTATTTTCTAAACACCAATCTTCGGAAACATATTCACATTCAGAAAAATTATCCACCCAAACACCTGAATTATTTTCACAACTATCAGATAAAATAAGTAAATCATTATCTAAAATAATTGGCTTCTCTGCTTCGGGATTGCTAGTACAAGCTGATAAGGTTAAAGCAAAAATGGCGATTACTAAAAAATAAAAAGATTTTTTCATATTTTTTTAAAACTTAATAAATAATTTAGTATCATTTTAGCACAAATATAATTTTTTGCGCAAATTAGAATAAAAGATGTATTATAAAAAATATCTTTACTGAAGTTTGTCTAAATCAAGCTCATCAGTAATTTTTATTTTTTTTATAAATTCAGACATATGACTTATTATAATTAAGGCTCCCTGATAATCATTAACGGCCTCGGCTATTACTGGGATATGGCGAAAATTTATATGGTTTGTTGGTTCA
>Ga0172382_10010507_pt1 | contig 12396 bp, 9 predicted proteins | sample Leawel138RmetaG_FD_122245 | JGI IMG/M metagenome (GOLD analysis project Ga0172382, IMG submission 122245) | Leachate microbial communities from a municipal landfill in Southern Ontario, Canada - Leachate well 138R metaG | ecosystem: Engineered > Solid waste > Landfill > Unclassified | place...
AAGACCCGCGACGCCTACAACGACAAGGGCTGGAGCACCTTAGGTGACATGGGCTATGTGGATGAAGAGGGCTACTTGTACCTCTGCGATCGCAAAAACGACATGATCATTGTGAATGGCGTCAATGTGTACCCTGTTGAAGCTGAGCATGCCTTGGTGACGCACCCAAAGGTGGCGGACGCGGCAGTGTTTGGTTTGCCGGATGACGAGTCCGGTGAACGGGTGCATGCAGTGGTACAACCGGCCCCGGGTATTACAGGTGATGCTGCGCTGGCGCGCGAGCTGATCGACTACTGTCGCGAGCGTATTGCCCACATCAAGTGTCCAAAGACCCTGGATTTCCGCAACCATCTGCCGCGCCACGAAACAGGGAAACTCTACAAGCGATTGCTCAAGGCGGAATATGTTGGTTGAACTATGAGCTGTAAGTCGCATGCTAGTGGAGCTCAGCGGTTGCAGTGCTCAACCTGAAGCTTGCAGAGGTTCAGGAGCAGCATTCAAATAAGAAAAAGGATGGTGTGCGAACCGCCGGGGGCTCCCCGTGCCGCAGCGTGGGGCAGCCTGAGGTGGTCGCCACAGAACGTGCAACCTGAAGGCTGAAACTCAAAAGCACAGCGCTCGGCATTGACGCCCGGCCCTCTCTTTGGCCTATAATTGATCAGTTGATAAAATTTGGAATCTAAAAGATTCACCTTCTTCATTTAGCGATAAGAGAGAATCACACAATGCAACAGAATATACCTATCGAAATTTCCAGGGTTGAAGAACTTGGTGACCGCATCGTCGGCCAGATCAACGCGCTGAGGGAGATCTCTCCTATTTATTGGAGCGAAGAGGAAATGGGCTGGATTATCACAGGCCACGCCGAGGTTGCCGAAGCCTACAGTGGCAATCTGCCCCTTTCCGCTGCTCGCTTCAAGCTTTTGCATTTTCTCATCCCCGACGAAGAGGAGCGCAACGCACTCCTCCCTAATTTCATGCGTTACTTTCCCCACTTTCTCATCATGCTCGACGGTGAAGAGCACGCCCGTATGCGGCGCCTCCTCATGTCGGGTTTCTCAAAGAAAGTGGTAGAGGGCTACCGCCCAGCCGCACGCAACGTCGTACATCAGGTGCTAGACAGTATAGAAGGCCGGGATGAAGTGGAGTTCGTGAGCGAAGTTGCTAGGGCAATTACCGCACGCAATATCATGCGCATCATGGGACTTGAGGACGAAGAGGCCTACCTGCCAAAGATGGAGAGATGGGCCTACCTGGCCAATGCTGCCGGCAGCGCGCGCCCGAGCAAGGAAATCCTCGCTCAGGCAGACCAAGCGTTCAAGGAAATGGCCGACACGTTACTGCCGGAGATCCAGCGTCGCAGAGAGAACCCGACCGGGGATTTCGTTTCGGCCGTCGTCAATGCCCGGGATGGTGACGATGCCCTGAGCGACGACGAGCTGATAGGTGAACTCATTCTCGTCTTGTTGGCGGGCCACGATACGACCCTCAACACGATGGCCTTGTCGGTCAATGCGCTATCGAAAAATCCGTCGGCCCTGGAATATATGCGCAATAATCCGGACAACTTGCTCAACTCCCTCATGGAGCTGATGCGTTATATCGCGATGTCTACACACCAAGCGCGCATCGTTGCCGAAGATTTCGAATGGAAGGGCCACCACTTCAAACAGGGGCAGATCGTCCATATCATGACCGCTGGCGCCAATCGCGATCCGAGAGTTTTTGTGGAGCCAGAACGCCTCGATCTGACTCGCAATCAGGAGCAAAACATGACGTTCGCACCGGGTCCGCATCATTGTATCGGCCACCTGTTTGCGAAGATGCAGCTTACAGAGTTTTTCCCGGAATTTCTCCGCCGCTACGACAGCTTCGACATTCTCGACAAGGAGATCCGCTTTGGCGGTGGCCTGACTTTCCGCGGCCCACAGTCGCTGAATGTTAGGCTGCACCCTAGGAAGAGCTCCTAAGCGGGTACACCGACCGGCACCATTGATTCTGCCATGGATGGCAGGTGCCGGTCCCTTACTCGCCAAATCGATCGAGGGGCTCTGTGCCGAAGCCAGAATTTCGTTAGCGCGGCGCTGGGCGTTACGTCTCCAGCAAATGGACCTTTTCTTGCGCCTCCCGGATTGCCGCTTTATTGATCTTCCCCACTGGCGTTTTCGGCAACGGATCATCAACAAAGTCGATGCTTTTCGGTACTTTGTAGCCAGCAATCCATTGACGGCAGTGGGCCGCCAATTCTTCATACGTCAGCGTATGACCGTTTTTGCACTTCACGACGGCGTGAACGATCTCTCCCCAGGAGCTGTCTGGGCGACCAATAACGGCCACCTCATCGACGCTAGGGTGAGTCCCGATGGCATTCTCTACTTCGATGGAATAGATGTTCTCGCCACCGGAGATGATCATGTCCTTGACCCGATCGACGAGAAATAAAAAGCCGTCTTCACTGATGTAACCGGCGTCTCCCGTGTGGTACCAATTATCTCGAAGCGCCTCAGCCGTTTGCTGAGGATTACGCCAGTAGCCTTTCATCACCCCATTACTGCGGACGTAAACTTCCCCAATTTCTCCGTAGCTCAGTGGTTTGCCGTCGGCGTCGAAAATGCCGAGCAAAACCCCGTGAAAGGGCTTGCCCACGGACTCTAATAGACGCCGATTTTTCTCATCCAGGGTATGGTACTTGGGTTCTAACAAGGTGATGATCAAGCCTTCTGTAGAGCCGTACCCGTGGAATAACTGTACGTCTCCGAAGACATCCATGATCTGTGCCAGCGTTGCCCGCGGCATCGGCGAGCCGCCGTACATGATGCCCTTAATACTTGGAATAGCCTTGCCGGTTTCCTGAAGATAATCACACAACGCCTTCATCATGGTGGGGACAAGTGTGATCCAGGAAACGCTGAATCTATTGCAGTGTTCGACGAACTCGGGAACATTGAAGCGTTCCATGAACGTATTTGCGCAACCTAGCATCGCGGTGACGAAGCACATGATGCCATCCGCCATATGAAACATGGGTGCACTGTGGAGGTATCTGTCCTCAAAGCACAGCGGCTTATCAGTGCGAAAAGCCGCAGCGATCTGCTGCGTGGCGTAGGTGAGTTGCTGGTGAGTGAGCATTACGCCTTTCGCCTGACCGGTGGTGCCCCCCGTATAGAAAATTAACGCCACATCAGTAGTGAGAGGATCCCCGGCAACGAGAGACGCATCACCCTCTAGCAGAGTGCCAAATCCTGTGTAGCCCTCGGGGACCGCGCCTTTGCCAACGAAAAAGTGCCCCTTGACGCCGTGCACTTGAGGCTCGAGAGATCGCAGCAGTGTGACGAAATGTTCATCGCTTGCCAGCCAACAACCATCCAGGTCTTCAAGGCAGGTCTCGACTTCTTTGGGCGCATAGCGAGTATTGATCGGCACCACGATGCCGCCGGCCCAAATGACAGCGTAAAGGAACTGAAAATAAATAGCGTTGTTCAGACTCATGATGGCAACGCGATCGCCTGCGTTAAGCCCGGCGGCCACCAGGGCACCTGCAACGCGCTCCACACGGTCTTGAAATTGCTCCCAGGTCAGATTGCCGTCGTCCCCGCACACGGCATAACAATGCCGCTTGGTGAGAACCGTTCTCCTGACCAAATCCTTGAGAGTAAACATCTTTCCAACCCCAGAATGTGTTATTGCCCGATGGGCTGTTGCGCTTGCCTAAGCTAGGTTATTGAGGTCCCCAGGATCGCTGTTCAGTTCTTTCTTTTCTCTAGGGGCCTATCAACAACAGGCTGTGCGGATGACAAGCTGATTATGGGCAGAATGCTACCCAAAATTCGTGCAAGGCGCCATAAAAGCGACCAATAGTCACATAATGTTCATAAAAAAACCCCGGAAGGTTTCCTTCCGGGGTTTCGCGGTCTACGTCGATGCAGTTACTCAGTCACCACGTTGCCGAAAGTACCGAACCCGGGGTTAGGCACAGCCCCCCACAGGTCGAAATCTTCAGCGTTGGTGGACATGAAACGGCCAGGGCGCGGGTTATGCTCCGGGAACTGTTCCATGCCTTGTGAGTACTCCCATGACATTCCATCCGGGTCAAAAATATAGAGGTGAGCACTCCCAGAGGTCGGGTGACGACCGATACCAAAAGCGATCTTCTCGTTGTTGTTCATGACCCGGTTGTAGTACTTGCAAATATCCTCAAGGGTTTTCACCTTAAAGGCGATATGGTTAAAACCAACCTTACCGGTTCGCGAAGGCAGAAACGCGAAAGTGTGGTGGTGGGGAATTGGAAATGCTCGGGTCAGCGTACCCACGTAGTCACCGAGGTAATCGGACACGATGTGTCCCATATGCTCTACCGCGAACTGGGTGGACGCTTTGACGTCAGGCACGTTAATGCCCACGTGCAGGAAGGTTTCGAACTCCGTGAGCTGAATAGACGGGGGTACCGCATATTTCATGATCTCAGAGTAAAACTCGAAGCAGATGCCATTCACCGGCTCGCGCACCCGGAAGACGGGGCGATAGCCAATCCCGAGTGCTTGCGCTTCCTCTTGGGACAGCCACCAGGGTTTCAGACCGATACTTTCGAAGTACCTGTAAGCCTTTTGAACGTCATCATCGGTTTCCATTTCCCAGGCCTGATAGACAAAGCCAGGCTCGTCCGCTTGGTACAGCACCACGTCATGGTGCTGTTGCGTACACCGGAAGAAACGTTCGCCGTTGGGGCCTTCACCAGCGGGACTCAAAGCATAAATTTTTGTCAAGAACTCGGTGTGGCGGTCCAGGTCTGTCACATTCAGGGCCGCGTACCCCGGTTTTTGATATCTGAAATCCACTGCCATAGTGCTATCCTCACTCAACAAAATCGTTGCCTGTCGCCAGGCAACACGAATCCATCACAGGATAATGGCCATCTGACCCTGGTTATACAGGCTGTGCAGATCCAGCACGCCGCGCTTACTAAGGATCTTGATGGCATCACCGTCACGGATCAGCGAATAATGGAACTCTCCCATATACTGGGTAGTTTGCTCCCTGTCGTAACCTGATCTGAGAACCAGAAAATTGGCACGAACCTTAGTGACACCGTCTTCATGGCCTACGACCCGCACGTTGGTGTACAGGTGGCGAACCTTGGAGCGCGGATACTCCGCGTGAGCCTTCGACTTGAGCAGGCGATTGGCGCGGCCATCGATACGGTCTTTCTTGTCCGCCACCAGGAAAAGTGCCTTGGTGGGATCAGCGCTGAGCGGATCCTCGCAATCGGTAGAAGTCACTTCATAGCGGCTGTCGGCCGTGTAGAGATCTTTCCACTCCTGTAAACGCCAGTCGTCGAGAAGCTCAGCTTCGTGATACAAAAACTCTTCAGCCTCTGCACGGCTGATTGCACCTGAATTTGACATCAAATCTACTCCCTACACATTCATCATTTTTCTAGCGTTTCGATGCCGCGCATCACCAGATCCCACTGCGTCCAATAACCTTGCATGTGGGTTTCGCCGTCGGGCAGGCCGGTCGCTATCCGCAGATCATCGACATCCTGCAGCTCTTTGGACAGTTCAGTCCACTCAGTAGGCGCAGCGTTGATGGCTCTCTGGGCGCTGTTGAGCATGGAGCCGTCATCGGGCGAGCCAAAGCCTGCGGGGCCGAGGAAGGAGACGAAGTTGTCGAGACGGATGCTCTTCAGCAGGTCTGATTCCTCACGGGGCGCGAGGCACCAGGCATTCACTTTCATGGTGCCGGCAGAGGTCGGTTCGATGGTGCGAATGGTGGTCGCCAGAATATCGTTGATCACCAGGTTGGGGAAAATGACCATGTTTTTCTGCATTTCGCAGATATATTCCATCTGGTCGTAGCCAACCTCTTTCTCAAGACGGGCACGGGTCGCTTCAATTTCTTTCTTGGCTTCGGGACCCCATGGCGCAATCCAGTAACCAACAGGGCGACCGGTAGGTACGTTCGACTCGAGGATGTAGTGGCCGTTACCGATGGCTTTGGCGCCACCCTTGGCGGTGTAATTGCTCATGGTGCCCTGAACGTCCGCGTCTTTGGAGCCTTCATAGCGCTCTTGCAGGAATTCCAGGTAGGTCTGGTGCACGGGGCCCAGGTGGTAGCCATCCGCGCTGTTCTCGACGAGAAGCTTGTAGTTGGCATTGATGCTGTAGGCATGCTCACCGGGCAAAATAACCATATCGCGAGACGGTGATTGCAGTTGGATGGCATCCAGAACACCGCGCACGTATTCGCCCAGGTAATCGTGCAGGGAGATGGCCTTGTCGCCATTGAAGTTGACGAAAAACAAGCCTGCGTATTCTTCGAGACGCGCCGTCGGCAGATCCAGATGGCCGTCATCATTGATGTCATCTGAATAGCCCGACTCGGTGTTCATGGACTTGAGCTTACCTTCGGTGTCAAACACCCAGCCGTGATAACGGCAGGAGTGCACCTTAGTGTTGCCCTTCTTGTCCCAGCAAACGGCGGCACCACGGTGGGTACAGGCGTTGTAAAAGGCAACGATGTCGCCTTTGCGGGTATGTTGGAATATCAGGTTGCGGCCGGCAACATTGCGCACCACGAAATCGCCCTTGTTGGGGATTTCCGAGCGGTGACCCAGATACAGCCAGCACTTGTTGAAAATTATTTCCATCTCCTTCTTGAAGACTTCTTCGCTTTTGTAAGCACTTCTGTGGATACGGAAATATTTTTTCTTCTGATCGACATCGATCAGAGATTTGGCAAGAGTTTGCGTGTCCATAATTAACCACCTAGTAATGACGTGTTACCTGGCTCTGGATATCTATCGTATCCAGTAGGCAAGGATATACAAGCGAGTGGCGAATGATTGTCTCTATCGGGTCGATAGCGCCCACCATCCAGGCCCTGAAAAGGCGCCTCACTATAACACAAACCCTTACGAATTATGCAACATCTCATTGGGTCGCGCGCGCTAAAGCAAGCGCGAAAGCGGAAGGAAATATCTTTAAAAATCAATAAATATCAGCTATCTACATAACTTTCCTTACAGCAAGTCAGAAAGCCTGGGGCTGCCGTCGGCAACAGACCGCACCGGGATTAGGGTAGGCAAAACATGGTGCGAGAAGCAACCTAAACTTAGTCATTTTTTCTTGATTTGCCTCGGTCACTATAACGATGAATAATCTTGGTTGATAACCATATCCGAAAAGACGCGCCTACCTAGCTCTGGGTTCCTTTCGCGAGATATCTACCCTTTCGTCCCACGAGGTGGTGGGGCGTTTAATGCCCTCAGGGGCCTATTGTTTACGGGCGGTAGGCGCTCCCACGAGCAAAAGACAACAAGAGGCACAACCATGCATCCTTACCACTGGGCCAAAGTTTCACCCGAACGCCTAGCAGTCATCATGGCCAATTCGGGACAGTGCATTACCTATCGCGAAATTGACGCGGCCTCCAACAAGGTCGCTCACCTCCTGCGCGATCTGGGGCTCAAGCGCGGCGATGGCATCGCTTTGTTGATGCAGAACAATATTCATTTCCTCGAAATCTGTTGGGGTGCGCAGCGCTCTGGTCTGTATTTCACGCCTATCTCTTGGCGTTCCAAGCATGATGAGTTGGTCTACATCTTGCGAAATAGTGGTGCCCGTACCCTGTTTGCCGGAGAGCAGTACGCAGCCCTCGCTTGCAAGGCTGCGCAGGAAGCGGGTGTTGAACAGGTTTTTGTGCTAAGTGATGATCCTTGCGAAGGGTTGTCGTATCACCGGGCCATAGCTAACTTGCCGGATGACCCCATCGCGGATGAGTCGCCGGGGCGCGATATGCTGTACTCCTCTGGTACTACGGGGCGCCCGAAAGGTGTGAAAATTGCGTTGGCGGATAGCGATCTCACGACTATCCAGCCAGCCATGGCGTGGCTCACCAGTCGCTATGGGTTCGACGAAAAAACGGTCAACCTGACGCCGGCGCCCTTGTACCACGCAGGTCCCCTCCGATATAGCATGTGTATCGGCCACACTGGGGGCACTAATATCATTATGGAAAAGTTCGATGCAGAACAGGCTTTGCAGCTGATCGAGAAGTTTCGCGTCACCCACACGGAGATGGTGCCTACCATGTTCGTTCGGTTGATGAAGTTGCCTGAAACTGTGCGTGCCAAGTACGACTTGTCTAGCCTGAAGGTGATGGTTCACGGCACTGGCCCTTGTGCACCGGACATCAAGCGGGCCATGATCGAGTGGCTAGGCCCCATACTGGAGGAACAGTACGGTGGCACAGAAGGTAATGGTCTCTGTGCCATTGACTCTCATGAATGGCTCGACAGGCCAGGTTCGGTGGGCCGTGCCGTCATCGGCAAGATACATATCATCGGCAACGACGGCAGCGAATTGCCAGTAGGAAGAGAAGGGCTGGTGTACTTTGAGGGTGGGCCTCGCTTCGAGTACCATGACGAGCCCGTAAAAACATCAGAAGCTTACACGTCACATGGTTGGAGCACGCTGGGCGATATTGGCTATGTGGATGCGGACGGCTACCTGTACCTGACCGACCGCCAGTCGGACATGATCATATCCGGCGGCATGAATATCTACCCCCGGGAAGTGGAAAACGTATTGATCAACCACGACAAGGTCATGGACGTGGCGGTCTTTGGCGTGCCTCACCCGGAATTTGGCGAGGCCGTTAAAGCTGTGGTTCAGCTTGTCGATGACGTTCGCGCGTCGACCGATCTGGAGAAAGAACTGCTGGAGTACTGTCGGGAGCGGATTTCTACCATCAAATGTCCGCGTTCAATCGACTTCGCCGATGATTTGCCGCGCCACGAAACCGGCAAGATCTACAAGCGCTTGCTCAAGGCTCGGTACACGGCAAATACGTAAGAACGTTGGTCTACCCCTTCAATGCCGGTAGTACCAGCACATTGCAGGATGCGCCATTGAGCACCCGTTCAGTGGTGCTGCCGACGAGGAAGCGCTGCCAGCCACTCATCCCCGAACGTGCTATGACTATTAGATCCGTGCCTTGCTCTTGCGCGGTATCCAAAATACTCACTGCAGCCGAGGTAGGGGAGACTAGCAACTCCACTTGTGTAGTCACCCCGGCATCGGCAACGAACTTGCGCAACGCTTCTCGCGCTGGGGGCAAATGATCATCGATGGGAACATACGCATAATGGGACAGCGCCACCACATCCAGAGAATGCAATATTGTCAATGTGCCAGAGTAAAGAGTTGCCAGGGTGTCAGCCACCCGCATGGCAACCCGTGACGCCTCTGAAAAATCTACCGGAGCCAATAGGCGCGTGAATGGGGTTACGGCCTCGTCCGGTGTTTGGTCACCAGCTCTCACCACCAGCACCGGCACGTTGGCGTGGCGAATCAGCTTGCGAGCTTCCGATCCCATGAGCAGGCGATCGATGCCAGAGTAGCCGTGACTGCCTACGACGATAAGGTCGATATCGTTACTGTCAGCGTATTCGGCAATCGCCACTGCCACGTGGGCATGTTTTACCGTTGCCTGGACGACGTCTTCATCGCCTGTGCTCAACAGAAGCTCTCGCAACTGCTGTTCACTGCGCTCACGGTGGGCAGTGACTGCCGCGACCGCCGAGGCGGGATAGCGCGCTTCAATCAGGACATCCACGTGCAAGACGTGGAGCTTGGCTCCGTGAAATCGAGCCAGCTTACGCGCCTGCCTGAGCGCTACCATGGAGGCTTCGGAAAAATCCGTCGCGTGAAGGATCGTTTTGAAAACCATTGCTTCTATCTCCTGGTGTGAACGGGCGATAACCAATTAGCTGTGTTGACACCCTAATACATGGCTCTAACTGTGCCAAGGCCTCATCCTGCTTTTGAGCTACGGGGAACGAGGCACGCTACTAAGCGCTCGCGGTTAACACTCTTCGCTGAGGAGAGCGCGGCGCCCTGCTAGCGAGGAATTAGCCGCACGTTGAGCTCACTCAGCCCGCGAAAGGAGATTTGGTGCATGAATTTCAACTGGTCATCAAGGATCTCGGCACCCCGAAATTCTTGTACCAAGGCAGCAAAGAACTCCGTCACCTGAAGCTTTGCAAGCATATGGCCGATACAGTGATGAACACCTGGTCCGAATACCAGTGATTAGTCGTTATTGCGGGTCAAATCCAGCGTTTCTGGATTGGCATACTGACGCGGGTCACGATTGCCCGCAGCCATCATTAAAAAAACCACGTCTCCCCTGCACAGCTTTTTCCCGTGCCATTCGAAATCTTCAGCGACAATACGCGGCTGCGCTGCTGACATGGCGATGTAACGCATTAGCTCCAGACAGCTATCGAGCATTTTCTCCGGGTGTTCATACATATATTGCCAAGCATCCGGGTGCTGGGTCAGTGCCGCTAAGCTCAGGGTGAGGGTGTTAGCGGTGGAGTCGTGACCTGCAACAATCAGCACATGAAGTGCGCCGAGCATCTCTTCCACGGACATGGTATCGCCAGCGTCCGTGGCCTGCACCAGTGCTGTCAAGAGATCCTTCTGGGGCGCGGTTTTGCGAGACTCTAGCTCGGGCATGAGGACTTCGTTGATCTCGGTCATGGCGCGTTCCACCCGTTGCAAAAGTTCAGGGGTGACGAAAGGCACGCCAATGCCTTCGACAAACGCATTGGCCCAACCCTTCAGCCTCGGTAGGTTGTCCTGAGACAGACCAATCATGTCGAGTATGACGCTGCCTGGCAGTTTACGAGCGATTTCTTCGTTGAATTCTATTTCGGCCTTCTGTCTCAGAACGTCCATGAGCTCCGCCACGCGGCGCTTCACGAACGGGCGTTGCGCCTCAACGACTTTCTTGCTGAAGGCCTGCATTAGCAATTTGCGCAAGCGGGTATGTGACGGCGGATCGAGATTGATGATCCAGTTATTCAGGTAGTGATTGAGGTTGGGATATTTGGCCGCTCGCTCTTCCAGTGGCATATCTTTGAATGCAATGAGAGGTAGCCTGTCTAGACTCAATGGATATTTGTCCTGAAATGCATTTAGAACATCCTGGTGACGCGTCACGATCCAGCATCCTGACGCGTCGCTCCAATGAACTGGATCCATCTCCCGCAACTGATTGAGCTCGTCTAGGAAGGCGTTGCCAAGTGCACCTGCTTGTGAAAAGTCTACGTCGAAAGTTGCTGCTGTATTCATTATCATCTACCTGGTTACCATCGGCGCGAAGCTGTTCCAAACTAAAATCAGTGCCACGGGGGTGCGGTTGACCTATAAGTTGTAGTTGTTGAGTTAAGCATTGGCGGAGCTCTGTATTTCCAGTACTCTCAGTAGCAATCCGGTGCTTAGAGATCACTCCGCGTCCTCCCGGGTCTGAACTTCCCGCTGTGTAAATTCTTGCGTTAACCTTTGCGCGGATTGAACTTCACATTCATGTTATAGAGTCCGCGAAAGATGCCTGTGGGCATGAAGTTGAGGGGATCATCAAGGATCTCCACGGACTCAAACCGGTTTACCAGCGCGCTAAAAAACTCGCACAACTGCATTTTCGCCAGCAGGTGACCCACGCAGTGGTGGATCCCCGGAGCGAAAACCATGGAGTTGGCTGTGTCACGGGTAAAGTCGAGCTTTTCCGGCTCATTCCATGCGTCAGGGTCGCGGTTAGCGGATTGAATGGAAAGGAACACGATGTCACCTTTCTTAATCTGCTTGCCGTGCCACTCGAAATCCTCCGCGGCGAGTCTCGGCTGGCCACCGGACATGGCCACATACCGCATCAGTTCGTTGACGCAATCGAGCATCTTGTCGGGGTTTTCATACATGTATTGCCAGGCGTCCGGATGGCGGGCTAGTGCTTCCAAGCCCATCGTCATGGTGTTACTGGTGGTGTCATGCCCGGCAACAATCACCACGTGCATGGTACCGAGTACTTCTTCGATGGTGATGCCGTCGTCCCCCTCCATGGCGTGCAGCAGGGTGTTGATCAGGTCGTCCTGAGGATGGGTCTTGCGCTTTTCCAGCTCCTCCAGTACGACTTTGTTCATTTCCCCCATGGACCAGTCAGTCTTCTCCAGAGCCTCAGGCGGCGGTGCCGACGCTGTCATGCCTTCCACCATGGCATTGGCCCAATCGCGCAGCGCGGGGAAATGGTGCTCGGGGATACCGGCCAGCTTAAAGAGCACGTAGCCTGGCAGCGCGCGCGCCACATCTTCATTAAATTCCACGGTACCAGCTTTTTCTGCCATGTCGAGCAATTCCTCAACACGCGCTCGGGCCAACGGACGAATTCTTTCCACGTTTTTTTTCGTCAAGGCCTGCATCAGAATACGGCGAAGCCGCGCATGTTCGTCGCCATCAACGCTGACGACCCAATGCGGAACATAGGTGGCGAGATTGGGAATACGTTTGGCGCGTTCTTCTCGCGGAATGGAAATCAAGGAAAACTCATTGCGGCCGG
>Ga0172382_10010508_pt1 | contig 12395 bp, 11 predicted proteins | sample Leawel138RmetaG_FD_122245 | JGI IMG/M metagenome (GOLD analysis project Ga0172382, IMG submission 122245) | Leachate microbial communities from a municipal landfill in Southern Ontario, Canada - Leachate well 138R metaG | ecosystem: Engineered > Solid waste > Landfill > Unclassified | place...
ACGGCGTTGATGAGGTCGGCGAGCAGTTCGGGGCGGTGGGTGAACAGGCGCTTGAAGACGAAGTCGTTCCTGGGGTCGAGCAGGGCGGGGGGCATGGTGAGCGACGGGCGAAGGGCGGAGAGGGGCGGAGAAGGGCGGAGAAGGGCGGAGAAGGGCAGCGAAGGGCAGGCGCGGCGCGCCGGGGGTGTCGCGCCGGATCGGGACGCTTGTGAAGCGTTGTACGCCGCGCCTGAGGCGGCGTCGATCGAACGTTCGGCTTAGGCCTTCGCCCCAGTCCGGACTGCTCTGCGCTGCTCGCCCGGAGCCGGGACAATGCCCTCCTTGCCACCGGCCTCTCGCGGCTTCTTCGCGTGGGCGGGCGATGGGCAGGGGATGGGGCGGAGGATGGGCTTGTTTCCCTTGTTCGCCGGTTGTACTGTCCGTCAGAATCCTTGCCTGCGGTGCATGCGCACGGAAAATCAGGGGAACCTGCAGATGACGGTCCAGGTGCTCGATTCGATCGCCTTGTGGGATGGCACTCCTGGGGTGATTTTGACGCCGCTGGGCTTCGGTGTCAGTGTGGTCGAGGACAATGATCCGCCCGAGGCGCTGCACGATGCCTGCTTCGGCAACTACCCGAGCCAGGTCCGGCTGGGGGTCGACGAAGGCCTGGTCGAAACAGCCTGGCGGATGGAGCGGCTGCTGTGATGAGCCGGCCGGTGCTTGCCCGCAGCCTGGCGGCCCCCGTGCTGGCGGCATGGCTCGGGCTGGTGTTCGGACTGGTGTCCGGGCAGGCGCTTGCCGGGCCTGCGGGGCAGGCTGTCGATCTGGGGGATTCGCATGCCCGGGTGCAGGCGCGACTGGGCGAACCCCTGCGTGGATGGGGTGTGGCGATGTGCCCGGCGCAGCGGATCGAACTGCGGCGTCAAGGCAAGCTGTGGCTGAAGCTGGTCTACGACCGGCACGATCGCCTGCGCGCTGCCGGCATCTTTCGCCTTGCGCAAGGTGGCGGGAAGGGCGGCGGGGCGCAGTCGGCTGCCGCGCTGCGCTGGACCGGTCTGGTGCCGGGTCTGGACGGCCGTTCTGTCTATCCGGAACCTGCCGGCTGGCGGCCGTTCTTCTGGACCACGGGTGCCAAGCAGTGGTTGTGGATCGAGATGTCGGAGCAGCCTTACGGCACCCAGGCCAGGGAGCGTTTCCTTGGCGGCGTGGTCGTCGATGAAGCCAGCGGCTTTGCGGGTGGCACCGATTTTCCCTATGACGTGGCCGAGGCGGTCACCGCAGCGGGGCTGAGTGGCAGCGATCTGGCCGAGGCCGGATTCACCCGCCCGTTGCTGGCCTGGCGCAGCCGCACGCAGCCAAATGCCTATGTCGAAGCGTTGCCTGATTCGCCCGACCAGGTACCCGGTTGTGGCGCGGTGATGCTGGCCCTGCCAGACTACACCGACTTTCTGCCTGCCTCACGCTAGCCAGTGCCGAGCTGTGGCCGAACTGTGGCCGAACTGTGGCTCATCTGGCCAGGAGCGGCCTTGCGAGGTTCGGGAAAGCCTTGATCAATCGGGCGTCCATCGTCACGAGCGCAGTGCCCAGCACTTCGGCGAGCGCAACGAACTCGCAGTCATAGGCCGAGCAGTGACTAGCCTTGGCCAGTTCCAGTACCCGACGGGAATCGGATTCGTGCTCCGCGCCGCTGAGCAGAGCTTCGGTTTCGTGCTGGATGGCGCAGGCTTGTTCGAGTGTCAGGGTGCCGCGGCGCATGTACCCGGCAAGGACATTCCGGAATTCGCTGCGCCACAGGATCGGCGCATGCCATTCGGGATCGTGCTCGTACAGATGCTCGGTTGCCTCGGTGAAATCGCCGGGCAGATACAGGTAGGCCAGCACATTCGTGTCTACCACGATCATGGACGACCCTGATCCTTATAGGCGTTGATATCGTCCGGCTCGAATCTCACCGGGCCGAGCATTTCCCGCAGCCTGCGGGCACGGGCAATCCGTTCGCCCGGTGCGACCTTGCCTGGCTGGAGCACGGTTTCGAGGCATACGATGGCCTCGCTGTTCAGGCTGCGCCGATTCTGCTCGGCGGCGACCTTCAAGCGACGGTACACCTCTTCGGGGATGTTCTTCAGAGTCAGATTGGTGGACATAAAGCGATCTCCTGGGAACCATTTTGGTGGTATTTTGGTTTCAAGACAACACCCTTCGAACCTTCACCGTCTTCCCCTTCACCTTCCCGGCATTCAGTCCACGCAGCGCCTCGCGTGCGATCTCGCGATCGACGGCCACGTAGGTGGAGAACTCGTTGATGCTGATCTTGCCGATCTGCCCGGCGTCGAAGCCCAGATCCTTGGTCAGGGCGCCCAGCAGGTCGCCGGGGCGCAGCTTGTCCTTGCGGCCGCCGAGCAGTTGCAGGGTCACCATCGGCGGGCGCAGCGGTTCGGGGTCGGGTGAGGGCGTCAGCTCGCTCAGCGCATGCCAGACGCTGTCGCTTTGCTGCACGCTGTCGATCCGGGCCACGCGTTCCATTTCGCTGCGGCTGGCCAGGGTGAAGGCCCAGCCGGCTTCGTCGGCCCGCCCGGTGCGGCCGATGCGATGGATGTGCCCTTCTGCCTCGAAGGCTACGTCCACGTTGATGACGGCTTCGAGGCCGCTGATGTCGAGCCCGCGTGCGGCCACGTCGGTGGCTACCAGTACGCTGCAGCTGCGGTTGGCGAACTGCACCAGCACCTGGTCGCGATCGCGCTGCTCCAGGTCGCCATGCAGTTCCAGGGCCACGATGCCCTGTGCCTGCAGCCGGGCGACCAGTTCGCTGCAGCGCTGCTTGGTGTTGCAGAAGGCGATCGTGCTCTGCGGCCGGAAGTGGTCGAGCAGCAACCCCACTGCCTGCAGGCGCTGGTCCTCGTCGATCTCGTAGAAGCGCTGGCGGATCCTGGTGGCGGCGTGCTGCTCGGTGAGCTTGATCTCCTCGGGCTCGCGCATGAAGCGTCGGGCCAGCTTGCTCACGCCGGGCGGATAGGTGGCCGAGAAGAGCAGCGTCTGGCGTTGCGCCGGGCAGCGTTCGATCACCTGGGTGATGTCGTCGGCGAAGCCCATGTCGAGCATCCGGTCGGCTTCGTCGAGTACCAGGGTCTTCAGTGCAGCGAGCGACAGGGTTTCGCGGGCCAGGTGGTCGAGAATGCGGCCCGGCGTGCCGACGACGATGTGTGCGCCATGTGCCAGGCTGGCGATCTGCGGGCGCAGGGTGGCGCCGCCGCAGAGCGTCAGGATCTTGATGTTGTCTTCCGAGCGGGCCAGCCGGCGCATTTCCTTGCCGACCTGTTCGGCGAGTTCGCGCGTGGGGCAGAGCACCAGTGCCTGCACGGCAAAGCTGCGCGGATCGAGGCTGGCCAGGGCCGGCAGCGCGAAGGCGGCCGTCTTGCCGCTGCCGGTCTTGGCCTGGGCGATCAGGTCGCGGCCGGCGAGCGCTGCCGGCAGGGCGGCGGCCTGGATGGCGGTCATCCGCGCGTAGCCGAGCTGCTGCAGGTTGGCCAGCGTGGCAGCGGATAGAGGCAGGGTGCTGAAGGGGGGATTGTTGGTTTCGTTCATCCCGGATTGTGGCAGATCGTTCGACGAAGGCTGGTTTGGCCGGCGAAGCGCACAATGCGGTTCCTGAACACCGAGGCCCTATGAAAGTTCCGAAGAGATTGGCATCACTGGTCGAGGAAGGCCTGGTCGACGCGGTGGTGCGCCAGTTGATGAGCGGCAAGGAAGCCACCGTCTACGTCGTTCGTTCCGGCGGCGACACCCTGTGCGCGAAGGTGTACAAGGAGGCCACCGAGCGCAGTTTCCGACAGGCGGTGGACTACACCGAGAATCGCAAGGTCAGGAATTCACGCCAGGCGCGCGCAATGGCCAAGGGCACCCGCTTCGGCAGGCAGGCCACCGAGGCAGCCTGGCAGAGCGCGGAAGTCGATGCGCTCTACCGCCTGGCCGCCGCCGGCGTGCGCGTGCCCAGGCCGCACAATTTCTGCGACGGCGTGCTGCTGATGGACCTGGTGACCGATGCGCACGGCGCCGCCGCGCCGCGCCTGAACGACGTGGCGTTCACGCCGGAGCAGGCGCGCGCGCACCACGCCACTTTGCTGCGCGAGGTGGTGCGGATGCTCTGCGCCGGCATCGTGCATGGCGACCTGTCGGAATTCAACATCCTGCTCGGTGCGGATGGCCCGGTGATCATCGACCTGCCGCAAGCGGTCGACGCCGCCGGCAACAACCACGCCAGCCGCATGCTGCTGCGCGATGTGGCGAACCTGCGCGCGTTCTTCGGCCGCTTCGAGCCGGCACTGCTGGCCACCGAGTACGGGCCCGAGATCTGGGACCTGTACCGGCACGGCCTGCTGCACCCGGGCGTCGAGTTGAGCGGCCGCTTCGAGCATGAGGAGGGGACTGTCGACCTGGGCGACGTGCTGCGTGTGATCGACGATGCGCGCGCAGAGGAGGCGGCTGCGCGCATTCGCGAGCGTGCCCGGAACCTGGGCGGTGGCAGCCTGGACTGGAACGAGTGGAAAGGCTTCCGCGACCAGGGGAGGTCTTGAGCAGTCTGGATGCCGTCGGGTCAGCCCACCGCTTCGACTTTCAGCTCCACGCCCAGCCTCGCCGTTCAGGAACAGCGTGGCGGCTTCATCGAGCAGCGCGCATGCGAACGCGGGATCGCGCTCGACGCGCGCGATCACTGCCTGCTTGTAATCGCGTGCCAGTGCCATTGCTTCACCTCTTCCGTGCTTCGGGGGCCTTCGCCCCCTTGCTAACCCGGAAGCCTCGGCCGCACCTTGCCAGCCGCCATCCGGGCCCGCTGCCGCGCGGTCTCGATGTCATCGGCACGCGCTACCGCCACCCCCATCCGCCGCTTCAGGAACGATTCCGGCTTGCCGAACAGCCGCAGGTCGGTGTCCGGAATCGCGAGCGCCTCGGCCACGCCGTCGAAGACCAGGCTCTTGCCGTCGACGCCACCGTAGATGACTGCGCTGGCCCCGGGGCTGCGCAGGCCGACATCGACCGGCAGGCCGAGGATGGCCCGGGCATGCAGTTCGAATTCGGACAGGTGCTGGCTGGCGATCGTGACCAGGCCGGTGTCATGCGGGCGCGGGCTCACTTCGGAGAACCAGACCTCGTCGTCCTTGATGAACAGCTCGACGCCGAAGACTCCGGTGCCGCCGAGTTCTTCGGCAACGCGCCCGGCGATCTCGCGCGAGCGGGCCAGCGCGGCTGCCGACATCGGTTGCGGCTGCCAGCTCTCGACGTAGTCGCCGTCGACCTGGCGGTGGCCGATCGGCTCGCAGAAGCGAGTCACGATCTCGCCCGAGGCATCGCGGGCGCGCACCGTGAGCAGGGTGATCTCGTAGTCGAAGTCGATCATGCCTTCGACGATGACGCGGCCGGCGTCGACGCGGCCGCCGGCGGCTGCATAGCGCCAGGCCTCGTCGAGCTGGCTCGCGTGCTCCAGCAGCGACTGGCCCTTGCCCGACGAGGACATCACGGGTTTCACGAAGCAGGGGTAGCCGATTCCGGGTGTTTCCCCGTCGCCTTCGATTGCGGCGCGCATTTCGGCGAGGCTGCCGGCGAACCGGTAGGCGGAGGTGGGCAGGCCGAGGGTTTCGGCGGCCAGCCGGCGGATGCCTTCGCGGTTCATCGTCAGCCAGGCCGCGCGCGCGGTCGGAATGACGCGGGCTGCGCCCTCGGCTTCGAGTTCGACCAGCGTGGCGGTGGCGATCGCCTCGATCTCGGGCACGATGAGGTGGGGTTTCTCGCGCTCGACCAGCTCGCGCAGTGCCCGGCCATCGGTCATGTCGATCACGTGGGCCCGGTGCGCGATCTGATGACCGGGCGCATCGGCATAGCGATCGACGGCGATGACTTCGACGCCGAAGCGCTGCAGGGCGATCGCAACCTCCTTGCCCAGTTCGCCGGCGCCGAGCAGCATGACGCGGATGGCTCCAGAGGTGAGCGGAGTGCCAAGGACAGGAGCAGCGGACGAGGTCATGATCTGGGGCCGGGAGGCGGGAAACAGAGGGGAGAAGGCAGGATGGGCAATGGTCGGGCGGGCGAGCGGCGTCAGGTCAGAGGAATGAAGTCGGGGTCGCCCTGGTGCTTGCGCTCGAAGCGGATGAAGCTGTAGTAGCCGCAGGTCGCGCCGTTCGGGTACTGCCGGCAGACATCGGGCCTGGCCGGATAGACGGTGCAGCGACGCTCGCTGCGATCGAAGAAGCGGCAGATCGAGCCGTAGATCTCGTCCTTGTGATGGCGCAGGATCCGCTCGTCGTGTTCATCGTCGTGGTAGCGCCGGGTGAAGCGCCGCTCGGCTTCCTCCACGCTCAGCCCGAAATGCTCGGCCAGCCGCTTGATGTCCCGGGGCTTGACCTCGATGCGCGGATAGCTGCAGCAGTAGCCTGGGCACTTGGAGCAGTCGTACAGGAGGCGGGGGGCGGATTTCGACATCACGATTCCGGAAAGCGTCGGCGCGCAGGTCGACGCGACAGGCCCGCGCGACGCGCGGCGCGGGCAAGTTTAACGCGAGCCGCGACGATCGAGCGCGCCGCGACGAAGTCAGCGCGAGCCGCGGCGCAACTGCCTGCGCAGCAACCGGGCAGGTGCGATCGCTGCGATCAGGTCACGCTCGATGGGCGCGGGCTCGCCGCAGACCAGGGCGGGCAGCAGCTCGGCTGCCAGGGTGGCCCAGAGCAGGCCACGCGAGCCGAAGGCGAAGGCGCCGTACAGGCCGCTGGCCAGCGGAATCGGCAATCGGTCGTTGCGGATCAGCTGTTCGGCCATGGTTGCGGCCACGACTTCATCGGGCAGCGGCCCGATCGCCGGCAAGCGGTCGGGCAGCGCGTAGCGGAAGCCGACCGCTGCGGGGTGGGCGCCTGCAGCCATGGCCTGCGGGTCACGATCGAGCATCTGGCCCAGGCGCGTCAGGTTGTCGAGATCGTCACGCGGATCGGCCTGCAGCGAGACACCGTCGCCAAAGCTTGCGCCGACCAGGATCCGGCCGTCGCCGCCGGCCGGGGTGGCGTAGGCGTCGCCGCCCAGTACCGTGCGCAGCCCGGTGAGCACGGGATCGCGCAGCCAGGTAGTCTGGCCGCGCAGTTGCCGGATCGAAAGGCTGGCCAGCCCGGCAAGACGGGGAGCATCGCCGGCATTGGCCAGCACGACTACCGGTGCTGCCGCAAGCCTGCGGCCGGCGGCATCCGTGGCGAGCCACTGGCCGCTGGCCGGATCGCGTTCGAGGTGCTCCACGCGCACGCCGATCTGCAGGCGGATCGCACCGCCCCCGGCCTGGAGGCAGCCGGCGATCACTGTGACCGGCGAGCGGGCGGTGCAGGTGGGCAGCCACAGTCCGCCCCGAGGCAGGGCGATGCCGGCGACGTCACTGGCTTGCTGGCGATCGAGTGGCCGCACGAAAGCCGCCGGCCAGGCCAGGCGTGCCAGCATCGCAGCTTGTGCCTGCGCATCCTGCTCGGTCGTGGCCATGACCAGCCGCCCCCATGGCGGGCGGCCCGCGTCGCCGGGCCGGTCGTGATCCAGGCCGATCCGCAGCAGCAGCGCGGCCCGGCTGAGCCGCGCGGTCGGGTTGTCGTCGGCAGACAGGTGCAGGTGTTCAGCCATGACCGGCTGGGTCGACGACCCGCCGTCCGCGGCGTTGCCGGCGTCGAGCAGTTCGACCGCAAAGCCGCGCCGGGCGAAGCCGGCGGCCACGGCGCTGCCCGCCAGGCCCGCGCCGATCACCATGACCCGATGTTCCGGCAAGGCGGGCGCGGATTCTCCTGCCGCCGGGTGTTGCCCCCCGGGTTGCCGCACCCGGATTGGCCAGCGCGGCGCCCAGCGGGCTTCGATGCGGTGGCGCTTGCTGCCGATCCCGGGCCGCCGTTCGACGTCGAAGCCGGCGGCCGCCAGGCTGTTGCGCACGGCGGCAGCGGCCGACCAGGTGGCCAGCCGTGCATCGGGCCGGGCGAGCCGCGCCAGTGCCCGCATCAGTTCGGGGCGCCACATGGCCGGGTTGCGCGACGGCGCAAAGCCGTCCAGATAGAAGGCGTCGACGCCGGCCACCAGGCGCGGCAGCATCCGGGCGGCGTCGCCGAAGGCCAGTGTCAGGGTCACCGCGCCGGCGGCGAATCGCAGCCGGTGCAGCCCGGGCAGGGCCAGCGGCCAGCCGGCCAGCAGCGCGGGCAGATCGGCGCTGTGCGCGAGGTCGTCGCCGAGCGTGGCGAGTCCGCGTTGCAGGTCCTCGGCCGACAGCGGATGGGCTTCGATCGACACGAAGTGCAGGCTCCGGCAGTGCTGCGGGTCGGCGCGCCAGGCGGCCAGTGTCGCCAGGAAGTTCACGCCGAGGCCGAAACCGAGTTCCAGGATGCAGAAGGCCGGCTGGTTGCGCCAGCCGTCGCGGACCCGGCAGCCGTCGACGAAGACGGTCTGCGCTTCGCGCCAGGCCCCGGCCCGGCTGCGGAAGACATCCTGGTACTGCAGGTCGAACGGGGCACCCTCGGCGTCGAAGGCGAGCCCGGGATGGGCCGCGAACCGGGGGGCGCCGGAAGCGTCGCCGGAGGGGCCGGCGGCAGGATCGGCAGAGGCCCCGGCAACGGAATCGGGATCAGGATCGGTCATCGTGGCTGGCGGACCGGATGGCAGGGCCGGGGTCGGGATCGGGTAGGCTGGAAAGCGGGATCGGGCCGGAAAGCGGGATGATAGCGATCCCGGTCCACTCTGCCATGCCCTGGCCGCCTTCCGATGCCTCCGCCAGATTCGCCAGATTCACCTGTTCCTGCCCGCAAGGGCTTCCTGTCACTGGCGCGCGACATGCGCGTGTCGTACCTGCCGCCGCTGATGGTCTACATGGCCGCCGGGGTTTCCGGCCTGACGGCGATCGTCGGCACCTTCTTCGTCAAGGACTACCTGGGCTTGTCCGCAGAGTTTCTGGCGGCACTCGGCTTCTGGGCAGGCCTGCCCTGGGTGCTGAAGATGCCGCTCGGCCACCTGGTCGACCTGATCTGGCGCTGGAAGGCCTGGCTGGTGATGGCCGGTGCCGGTCTGATCGGCGCCGGCCTGCTGATCATGATCGGCCTGCTGTCCGATCCGGTCGCGATGGCAAGGTCCATGAGCCTGGAGGCCTGGTATGTCCTGGCCGCGTTGCTGACGCCGGTCGGCTATGTGATGCAGGACGTGGTGGCCGATGCGATGACGGTGGAAGCCGTGCCGCAATACGATGACGATGGCCAGCCGCTCGGTCAGGCGCAGCTCAAGGCCATGCACACGACCATGCAGACCCTGGGCCGGGTGGCCATCATCAGCGGCGGCCTGTTCGTCGCGCTGCTCAACGTCGGCATGCTGGGCGGCGTGGCCGGGCTGCCGGAAGCCGAGCGGCTTCACGTCTACGTGCTGGTCCACGAGATCGCCCTGTTCATTCCGGTGATCTCGGTCAGTGGGGTCGTGCTGGCCTGGTGGCTGCATCGCCGCGAGCGCGCGCGGCTGATCGGCGAAGGGCTGTCGGCCCAGGCGGCCGAGGAGCGTCTGACGGTGCACAGCGAGCGGCCGGCCGTCAACTGGTGGGTGCTGGGCGGGGGCGCCGCCTTCGCCGCCCTGTCGCTCGGCGTCGGCCTGGGTCAGTTCCGCTGGGCGCAGGAGCTGGTGTTCCTCGTGTCGATGCTGATCATTCTGGTGCTGATCCAGCGGCTGACCCGCGAACTCACGCCGCGCGCCCGCAAGACGCTGATCGGCACCGCCGTGGCCATCTTCGTGTTTCGCGCCTTGCCGACCCCCGGCCCGGGTCAGACCTGGTGGATGATCGATGAGCTGGGGTTCGACCAGCAGTTCCTGGCGCTGCTGTCGCTGATCGCAAGCGCGCTCACCCTGGTGGGCCTGGTCGTCTTCAGGCGCTTCATGGCCGAGCAGTCGATCTACCGGATCATCGGCGTGCTGACCCTGGTCGGCGCCGTGCTGGCCATGCCGGTGGTCGGGATGTACTACGGGCTGCACGAGTGGACCGCCGCGCATACCGCCGGGGTGGTCGATGCGCGCTTCATCGCCCTGGTCGATACCGCCCTGGAGTCGCCGCTGGGCCAGATCGCGATGGTGCCGATGCTGGCCTGGATCGCCAACAGCGCACCCCCGAAACTCAAGGCGACCTACTTTGCGGTGATGGCCTCGTTCACCAATCTTGCACTGTCGGCATCGCAGCTCGGAACCCGGTACCTGAACCAGATCTTCACCGTGACTCGCGAGGTGCGCGATCTGCATTCGAACGCCGTGCAGGTGCCTGCCGACTACAGTCAACTGGGCGATCTGATGCTGGTCGCGGTCGGCCTGGCCCTGGTGCTGCCCTTTGCTGCGATCATGCTGCTCAAGCTGGCCGGGCTGAAGAGCGACTGAGCCTGCACGACGCACTGCACAGCCCGTACCGTAGAGCCTGCGCTGCACCGTAGAATTCCCGATCCATCGGCCCTTCAGGAAACTCGCCATGACCCGAATCATTCACCGCAGCCTGAACAGGCGCTTCCCGGTCGCCGTGAGCGGGGAGGGCGTCTGGATCGTCGATGCCGACGGCCGCCGCTATCTCGACGCTTCCGGCGGCGCGGCCGTTTCCTGCCTGGGTCATGGTCATCCGGAGATCGCTGCCGCGATGCAGGCCCAGATCGCCCAGCTCTCGTATGCGCACACGAGCTTCTTCACGACCGAGGTTGCCGAGACCCTGGCGGAGACGCTGATCGAGGATGCCCCGGAGGGCATCCGCCGGGTCTATTTCGTGTCGGGCGGATCCGAGGCCGTCGAGGCCGCGCTGAAGATGGCGCGCCAGTATTTCGTGGAGATCGGCGAACCGCAGCGTCGCCACTTCATCGCCCGCCGGCAGAGCTATCACGGCAACACGCTGGGGGCGCTTGCGGTCGGCGGCAACGCCTGGCGGCGTGCCCAGTTCGCCCCGCTGCTGATCGACGTCGAGCATGTGTCGCCGACCTACGCCTATCGTGAGCTGCAACCCGGTGAAAGCCCGACCGACTACGGCCTGCGCTTGGTCGCCGAGCTGTCGGACACCATTGACCGGCTGGGCGGCGAGAACGTGATCGCCTTCGTTGCCGAAACGGTCGGCGGTGCCACCGCGGGTGTGCTGACGCCGCCGCCCGGCTACCTGAAGGGCGTGCGTGAACTGTGCGACCGGCACGGCATCCTGCTGATCCTCGACGAGGTCATGTGTGGGATGGGGCGGACCGGCACCCTGCATGCCTGCGAGCAGGAGGGCGTCGCGCCCGATCTGATGACGATCGCCAAGGGGCTTGGCGGCGGCTACCAGCCGATCGGCGCCGTGCTGGCCAGTGAGCGCATCGTGGCCGCCTTCGCGAGCGGCAGCGGCTTCTTCCAGCATGGTCACACCTATCTCGGCCACGCAGTCGCCTGCGCGGCCGCGCTGGCCGTCCAGAAGGTGATTCGCCGCGACGGCCTGCTCGCGCGTGTGCGCAATCAGGGGCGCGGCCTGGCCGAGCGCCTGGTGGCCCGCTTCGGCCAGCACCCGCATGTCGGCGACATCCGTGGCCGCGGGCTTTTCCAGGCGATCGAACTGGTCTCCGATCGCGCCTCCAAGCAATGCTTCGATCCCGAGCTGCGCCTGCACGCGAAGGTCAAGCAGGCGGCCATGGACCTGGGCCTGATGTGCTATCCGATGGGCGGAACGGTCGACGGCAGGATCGGCGATCATGTGCTGCTCGCGCCGCCGTTCATCGTTTCCGACGACGAGCTCGATCTGATCGTCGAGCGCCTGGCCGAAGCGGTTGATGCGTCGATCGAAGGCCGGCCGGTGCGCGGCGCGGCACTTGCCTCGATCCGGATTTCCGGTTAAATCTGCGGCATCCACCAAGGGAGACCGAAAAAATGACTCGAATCACTCGATCCTGCAAGCTCGCAATACTGGCCGGTGCAGCTTTCACGGCGGCCGCGCTGAGTACGCCAGTGCTTGCCCAGCAGAAGTTCATGACGATCGGCACCGGCGGCGTCACCGGCGTCTACTACGCTGCCGGCGGGGCGATCTGCCGCCTGGTCAACAAGGACCGCGCCAAGCACGGCATCCGCTGCTCGGTCGAGTCGACCGGCGGCTCCGTGTTCAACGTGAACACCATCAAGGCCGGTGAACTCGACCTCGGCTTTGCCCAGTCCGACGTTCAGTTCAACGCCCTGAAGGGCGTCGGCCAGTTCAAGAATGCCGGTGCCTGGAACGACCTTCGCGCCGTGTTCTCGGTGCACCCGGAACCCTTTACCGTCGCGTCGCGCAAGGAGGCCGGCATCAAGACCTTCACCGACTTCAAGGGCAAGCGCTTCAACGTCGGCAACCCCGGGTCGGGCACGCGCGCCTCGATGGAGGAACTGGTCGCCGCGTTCGGCTGGAAGATGAGCGACTTCGG